>Ga0306923_10006444_pt1 | contig 11579 bp, 10 predicted proteins | sample sta12Can44000108_FD_203841 | JGI IMG/M metagenome (GOLD analysis project Ga0306923, IMG submission 203841) | Lab enrichment of tropical soil microbial communities from Luquillo Experimental Forest, Puerto Rico - statanox.12C.anox.44.000.108 (v2)... | ecosystem: Environmental > Terrestrial >...
GCCACCTGATTCCCTACGGCATGCTGGCCGCCTACCTCTGGTACCAGCACCGGACACCGAAAGACGCCACGGCCTGAGCGAAAGCCCGGGCCCCGGAACGATAGAGGTTAACAGCGATGAGATGGCGTCTGATCACCGTGGCCGCCCTGGTTTGCGCCGTTTCGGCGGCGATCGCCCTCTGGGTTTTCGACCCGCAATTCGGCCACTGGCTCCAGGTGCACATGGGCATCGTCAATGAGTCCGGTGTGTACTACGGGTTCTGGTCCGGGTTCGGCTCGGACATTGAAGAGTTCGGTATCCTCGGCGCGATCGGCGCGGGCGTCTACCAGCTCGTCAAGAAGTACAACTGTCACGAGCCAGGCTGCTGGCGGGTCGGGCAGTATCCCGCGGCGGGCGGCCAGTTCCTGCTCTGCCATCGCCACCATCCCGACTACCAGAGCCGCAAGCCGACTCATGAGCTGATCCAGCGGCTGCACCGTGAGCACCTGGAGCGCCAGGCCGCGATGCACGGCAAGCCCTACGAGGTCCATCAGCGCAACGGTTAGGGTCGCAGCCTCAGTCGGTTGACCGATGCCGCGCGTCGCCCGCCGCACCTAACCTCGCCTGCATGGGGAGGAACCTGCTCGCCGCCGTGACGGCCAGGCAGCCCTCCCGCGGCAATCACCACAGTCCGCGCGCCGGCCTTTGACGGCCGCCAGGCGGATCGCCGGCATCTTTCAGTGCCGCCTTTAGCGGAACCATTCTCTAGCCGGCGGCTATACGTCCATAGGCGGCAGATGTTGGCCCGAAGCGGCGGTCGTGGCGTCTCCTGGTATCGGCAGGCATCGAGGACTCAAAAATGGCCTGGTGCGACTGCCCACAGCGGAAGGAATGCCTTTCATGTTCAAGTCCCTCAAGTCAACCTCCACCTCGATGATCCTGCTCGGCATTCTCGCCGTTATTGTCGGGATCATCGCCATCGCCTGGCCGCAGGCCACGATCCTCGCGCTGGTCATCTTGTTTGCGGTCTATGCGTTCATGGACGCGGGACTGCAGGCCGCGCGGGCGTTCAGCAGCCGTAGCGCCGGGCCGGTCTTCGGTCACCTGCTGCTCGCCCTGATCAGCCTGGCGGCCGGCGTGGTCGCCCTGGTCTGGCCCGGGCCCACCGCGTACGTGCTGGTCATCGTCGTGGCGGCCTGGGCGCTCGTCGGCGGCTTGGTCGAGATCTTCGCCGGCTTCCAGAGCGGGGAGACCGCGGGCACGCGCGCGCTGTTCATCGTCTCCGGGCTGATTTCTGTCGCGTTCGGAGTCGTGCTGTTCGCGCGGCCCAACGTCGGCGCGGTCACGATCGCGCTGCTGTTCGGCCTGTACTTCATGATCTACGGGTTCTCGCAGATCGCGGCGGGCGTCCAGGTCCGCCAGGTGGGCAACGTCCTGCGGCCGCTGACGCCGGCGCAGAAGGCAGCCTGAACACCCGATCCAAGGACACGGGCGCCCGGGCCGGCCACACCGCCGCCGGAACGGGCGCCCACTGTTGCTCGCCATCTACCGGAGGCTGAGGCCGAAATGAGCGCCATGTCAGGCAGACCCGTCCAGATGTCAGATGACGCCGCGACCGCGGCGCACGGTCGGCGCGCACGCCTGCGGGCCGTCGCGGCCGCGCGCGGCGTCCCGCTGGCCGCGATCCTCGTCACCGTCGGCGTGGTGGTCCTCACCTACCTGGCCGGCAAGCTCGCCTACCGGCTCCGTGACGTCATCTTGATGGTCGTGGTCGCAGGGTTCCTCTCCGTGATCCTGAATCCTCTGGTGGTGGCGTTGCAACGGTGGCGGATCCCGCGCCGTGGCTGGGCCGTGACCGTCGTCATCGTCTGGGCGACCCTGGTCTTCCTCGGCCTCCTGGTGGCGTTCGGCTATCCGCTGACGAACGGCCTGACCCATTTCTCGCATCAGCTGCCGTCCTACGTGCAGTCCGCCGAGCACGGAAACGGCTGGATCGGCCACCTGATCCAGCGCTTCCACCTGCAGGCCTGGGTGAACCACAATGCACCCAAGCTGCACAACCTCGGGGCGACCCTGGCCAAACCGGCCCTGAACGTCGGCAAGGGCGCGGCGTCCGTCCTGGCGACGCTGGGCACGGTCTTCGCCCTGGTCGTGCTGTTCCTGATCGAGGGCCCCAAGATGCGCCGCGGACTGCTGCAGATGATGTCGCCGGACCGGGCAGCGTACTGCACGCGGGTAGCGCGTGAGATCAGCCAGTCGGCGACCGGCTACGCGTTCGGCAACCTCCTCACGTCGCTGATCGCCGGCCTGGTCGTCTTCGTCACGCTCACCGTCCTCGGGGTTCCCTTCCCGCTGTTGTGGGCGCTGTGGGTCGCCCTGGTCGATTTCCTGCCCATGATCGGCGGCGCGCTGGCCGGCATCCCCACGGTCCTTTTCGCCCTGAGCCAGGGGCTCACCGCGGGCATCGTCACCGCGGCCGCGTTCATCGCCTACCAGCAGATCGAAAACCACGTGCTGAACCCCGTGATCATGAGCCGCACGGTCAACGTCAACCCGCTGCTCGTGCTGCTGGCGATCCTGGTCGGAACGTCGATCGGCGACTGGCTCGGCGGCTTCTTCGGCGCCTTCGTGGCGGCGCTGATTTCCATCCCGGTCGCGGGCGCCCTGCAGGTCGTCGCCAGGGAGCTGTGGCTGGTTACCGCGTGGCAACCACCACCCGACGATGAGCAGGCCGTCGATCTCCCACCTCCGGGCGAGGATGAGTTGAAGGTTCCGGCAGGCCGCGCGGTGGCGCAACTGACGGTCGGTGATTGAAGAAAGATGGCCTGATGACCGAGCGGGCGACGGCCGGCGATGATCGGTCGTGGTCCTGCCCGACCCGTTCGGGAGGAAAGAGAACAATAACCCCGAACGGTCGCGGGTGCACAGGTCCGTTATACGCCGGCTGCAATAGTCCTGGACAATGCCACGAAACAGATCAGCGCCTTCTCAGCCACGGCCGCTTCGGGTGGACTTGAGGCGCGGCACCGAAGGAGGCGCAAGATGGCCGGGCCTGACACGAGTGCGGGTCGTCCACGCGGGATCGTGTTGCCGATCAAGCTCCCGCACCACCCCGTGGTCCTCGAGGAACAGAAGCGACGGGCCGATGACATCCAGCTGCGGATCGCCGACTGGATCACCGGCTTCGCGGGGTCGATGAACTTCGTCTACCTGCATATCTTGCTGTTCGCGGCCTGGATGCTGTTCATCGAGCGCTCGCCGTGGCCGACGCTGACGCTGATCGTCTCGCTGGAGGCGATCTTCCTGTCCACGTTCGTCATGATCGGCCAGAACCGGCAGGCGGAGTTCCAGCAGGCCAAGGCGGATCACGACTTCAACGAGCAGGAACTCGAGCTCAAGACCAACACCGAGCTGACCCGCGAGATCCACAAGCTCACCACCGAGCTGCACCGACGGCTCATCGACAAGCCGTGAGCCATGCCCGTGCCACGACGTCCCGGCCCCATCGCGTCGCCCGATGTTGGCTTGCCGGACATCTGGTATTCGGCATCCGGATGAAACCGGTCTTCCTGGCCGGTATCGTCCTGATCTGTGGATAATACGATCCTGGCCGGTGACGTCGATGTCGGCGACGTGATCGTGCTGCCCGGTGCCGACGAGCCGGTCCTGGTCAGCCGGGTACGTCTGGGGCAGGGCGGGCTCATCTTCACCGTGGCGCCGGCCGGCGGTGACGCGCCGGAGGAAGACCGGCCGGTGAAGCTGACCGCCGAGGTCCGCCTGCACAAGCGGGGCCGGGACCTGATCTAGCGCCGAACGGGCCGGGTGTCACGCCCCGGCAGCGGGCCTACCGCCACCGTAGTGCGGCATCTCCCGCGACGAGGTCACGAGCCAGATGGGCGGAAGCCCCTGAGGTGCCGGACCGGCGCGGTCAGCGGGCGCCGGTGATGTAGTCGGTCAGCGCGGCCCGTTCGGTCTCGAGCTCGTCGATGCGGTTCTTCACCACGTCGCCGATGCTGACGATCCCGCGCAGGCCGCCGTCCACCACGACCGGCGCGTGCCGGACCCGGCGCTCGGTCATCATCCGCGCGACCTCCTCCAGCGAGGTCTCCGGCGTGACCGTGTACACCTCGGCCGTGTAGATGGCCGTGACCGGCTCGGACATCACCGCGGCGCCTCGCTTGGCGAACGCCCGGACGATATCCCGCTCGCTGACGATCCCGTCGATCGAGGTGCCGTCGTGGGAGACGATCGCGGCGCCGATCCGGTGTTCGGCGAGCACGTCCAGCAGCCCGCGCACCTTCATGTCCGCGTTGACAGTGACAACCCGCGTGCCCTTGACGCGAAGTACATCGGTGATACGCATCTCATCCTCCCGGCGCCGGTACGGTCCTGACTGTGTACCCGCTGAACCCACTCCACCAACGCGGGGGATGAGATGGAACCTACCGCGACGATGTCCGCCTCGCCGGCGTCCTCGCTCGAGCCCGAGTCGGCGGCGGTGCGGGCGCGCCAGCTGGCCGCCGCGCGCCGCCGGGCCACCGCTCTCCTCGCCGGGGTCACGGTCCTGTTCGTGGCCGTGACCGCGGCCGGAGCCAACGGGACCTTTCTCGGCTACGTGCAGGCCGGCGCCGAGGCCTCCATGGTCGGCGGCGTGGCCGACTGGTTCGCGGTGACGGCCCTGTTCCGCCACCCGCTGGGGCTGCCGATCCCGCACACCGCGCTGATCGTCGAGCGCAAGGACCAGTTCGCCGAGACCCTCGGCCGGTTCGTGCAGGAGAACTTCCTCAACGCCGACGTCCTGGCCGAACGGATCCGGGCCGCATCTCTCGTCCCCCGGCTGGCCGCCTGGCTGGCCGACCCGGCCAACGCCGCGCGCCTCGCCGGCCACGCCGCCGATGCGGTGGTCACGGTGGCCGAGGCCCTCCGCGACGAGGATGTCCAGCGCGTGCTCACCGCCGAACTGACCCGGGCCGTCGACACGGTGGAGGTGGCGCCGCTGGCCGGGCGGGCGCTGCGGGTCGTCATCGCGGGCGGCCACCACGCCGAGCTGTTCAACACGATCATGTTCGCCGCCGACCGCTACCTCGGCGACCATCATGACGAGCTGAGTCAGCTGTTCGAGGGCGAAGCGCCCCGCTGGGTGCCCGACGCGGTCTACCGGCGGGTCTTCGACCGGCTGTTCCTCCGCCTGCGCCAGCGCCTGGTCACCATGGCCGGCGATCCCGACGACGAGACCCGCCGTCAGTTCGACGCGTGGATCGCCGGGCTCCCCGACCGCCTCGAGACCGACCCGGAGCTGCGCGAGCGCGGGGAGCGCCTCAAGCGCGACGTCCTGGGCAGCACCCTGCTGCGGGACTGGTCCTCGTCGCTGTGGCAGAAGGCCAAGGACGCACTGCGCACCCAGGCGGCCGACCCGGAGTCCGAGCTGCGCCGCCGGCTGGCCGACCTGCTGGCCGCGGCCGGCCGCCGCCTCGGCTCCGACGACCGCCTCTCCGGCGGCCTGGAGCGCATGGTCGAGTCGGGAGCCAGGGCGCTCGCCGATCACTTCCACGACGATCTCGCCGACCTGGTCACCGGGACCATCGATCGCTGGGACGCCGCCGAGACGTCGAGCCAGCTGGAGCTGCTCCTCGGCCGCGACCTGCAGTACATCCGCATCAACGGCACGGTGGTCGGGGCCGGCGTGGGCCTGATCCTGCACGCCATCACCCTCGCCCTCGCCTGACGCCGGCCAGCCGCGGAGCTAGCCTGCGCGGACGGGCGGGCGCATGATGGGCAGATGGGGTCGGCGCCCGGCCTGGGAGCCCGCGGAGCCGATCCCAGGAGGGGGAGGCGCCGTGAGCGAGAACACGGAGCGCACCGAGGCGCCGCCCGGGCCGTCCCCGCGGACCGTCCGCCAGCGGCGCCCGACCGGCGCGCCCCCGCCGCTGCCGCATCCGTTCACGGTGACCACCACGGCCTGGCTCGTGCTGGCGGCCGCGATCGTGACCTGCGCCTTCCTGTTCACCGAATACACGCCGTGGCTCAGGTTCGGTGACCGGGCCAACACCTGGTTCCTGCGCCAGCTCGCGGAGCTGCGGACGCCCTGGCTGACCGATGTCGCCGAGGGGATCAAGACGGCCGGCGGCGGCTGGGCCGTCACCGTGCTGGGCCTGTCGGTGGTGGCGCTGAGCATGATCTTCCGGCGCTGGCGGCACCTGCTGGTCTTCCTGGGAAGCCTGTTCTTCATCGTGATCGTCGGCCAGTGGATCTACTACGGCCTGTCCCGGCCACGCCCGTACGGCATCACGATCATCAGCAGCTGGGGCGGGTACTCGACGCCGTCTCCGCCGGTCATCGTGCTGACGACCTTCCTCATGGGCGCGGTGTACTGCCTGGTGGTGCCCGGCCGGCCGCGCACCTGGGCCAAGACGGCCGTGGCCGTGCTGGTCGCGGTGTTCGGCTTGGCCCGGATGTACCTCGCCGTCGATCATCCCGACGACGTGCTCTTCGGCGTCGCGCTCGGGGTCGCGATCCCGGTCACGGCGTTCCGCTACTTCACCCCGAACGAGGTCTTCCCGGTCGTCTACCGCCGGGGCCGGGCCGCTCACGTCGACGTCCGCGGCCGGCGCGGCGACGCGATCCGGCTGGCCACCCATGACCAGCTCGGGCTGACCGTGCTCGAGGTCGAGCCGGTCGGCCTGGAGTCGTCGGCTGGCTCGACGCCGCTGCGGCTGCGCGTCGACGGGGGGCCGGACGAGTACGTTTTCGCCAAGCTGTACACCAAGGGCCACGTCCGCGCCGATCGCTGGTACAAGCTGTGGCGGACCATCCTCTACGGCTCGCTGGAAGACGAGCATCCCTTCCAGACAGTGCGACGGCTGGCCGAATACGAGGACTACGCGCTGCGCCTGCTGCGCGACGCAGGGATCCGCACGGCGCGGCCGTACGGGATCGTGGAGATCACGCCCGAGCGTGAGTACATGGTGGTCACGGAGTTCTTCGACGGCGCCGTCGAGATCGGCCACGCGGCGGTCGGCGACGAGGTGATCGACCAGGGTCTGCGGCTGGTCAGGCGGCTGTGGGACGCGGGGATCGCGCACCGCGACATCAAGCCGGGCAACCTCATGGTCCGCGACGGTGAGCTGCTCCTGATCGATGCCGGATTCGCCCAGGTCCGCCCGTCGCCCTGGCGGCAAGCCGTCGACCTCGGCAACATGATGCTGGTGCTGGCCGTCCGCAGCGACCCGGACCGGGTGTACCAGCGGGCCCTGCGGTACTTCACCCCGGACGAGCTCAGCGAGGCGTTCGCCGCCACCCGCGGGGTGGCCAGCCCCACCCAGCTGCGCGCGTTCATGAAGCGGGACCCGCGTGACCTGCTGGGCACGTTCCGCGCCCTGGCTCCCTCGCGCCCGCCCATCGCGCTGCAGCGCTGGAGCCTGCGGCGGGTGGGCTTGGCCCTGGCGCTCCTGGGCATCACCGCCATCGTCGTGATCGGCGGCGGCTCGGCGTTCTTCCCCGCCGGGGACATCGGGGCGCACGCTCCGCTGTGCGGCACCGGGCACTCGACGATCCTGGCGGCCCAGGCGGTCCCGTCGGCGGCGCGGGTGCCCTGCGTGGCCGGGCTCCCGTCCGGCTGGTCGATCGGCGGCGCCGACATCGCCAGCGGCCGCTCCGTTTTCTGGCTGGATTCGGACCAGGCCGGCCCCCGGGCCGTGACCATCACCCTGTCTGCGGCCTGCGATGTTTCCGGAACCCGGCCCGTGCCGTCCGACCAGCCGGGCACCCGGCGACTCGACGGCCCGGCGGTCGGGGGCACCCGGTTCACCGGGGTGCGTATCTATACCTTCCCCGGCGGCTGCGCCACCTACCGGTTCGTCTTCGCGCCCGGCGCGTCCCCGCTGCTCGCCATCGGCGTGCACAGCGCGGTGGCCTTCATGCCCCGGGTCACGCTGGTGAAGTACGTCAGGGACCAAGAAGGCCTGGCGCTGTGCGGGCGGGGTGCGCCGTGTCCCGGGTAGCGGAAGAGCCCGTGCTGGCGGGCCGCGGGCGGGATGTGGCCGTCACCGCGGCGGTGCTGGCGCTCACCGCGGTGGCGTTCGCCGCGGTCGCCGACCACGGCATCCTGGCCCACATCCAGCGCGCCGACGACTGGTGGCTGCGGCTCATGATCTCCGGCCGGGTGGCGCCGGTCACCGTGATCGCCAAAGTCTTCAACTGGCTCGGGCTGGTCTACGTGACGGTTCCGGTCCGGATCGCCATCGCCGGCTTCCTGGCCCTGCGCCGCCGCTGGTGGCACCTGGCCGCGTTCGCTTCGGCCGTGGTGCTGTCCGAGGTCCTGATCGGCACGCTGAAGGGAATTTACGACCGGGGCCGGCCGCCCGGGTCGCTGGTGGCCACGAGCGGTGCCTCGTTTCCCTCCGGGCACTCGATCGCCGCCACGGTGACCGTCGTCGCCGCGGTCATCGCGCTGGTGCCGCCCGGCCGCGCGCGGGTGGCGTGGGGCGCGGCCGCGGCGGGTTTCTCGATCCTGATGGCGCTCTCCCGTGCTTACCTCGGCGCCCACTGGCTGTCCGACGCCATCGCCGGGGTCCTCCTCGGGACCTCGTGCGCGCTGCTGGCCGCGCTCGTGGTGAGTGCGCTCCAGCGCCGCTGGGGTGCGCACCGGCCGGACCGTTCGGCCCACCCTCCCGTCCCTGATACCGCCCGCCCGGCAGACCGGCGATGAGCAGCCCTCCGGTCGCGCTCCGGGCGGGACCCCTCCCGCCGTCCTCCCGCTACCGTCACCCGGGAGACGTGATCCGGCTGATCTCGGCGGGCCTCCTGCTGGCCTGCTCGCTCGCCGTCTCATGGGTCGCGCGCCGGTGGCTTCTCGGGCCGGCCGCGGCCGTGCCCGGCGGTTTCGGCACGGCGGGCCGGGTCATCGCCGGCCTGGTCCAGGTGGCGTGCCTCGCCGCGGTGGCCGTGGTGGTCGCGGCCACGCTCCGCAGGCGCCGGTTCCGGCTGCTGGCCGGGCTGGCCGCCGGAGCGGTGGTCGCCGCCGTCCTCGCGGAGGGGATCTTCGTCCTGGTGGGCGGGTCGCGCCCGGCCGCGCTCACGGCCCGCCTCGCGCAGGGCTCCTGGGTGGCCGGCGCCGCGTTCCCCGCCCCGGCGCTGTTCGCGTCCGCGGCGGCGGTGGCGGTGGCCGCCGCGCCCTGGCTGAGCCGGCCGTGGCGCCGGGCCGCGTGGCTCACCCTGCTGCTGGCCGCGGTGGCGCGGCTGCTGGCCGGCGCGGCACTGCCGATGCAGCTGATCCTGGCCCTCGCCACCGGGGTCACGGTGGGCGCCGGCGTGCTGGTGGCGTTCGGCGTGCCCGACCGGCGGATAGGTCCTGGCGAGATCGCGGCGGCGCTGCGGCTCGCGGGCCTGCCGGTGACCTCGGTCCGCCCGGCCGAGGTCGAGACCAAGGGCTCGAGGAAGTTCGCGGCGGTCACCGCGAACGGTCGGCGGCTGTTCGTCAAGGCGCTGGGCTCGGACCAGCGCGACGCCGACCTGCTGTACCGGGCGTACCGGGCGGTGCGGCTGCGGAACGTCGGCGACACCCGGCCCGCGGCCTCGCTGTTCCAGGCGGTCGAGCGCCGGGCCCTCGCTGGTGTCATGGCCGAACGGGCCGGGGTTTCCGTGCCCGGCGTCGACCGGATCGTCAGGGCCGGGGATACCGCCCTGCTCGTCACCGAGTGGGTCGACGGCTGCCCGCTGGACCGGCTCCTGGCCGGCCAGGTCGGCGACGGCCTGCTCGCGCGGCTGTGGGCGGAGGTGGGCAAGCTGCACCGGGCCGGAATCGCCCACCGCTCGCTACGGGCCGCCAACGTGATGGTCACCCCGGCCGGCCAGCCCACGATCGTCGACTTCGGCTTCTCCGAGCTGGCCGCCACCCGGCGGCAGCAGGACCTGGACGTGGCCGAACTCCTCGCCTCACTGGCCGTCCTGACCGGCGAGGACCGGGCCGCGGCCGCCGCCGCGGAGGGGCTCGGCGGCCAGGAGGTGGCGCGGTCGCTGCCGCTGCTGCAGCCGCTGGCCCTGTCCGCCGCCACCCGCCGCGCGGTCAAGGGGCAGAACGGCCTGCTCGCCCGGACCCGGGCCGCGGCCGCCGCGGCCAGCGGCCAGGAGGCGCCGGACCCGGTCCGCGTGCAGCGGGTGCGGCCCCGGACCCTGCTGGCCATCGCCATCGCGGCCGGGGCGTTCTACTTCCTGCTGCCCGACCTGGCCAAGGTGGGGGGCGGCTGGCACGCCCTGCAGTCGGCGAACTGGATCTGGGTGCCCCTCATCATCGCTTTCTCGGCGCTGACCTACCTGGCCAGCGCCATCTCGCTGACCGGCAGCGTCTCCGTCCGGCTGCCGTTCTGGCCCACGGTGCTGACCCAGGGCGCCTCCTCGTTCGTCAACCGGGTGTCCTACGGCAACGTCAGCGGCATGGCCCTGAACGTCCGCTACCTGCAGAAATGCGGCGTAGAGCCGTCCGCGGGCGTCAGCGCCGTCGGGGTCAACGCGCTGGCCGGGGCCATCGTCCACGCGATCTTGCTGGTGGTCTTCTTCAGCTGGGCGGGCCGGGGCCTGGGCAAGGCGTTCAAGCTGCCGTCCAGCAGCACGCTGCTGGTGATCCTGTCCGTGGTGGCCGCCGTCGCCGGCCTGGTCATGATCACCCGCCAGGGACGCAGGTTCGCGGTCAGGAAGCTGCTGCCCCCGGTGCGGTCATCCCTGGCCAGCCTGCTACGGGTGGCGCGGAGCCCGGTCAGGCTGGCGTTGTTGTTCGGCGGTTCGGCCCTGGTGACGCTGGCCTACATCGCCGGCCTGGTGGCCTCGGTCGAAGCCTTCGGGGTGACCGCGGGCATCGGCCAGATCGGCGCGGTCTACCTGGGCGCCTCCCTCGTCGCCGCGGCCGCGCCCACCCCGGGCGGTCTCGGCGCCATGGAGACCGCGAGTATCGCGGGCCTGATGGGCATCGGCATCCCCTCCGGGCCGGCCGTGTCCGCGGTGCTCCTCTACCGGCTGTCCACCTACTGGCTGCCCGTGCCGCCCGGCTGGCTCTCCTGGCGCCTGCTCCAGCGCATGGACTACCTCTAGCGTCCTTACTCGGTGACGATGGCGCGCAGGACGTTCAGCTTGGCGGCCCGGCGGCTGGGCAGGATCGCCGCGACCACGCCGGCCAGGCCGGCCAGCAGGACGATGATGAGCAGGGTCAGCCACGGCACGCTGAACACCGACAGTCCCTGGCTCTTCTGCGCCCGGACGAGCGCCCAGCCGAAGAACACGCCGACCACCAGGCCGAGGAACGTGCCCTGCAAGGCGATGATCACCGACTCCCAGCGGATCGTGCCGCGGAGTTGCCGGCGTGTCATCCCCACCGCGCGCATGACGCCGAGCTCGCGGGTGCGCTCGAAGATCGACAGCGCGAGCGTGTTGCCGATGCCGAGCAACGCGATGACGATGGCCAGGGCGAGCAGCGTGTAGATGAGCGCCAGAATCTGGTTGATCGGCTTGGTCTGCTCCGCCTTGTAGGCGGCCTGGTCCTGGACGGTGGTGCCGGGTGCGTATTGGGCCGCCACCGTCTTGACCGCGGCCAGCGCGGCCGCGGTGCTCAC
>Ga0306923_10006448_pt1 | contig 11578 bp, 13 predicted proteins | sample sta12Can44000108_FD_203841 | JGI IMG/M metagenome (GOLD analysis project Ga0306923, IMG submission 203841) | Lab enrichment of tropical soil microbial communities from Luquillo Experimental Forest, Puerto Rico - statanox.12C.anox.44.000.108 (v2)... | ecosystem: Environmental > Terrestrial >...
ATGAGCTCGCACCACTTATCGTGCCGTTGCTACGTCTCGGCGGGGTGCTCGTCAGCGAGCCGAGGCTCAACGTTGATGGACTGATCCCGCTCTCACTACCTGAGGGCGTTCAGCTCAAACGATATAACCTCTACCGCCGTGTCAGCTTCCGATCACCACCATGACCGGCACATGGTCGGAGGCCTTATCCCAGCTTCGGCTGTCCCGATAAACAACCGCTTCATCGAGAGCGCCGACCAGCGAGGGTGTCACCCAGACGTGATCGAGACGGCGGCCGCGATCCGAGGCGGACCAGTCGCGAGCCCGGTAGCTCCACCAAGTGTAAAGGCGTTCCTCCGGCGGCACGAAGTGCCGCACGGCATCGACAAAGCCACCGGCTTGCCGCAAGCGGCCAAGGCGCTCAACCTCGACCGGGGTATGGCTGACCACCGTCAGCAGCTGCTTGTGCGACCAGACGTCGGTATCTAGGGGAGCAATATTGAGATCTCCCACCGCAACCATGGGCCGCCCGTCTTGCCGTTCCGCCGTGAACCACGCTGTGAGCTCGTCCAGAAACTGCAGCTTATGGGCAAATTTCGGGTTCGCCTCGGGATCCGGCAGGTCGCCGCCGGCGGGAACGTAGATATTGTGCAGTTCGATGCCACCGGGCAGCTCGGCTACGGCATGACGGCAATCGGCGCGATTGCACCAGGTTCGGGTGCCGGACAGCCCAAACGGCGATCGCGACAATATTGCGACGCCGTTATAACCCTTCATCCCATGCACGAGCATATGGCGATAGCCTAGCGCTTCGAATGCATCCCGAGGAAATAGTAGGTCCGGTGTCTTGGTCTCTTGCAGACACAGCACGTCCGGAGCCCATTCGGCAATCAGCCGGCGGACGTTGTCGATCCGTAGGCGGATCGAGTTTATGTTCCAGGTAACCAACCGCACGGTCATGCCTGATCTGGTTTGATCAGCCGCCCTGAGGAGGCATCAAGGGATCGCGGTGCAGTCAGGGACTTCGGCGCCCGGTCGGGGGGGAAGACCGGGCGCCTGCATGTCAGAAGCGTTTGGGGGAAATCGGACCCGCAGGGGAAACGGGACCGTTTTAAAGAGAGTTGTCGAGCTCTCTCCGCTTCCGACTGATGCAAATGGGGTGCGGGCGAGAGAAAACAAACATCGATTCGCGCATATCCGAAGCGGCAAAAACGCATGCTCGGTATGGGAACGAAATCGGAAATCGATCAAGCCGCGCGCGCAGTTTCACGAGCACCCGTAAGGGCTGCTGCGCAGGCAGCGGCGAACGCCGAAAAGAGGGCTCTGGAGAACGGGTTTTCGAGGACCTTGTATTCGGGGTGCCATTGCACGCCTACGACAAATCGGGCGCCGGACAGGGCGACCGCCTCGATCTGCCCATCAGGCGCCACTGCTTCGACGCGCAAACCCGGAGCTGGACGATCGATACCCTGCGAATGCAGCGAATTGACCATGATTTCTTCCGTTCCAGCAAGCGATGCCAGAAGCCCGCCTGCGGTCAGCACAACGCTATGCGCCGGACCGTACGGCCCGCCGGGCGAATCCCTTCGGGAGCGGTGATTGAGCCGGCCCGGTACTTCATGAACCCGCTGGTGCAAAGTACCACCGAGCGCGACATTCAGCTCCTGGATGCCTCGACAAATTGCTAGGACCGGAAGATCCCGCCGGACCGCCTCTCGAATCAGCGGCAGCGTCGTCGCGTCACGCTCCGGATCGTGTAGGATTTCGGGGTGGCTTGGCTCGCATCCGTATTGGCTTGGATGTACGTTCGAGGGGCTTCCCGTCAGCAATAGCCCGTCGAGCCTGTCGAGCAACCCGCGGATATCAACCCGCGATCCCACCGCCGGGATCAATACCGGGAGGCACCCCGTCGCATCAATCACCGCACTCGGATACTTGTCGGCCACCCCGTGGATGACCCGCTCATTGATAGTGCGCGTACAACTCGGGATCCCGATAAGCGACATTTGACGGACAGGCATTTGTTCTTGCTCAGGGTTCGTATTGGCGGCGGGAGGCGGCATATGGATCTTGATATACAAACAGCTTCGGGTCGAGCGCTATACCGAATTGTTCAGCGTAGAGCGAAACTGTTGTCGTTTTGCGTTGCTGATCAACGATCGACCACTGCCGCAACGCAACGGGACGGTCGCTGAAAACCATAGTCAAACTGCCGCTATCCGGCTGAGCGTTCTCGACCACTCCGATCCGCAAGGTGTTAGCGCCCCGCTCGAAGCGCGTCACGATGAGATCGCTGAAGGTGACCGGGTCCCGGAGGAGCAGCCACGCCGGCGTCGACTTCAGTCCCACTTTGGACATCTCAACCAGCTGCTTGTCGACGTAATACACATAGAACATGTCGGCAAGCAGAAGTATCGGCGAGGGAGGATCGTACTCGAAGCGCATTCGGCCGGGTCGTGCCATCCATAACTGGCCAGTCGTGGTACCGCCGCCCGCCGATACTTGTTGGAAGCGCGCGTACATCGTTCGGATACTACTCAGATATGACGCAACACGCTGCAGATCTGCGATATCTTGAGATGTCAACTCGACCGCGCGCGGCGGTTCGGCAGCATGAGCAACGGTTGCGAACAACATCGCCCACGCCGGAGCCGCCGCGATCAGGGCGCGCCGACTGATACTCCGGTCCTCACCGACATCTACCATCTCGCTTGCGGTTCCATAGGCGAGAAACGTGCCGGTGAAATGACGTCGGCTGGCAAGGGCTTCAATTGCGGTCAATCGCCGCCGCGGGCCAGAACCTCGCGCTTCCCGACGTGGTTGGCGGCGCTGACGATGCCCTCTGCTTCCATCTTCTCGATAATCCGAGCGGCGCGGTTATAGCCGATCTGAAGATGGCGTTGCACGAAACTCGTCGAAGCCTTGCGTTCTCGGCAAACCACCGCAACGGCTTGTGCATAGAGCTTATCACCTGCTTCGCCGTCCTCGTCTCCCCCGAATGAGTCGAGGGGTGTGTCATCGTCTTCAGTAATTTCGTCGATATAATTGGGGTTTCCTCGAGTCTTCAGGAAAGAAACGACGCGCTCGACCTCCTCGTCCGACACGAAGGGTCCGTGGACGCGCGTGATGCGGCCGCCTCCAGCCATATAGAGCATGTCGCCGCGGCCCAAAAGCTGCTCGGCCCCGCCCTCGCCGAGGATTGTGCGGCTGTCGATTTTAGAGGTCACTTGGAAGCTGATGCGCGTCGGGAAGTTAGCCTTGATTGTGCCGGTGATGACATCGACAGAGGGGCGCTGAGTGGCCATGATCAGGTGGATGCCGGCGGCGCGGGCCATCTGAGCCAATCGTTGGATCGCGGCCTCGATCTCCTTGCCGGCGACCAACATCAGATCTGCCATCTCATCAACAACGACGACGATAAGCGGCAGCTCGCTCGTGTCGAACGGTTCCGGCTCAAATATCGGATGGCCGGTTTCTTGGTCGAATCCGGTCTGAACTTTGCGGATTAGGCTCTCACCTCTAGCTGCCGCCTCGGCCAAGCGGGCATTGAACCCATCTATATTGCGTACGCCGAGCTTGGACATCTTGCGATAACGGTTCTCCATCTCCCGCACCGTCCACTTCAGCGCGAGGATCGCCTTTCTGGGATCGGTGACGACCGGGGCGAGGAGATGCGGGATACCGTCATAAACCGAAAGCTCGAGCATTTTCGGATCGACCATGATGAATTTGCAGCGGTCGGGCGGCATTCGGTAAAGGATCGAGAGGATCATCGTATTGATGCCGACTGATTTGCCCGATCCGGTCGTGCCGGCGATCAGCAGATGCGGCATTTTAGCAAGATCGGCGAGCACAGGCTCGCCAGAAATGTCCTTCCCGAGGATCAGGGCGAGACGCCCGGGGTGGTTCTCGTAAGCCGCCGCTTCGAGGAGCTCGCGCAAAAAGACCGTTTCGGCCTTGCGGTTGGGCAGCTCGATGCCGATCACATTGCGTCCCGACACTACTGCCACTCGAACCGAGATGGCGCTCATCGATCGGGCGATATCGTCGGCCAAACCGATGATCCGGGATGCCTTGATGCCGGGTGCGGGCTCGAGCTCATACAACGTCACTACCGGTCCCGGGCGAATTTGCACGATTTGACCCCGAACACCAAAATCATCCAGCACTGTTTCGAGCAGCCGAGCGTTTTTTTCGAGAGCCTCTTCGTTGATCGCCTCGGTTTTGGCCGTAACCGGCTTCGCCAAGAGCTCAAGGGAGGGCAATAGAGGCTGGCTGTCGGGCTCGAGCTCTAGGGTTGGCTGCCGTTCCTGTTCCGCCCGCTTTCCTTGTCCCTGTGGTCTGGCCTTCGGTGTGATAAAGCGCACCAGCCCGCCGGCTTCCCGCTCGCCGTTTGCTGGGTTATTTTCGTTGCGGTCGAGGCGCGGCTCGCGCCGGCTAGGCAATGGGGTGACAACGGCTGAGCGAAGGGACTCGGGCGCCGCGGTACGACCGAGGCTTAGGGTGCTTCGGCGAAAGATACGACCCATGACCCACGCCGCTGCAGGCCACCCGCGGCTAGAAACAGCGACAAGCCGAATGGCTCCCCATCCCGCCCCTTGCCCGATTTCACGCCAGTCACGCAAGGAAAACCCCATGCTCGTCAAAAGCAAAAGCCCCATCAGAGCGGCGGCGCCCATCGAGATCGGCAAAGCTGTGGTGGCGAGCCCCGAATGTATCAACACCCGCTGAAGCCCCCATCCTATGACGCCCCCGGGACCAGCCGGCGGAGATGGCGCGCCGGGATCGAGGACTGAGAGCGCGAGCGCACCGAGTACCAGGATAAGTGGAAGCGGCGCCAATCTGAGCCAGGTTCTCCGAAGGGGGCGGTTCAGCAGCAGGCGAAGCGACCAGGCCGCTAACAGCGCGGGGATCAGGAACGATGCAAGCCCAAAGCTCTGCCACAGCACATCGCTGACGATCGCCCCGTCCCGTCCGAGAAAGTTACGAGGCATCGTATCGACGGCCGTATTGAGCGAAGGATCCCGCGCGTCATAGGTTGCAAGTGTCAACAACGACAAAAGCGATGCCAACAATAAGGCGAAGCCGAGCGCCTCGCTGAGGCGACGCTTCAACCCGTCCCATACCCCCCCGGTGCCTTGCGATCGAGCGCGGCGGGCGCTCGCCCAGTTAGCTGCTGACTTGGCCATGCTTTCCCCCGGCGCTGGCCTGACCCCAAACGCAATCTCCTATATCACCCTTTGCTCGTGTGCAAACGCGATCGCCGTCGTTCCGCCCACTGCGGAAAGGTGTGATTTCTCGGCGGCCTCGCCAAGATCGGCGTGCCTGTTCCTGCTGGGGACCGATAGGTCAGCGGTTGCTGGACAGCCCGCCGGGCGGGCTCCATGCTGCTGGTGTGACCGAAGATGTCGAACTCCTGATCGCCGGCGGCGGGCTGACTGGACTGATGCTTGGGGTGGTATGCGCGGGCGCCGGTCTCGAGGTGGCCGTTGTCGATCGGCAAGAACCTGCTGCGATGCAGGAGGGACAATTTGATGGGCGAAGCTCAGCGATTGCGTATGGTTCACAAAATGTACTCGACGCTATCGGTCTATGGCCGGAGCTCGCCGGTCATGCCGAGCCGATCCGCGAGATCCGGGTTGCCGACGACAGTTCGCCCCTGTTTTTACATTACGACCATCGGGAGCTAGGGACCCTTACTCCGCTGGGGTATATTGTCGAAAACCACCTGCTGCGCCGCGCGCTCTTCCACTACGCCAGTTCACTTTCGACCTTGACTTTACTGGCTCCGCTCGAGGTTGGCTCGGTGCTGCCCTCGGCGCACGCCACAGCAGTGATGCTTTCAGACGGCCGCCAAGTTAGGGCGCGGCTCGTCGCGGCAGCGGACGGCTGGAGATCACCATTGCGGCACGCGAGCGGAATCGGTGCGGTCGAATGGCCTTACCCGCAGACAGGCATTGTCACGACGGTGCGGCACGAGGCCCCGCATCGCGGCATCGCCATCGAGCATTTCTTGTCTGCGGGCCCGTTCGCCATCCTGCCGATGACTGGAAACCGCTCTTCTATCGTGTGGACGGAAAGAGCCGAGCTGGCGCCGAGAATAATGAAGCTCTGCGAGAGCGCCTTCGCGAAGGAGCTCACCGTCCGGTTCGGTGACTTCCTTGGCACCGTCGAGCCAGGCGGGCCGCGTTGGTCTTATCCACTAGGGCTGATGATCGCGGAAGCCTATGTCGCCCCCCGATTGGCGCTCGTCGGCGAAGCCGCGCATATGATCCATCCGATCGCCGGCCAGGGTCTAAACCTGAGCATACGCGACATTGCGGCACTCGCCGAGTTGCTGATCGACACGCGCAGACTCGGCCTCGACATAGGAAGCGAATCGGTTCTGCAGCGGTATGAGCGATGGCGCCGCTTCGATGTTGTTGCACTCGCTGCGGTGACGGACGGGCTCAACCGTCTCTTCTCAAATTCACTACCGATAGTGCAGCTCGCCCGCGATTTCGGTCTTGCGGCCGTCCACCGCCTGCCGCCGTTAAAGCGGCTGTTGATGCGCGACGCGATGGGTCTCGCAGGCGATCTGCCACGTCTCGTCCGCGGCCAGCCGCTCTAGCGATTGCGTGTGAATTAGGGTCAGGGCTCGCGGGTCAAGCCGCTCGCAGCGAGAGCCGCAAGGTATTGGCCCCATCGCCTGCTTTGCTCGACCCCGAGTTGATGGAGATAACTCCAGGAATAAATCCCTGTGTCGTGGAGGTCGTCAAAGGTGATGCGGACGGCGTAATTGCCGATTGGTTCGAGGCCGATGATCCCGACATGGGCGCGGCCATGCACCAATGTCTTCTGTCCCGCACCATGCCCTTGCACCTCGGCCGATGGGCTCTCGACACGAAGATACTCGGCCGGCAGGCTAAATTTACTTCCGTTGTCGAAAGAGACTTCCAGTAGCTTTTCAGCCCGCTTGAGGCGGAGTTCGACCGGCCAGCAAGCGGCAATGTCCGCGCTCAACCTCGTCTCTCCCGTCTAGCGTTACGGTGAAGGAAGGCGTTTGGTCGCTTTTTCGTCGTCTCGCAAAGGCCGCGCCTCGTCGACGAGCATGATCGGGATCCCGTCGCGGATTGGATAGGCAAGCCCCGCCTCTTCGCTGATCAGCTCTTGAGCCCCGCGATCGTAACGCAACGGCCCCTTCGTCAAAGGGCAGACGAGTATTTCCAGCAGTCTCGGATCGATCTCGGATGTGGCTTCCATGACGCCCCTCTAGGATGTTCCTGCTCAGTTCAGTGGCGCGCGGCGCCGCCGTCGCTCGAGCGGTTCAGCACCGCCATCTCGACAATCGCTGTCAGCAGCCGCGCTCGATCATCGAGGTCGGAGGCCTCGAGAAGCGCCTGTTTCTCGCTCGGCTCGAACGGGCACATCATTGCGATCGACGTAACCAGGCGATCGACCGGTGTCGAAGCGATCGCGTCCCAATCGGCCGAGATCTGATGGTGTTGGAAAAACCCCTTGAGGCCGCGGATCAAACGGTCTCTGTCGAAACCAAAGTTCTCGTCAGCCTCGAGATCGCGGGCGAAATCAGTCCATTCCGGCACGACCCGGCGATAGCCCTCCAATAGCGGCAGCTCTTCGCGTATCCGGAAGCGGCTGATGCCGGTAAGAGTGATCAAAAAGAGTCCATCGTCGGTCTCGGTAAACGAGGTGATCCGGCCGGCGCAGCCGATCGGATAGATCGGCGGATTGGCGTCCGAAACGACAGGATCGTTCGGCTGAACCATGCCGATCAGCCGCTCTCCAGCCAGCGCGTCGCGCGTCATTGCGAGGTAACGCGGCTCGAAAATCCTGAGTGGCAACCGGCCGTGCGGCAACAGCAGAACACCTGGTAGCGGGAAGATCGGGAGGGTGGTGGGAAGTGCCGCTACTGCGCGCTGTTGGGCCATTTGCTTCGTCCGTCAGGAGAACATGACTGAGGAAAGCCGTCGCCGGCCGCTCAAGGTCAGCGGATCGGTCGGACCCATCGCCTCGAAGAATTTGAGAAGCTGCTTGCGCGCCGCCTGTTCGTTCCACTCGCGGTCTCGTTTGAAGAGGGTCAACAGCTCGTCGATGGCCGCCTCCCGCTCGCCACTTCCGAACAGCCCGGTTGCAAGCTCGAGACGAGCGTCATGGTCATCGGGGTTTTCCTTGAGGCGGGCGCGCAGTTTACCTGCCGAGGCCATCGCCTTCTGCGCCTGCTCGGCGAGGTCGAGAGCCGAGCGAGCCGCAGTGATCTCGGCATGGTTGGCGCTCTCCTTCGGAACGCGATCGAGAAGCTGTCTGGCTTTGGCGAGCTCACCACGGTTGATGGTCGAGCGGGCGAGGCCGGCGATCGCGTCGATGTTGCCGGGTTCGCGCTGTAGGATCTGCGAATAGAGCGCGCTGGCACTGGCGTGATCGCCCCCTTGGAGTGCTTCCTTAGCCATCGCCAAAGCCTCTTCGACGGGCGATGGGCCGCCTCCCTTACCGCGCCCGAGGCGCTGCACGAATTGCTTGACTTGGCTCTCGGGCAGAGCGCCGACAAAGCCATCGACCGGCCGGCCATCCTTGAAGGCATAGACTGCCGGGATCGACTGGATGCGCATCTGCTGCGCAATTTCGGGGTTCTCATCGATATTGAGCTTGACCATCCGGACGCCACCGTTGGTGGCGCGGACGGTCTTTTCCAGAATCGGCCCGAGCTGCTTACACGGGCCGCACCAAGGCGCCCAGAAATCGACGATGACCGGCGTGTCGAACGAGCCGTCGACAACCTCGGCCATGAAAGTGGCAGTGGTGACGTCCTTTACGGGGGCGGCAGCGGCGCCGCCAATCAAAGGTTCACTCGGCATCACTCTCTTCTCCGGTTTATGCAACAACATGGCGGCGCGCCACGGGGATGACAAGCGCTCCCGAGAGGGGAGACCGGCGTCGATTAATTCAGGCTCGCCGCAGATTCACGATCGAGGTCGCCGAGCTCGATGATGCGCGGCTCGTGCTCCGTGGCAGCAATAAACCGCAACAGATCTCCCGGAGAGATTGTGGTTGTGCGGTCATTTTCGAGGGGATGATAGTTGAGCGGGTCACAGGCCAACATCAGGGCATCGAGCACTGGGGTGACAAGACCCTCGATATCATTGACGAGAGCGAAGGGTGTCACGCTGCCGGGCCGCACCCCGAGTAAGTTGTGGAGGTCCCCCGCGTGGCCAAACGAAAAGCGCGGCGCGCCCAATCGTATCGCAAGCTTCTTCAAATCGACTCGACGCGCCTCGAGCATGACGGCGAGCCAATATCCGCCCTTTTTGTCCTTGAGAAAGAGGCTCTTGCAGTGTCCCCCAGGCAACCTTCCACGCAGCGCCGACGCCTCGGCGACTGTGAAGACGGGCGGATGCGAGTATGTGCGGTACGCGATACCTAGACGATCGAAACGCGCAAAAAGCTCCTCGGGCGTCAGTGGTCGGCGCTGCATCCCTGGCACGATGCGATCCAGCTCCCGGGAAAGCAAGGCTTGCAAACCCTTCCTCCGGGGCTATCATACACGACATGGTCGCAGCAGATCCCTTCGCGGTGGATGCGGGTGTAGCTCAGGGGTAGAGCACAACCTTGCCAAGGTTGGGGTCGGGGGTTCGAATCCCCTCGCCCGCTCCAAAAATGAAGGGCCGCGGAAAACCGCGGCCTTTTGCATCCGGCAACCAGCGCAGCTAAGGAGAAGATCGATGGGTTTAACACTCGAAGAGGCCAATCGGATCGTTCGGGGTGCCTTGGCCAAGGCGCAGGAGCTGAATATTAAGATCAGTGCGGCGGTCTGCGATAGCGGCGGCCGGCTGATCGCGCTTCAGCGTATGGACAATGCGATATGGGCGAGCGCTTACGGCAGCCAGGGCAAGGCCGTGGCCTCGGCTGCATTCGGCCGGCCTAGTGGGGAAATGAGCGAGCGGGCGGATCAGCCGACCCCGCGCGGCATTGCCGCGGCGTCGGGCGGCCACATGATCATGGGGCAGGGTGCGGTCCCTATCATCCGCAATGGCGTTATCGAAGGCGCCTGTGGCGTCGGTGGCGGAACCTCGCAACAGGACGAAGACTGCGCTCGAGCAGGTGTGGCGCAATTGTAGGCTCAGCCGGGCTCGGAAAGGAATGGCCCGGCGACCCGCAGGAAAGCTTGCGGCTGCTCGGCATGGACCCAGTGGCCGGCACCGGCGATCCGGCTGACCCGGGCTTGCGGGAATAGGCGCTGGATCGCAGGTTCATCGTTGGGCCGGACGTAGGGTGAGTTGGCGCCTGCGATGAAGAGCGTCGGTCCTCTATACACGACCCTGTCCGGTAGGTGTGGGAAGCCGAGGATTTGGGGAAATTCGCGCTCGATGGCCTCGAGATTGAGGCGCCAACGGGCTTTTCCCTCCTCGATCACCAAGTTTTGCAGCAAAAAAGCGCGCTCGGCTTCGTTGGGAATTGCGGCGGCAAGCAGGGAATCAACTTCGCTTCGGCGCGTTACGCCACGCAGGTCGATGCCGCGCATGGCCCTAACATAGGCGAGCAGAGTCGGCGGATTAGGGACGGGAGCGATATCGACGACGATCAAGCGTTCGACTTCAACGGGGTGCAGCAATGCTGCGAGCATCGCGACCTTCCCGCCCATACTGTGGCCTAACAGAGCGGTGCGCTCAACGCCGCGTCCGAGGAGTGAGACCCGAAGATCCTCGATCATTTCGCGGTAGGACATCCCGTTTGCCCAGGGTGACGCACCGTGATTGCGCAGATCGAACGCCAAAACGCGATGCTGTGCGGCGAGCTGCTGGGCGATGGACCGCCAGTTGCGCCCCGAGCCGAACAAGCCGTGCAAGATGGCGACCGGAGCTCCCTCACCGTATTCGGCCGCCGCAAGCTGTATGACCATCATGATCAATTCCTAGCTCGAAAAGTTTTGGATACGATCCTGCTTAGGTTGCCGAAAGCGGTTTCTCGCCGGAGCTTTTTGGAATGACTGGCTGAAGTCGCCGTGTTCTTGGCCAACCCCACCCTTCCCCGCTTGCTGAGCAGCCGCCTCCCGTTCTTCTACGGCTGGATTATTCTAGGCTGCCTTTGCTGCGCCGGGTTTTCGCGGCAGGGACCGGCGGTTGCGACATTGTCGGTTTTTGTCGAGCCACTGACCCGCGAGTTCGGGTGGTCGCGCACGGCTTTATCGGGGGCGGTGTCACTCGGCGGCATCCTCGCGGCACTGTCATCGCCGCTGATTGGCCCGATCCTCGATCGCCACGGCTCACGCATCGCGCTATGCGTTGCCGTGCTCGTTACGGGTGCCGCGATGATCCTGCTGTCGTTGACCCAGTCGCTGCTCGTCTTCTATCTCTTGTTCTGCATCGCCCGAATGAACTGGGCCGGACCATTCGACCTCGGCATTTACGGCGCTGTGAACAACTGGTTCATCGATCGCCGGGCTTTTGCCACTTCGATTGCCACCGTGGCACAGCTGATAGGCCTCGTCGTCATGCCACTGATTGCGCAGTTGGCAATGCGGCAGCATGGTTGGCGCGCGGGGTGGCTGGCGATCGGATCCGTGACGTAGCTCGTCGGCTTTCTCCCGGTCTGGCTCCTCATGGTG
>Ga0306923_10006450_pt1 | contig 11577 bp, 10 predicted proteins | sample sta12Can44000108_FD_203841 | JGI IMG/M metagenome (GOLD analysis project Ga0306923, IMG submission 203841) | Lab enrichment of tropical soil microbial communities from Luquillo Experimental Forest, Puerto Rico - statanox.12C.anox.44.000.108 (v2)... | ecosystem: Environmental > Terrestrial >...
CGCCTTCTCGATGACGATGTCGTCGTCGGCGCGGTCGCGCGCGGTGTCGAACTTGTATTGAAAGCCGGAGCAGCCGCCGCCCTCTACGCTGACCCGCAGCATGGTGCCGGCCGGCTCGCGGCCCAAAATCTCGCCAATCTTGCGCGCCGCCCGTTCGGTTACGGTGACATTGGTCGTCATGAGCTTCTCTTAACGCCGGGAATCGCGGCGATTGCCATGGCTCTGTCCGGATAGTTAAGTGCGGGGGTCCCTAAGGTCAATTGGCCGAAATCTCATGCCGGCAGCCGGGCAGGCAACAGCGAACGAGGGCGCGGCGCTGCGCGCGCCTTACGCCTGCGACTCCAAGGCAAGCCGTGGCCGTCTGCACGACGAGCCCGAGAGCCGCGGCCGCAGTCCCTTCCGCCGCGACTGCGACCGCATCATCCATTCCACCGCCTTTCGCCGCCTCAAGCACAAGACGCAAGTCTTCGTGTTCGACGAGGGCGACCACTATCGCACCCGGCTCACCCACACACTCGAGGTGACGCAGGTGTCGCGCGCGCTCGCCCGCGCGCTCGGCGTCGACGAGGACCTCGCCGAGGCGCTGGCGCTCGCCCACGACCTCGGCCATCCGCCGTTCGGCCATGCTGGCGAACGGGCGCTAGACGCGTGTCTCGCGGCCTATGGCGGCTTCGACCACAACGCCCAGACCTTGCGCGTCGTCACCGCGCTCGAGCGCCGCTATCCGGGCTTCGACGGGCTCAATCTGACGTGGGAGACTCTGGAAGGTCTGATCAAGCACAACGGCCCGCTGACCGATCGTGCTGGAACGACTTTTGGCCCCTATCGCGCGCGCGGCGTGTCGGAGACGATCCGCGACTACTCGCAGCAGCAGGATTTGCAATTGTGGAGCTTCGCGAGCCTCGAGGCGCAGCTCGCCGCGGTCGCCGACGATATCGCCTACGACGCCCATGACATCGACGACGGCATGCGCGCAGAATTGTTCGACCTCGATGACATCGGCACGGTCGCGCTGCCGGGCCGCATCGTTGGCGACATCCGCACGGCCCATCCACGTCTCGACGCCGCGCGGCAGGTGCATGAGCTGGTCCGCCGGCTGATCGGGCTTTTGATCGAGGATGTGCTCACCGAGACCCGCCGCAAGCTTGCGACGCTCAAGCCGCAATCGGCCGACGACGTCCGGCAGGCGCGAGCGGCCGTCGCCGGCTTCTCCGCAGGCGTCGCGGAGGCCGACCGCGCCATCAAGGACTTCCTCAAGGTGCGGATGTATCGCGAAGCGCGCGTCATGCGCGTCATGGACCAGGCGGCGGGCGTCGTGCACGACCTCTTTGCCCGCTACAGCGCGCAGCCGCACGACCTGCCGGAGGAATGGCGCGAGGAGCTCGACCGCCTCGATGAAGCGGCGTGCGCGCGCCGCATCGCCGACTTCATCGCCGGCATGACCGACCGTTTCGCGCTCGCCGAGCACCAGCGGCTTTTTGACTTAACGCCGGAATTGCGTTAGGCGCGCGGCGCGTTTCATGGCATGACCACGAAGAACATTTTCGCCGACATTCTTGATCGCGTCCGCGACGCGAGCGCAGCCGTTGCGCCCGGGCTCGACCAATCGCGCGTTACTGTCGAACCGCCGCGCGATCCCTCCCATGGCGATATTGCTACCAATGTCGCCATGGTGCTGGCCAAGGAAGCCGGCAAGAAACCGCGCGAGCTTGCCGAACCGATCGCCGAGAAGCTCCGCGCTGACACGCTGATCGCTAAGGTCGATGTCGCCGGCCCCGGTTTCATCAATCTCTCGCTCAAGGCCGATGCCTGGATCGCGGCGCTGCGCGGCGCGTTGGGACTTGGGACCGAGAATTACGGGCGAAGCGACGTCGGTGGCGGCACGACGATCAACGTCGAGTATGTTTCGGCGAACCCCACCGGGCCGATGCATGTCGGCCATTGCCGCGGAGCCGTGTTCGGGGATGCGTTGGCGAACCTCCTCGCCTTTGCGGGGTCCAAGGTCAGCCGCGAATATTACATCAACGACGCCGGCGCCCAGGTCGACGTGCTGGCGCGCTCCGCCTATCTGCGCTACCGCGAGGCGCTCGGCGAGAACATCGGCGCCATTCCCGAGGGGCTTTATCCCGGCGACTATCTCAAGCCAGTCGGCGTCGTACTCGCCGCCCAATACAAAGACGCGCTGACCAAAGAGCCCGAAGCGGCGTGGCTGCCGATCGTGCGCGCCAAGGCGATCGAGATGATGATGGCGGCGGTCCGCGCTGACCTCGACGCGCTCAATATCCGGCATGATGTGTTTTATTCGGAACGGTCGCTGATCGAAGGCAACGCCGACTGTGTCGCCGAAACGATCGACTGGCTGCGGGCGCACGGCTACGTCTACGAGGGCCGTCTGCCGCCGCCGAAGGGCGCGCCGGCCGAAGACTGGGAAGATCGCGAGCAGACGCTGTTCCGCTCGACCGAGTTCGGCGACGACCTGGATCGGCCGCTGAAGAAGTCGGACGGCTCCTACACCTATTTTGCATCCGATATCGCGTATCATCGCACGAAAATCGAGCGCGGCTTCCGCTCTCTAATCGACGTATGGGGCGCCGATCATGGCGGTTACATCAAGCGCATGCAGGCCGCGGTCGCCGCGCTGAGCGATCGGGCGGCGGAGCTCGACGTCAAGGTCATCCAGCTCGTCAAGCTTTTGCGGGCCGGCCAGCCGGTCACCATGTCGAAGCGGGCAGGGGAGTTCGTCACGCTGCGCGATGTCGTCGACGAAGTCGGCCGCGACGCGGTGCGCTTCATGATGCTGTTCCGCAAAAATGACGCCGTGCTCGAATTCGACCTCGCCAAGGTCATCGAGCATTCACGCGATAACCCGGTTTTCTACGTCCAATACGGTCACGCCCGCGGCCAGTCCATCTTCCGCAACGCGCGGGCAGTGTTTCCCGATCTGCCTGAGGATATCGCCAGCTTGGCTCAGGAGGCGCAGTTGGAGCGGCTCTCGGACCCCGCGGAACTCGCCTTGATGCGCAATATCGCGCTCTATCCCCGCGTCATCGAGGGCGCCGCCGCGGCCCACGAGCCGCACCGAATTGCCTTTTACCTCTTCGACTTGGCGAGCGAATTTCACGCACTTTATACGCTCGGCAACGCATCGCCATATTTACGCTTCATTATCCAGAATGATCGACAAATGACTGTCGCGCGTCTTGTGCTTGTACAAGGCGTCGTCACCGTGCTCGCGTCGGGACTTGAGCTGCTTGGCGTTGGGGCGCCCAGCGAGATGCGGTAAGGCCACTTGCCGATAGAGGGGCAGGGGCCGATGACGGGGAATTACTTAAGTAAGTATCGTGCGGTAAGCAGTATCGCGCGTAAACGTCGCGCAACCGTCTGAGCCGAGGCGCAGCCATGGCCGACAACACTTATCGTCCCTCCCGCAGCCGCGACCCGATCGCCGGCGACGACGCCGATCCGCTGGCCGGCGACACGAGCCGCGATCCGCTTGCCGAACTGGCGCGGCTCATCGGGCAGGGCAGCCGGGCCAACGAATTCGATCGCAGTGCGCGGCACGATGGTGCAGTCGAGACGCTCGATCACGGGACGCCGACGGCAGGCGACGAGGACGTGGCGGCCGATCGCGACTATGCCGCGCCGCGCGAGCCCGAACGGTACGCTGACGAAGATTACGTTCGGCCGCGGCTGCCCGAGCCCTATCCATCCGATCACGATGACGCTGGCTACGATGAGCGGCACGCGCCGGCTCAGCGCTACGAGCAAGAACCCGCGGACAATTACGACGACCCGCACGACGCTGCCTATCAGGCGCCGTATCGCGATGAGCGCTACGACGCTGACGATCGCGACCATGAGGCGTCGCGCCAGCCGCCCTATGCCGACGAAGAACGCAGCGTCGCCCGGCAGCAGTCCTCGCTGGCGCCGCAGGCTCGCGACGACGAATACGAGACCGACGAGCGCTGGGACGACCGCGCCGAGGACGGTCAAGCAGACGAAGGCTACGAGGACGAGACGGCGAGCCCGCCTCGGCGGCGGGGGATCGCCTTCATCGCCGCCATGCTCGGTTTGGTCCTGGTCGGCGCTTCCGGCGCGGTGGCTTACCGCTCCATGTTCGGCGGCGCCATCCTGGCGCCGGCGCCGCCGCCGGTCATCAAGGCGGGCGATGGGCCGAACAAGATCATCCCAAGGCAAGAGGATGCCCAGGCCGGCGCGGGCCAGCCCGGCGCCGCAAATCCGGCCGCGCCGGAGAAGCTCGTGTCGCGCGAGGAGCAACCAGTCGCGGTGCAGCCGCCGAACGCGCCGCCGCGCGTTGTGTCGACCATTCCGGTGCCGCCGCCGGGCGCCGCGCCGGCGCCTCCGGGGGCATTCCCCGCGCTAGGCCCGAACGTTCTCGGGGCGGCGCCGCTCGCGGCGCCAATGCCGGCCGCTCCGGCGCCAAGGGTTGCCGCACCGAGCCAGCCTGCCGCTGCGGCACCTGCAACGCCGGGCGAGCCCAAGAAGGTCCATACCGTCGCCATCCATCCGGATCAGCCGGGCAGTGGCGATGGAGCGGCTGCCGCGCCGCCGCCTGCGGCGGCACCTGCACCCCGCGCCAGGACGCCTGAAGCGGCGCGGCCGGCACCGGCGCCCCGAGGCGGCAACGCGCCGCTTTCGCTCGTGCCCGGCGCGCCTGCTGCGGCCCCTGCCGAGCCGCCGCGCCGGCACGAGGCGCGCACCGAAGCGCCGTCGGCCAGCGCTCCAGTGGCAACTGCGCCAGCCTCGAGCGGCTATGCGGTCCAGGTCACGTCGCAGCGGAGCGAATCCGAAGCGCAAAGCGCGTTCCAAGCCTTGCAGCGGAAATACCCTGGCCAGCTCGGCGACAAGGCACCGATCATCCATCGCGCCGATTTGGGGGACAAAGGCACCTACTACCGGGCGATGGTCGGCCCGTATCCGTCATCGGAGGCCGCGGCGAGCTTCTGCAGCAGCCTGAAAGCCGCCGGCGGCAGCTGCCTCGTCCAGAGGAACTAGCGCCGCGCTTGACCCAATGCGCGGCGACGCGCTAACCGCGCCGCATGCGGGCCTTCATTACCGGCGTCGCAGGTTCTGCGCTGAGCGATGAGGAGCGTGATTTCCTCCGCGAGGCCCAGCCCTGGGGCCTGATCGTTTTCACTCGGAATATCGCGACCGCCGATCAGTTGCGCCGGCTGATCGGGGATTGTCGCGCGGCGCTTGGCCGCGATGCGCCCGCTCTCATCGATCAGGAAGGCGGCCGCGTACAGCGTCTAGGGCCGCCGCACTGGCCGCAATATCCGCCGGGGGCGGCCTACGGCGCGCTCTACGACCGTAACCGCGATAGGGGCCTTGCCGCAGCGCGCCTCGGCGGACGCCTGATCGCAAGCGATCTTGCGGCTCTCGGTATCGACGTCGATTGCCTGCCGCTCGGCGACATTCCGGTGCCGGGCGCCGATCCGATCATCGGCGACCGCGCCTATGGCACGACGCCCGACAAGGTCGCGGCCATCGCGGCGGCAATTGCGGCCGGCCTTGCCGAAGGCGGCGTCCTGCCCGTGCTCAAGCACATCCCCGGCCATGGCCGAGCCCCCGCCGACAGCCACAAGCGGCTGCCGGTGGTCGCGACCAGCCGTACGACGCTGGAAGCAACCGACTTTGCCGCCTTTCGGGCGCTTTCGGCGTTAGCTATGGGGATGACCGCTCACGTTGTGTTCAGCGCGCTCGATCCCGTGGCGCCGGCCACCACGTCGGCGCGTATAGTGGGGGACGTGATTCGCGGTTCGATCGGCTTTCAGGGCCTTCTGATGAGCGACGATGTGTCGATGGGCGCCTTGTCTGGAACGATTGCCGGGCGCGCGAGCGCGGCCATCGCGGCCGGCTGCGACATGATCCTGCATTGCAACGGCGAGCTTGCGGAAATGCGCGAGGTCGCAGCGGCAGTGCCCGTCCTCGCCGGCGCGGCCGCGCACCGCGCCGAAGCGGCTCTCAACGCGAAGCGGCCACCGGCGCCGATCGATCTTACCTCAAGCCGCGCCACCTTCGCCCGCCTCATGGCCGACGTTTGGCCGGAGCGCCTTGCATGAACGCCGACGACTTCCAATTCGAGAGCGAGCTGCCCGAGCGCGCTTCCGACGAGCCGGCGCTCGTGGTCGACGTCGAGGGTTTCGAAGGTCCGCTCGATCTGTTGCTGACACTCGCGCGCCAGCAAAAAGTCGATCTCGCGAAAATCTCGATCCTTGCGCTCGCCGATCAGTACCTCGCCTTCATCGAGGAGGCGCGCAAGCTCCGCCTCGAGCTTGCCGCCGATTATCTGGTGATGGCGGCGTGGCTCGCGTACCTGAAATCGCGCCTGCTGCTGCCCGATCAGCATGCGCCGGACGGCCTCAGCGCCGAGGATATGGCCAACGCGCTGGCGCAACGGCTGCGCCGGCTCGAAGCTATCCGCAATGTCGCCGAGCAGCTCCTCAACAGGCCGAAACTCGGCCGCGAGGTGTTTCAGCGCGGCCAGCCGGAGCCGATCGCCGAGGTCAAGCATCCGGAATGGTCGGCAACGCTCTACGACCTGCTCTCGGCCTATGCCGGGCGGCGGCAGACCCAAGCGCGCTCGTTCGTTCGCATGCCGAAGCGCACGGTGTGGTCGCTCGCCGAAGCGCGCGAGGCGCTGGAGCGGCTGATCGGCGTTACCATGGACTGGAGCCCGCTCGATCAGTATCTCGCCGAATATCTGGTTGAGCCGTCGATGAAGGCGACAGTGCTCGCCTCGAGCTTTGCCGCGACCTTGGAACTGGTGCGCGAGGGCCACCTGGAAATGAATCAGCATGCGGCATTCGCGCCGCTGTTTGTGCGTAAGCGTCGGAATGGGGGAGCAGGCGGCGTCGCCGGTGGAACGGGGAATGGGTAAGAGGGAGACCGAGCTGATGAGGAACGTGGCGAAGATGCGCGTGATCGAAGGCGACAAGGACAATGAGGTTGTGCGCGCGGAAGAGCTGCGCATCCTCGAAGCCTTGCTGTTTGCCGCCACGGAACCGCTCGACGAAAAGATTCTAGGGAAGCGCTTGCCGGCCGGCGTCGACGCGCGCGCGCTGCTCATGCAGCTGCAAAAGGAATACGAGCCGCGCGGCGTCAATCTGGTGCGAGTCGCCGGCAAGTGGGCCTTGCGCACCGCAACCGACCTCGCCTGGCTTTTGACCCACGAAGCGGTGGTGACGCGCAAATTGTCGCGCGCGGCCATCGAGACGCTAGCGATCGTCGCCTACCACCAGCCGGTGACGCGCGCCGAGGTCGAGGAGATCCGCGGCGTCACCACGTCGAAGGGCACCCTCGACGTGTTGTTGGAAACCGGCTGGATCAAGCTGCGCGGCCGCCGCAAGGCACCGGGCCGGCCGGTGACCTACGGCACCAACGAGGAATTCCTGTCCCATTTCGGCCTGGAGGCGCTGACCGACTTGCCCGGCCTCGACGAGCTCAAAGGTTCGGGTCTGCTCGAAAAAACGCTGCCGTCGGGGTTCACCGTGCCGGTGCCCTCGGACGATCCGGCGCTGCGCGACGACGAGGAGCCGCTCGATGCTGGCGATCTTGATCTCGGCCTTGTTCCGCCCGAGGGGCGCAGCGAGGAATAAAGCGCGCTCCGGCGCGATCAATCGGGCGGAAGCGGTTCAGACCGAAAGTTAACGCGCGGCGATTAGCCCTGCGGCGGCAACGTTTCCCGGCTACGCTTGTTTTTGCCGCCCTTGGCGCCTAGGTTCAGGCAAAATCGACATGATGCCGCGGGCGTGAGTGCCGTTGCGGTTGGAGGATTTCATGGGCTCCTTAAGCATTTGGCATTGGCTGGTGGTCGGCGCCGTGCTGCTGCTCGTGTTCGGCGGACGCGGCAAGATTTCGGATATGATGGGCGACGTCGCCAAGGGCATCAAAGCCTTCAAGAAGGGCATGGCCGACGACGAAGCGGTCGAGGCGCCGAAATCCGACGCTATGAAGACTATCGACCATCAGGCCGAGCTGAAGCGCCGCGCCGAGTCCGAGAGCAAAGTCTAAGCTCGCCACCCTGACGGCGCCCGCGTGCGGATCGCCGCGGCCCGTCCGCCGGAGCGGCCGGGGGACTAACGTCAATGTTCGACATCAGTTGGAGCGAGTTCCTGCTCATCGGCGTGGTGGCGCTCATCGTCATCGGGCCGAAGGAGCTGCCTGGCGTGTTGCGCACGCTCGGCCAGTACACGCGCAAAGTGCGCAGCATGGCGTCCGAGTTTCAGGGCCAGTTCCAGGAGGCGATGCGCGAAGCCGAGATGGCCGACCTGAAAAAGCAGGTCGACGACATGGCGCAGGATTTGAAAGACTTCGATCCGCTCAAGGAGGTGAAGAGCGACGTCGAGGCCATGAGCAAGGACATCGAGCGTTCGCTGGAAGCGCCGGCCGAGGCGAAGCCGGCGCCTGAGGCTGGTGCCACTGCGCCCGCCGTCGAGGCGCCCGCGGTCGAGGGCGCGGCGCCGACCGCTCCGGTGGAGCGCGGCGATCTTGAGGCCACCGGCGAAGCTTCTGGACAGAGCGCACCAGCTGCCGACGCCGTGCCGCCAGAGAAGGCGGAGCGTCCGGCATGAGAAGCGACGACGAAGAGAAGGAGATCGAGGCGACCAAAGCGCCCTTGATGGATCACCTGATCGAGCTGCGGTCGCGGCTGATCAAGGCGCTCCTGGCCTTCGTCGTGGCGATGATCCTGTGCTTCTTCTTCGCCAAGCAGATCTACAACGTGTTGACGTGGCCCTATGTCCGGATGGCGGGCCCGGAAAATTCGAAATTCATCTATACGGGCCTGCTCGAATATTTCGTCGTGCAGCTCAAGATCGCGGCCTTCGGCGGCGCTTTCATCTCGTTTCCGATCATCGCCGCACAGATGTACATGTTCGTCGCGCCCGGGCTCTACCGCAACGAGCGCCAGGCGTTCCTGCCGTATCTGGTGGCGACGCCGGTATTCTTCTTTCTCGGCGCTATGGTGGTCTATCTGCTGGTCTGGCCGATGCTGACGCGGTTCTCGCTCAGCATGCAGCAGCTTGGCGGCGAGGGGCAGGCGACCATCGAGCTTCTGCCCAAGGTCGACGACTATTTGTCGCTGATGATGAAGCTGATGCTCGCCTTCGGCATTGCGTTCCAGCTGCCAGTGATTCTCACGCTGCTCGGCCGCGTCGGCATCATCACCTCCGAGCAGCTCAAATCGAAGCGGCGCTACTTCATTGTCATCGCCTTCGTCATCGCCGCCATTCTCACCCCGCCCGACGTGCTCAGCCAGTTATCCCTTGCGCTGCCGCTGGTCGGGCTCTACGAGGGCTCGATCTGGTCGGTGCGCTGGGTCGAAAAGCGCCACGCCGCCGAGCGTGCCGCCCGCGACGCCGAGGCCGCGGCTAAGCCGGCGGAGTGATTTTCCTCATTTTTAGGCAGCGGGCTTGCCCGCCGGATGATCGGCGGTTAGGACCGTCACCCTGAGGTGCGAGCGAAGCGAGCCTCGAAGCGCGACGGCCCAGGCGCCTCGGCCGCATCCTTCGAGGCGCGCCTTGGGCGTGCACCTCAGGATGACGGAATTCATGCATGCACGATATCCGCTGGATACGCGACAATCCCGAGGCATTTGACAGAGCTCTGGCGCGGCGCGGCCTGGAGCCGCAAGCGCAGCGTCTGATCGCGCTTGACGAACAGCGCCGCGCGAAAATTTTGTCGCTGGAGACGGCGCAAGCGCGCCGCAACGCGGCCTCGAAGGAAATCGGCGAGGCGAAGAAGAACAAGGACGACGCGAAGGCTCAGGGGCTGCTGAGCGAAGTCGCTACGCTCAAGGATTCGATGCCAAAGATGGAGGCGGAGGAGAAAGCGGCGTCCAAAGCACTCGACGACGCGCTAGCGGAAATTCCAAACCTGCCACTCGATGAAGTTCCTTACGGCAAGGACGAAAAGGACAACGTCGAGCACCATCGCTATGGCGCCGTTCGTAGCTACGCCTTCGCGCCGAAACAGCATTTCGATCTCGGCGAAGCGCTCGGCCAGATGGATTTCGAGACCGCCGCGAAGCTTTCCGGCGCACGCTTTGTGGTACTGGAAAAGGGATTAGCGCGCTTGGAGCGTGCGCTCGGGCAGTTTTTTCTAGATGTTCACACTAGTGATCCGCACAACTACGTTGAAGTTGATCCGCCGCTGGCTGTGGATGAGAAGGCAATGTTCGGAACGGCGCAATTGCCAAAATTCGCAGATGATCAGTTCTGGACAAGACGAGAGTGGCCCTCCCACAAGGACATCAATTTTTTTCTGTTTCAAATCTACAATCAGGGCCACACGCTCGGCGACTTGTTCGAACAAAGAGAATTTTCGGGAGCTGTTGTTCCTCAGTTGAAGCGTGAATTTGCTGAGGCCATAAATGAATTCCTTTCAGCGAATCGGCTGGGCCTCATCCCCACCGCAGAAGTTCCGCTAACAAACCTCGTCCGCGAATCCATCCTCGACGAGGCGCAATTGCCGCAGCGCTACGCCGCATGCACGCCGTGCTTCCGCGCCGAGGCGGGCGCCGCGGGCAAAGACACCCGCGGCATGATCCGGCAGCATCAGTTCACCAAGGTCGAGCTCGTCTCCATCACCACGCCCGAACAATCGAAGGACGAGCACGAGCGGATGCTCGCCTGCGCCGAGGAGGTGCTGAAGCGGCTCGACCTACATTACCGCGTCATGACCTTGTGCACCGGCGATATGGGCTTTGCCTCGCAAAAGACCTACGACATCGAAGTCTGGCTGCCCGGGCAGAACATGTACCGCGAGATTTCGTCGTGCTCGGTGTGCGGCGAGTTCCAGGCGCGGCGGATGAACGCGCGCTATCGCACCAAGGAGGGCCGCACCGTGCGCCATGTGCACACGCTCAACGGCTCAGGTGTCGCCGTCGGCCGCGCGTTGATCGCGGTGATGGAGACCTATCAGCAGGCCGATGGCTCGATTGCAGTGCCCGACGCGTTGGCGCCATATATGGGCGGCATCAAGACCATCGAGAAGTGAACCTTGCGCATCCTGGTCACCAACGACGACGGCATTCACGCGGAAGGGCTCGACGTCTGCGAGCAGATCGCGCGCACGCTGTCGGACGACGTTTGGGTGATCGCGCCGGAATACGACCAGTCGGGCGTCGCCCACTCTCTCTCGTTGAACGACCCGCTCCGACTGCGCCAGGTCGCCGACCGGCGCTTCGCCGTGCGCGGCACGCCGACCGACTGTGTCATCATGGGCGCGCGCCATCTGCTCAACGGCCAAGGCCCCGACCTGGTGCTGGCCGGCGTCAACCGCGGCCGCAATGCCGGCGAGGACGTGATCTACTCCGGCACCATTGCCGGCGCCATGGAGGGCACCGTGATCGGCATTCCGTCGATCGCGCTGTCGCAATCCTACAAGTCGCGCAACGGCCAGCCGCCTTATTGGGAAACCGCCCGGCGCTTTGCGCCCGATATCATCCGCCGCGTGCTGGCCGAAGGCGTGCCCGACGACGTGCTGATCAACGTCAACTTTCCCGATTGCCCGCCCGACGCCATCAAGGGCATCGCCGTCACCGCGCAAGGCCGG
>Ga0306923_10006451_pt1 | contig 11576 bp, 11 predicted proteins | sample sta12Can44000108_FD_203841 | JGI IMG/M metagenome (GOLD analysis project Ga0306923, IMG submission 203841) | Lab enrichment of tropical soil microbial communities from Luquillo Experimental Forest, Puerto Rico - statanox.12C.anox.44.000.108 (v2)... | ecosystem: Environmental > Terrestrial >...
TGGCGAACCCGCGGTAGCGCCGCAGCTGCTCGCAGACGTGCGGAGGCGGGCTGACCGCCCAGGCGTGCCCGCCTGCAGAGTCTTCGCCGACGGTCACGGTCAGGCGGTCATCACGCAGGTCCGCGCGGATCTGGCGGGCGCGCGGCGGGAACCTCCCGGTGGCGGGGCGCAGGCCGAGGGCGGTGAACTCGTCCAGGGTGGCGTTCCGCCAGCCGCCGGTGCCGTCCTGCTCGAGTAGCAGCTGCTCGCACGACGGGTTGATCACCATGACCGGGAAGTCACGCGCTCCAGGCTCAGCCCGCGCGCCGAGGTACCCGGCGACGAAGGAGGCGGTGGGCCGGTTCATCCTGACCCGCCTATCGGGGGGTGTGATGCCGGACGGGCGGCAGGCGGAATGGTGCATGCTGAGGAGCACTCTGGCGTTGTTGAGGGGTCCGTCGGCGCTGATATCGGCTTTGGTCCCGAGTGGTTCCCCGCAGGTCTGGCAGGCTACGGGCCACAGGTTGGTCAGCCACCTGCTCAGACTGTCCCGGTCGATGAGGTCAGCCACCGCACGGGCGATGAAGACCTCGAAGGATTCTTGTGACCGTAGTTTGCCGGTCAGCAGCTCGCTGTATTCCGACTGGTCATCGCCTTCTTCGGCGGCCGTAGTTTGCGGCTGACAGGCGGCGGCCTGCTGGGCTGAGTCCCTGGTAAGCGGTACGAACGCGCCGCGGGAGGCCCGGACCACATCGACTATGTGGGCGAATCCGGTGTCCTGGCTGGGAAGAAGATCCCGGGATCCGCTGATCACTAGGATATGGCCGTGGCGGGCCGCAGCCGCGCGCCAGGCGGCGAAACGCTCATCGTCCGGACCGCCAGGATTGCGGTACCCCGCGATGAAGACGCCGGTTTCGTCGCCGGGGCGGACCAGGTCCACGTCAGCGTCGGTGATCCGGGCGGCTAGGCCACGTGCGACCGGGATCTCCATAGGCTGCTCGGCCCCCAATCTGTCCAGGCTGGCGAAGCCGAAGGCCTGAGGACCGCCGTGTGCCTTGAGGTTCAGCCGCGGCACGTACGCGACGGGCGGACACGCCGGGCCGAGCTGATCCTCCATGAGCAGCACCCAGGTGGCGGTTTCGCCGGGCGGGCTGGTGTGCCATCTGACAGTGGCGGCGGCGAGCAAGCCGTTCTCCCGGCCGTCCCTGAATTCCCGGATCCGGTCGGCATCGGTGTAGGACTCCCGAGACCGCCCGGGCGGGACGCGGACGCCGAGGTTAGGGCCGATGAAGACCATGACCGCGCCGGTGCTGACCGCGGCTGACACCCACCTGGGGTCCAGGGTCAGCCGGCCCTCGGCGTAGACACAGCCGTACGGGTCAACCAGCTCCACCCCCGCAGCTGTCCGGCACAGCCCCCACCCGTCGGCGGGCAGGCCGGCCATGATAAACCGCGGCGGCACCCGCTGCCAGCCGGTCCCGACGAGCGTGTCGATGCGCGGCTCGTGGGACAGGCCGGTCACCGGGTCTTTTATGGCAATGGTGTGCGCCGGCTCGAACAGCAGGACCGGCATCTGGTCGGCGTCGGTGCCGCTGTCGGTGATCAGGCCGCCCTCTGGTGTCGTTCCTGTGACCCTGGCCGCGCGGCCTCCGAAAAGCGGGTCATCCATGAAGGTTGCCCGGCACGGCATCTCGGTTTCGGCGGCTACCTGCTCGATTAGCTCCATGGCCTCGGCCGAGCCGCCGCGGAGAGGGCCCGTCGAGCCGTCTTGCTTCAGCCGCTCGGCAGCTCCCGGCCTTCGCCGCCGGTTACGGCGGTTGCGGTCTGCTTTTCCCATCTTGGATTTGCCTTCCTGGTCAGTGGTGGGGGGCCGGTGCTGCGGTCGGGTCATCGGAGTGGCCGAACAGCCGCATCACCTGCTTATCGAGAGCAGCCAGCTGGCCGGTCATCTCGCTGGTTAGCTCCCGCTTCTCGCCGATACCGGCGAGCACGGGCGGCGGAAGGGGAAGCCGCTGCTCGCTGCGGAGCATCCTGTCGGCTTCCTGCAGGTCGTGCCGCACGTTGCCGAGCAGCCGGAACGCATCCCCGGCGGACAGGTCACGGCTGGTCAGCCCGGACCGGAGCTCGAACAAGAACCCGCGGGCCATCTCCAGGTACATCGCGGCCCGCATGGAAGGGCCGCCCGGCTTGGCCGCCTGCGCCAGCGCGGTCTCCAGCATGGCGATGCGGTCACATACCGCCCCCACCTGGCTATCCTCCCCGCCGGGAGCCGCCGCGGCGGTCTTGGGAGGCGGCTGCTGGCCATACGCCGCGTAGATCTGAGCCAGCCCGGCCTCATTGTCCAGGACGTCATTCAGGATGCCGGCGATATCGTCGCGGGCCCTGGCGACCAAGGTGGTCACTTCGTCTGCGGTGATACGGGTAGCGCCCATGCGCCATGGCCGTCTGCTCACTTCCCCTCCTTCCCCACGTGCGCTAGAGACTGCCTGAGGTTCTTCATGGCCCGGTTCCGGTTCTTCCGTACTGCCACTACGGAGTCGCCGAGCTCGGCGGCGATCTCCACGTCGCTGAACCCGTCCCAGTGCCAGGCCATGACCTGCCGTTGCTTCGGCGGCAGGCCTGTAATCACGGCGGCCAGGACCTCCCGGGTGACAGCCTGCTGTTCCACGGCGGCCGCCGCCGACACTCCGGCGAGCCTGTCGGCCCGTCTGGGATCCGCGTCCAGCGATGTCTCCCGGGCCGCGGCCCGGCAGTGCATGAAGTACTCGTTCTGCGCGACCTTGCGTAGCCACGCCCGGTTAAGACGGCTGGTGTTCCACGCCTCGAATGCCCGCATGAACGTCGTCTGGGCGATGTCCTCGGCAGTGCCTGCATCGGCGCCCAGAAACATCACGAAGCGCACCAGCGATCCGCGCTCGGCATCGTAGAACGCGACGAAATCCACATTCGCCACTGTCTCTGATAGCACCGACAACTCCCGCTTACCGCCCGCCGCGCCGCCCCGGCGGCTGGCCCCGCCGCCCGGCCGGGCGGCGGGAAGCGAGCCGACGCCGCAGCCGCCGCCGCGATGTCAGGTGCCACCGGCGGGCCACCGGGTAGCAGTACACCCGGAGCCGGACACCGGCACTTCGGCTCTCCCGCCGCGCTGACCAGGACGCGGCGGCCCTGGTGGCGTGGCTGACCTTCCTGCACCACGGGCACATCCGCTGCGGGGGATCCTGGGTGGCCACGGGCGGTCACTTCCCTCCTGCTCTTGCCGCCTGGCTCGCGTGCCGGGCAGGTAGTAAATGCTGAAGCCCCGCCAGATGTGACCTCTCCCCGCCACGATTTTTACGGCCGCGGTTTCGCTCAGGTTCATTTGGCCGGATTCAGTTGCGCTTTTGCGCGTGTCCAGCCGGGCGTCCGCCCTGTCCCGCAGCGAGGTCGACCAGCTGCTCACCCGCAAGGACATCAGCCTGCGCGAGCGGACGCTGTGGCGGATGCTGTACGAGACCGCCGCCCGGTCGGCCGAGGTGCTCGCGCTCGACATCGGGGGCCTGGACCTGCCGAGCTGCTGCGCGCGGGTCCGCCGCAAGGGCGGCGCCATCGACGTCATCGTCTGGCAGACCGGCACCGCGCGCCTGCTGCCGCGCCTGCTCCAGGGCCGCACGGCGGGCCCGGTATTCGTGACCGAACGGAAGGCCCGGGTGCAGCTCCCCGCGGCCGACCTGTACGAGCTCGGCCACGCCCGGCTCAGCTATCAGCAGGCCGAGGCGCTGTTCGCCAAGGCCTCCGGAAGCGCGACCCTGCACCAGCTCAGGCACTCCGCGCTGACGCACGACGCCGAGATCGGAACCGGGACACCGATGCTTATGAGGTGATCCGGTCATACCTCGGTCCGGTCGCTGGCCAAGTACGCGCAAGTCAGCGCCGAAGCGCTGATGCGCCACCAGGCCGAACGCGACCCAGCGCGGAGACAGTAACGGACGCACCGGGGAAGAGCGAGGACATCTGCACGTAACCTTCGGGCCTGCCCTGATAACAGGTTGTCATAGCAGGCTGCTATGGGAGAGGCCGACAACCGGGCGGCTCGGGGCCCAACGTCCCATAACTGCACCATGCCATCCCCCCACGGATGGCGGGGACCATGCCTTCCGGGCGTAGGCCGAGCCCGAATGGGCCGACCGGCTCGGCGACGCCGACCGGCGCGGCCTGACCCCGCTGTTCACCGTGAACATGACGCCCTACGGCGAGATCCAGCTCAACCTCGATCACCGCCTGAACCTGGGTGCAGGCAGCGCATGAGGGCGCCGCTGTCGGTGTGCCGCGAAGGAAGTCCGCCAGGGCTGCGAGCTTGCCGCCGCATTCCGGCCGTGCCTTTCCCTGCGCGCCTCAGATGGCGGCTGGTGGTAGCTCCCTTACCGACAGGTCGGCTCGGAGCAGCGATCGCCGGCCGCACCTCAAGTTAGTGCCGCTCGCTTACCTCGCGGATGGATGAGAGCCAGGCCGCAAGGAATCCCTCGGGATCGTGCTCGTCGCCCCCGGCTAGGTGCAGCAGAGGCGGGCCCGCGTCAACCAACTCGGACAGCGACTTGTACTGCGCCAAAACCACGGATCCAGGCAGGTCGCAATTGCGGACGCGACGCCTCGCGGTTGCATCACCTGCCGGGCCAGAATCATCAGCATCGGTCCCATCCCGAGTTCGTTGATTCTGGTGCGCAGTGCAGCGAAGCCTGGGGTGTCCGGCATGAGCAGTGCGTGCATGATCAGCATCCCGCCAAATCCGGCCGGGCCCATGGCGACCTCGCGTGCTTGGCATAGCCTCTCGATACCGGCGTTCTCCAGTGCCCTAACTGGTTCCAAGCGCGTCAGCGCGGCGAATGCCTCCGCGCAGGTGTCACAGGTGTCGGCCTCGATCATTACGTCCCGCCACTCCTGCGCGGACAGCTGGGGAAGGGGCTGGAGCAACAATGGAACGGCCAGTGGCGATAGCGGGGCTGGGGACCGTTGGGGTTACCGCCACTGGCCGTACTCGCACTCACGACCGGGCAATCACGCAGTTAGTTTGCGAGTGGTGACGGGGACCCGAGCGAAGGGCCTACCTGATGCTCCCCCGTCATCGAGTAAGCGCGAGGCGCCTCAGCTCAGTCCGAAGACCGGAGCTGAGGCGCCATACGTTGATCATTCGGCCAGCGCGGCAACACCTGCACTGGCCGGTACCGGGCAGGTTTCCGCTTCGTCGAAGCCTATTCGCCGGTGGACGCGGACCGGCGCAGAACCTGTGCCTGGCCCTGCGCGCCCAGGGCGTCGCCACCACGTTCACCACGCTGCTGGTCGCCCGCGAACCCGCGGTCAAGGAACTGCTGGGCATCCCGGAACACATCCCGACCGCCTGCCACATCGTCGCGGGCTACCCGGCTCGCCCGTTTCCCCGGCGGCTGTATCGGCCCGAGGTCAGCCAGCTCGCGTTCGCCGACCGGTACGGCAGCGAGCTCGGCTAGGCGTAGTGGTTTCGCGATGGCGTAGTGGTTTCCGGAATAGGGAAAGCACCGGGCAGGCAAACCTGGTGCCGGGGTGCCGCGTATTGGCGCCCCGCCTTCGGCGGAGGGAGAATGACTGTGAGTACTACCCACGAGCGGGCAACTTTCGGATCAAGAACGCGTGCCGGGCTGTGGCGGCTGGCCGGTCCATGGTGGATGTTCCTGGTGACCGGCATCGCGTGGCTGATCATCGCTTGGGTCACCCTGCGGTTCGCCCCCGCCTCGCTTACTACCGTAGGCGTCCTCATGGGTGTGCTCTTCTTGTTCGCCCTGTTCAACGAGATCCTGATCGCCATGGTCCGCTCCAGCTGGCGCTGGCTGCACATCGTGATGGCCGTCATCTTCGCCTTCGGCGCCGGCTGGGCATTCGCCCGGCCCCTTGACGCGTTCTGGACGCTCGCCTCGATCCTTGGTCTCCTGCTCATCCTCCGGGGCACGCTCGACATCATCACCTCCGCCGAAACCAGGGAAGTCAACTCCCTCCGGTGGCTCGGCATGGTGGCCGGGATCCTGGAGATATTGATCGGTTTCTGGGCCGTCCAGCAGTACCTCAGGGTGCAAGGGGCGCTGCTGCTGCTCTGGGTGGGGTTGTTCGCGCTGTTCCGCGGGATCTCTGAGATCGTGATCGCGTTCGAGCTGCGCCGCGCCCAGCGCCCCTAGCGGCGCTGGGCGCGGCTGCCCATTCGGGATAACCTCTCGACTGCCACCGGAACCGGCGCCGCCGCCGTCGCCGGGAGCTGGCTTGCCCGGGCGCGGGCCGGCAGGAAGGCCAGCGCGGCTATCGTGGCGACGGCCGTCACGCCCGCCGCCACGAGCGAGCCCTGGTGTATCCCGGTCATGAATGCCTGCCGGACCGCATCCGCCGCCGCGGGCTGCAGGGCGGCAGGGAAGTGCGCAGCGGTGATGACGCCCGCGACCACCGACTGCCCGGCGTCGCGGGCGAGGGCCGGCGGCGCCCCCAGTCCGGTCAGCGCGGCCACCACGTGGCTGCCATAGCCGGAGTTCAGCACCGAGCCGATGATCGCGACGCCGAGCGTGCCGCCGACCTCGCGGGTCGTGTCGTTGACCGCCGAGCCCGCCCCTGCCTTGTCGCGCGGCAGCGCGCCCATGATCGCCTCGGTGGCCGGGCCGGTGGTGAACGCCAGGCCCGCCGCCATCAGCGACATCGCGATCACGACCTTGCCCCAGTACGGGGAGCCGGCCGCGGTGCTGGCGGCGACCACGAACCCGGAGCTCATCAGCGCCAGGCCGAACGCGACCACGACCTTGGTGCCGACCCGCTTCATCGCCGCGATAGCGACCGGCGAGAACGCGGCGGTGACGACCGCGAACGGCAGCGTCGCCAGCCCGGCGCCCAGCGGGTCGTAGCCGCGGACGACCTGGAAGTACTGGGTGATCATGAAGATGAAGCCGAACAGCCCGAAGAACGCAAGCGCGATCGCCCCGCTCGCCGCGCTGAACCGCGGGTTGCGGAACAGCCGCACATCGAGCATCGGGTCCGCCCGCCGGGTCTGCCACCAGGCGAACACGGCAAGGATGACCAGCGCCCCGCCTATCCCGCCGACGGTCGTCGCCGACCCCCAGCCGTGCCGCGGTGCTTCGATGATCGACCAGGTCAGCAGCGTGATCCCGGCCACGGACAGCAGCGCGCCAAGCGGGTCGAACCGGCCGGCTCGCGGGTCGCGCGACTCGGGCAGCAGCAGCCGCCCGGCGACCAGCGCCACGACCACGAGAGGAACGTTCACGTAGAACACCGAACTCCACGAGAAGTGCCGCAGCAGCGCGCCGCCGGACACCGGCCCGATCGCCACCGCCAGGCCGGAAACCGCGGACCAGATGCCGATCGCCGTGGCGCGCTCGCGCGGAACGGTGAACACGTTGTTGAGGATGGCCAGCGTGGCCGGGTAGATGAGCGCGGCGGCAACGCCCATCGCCGCGCGGGCGGCGATGAGCTCCGCGCTTGTGTGCGCGAGCGCGGCGCAGACAGACGTCAGGCCGAACAAGGCGAGCCCAAACTGCAGGAGGCGGCGCCGTCCGAGGCGGTCGCCCAGGTTGCCGCCTACGAGCAGCAGCCCGGCGAAGGTGAGCGTGTAGCCGTCGACGATCCACTGCAGCGCCGAAGTCGACGCGTGCAGGTCCTTGCTGATCGTCGGCAGCGCGACATTGACGATCGTGTTGTCCACCACCACGAGCAGGACGCTGAGGCAGAGCACCGCCAGGATCCACCACCGGCGGTCGTTACGGGTTTCCATGAGGGATCCGCTCCTTGCTTCTAGGACGGCGTACTATATCAGGAGGTTTACGTTCTATAACTAGATAGCTGCACCATATGAAGCAGATGGTCTCCCGTCGAGATCCAAGATGGCATAGTTTGACCAGACCAAGCTGGTGGTAGACCTGCAAGATGGACTTGTTCCTCGACCCGGAAGCCGGGAAGCCGCTGACCACGCAGCTGTACGAGCAGCTCCGCCGCGCCATTACCGGGGGCCGCCTGCTGCCCGGAGATCAGCTCGTCCCCAGCCGCCAGCTGGCAGGCGAGCTCGGCGTGTCCAGGCACACGGTGACCACCGCGTACGGCCGCCTGGTGGCCGAGGGACACGCAGAGGGACGCGCCGGCGGCGGCAGCGTGGTGGCATCGGGGTTCCCGGCGCCGCCCGATGGGACCAAGGGGGCCAAGGGGGCCAAGGGGACGGATCCGGCGGCCGCCCTTCGCCCTAGTCCCAGGTTCGCGGGCTGGTCTCCGTACTACCGGCCGCCCCCGTACGGGTGCCGGTTCGATCTCCGGCCGGGTATGCCTGACCCCGCGCTGTTCCCGGCCGCGCTGTGGCGCCGCCGGGTCGCCGCCGCGGTCGCCGCCGAAAATTCGTTGTACGGCGATCCAGCCGGGAAGATCAGGCTGCGGCGGGCCATCGCCGGCTGGGTGGCCCGGTCGCGATCGGTGGCGGCCGGGGAAGATACGGTCCTGATCACCTGCGGCGCCCAGCACGCCATCGACCTGGTGACCCGGGTATTGCTCGAGCCCGGCGACTGCGTCGCAGTCGAGGATCCCGGGTACGTGCACGCCGCGCGCCTGTTCGGGGCCCTCGGCATGAGGGTCGCTGGCGTACCGATCGATGACCAGGGCTTGGTCGTGGACCTGCTGCCGCCCTCAGCGCGCATGGTTTACGTCACGCCCTCGCATCAATATCCCCTCGGCATGACGATGTCGATGTCACGGCGCAGGGCGCTGCTGCGCTGGGCGGAGTCCCATGACGCGGCGGTCATCGAAGACGACTACGACACCGAATTCCGCTACGTCGACCGGCCGCTGGAGCCTCTCCAGGCACTCGATGCGAACGGCCGGGTCGTGTACGTGGGCTCATTCTCCAAGACGTTCTCGCCGTCGATCCGCCTCGGCTTCGCAGTAGTGCCTCAGCCGCTAGCCGAGCCGGTCGCCGCACTAAGGCAGCTCATCGACTGGCATCCGCCGATCGCAATGCAGACCGCCTTGGCCGGGTTCATCAACGATGGCCTGCTCGACAAGCACATCCGGCGCAGCAGGCGCGTCTACGCCGAACGCCACCACATCCTCACCGAGGTGCTCTCTGGGTCGCTGGCCGACCACCTCACTGCCCGCGCCTCCAACGCCGGACTGCACGTCGCCACTGTGCTGCGGGAAGGGCTCTGCGAGAAGGACGTGCTGCAGGCCGCAGCCAGGCACGGCATCGTCACGTCGGGCCTGCACCACTGCTTCCGCACGGGCCCGGCACAATCAGGCCTCCTGATCGGATTCGGCGCCGTCAGCACCGCCGGCCTGCCGGTAGCACTGCGGACACTGGGCCGCATCCTCGCCTCCTGAGGCTGAGGCTGCGGATACGGACGCGGCATGATCGGATCGTCCACCTGTCGTTCGCTGCTGCCTCGCGGGCAACATCAGCCGATGGGTGGCATTCCGAGGCGGCGGTAGCGGTGCAGGCGCTCTGCCAGGCGCGTCTCGTCGTCCTGGCCGGCCAGGTCCTCCAGCGCCCGGTGCAGCGCGTGCCCGATGTCGCGGCAGAACCGATCAGGGTTCGCGGGCGACTCGGCGATCACGTGGTCGATGATGCCGTCAGCGGCGAGGGCGGCGGAACTGATGCCCTGGCGCTCGGCGAGTTCTGGGGCGCGGCCGGTGTCGCGGTAGACGATGGCGCTGGCGCCTTCATGTGCCAGCGGGGCGAGCCAGGCGTGCTGGGCGGCCAGGACGCAGGCGGCGGGCAGCAGGGCCAGTGCCGCGCCGTCGGCTCCCTGACCGAGCAGGACCGAGACGGTGGGGACGGGGAGATCGTGAGGTCGGCCAGGCACCGGGCGATCTGGCCGGCCAGGCCATTCTCCTCGGCCTGGGCAGACAGCTCGGCGCCCGGCGTGTCGATCACGGTGACCAGCGGCAGCCGTAGGCCGGCGGCCAGGCGGGCGCCGCGCCTGGCCAGGCGCAGCGCGGCCGGGCCAGGCGGCGGCCCGTGGCGGTCCTGGGCGATGAGCACGCACGGGTAGCCGCCGATGCGGGCCAGGGCGAGGATCAGTCCTGCCTGGTGCAGTGTTACCACGTCGGTGGCGGCCAGCCGGATCAGGTCGGCGGCACCGGGCCGGCCGGCGAGGCGCGTGTGCAGGACCGGCTCCCATGTCGGCCCGGACCCAAGAACCGCGATCCGGGACGCGGCGCTCGCCATCGTGCTGGCCGCCGTCCTGGAGCTCGGCAGCTACGGCGAAGGCCATCCCCGGGCGGTTCGGACCGGACCAGCGAAATAGGAGAAGATGCTCTGCATGAGCGAAGCGCAGGTCACCGGGCGCAGGTCCCGGACGCCAAGCGCCGACGTCGCGCGCGAGCTGCTGTCAGCCGCCGAGGACGTGCTGGTCAGGGACGGGCCGAGCGGGCTGACCGTGCGCGCGGTGGCGGCCCGGGCGGGCATCGCGCCGATGGGCGTCTACAACCGGCTCGGCGGCAAGGACGGCCTGGTCGAGGCCCTGCTGATTAAGGGCTTCGACCGGCTGCGCGCGGCCCTTGAGGCAGGTAAGGAGCCGGACGTGCTCGTCCGGCTGCGCAACAGCGGCCTGCGGTACCGGGAGTTCGCGCTCGCCAACCCGCACTTCTACGCCATCATGTTCGAGCAAGCAAAGAACGAGTCGGGCGAGGTCGTGGAGCACGCGGCTGCCTGCTTTGGCGCACTGGTACGCAACGTGGAACTGGCCGCCGCCGCCGGACAGATCGTGGCGCCGGACCCGCTTGAGGCGGCGCAGCAGATCTGGAGCGCCGTGCACGGCGCCGTTGCCCTCGAGCTGAGGGGCCTGGTATGCACCCCCGACCCCGAGGCCACCTACAGCGCGACCATCGACACGATCATCCGCGGCCTCGCGCCGCGATAGCCAGGCACGGGTCAGCGGAAACGGCGCAGCCGCAGGCTGTTGGACACGACGAACACCGAGCTGAAGCCCATGGCGGCGGCTGCGATCAGCGGGTTGAGAAAGCCGAACGCGGCCAGCGGGATCGCCGCCGCGTTGTAGCCGAACGCCCAGAACAGGTTCACGGGATGCCGGTAACAACGGACCCGTCAGCACTGCTATGGCGTCCAGTTTCCTGAACGGCCCTGGTGCGTGCCGCGGCATCCAGGTCCTGGACCCGGCGGGCCCGGGCAAGCTCACGACGTCGGCGGCGATGCGGTCCAGGACCGCCACCGGTAGACCCTCGTGGCGTCCTGCACTGCAAGGACCGCGGCGAGGCGGGGCCTCAAGCCGGCAAAGTCATACCAGCCGCAATGCCAGACTTTCTTTGAGTCACGTGCAGAGAACTTCGGACATCAGTGCACGCGACCTCGAACATTGACACCCGGCACCGCCCGTGATCGACCGGACCGGCGGGTCGCCTGATAACCGTTCGCGTGTAGTGATGCGAGCAGTCACGGCGCGGCGGCAAATGGGCTAGTCCCAGTTGCCCCGAGCGCCGCGCCACATGAACGGTCTGATGAGGGCTCGGTAGATCGGACGTATGACCGTGGCCGGGAGCATTCCGTTGCGTTCCTCCCGCCACACCCGGGCGCGAGAATGCCGGCGGAACAGGACGAAGTC
>Ga0306923_10006452_pt1 | contig 11575 bp, 10 predicted proteins | sample sta12Can44000108_FD_203841 | JGI IMG/M metagenome (GOLD analysis project Ga0306923, IMG submission 203841) | Lab enrichment of tropical soil microbial communities from Luquillo Experimental Forest, Puerto Rico - statanox.12C.anox.44.000.108 (v2)... | ecosystem: Environmental > Terrestrial >...
CTGCTCGAATACGCGAACAGACTGCTTGCTTGATGGATTCATGAGATTCCTGTCCAGCGAACTGCTGCTCTGGCGAATCTTAGAGTGGGGATGGCATCACGAGTTGAAGAGATGTTCGCTCGGTGGCGCGTATCCTTTCTGTTAAAATGGGGAGGAACTGTAGTACCGATCTGTCCATATATTTTTGATCGCACTCTATTGCGGCGGCATGATCTGCCAAGACGGTGTCGTTAAGATCGCTAAAAATCGTTGGGCCGCTTGCCAACCCCTATGCAGGGAAGAACCAAAAGAGTATCGAGAAAATATCGGGGATGCTGAGAGCAGTGAAATTGGCGTTACTGCGAGCGGCACGCGCCACAAACCTCAGTCGGGTTTCGGCGGATACGGAGTGGCGTCGAAAACAACTCGCTATTCCTGTTATCACGGCATTTCGCTGGACGATGAGCACGAATGGGATCCCGATCTCTTCATTGCTCCCAAACGTTTGAGCGCAGGCTCGAATTCTTTATCGGGCTGACTCTGATTATTGACGGGGGCCTCACTTGCTAGTCGTGGAGTATACCCATGAGCACGCCGCTCGGGTGAAGGCTTTCAATGAACGGTTGCGAAGGGCGGGCAGCTCACTTCAATTTGAAGCGGACCCGGGACACAGCCACGATCTGGTTGGCGTGGAGAATGAGATTCGCCACCGTCATTTCATAGCTGCGGACGACGATGGGGTGGTGCGGGGCGCGTACACGCTGATCTCGCAGCAGTTCAGTATAGTGGAATCCTTGGAACAACTCTCCTTCTTGCAGATTCCAATTTCGGAAGGTATCGTGAATCCGGCATTTGGAGCCGTCGGGTTGTTTCTGCTCAAAGATGCGCTCCGAAGGTCGCCATTTCTGTTCGGTCTGGGAATGGGAGGGATTGATCGACCTTTGCCGAAGCTTTTTCGGCTATTGGGCGCGGAAGTGCGGGAAGTGCCGTTCTATTTTTTGGTGGCCAGTCCGCCAGCCTTCCTTCGGAATACGGCGGCACTCCGGAAGACTCCTGGGCGCCGCATTGCGAGTGAGGTTGCGGCCAGCAGTGGGCTAGGGGATCTCGCAATCGGAATCTTAAACCGGTGGCGCGGGCGGGCAGCAATCCGACGAAAACGACTGCAGTTCGACGTGGTGCGAGAGTTCCCTGATTGCGTGGACGAGGTCTGGAGCGCGGTGCGGTCGAAGTATTCGCTCATCTCGGTGCGGAATCGCGAAACACTGGAATACCTGTACCCGTTCTCCGACTCTCGGTATCGGCGGCTGCTGGTTCGAGACGGGTCTCGGCCAGTTGGCTGGGCACTGGTGACAGACTCGCAAATGCGGGGTCATAATCACTTTGGAGATATGCGAGTCGGAGCCGTGGTCAATTGCTTGAGTTTGCCCGCCGAGGAAGACGTCGTGATTGGAGCGGCAACAGCTTTTCTGCGGGAGAGCGGGGTCGACCTGATCGTGTCTAACCAATCGCACCGGGACTGGGGGAAAGCCTTCGAAAGAGCCGGGTACTCCCAGCATCGCTCAAATTTCGTCTTCGCTTCGGCAAAAGCACTCACTCGGAGGATCCGGAACGTGGATGTTAATTTAGAACGCATCTACCTAAACCGTGGCGATGGCGACGGAGCTTATAACCTCTAGAATGGGACGATGTTGTGAAACTGGTTGAAGCTCTCGAAGCACTGAAGCACAATCTCCCTCATGAATCGCCGGTCCTTGAGATTCAACTGGCTTGCGGATTCACGCCCCTGCACTTCTCGACCTTCCTCGGCGGCCATCTGCGGCGCGAGTTCTCGGGTCATAGAGTGGCGATCTCGACAGGAGCTTTTGGCGATCTTCCGGGCAATCTGGAGCGACTCGCAGGGGTCCACGGCTCCATAGTAGTAGCGATCGTCGAGTGGCAGAATCTTGATCCCCGGCTCGGTATCAGGCTTTTGGGCGGTTGGAACCCCGGCAAATTGAATGACTTCGTCCAGACGGTTCGGGACCAGGCCTCAAGGGTTTTGGTGGCGTTGGAAACCGTCGCCCGGAATAACACCGTTATACTGTCCCAGCCTACCCTACCCTTGCCACCGGTGGCGTTTACACCGGGATGGTTGTCGAGTCGATTGGAGGCCGACTTACAAGGCGTACGGGCGACTCTTCTATCGGGACTCTTTAAGTTTCCTTCGATACGAATTGTTAGTTCACAACGTCTGGATCAACTTTCGCCGCTTTCGGAGAGGTTTGACGCGAAATCGGAGCTAAATACTGGTTTTCCTTTTAGCTTGAGCCATGCGGACAAACTGGCGGCGCTAGTTGCGACTCTGATCAGGAATCCAATCGCAAAAAAGGGACTGATCACGGACCTCGATAATACCTTGTGGCTGGGTATTCTTGGCGAAGTAAGTCCTGAGGGAATTAGTTGGGACCTCGATCACCATGCACAAAAGCACGGCCTATACCAGCAGTTGCTGGCATCGCTGGCCGAATCAGGCACCCTGATAGGAGTCGCCAGTAAGAACGATCCTGGGATCGTCGAAGAGGCCTTCCGCACGAGGAAGCCGCTTCTCTCGCGTGAACGAATCTTCCCGCTCGAAGCGAATTGGGGGCCCAAGTCTGAGTCTGTTGGGCGGATCGTCGAAATTTGGAACATAGGTTACGATAGCGTCGTGTTTGTCGACGATAGTGCCCTGGAACTGGCGGAGGTGAAAGCTGCCCATCCCGATGTCGAGTGCCTGCTCTTTCCAAGGGATGACGACAAGGCAGCCTACGACCTGTTGTACCAACTTCGCGATAAGTTCGGTAAAACATCGCTCTCCGCGGAAGATACCATTCGTTCGAACAGCATCCGTGCCTCGCATGCGCTCGCCGAAGCGGGCCGAGCAGAAGGTTACACACCCGATCGCTTTCTGCAGGAGGCAGATGGAAAACTGTCTCTTAGCTTCATTAAGGACCCGCCCGATCAGCGCGCGCTTGAACTTCTGAACAAGACCAACCAGTTCAACCTAAATGGAAAGCGCCATACGGAGGTTTCTTGGCACCGGTATCTGAGTGATCCGCGCGTTTTTCTCATGTTAGTTTCTTATGAAGACAAATACGGGCCGCTGGGCAAGATCGCAGTTCTTACCGGTCGCGCAAGCGGAACCGATCTCACAATCGATCATTGGGTGATGAGCTGCCGGGCGTTTTCCCGCCGGATTGAGCACGGCTGCCTGCTTCGGTTATTCCAGAAATTTGGCACAGAGCGGGCGACCATCGATTTCATAAAGACTCAGCGGAATCAACCCGTGCAGGATTTTCTCAGTAAACTAATCGGGGAAGACCCTCTGGCGGCCTGCTCGATCAATAGAAAACAGTTATTTGAAAACTGTCCGCCTGTTTATCTCCAAATTGAGGACCTTGAAAGTGAATGACATAGCAGCCCGGCTGACTCGGTGCTTTTCCGCTGTCTTTCCCAGTATTCCAGAACAGCAGATCGCTACTGCTAGCCTGGAAACGGTCGAAGGCTGGGACTCTGTTGCCGCCGCGACTCTAGTGGTTACAATCGAAGAAGAATTCGGAATTCAGTTTGAAGTGGAAGCGCTTGGTAATCTTTCATCTTACCAATCTATCTTCGACTATCTCTCCAGCCTTCCCGTTCCGGAATAGATGCGCTAGTATGAGCGAGGTCCTCATATTGTATCCAATAATATCCAATGGTGAGTAGCTCACCAAATCAGCAGATGATTTTGAGCCACAAGAGCGTCAGCTGCCGATCGCCGTGTAGGGGCGAGAGGGTCTGGTCAAGCCCGAGAAGCCTTCTCCCGTCGAGTTCTCCCCTTCTGTTTGAGATTGATTCCAAAGCGCTGGCGGGAACACTTCCCGCATGGGGCTGAATCTCGTTATTGGCTTAACCCGTCCGATCATTCAGAGTACCGGTCAACATGCGGCGCTACTTCCATAGCAAGCCATGTGAACGGGGCTACCGGTTATCACCTTGAAGTTGCGAATACCAACGGGACCGCCAACGGCGCGATATAAATTTTTGGTAGTTGTCCACCGTCTCGATCACTACGCCGCCTTTTGTAAGTACGCGAACCCAACTAGTTTAGGGTCAAGAATAATCATGTTTAATCCTCCACCAAGAAACGAAGGCACACCATAAATACGATGTGCCTCCATAGTTCGTGTCTCTCAGTTGGACGTGATGCCCGGAGAGATTTTGACGTTCGCGCCAAAAACTAACTGATTGTGAACGTGTTGGGACGTGAAGTTGTTAAGCAGCCGTATTGCTTTGAAACGGCATTGCCTGAAAACTATCTAGCCCGCCATAGGTGCCGTCATCGAACTGGAACAAAATATTCGTTCCCGAATTTGCATTTGCCCACGTCGTGTTGGTTGTAGAATGACGGTTGGTTGGATGCTTCTGTCGCACCAGGCGCTTACTTCTGGGGTATTCGCCGGATTCGAAGACCCGGGCCGGTCACCCGTGCCTTGCGGGGCGACGCCCCGGTCTCCGGCTCACCAACCTGCATTGAGCGCGCGCCGTGAAGCGGGTTACAGTACACGTGCGACATGCGGTTTGATACCCGAGTATTATACTGAACCAACAGCTGTTGCGGGGCGGGGCCCGGAGGATTATGAAGACCCTTTCAATGAACAGTGCTTCCGTGAGCACTGTACTGGAACAACTGGAAACAGATGGACTTGCAGTCGTTCCGGATTTTATTCAAGGCGAGACTTTAGCGAGCATGCGACGGGCCTTCGAAGCCCGTCTCAAGCGGCTGCGGTGGAACGATTTCGACGGCTATGAAAAGACCGAACGCTTTCGTCACATGGTACAGGACGTTCTGCTCCTCGACCAGGGGTTTATGGACGTCGCAATCCATCCGCTGATCAAGCAGATTCTGCGCGCATATCTAGGGGACAGGTACGAGTTGGTTGAGGCGAAAGGCTGGAAGTCGATTCCGACCCGGCGCATGTTTCACGGCTGGCACGGCGATGCCTGGTATGACCAGAAAACCGTCTCCTCAATCCCCCGCGAAGTGAAACTGGCCTTCTACCTCAGCGACGTCAAGACCGGCGCGTTCAACTACATCAAAGGGACACACCGCAAGTATCAGCCGCGGGTATGGCGCAACCATGAGGTTGCAGATTTTCCGCCGTCGCAAATCATGAATGTGGACGGCCCGGCCGGAACGGTATTTCTTTTCGATACATCCGGCATTCACGGGCAGTCCTGTCCCATTCTGGAGCCACGCTTGGCGGTGTTCTACAACTACCATGACCCCTCGGTACCGATTCAGCAGGAAGACCTGGATTACTACCGCTATCATCCTCTGTTGCTCAATGCCGCTTTGCTCGGGAACCTTTCGCCCGAGGACCAGCAGATCCTCGGTTTCGGCAACAAGAGTCATTACATCCCCGGCTTCGAGCGGCAGCCCAAACACACTGCATTTCAGTCTTTGTACAAACGTACTTACGACCTGAAAGTCGTGACCGACGAACTCGGCTCGCGTGTCACCACCCGATTGCGCCATCTTATGGGGCGTAAAGCTGGAGCGTAAGCCTGTCACGAAACGCATCGTTGATAGACCAGGACGGAAAAACGTGGCGACCAGAAAAGTTCTATTACTAATAGGGGCTGGAGCAAACCGGATTGGAGGAGTAGAGCTTTTTGTACGTGAAGCCGCCATGCAATTGAAGGAACGAGGGGTAGATACGATCGCGGCGTTTCAGACCGAACCCGCTCCCATCGTGCGGAGTCTTTTCGACGTAGAAGGACTTGCGGTAACAAGTACCCCTGATCTCTCCCACAGCACTTGGTCGTGGAATGCGGGAGTTCGCTCGCTGATCAAACAGTATCGCCCAGACATCGTGCACTGGCACTTTCTCGATGCCGTCAGTCCGTATCCGTGGTTGAGCTGGTGGTATGGCGCAAAACAGGTATTTTTCACGAACCATTCATCTTACGCTGAAGGATACTCTCCTGGTCACGTTCCTTCCTGGAAACGGTTCACCGCCCGGCTGATCAATTGGCCTCTGAACGCCGTGTTCTGCGTCAGCGATTACTCCAAAGATGTCATCATCGCATCGGGCAAGCTGGATCCGTCGCGGGTTCACCGCATCTATAACGCCGTAAGTCTGCCCTGCCTTCAAGGAACTGTAGAACGGGCCAGGAATTTCCGGCGGACCTACGGTATCCCCGACAAAGCTCCCGTGATCGTACAGGTTTCCTGGCTGATTCCGGAAAAAGGCCTTGAAGATCTTTTAGCCGCGGCCAGGTTGGTGCTCAACCAATATCCGGATGCGCGCTTCGTGATTGCCGGCGAGGGACCCGATCAGGCCAAATTGGAAAATCTGGCGGCTGAACTTGGCATCTCGAGTTCTGTTATCTGGACCGGCTTCCTGGAAAACCCGACGCAATGCGGATTGTTTGACGCGGCTGATATAACCTGCCAGCTGTCGCGCTGGGAGGAAGCCTTCGGGTACGTAATCGCCGAGGGGATGAGTTTTGCGAAACCTGTGGTTGCCACCAGTGTAGGCGGAATTCCCGAAGTCGTAGCGCACGAGAAGACCGGGCTTATCTCGCCTCGGCGTGACCCGGCGGCTGCGGCCCAAAATATCTGTCGCTTACTGGCCGATCCCAGACTACGGCACAAGTTTGGCCAGGCCGGCCGGCAGATGGTAGAGGAAAAATTCAACGTGGTCGATCGCGTCCGCGAACTTCTGCGCTTCTATGACATTCCTGCCGAGCGCAAAATCGAACAAGTTGAGGCACCAAAGAAAGTGCAGAACGCTTAACCGCAGACCGCGTCCCGTGGATTCACCGGGTGCATGGATAACGTCGCCTTCAACCGTGCAGCCGTCGGCGAAGCCGCTATATCGACCTCGCTATCCTTTGGCTATCTTGCCTCGAAGACTCTCTTCAGCCAGTACCGGCGAAGATCCGCTTCCGGCTCCGTCAGGAGATAACCCATTTCCGTCTCTCTGTTTTTGCTCCCTCGTTGCCGTTAGCCACGGGAGAGCATGGAAGTTCCCGCGAGACTCTGCCCGATCCCGCCTGGCGCAGCTCCCAAAAAATAGGGAATCCGTAGCAGCCCAATATCGGGAGGAATGAACTCGGCTGTCGCAGCCTTGGGCTCCACGATCGGTGGACGCTGTTTTGTCTCCTTGCAAAGTGGTACCGAAACGGCAAGCGCACGCAGGTTACCGATTCGAAACCTAACAAGATTGGCAGTCGAGCCGGGTGGGGGTTGAGGCGAAGGAGTGCAATCCAAACCGCCGGCGGTCACACCTCCAGTTCAAGATGGGCGCAACGCATGAGCTTGCGATAAGCGATGATCGTTGTCCGACGTGACGAAATCCGTGCTGGTTAGGACGACTTTCCCTCAAATGGCTCAACAACTTAGGCAGGCAATGTGGCGGGTCCGGGTGTGGTTTTGAGCCAAGCATAGAGTGGAATTGCAACGAACCATCGGCAGCGTTTTCACCAAGTGTCGTCAAAATGGGAACCGTGTCCTCTAACATCTTGCTCAAAGGCCGTCGATACCCTGAATCCGACCGTTCCAATATCTTTTCGAGCTGGTCGCGGAACTGGCGCTTCAGGTGTTCGATATTGTCGTAGTCGGTCTGAAAGCTCGAGTCTCTTAACCTTGTCCTGAAACGCCCACAATGATTTCGGGTTCTCCCTGCGCGCACTGCCGGTCTTAATATCAGCATTCTTGAAAAAAGTGTAGATGTGTCGCTTCTTAGTGCCCTTAAACTGTTTGTCTTGCGATATCTTTGTCTCCCTCTTCTTCACGAAGTTCTTCGCGATCGCTGCAGCGGTCCTCCAGGCAGCATCCACCCCGCCACCATGCGGGACGGTTGCGCCAAATCTGCCGGATCGGTGCGTCCATGATGTTGCCCACCGGTGGTTTCCAACAGCACGCCAGGACGTCACCATTAGGTTGCACTTGAAGCGTGGTCAGTGCCCCACAGGAGGCCTTCGATTCGTGTGCCATGTGGGCCTCGACGCGGACCAGGAGACGTTCGGGGTCGGCGAAATAGTCGCTGATCCGTTGAAGATGTGCTCGCGAATTTGCGATGGGATACCCATCGTCATACAAATGAAGCAGTTCTTCGACAGCGGCACGCACTCGCCCCAGATCGCGCGGCCAGTTCGCTGACGAACGATACCAATTGGGATCCCAGGGGGTGTTGTAGTTTCGCTCCACAGGCTGATAAAAAACTTCAAAACCGTGCTCGCGAGCAAATCTTGCTACCTCGCCAACACCATTTAGATTTTGCTCCATGACCACCGTTTTCAGCCGTATCACGTAGTCAAGGTGGTTTTCCCATCGCCACTGCTTTAGCGCCATAAGAGAAGCATTGCTGTACTCCCAGAAGTTATCCCGGCCGCGAATCAGCGAATGAGTGGCTCCGATACCGTCCAGCGACATGGTGATGCGGTACGGATTGGCGCAGGCGACTCGTTTCAGGCGCGAATGATCAGTCCAATACCCGTGGGTCAAAAGTTCCGTATTCAGGCCTCGACGAACGGCATGCTCCAAAAGCTCAGCCGCGAAGGTTTGCAGAAGGGCCTCCCCGCCGGTGAACACAATCACCACACCTGCTCCCATCCATACGGCCAAGTCATCCACAAATAGCTTCCACTGCTCAAGCGAGGGGACGCCTTCACGTCCCTTGTTCTTCCAGATGCCGCAGTGTACGCACCGGGCGTTGCAGCGCTCGGTTAGCAGAATACTGACGGAAACAGGGCGGGTCCAAGCGGCGAAACGCCCATTGAAATGGCGCGCCAGACGCGCATTCGCTGCACAATATCCACGAAGATAGAGCTCCGCCAACCTGCGACTCATGACAACCTCACGGCGAAAACGATTCCAGGGAGAGTGGCTTGTCCAAGCTTGAAGAGAATAATCTACTTCACCTTCCCGCCATAGTAAAGCCAACAAACCGGCTGACCGACTGAAATGCGGCCTTGATCGCACTCGGTCGCCACAACCCCCATCCTGCTCGGCAGTCCATCTTGTTACGTTTCGCACGTTGTCCGAGGTGGGCCATGGCTCGTTTTTTTTGACGAGATTTTCTTAGACGGCTCACCAAGGTCGACGGCAACGTGTTAGGTGGATGTTAGGTTCAATCTGATTTGTGAGCGGAAGTCGTTGCGTAAGATAGTCTGGCTGCGGCACCGCTCCGAACTACCTTCGCCCTCTCACAACTCCACATATCCAGCAAAAGCCCCTTAACGTGCCCCAAGTCGCGAGCCACGAACGGGGAATCTGGCTGAGGGCTGTCCTCAAATACCTTATCGTGCGGGAGACGGCGCGGTCCGATGCTACGATTGCCCTCGTGACCGTACGCCCCGACTCCATAGACGGCAGGCTTTGGAGCGTCCGCGATACCGGGACGCACCCATCAAACATCGCGTGCTCGGTTGATCTTCCCGAGTCCGCAGCCCTCTTGCTCGGCGATACGGTCTGGCAATCCTTCAAACGGTACTGTGCTGCCAACGGAAACATCCTGCCGCTGCTGATCACGGGAATAAAGCCGAAATCCACTACGAATTGCAGGGTTTCGTTGTCCCGGTGGAAGTGTCACGTCAAGCACGTCATCGCCTTTCTCCACATCGAGTTTCCGCAGCGCTTGCTCAGGCATTTGTGGGGGCCGTTTTCAGGGAATAGATCCCAGTATGCGAGTTTTAGATCACTGCGATTCTAGATATTCGATCAGCAGTTTGTTGCGGGTGAAGACCCATGCGATGCGGCGGCCGCCAAATGCGACCGCGGGCACGGGCGGCCTCGTAATGAGCCCACCTGTCGCACGGCTTTTCTTTAACTGCTCTTCCAAGTTGTCCACCTGACAGCATAAATGATGAAGCCCACCACCTCGTTCCAAGAACCCACGAACGGGTGACTTTTCTCCCGCCGGCTCGACCAGTTCCAGGATCGGATCAGCAAGACTGGATCCCTGGAGGAATGTCACCCGGACTAGCTGATTCGGGTCATGGAAAATCTCGCCATCCCAATTGAGGTCGAGAGAGGTCGCGAACTTCTCAACCGCAGTCTCAATGGAGGGGACCACAAAACCGAAATGGTGAATTCTGCCGAGAGGCGCCCAAGAAAGAGAGACTGGACCCACATTTGTGTTCACTGGAATCTCGCTGTCAAATCCGGATACCACTATCGTATCTCAGAATTCCACTCGCATGAGCCGTCGGCGGTGGGTATGCATGCCAATTGCGATTCGGTTTCATTGCCAACTCGATCATCCGGACTACGGCGTCTTCACTGCATCTCTTAAAGTTGCGAATCTGCTTCCCTCGCGAAAGGAGACCTGCTAGCTTCCTTCGGAACACGGCGAACACGGTTGACTCGACTCCATGCGATGGTTCGGCTCTGTTGACATCTTGACGATCAGAATTACGCGCTACAGGGGGTAGAGATTGTAGGTGAGCAACAAGGCTTGGCGACGCTAGGTAAGCAGGCAGTGGCCGGGCGCACGGCAGGAGCTTTCGCTTGGCGGCAGAGAAAACGCTTTCCACTAAACTCGATCGATGCAGCGGACGTTGAGAGTGAGGAGATCGAGGAGTAGAGTGGCATAGTCGGTCACGATTAACCTCCTGTCTGTGGCAGCCAGAAGGTTAGCAGCCAAGTACTTTTCCTCGGAGGTATGAGGTCGCTCGCTACTTTTAGTAGAATCGAACGAAGAGTAACCGGGCGGGCATGATTGAATCAACGCCGCGTGGATCGCCTGGCATACCCAAACCCTGAAGTGATATGGGTGTCACCCACCCAATTTTCTGCGGCGCATTCCCTATGAGACTCGTATATCTCTTCAGTGAGTACCCGACGCTAGCGCACACTTATCTCCTGCGGGAAGTGCGGGCGCTCCGTGCGCTAGGCTGGGAAATTCAGACGGTTTCGGTGCGCAGGCCCAGTACTCGGACGCCTCTTCTTTCACCTGCCGAAAACGAGGAGCTCGAGGCCACCTGGTACGTGCTGGGCAGCAGCCTGTGGGAGTTTTTGGCGGCCCACGTGTCGACGATCCTGCGCTGGCCGCTACCCTATCTGCGTGGTCTTGTGACTGCCTGGCGCTTCGGGCGGTTCCACCCGTACAACACCGCGCTGGCAACAGCCTATTTCGCCGAGGCCATTGTCGCGGGTCATTGGATACAGCAGGCGCGCTTCACTCGGGTGCACTCCGTATACTCGACCACTGTCGGCTTAATTCTTGCGCGGGTCTTCCCCATTGACGTATCGATGACCATCCATGGCTCCGACGAGTTCATTGACCCCGTGGGGTTCAGGATCGAAGAAAAGGTCCGCACCGCATCGTTTGTCGCGGGCATCAGCTTCTTCGGAAAAAGTCAGATCATGAAGTGGTCCTGCCCCGAGGACTGGCACAGAATCGAAGTCGTTCCCCTCGGCATTGACACTGAGGGATGGGATACCGCTCCTTTTCGCGAAACTCCGGTTCCTTTTAACGTCATCTCCGTTGGTCGATTGGTGCCGGTAAAAGGATACCCGCTTCTTCTGGAGGCCATCGCAATCCTTGTCGCTCAAGGACGGGACATTCGTTTGACCATCGTGGGGGAC
>Ga0306923_10006454_pt1 | contig 11573 bp, 6 predicted proteins | sample sta12Can44000108_FD_203841 | JGI IMG/M metagenome (GOLD analysis project Ga0306923, IMG submission 203841) | Lab enrichment of tropical soil microbial communities from Luquillo Experimental Forest, Puerto Rico - statanox.12C.anox.44.000.108 (v2)... | ecosystem: Environmental > Terrestrial > Soil...
TGCACGCGCTGTAAGGGCCTCGATCTTCAAGGTGCCCTGGTTCCCCGTCAGGTGCGCCGAAATGTTCGACAGATGCACGCCCTGGACGTAGTCGCGCAGGTCTCCATTCGCAAGGTCGATGGTGCCGGCGACCTCGGGCGAGCGCGCCGCACCTCTCACCGTGGCATTGACCGTGAGGCCACCCGCGAGCCGTTCACCGCGCGCTTCCAGCAAAGGATTCGCAAGGCCTGCATCGAGCTTGCCGTTGAGCTTGAGATCGAATGCGCCCTCGCTGTCGAGCGGCGTCGTGCCCGCTAGCGTGAGCTGCGATGCGCGTCCCGCATTGAGGTGCGCATCGAGCTGCGCAACCTTTCCCATGAGGCGGGCGGTACCGTGCGCATCGACCGCCTGCAGATCCCGCGTTGCGCTCACCCGTAGTCCAGCCACTGTGAAGGTGACGAGGCCCGAAGGCGCGGAAGAAGTCCCCGCGAGTCGAGCCTCCACATCGAACGTGCCCTGAGCCAAGAATTCCGGCACGAACGCGTTGATCAGGGCCGCATCGACGCGGTGCGCGGCGGCACGAAGGTCGAGTGCGGGCGACAGACGGCCGTCGAGCTCGATGATCGCGTTTTGCAGGCCGAGCTTGAGCCGGCTGACCGCCACTCCCTCGGCAAATGCCACCTGTGCGGGCGCCAGCAGGCGTAACGATTGACCGTGATAGTGCGCTTCGGCGCGCTCCAGGCGAAGCTCGCGAGTGGCGAAGCTGAGGCGCGCAGCGCTGTCGAGGCTCCCGGCTTCGCCCCCGAGATTGGGCGATTGCACCTTCATTTGCAGGGCCAGCGAGTCAGCCGGCCCGGAGGCGGTCAGCTGGGCGTTGGCAGGGACATCGGCCGCGACGATGTTCCTGGCGTCGAGCCGCAGCTGCATGGAAGTGCGGCCCGCTGCCGGCCTCAGCGAGAGATTCCCGGCGACGCTGCCCTTGAGGGTCGTGCCGAGCAACGGCTGCAGGTCCTCGAGTCGCTGCACGCTCAGGCGGAGATTCCCGTGTCCTGGCGTTATGTGGGCGCCGGTGGTCAGATCGCCCTCTACACGCGCACTTCTCCACTCCGCGCGGCGCACCGCGAGGTGGAACGCATCGCCTGCAACGCGCTCAACCAATGCGTCGAGCTGCAGCGGCGACCCTTCCAGCTGGCCCTGCGCTTGCAGCGCAGCGCTCGCATGCGAGGGTAGGCCGCGCGCTTTGATGCTCGCCTCGATTACCCCGGGTGGGGCGTTATGGATGGACAGGTTCGATGTCAGCTGTGACTGGCTCGCAAAGGAGGCGATGGCTCCCGAGGCCTCACCGTTCAACTTCAGGTTGCCGCCGAGCGTGGGCGAGAGTACCGCGAGGTTCGCGACGCTGACTTCATAGCGCGCCCGCAGCGACTCAAGGGTGCGCGCGGCGCCCGTGGTCCCGCGCTCCGCGCTGCCGCTCGCCGAGACGGTGAGGGCGCGCCCGTTGAGCGTCAGGCGCTCGACTTCGAGAGTTCGCTCCGTCAATGCGGCCGCAAGCTGCAAATGGGACGACCTGCCCAGCAACGAGGTGAGTAGCGTTGCTCCATCCGCCAACTCGATGTCGGCGCCCAGGTCGAGATGCGTCGTTCCGGAGCTCTGTGCGAGCGTACCTTTGAGCTCAGTTTTGCCGTGGATTTTCTGGCCGGCGACCGCAGCGAGCGGGGCAAGATCCGGCAGGCGCAGAGCGAATGTCGCGTTCAACGCTGCACCAGTGACAGCCTCCGCTTGCAGTGAGGCCAAACGGTGATTCACCGTCAGCCGCACCGGACGCGAGGCGTCGCTGAGACGCACATTGGCATCCACATGCAGTGGTGCATCCGCCAGCAGTCGCGGCTGCGGTCCGGGAAGCACGAGACCTTGGGCCGCGGCATGCACCGCAAGGTCACCACCGTTGGCTCTCAGGTCTGCACTCAGTATTTCAACCGCGGTGCCACCGGGAACCTGCAGCCGATCGATCCGGAGTCGCGCGTCTGCTCGGGGAGCGGTCACAGTGCCCTGCCAACGCCCCTGGAGCGCCATGCGCTGCCAGGTGAAGTCGGGGCGCGGAGCCATGGCGGGGGCTTCCAGGCGATAGACGATATCCGCATTACTCCGTGTGAGATCGACAGTGCCCTGCGCGAGCGCGCGCAGGTCTCCCGCGCGCGCGGTAGCCTGGAGGCGTGCGCCGCTGCGCGGGCCGTTGAGACTCACCTCAACCGACAGCGCGCCGAGGTCCGGCAGCTGCAGCAGGTTCGCGAGCGCGCCACCGGCGGGCTCCTCGAGCCTGAGAGTCGTGTCGACTCCAGAGGGCTCGGAGCGGAGCCTGATCTGGTAGTCGCCCTGGTTGTCGGTGCGATGGGCGGCAAGGATCGCGCGCGCATCCTCGAGCGTAAACAGATGCGCCGAGCCCTCAACGGAGAGCGTCGCGCGCACACCTGCAAGCTGCGGTCCCAGCTCGAACGTGTCGATCGACAGCTGGCCAATGTCAACGTGCGGAAAACGCCTGTTGCTATTTTGAGAGGGCGCCGTCACGGGACGGCGCTCGATGTCGAGTCGCGCGAGCTGCAGGCGCTCGACCTTCAAGTGCCGTGTGAGAAGTGCGAGGGGCGACCAACGCAGCGATATGCCCTCCGCGGTGAGCCACGCACCACGCTCGTCAGCGAGTTGCAGTTGCCCGAGCTTAATGGCCGCCGGAAAGGAGCCCGATAGGCCCGAGAGCTGCACATGACCGTCCGAAATACGAGCGATCGACCGCTCGATCACGACTCGCCCGGACACGGTGTTGCCTGCGACCAGCACCGCTGCCACAAGTGCCACGATGAGCGTCAGCACCGAGCCGAGCGTCCAGGCGCTGATGTGCCAGGCGCGACGCATCAGAACGCCTGCCCGAGGCCGATGTAGACCCCAAAACGATCGTCATTGGGGCGACGGTAGGTCGGCACCGCCAGATCAAGCCGCAACGCGCCGATTGGGGTGTAGTAACGGAGGCCGGCACCCACGCCCACCGCCCAGCAGTTTGTCGTACTCTGCGAAGGCGCACCGGAGCTGCAGCGGCCGCCGTGAATCAGGCCAGACAGGGGACTCAATCTCTCGCCCACGGCGCCCGCGTCAGCGAACAGTGCCGCCCCGAAACTCCTGCCGAAACGTTGCCGGAACTCGACGTTGATCGCGCTCAGCGCCGTACCGCCCACCGGGTTGCCGTCGGGGAATTCGGGTCCGACGGACTGATAGCGATAGCCGCGCACCGTGCCGCTGCCGCCGGCATAGAAGCGCTGATCGGGCGGCAGGTCGGGAACACGTACCTGGACGCCATCGATCGTTTCAACGGATACGGTGGCGCCGAGTGCACTGGCAAGGAGGGCCCGTACGGCGAGTACGCTGCGTCCCCGCTCGGTGCGGAAGAGCCGGTGCAGGTCAAGATAGTCCGCGATGCTGAATTGCGTGATGTAGAACGTCGTATCGAGGTGCCCATGAGACCGGGTCGGAGCAAGGGTGAGAGACGCCCGCACACCATGGGTTGCATCGTTGAGCGGCGAGGGGAGATCGGTCGAGTCATACAGAATCCCGAGCGGGAGCGCGAACAGCGTGTAGTCCTGCGCGATGCCTTCCTGTGTAATCGTTTCGCGGACGGCTGAAATCCCGACGGTTCCCGTCCAGACGCTGGAGAGCTTGCGGCTGAGAGTCACTCCGGAGGTGACCGCCTTCTGCTCGTAGGCCTGCAGCGCCTGCTTGATAGCGCCCACGGCAAACTGCAACGACTGATCCCGATGCGCGAACTCCGGAAGGACGTACTTCGCGCTCGTGTCGTAGCCGACACCGGTGGTGGCTGTGCCGCCGAGATTGATCACCGTGGCCGACAGGTTGAGCTGCTCCGCGTTGCCGCGTACGTTCCGATCGCTCCAGTTCACGCCGGCGCTGCCGCCGAGGTCGCTCGAGTAAGCGCCACTCAAGCTCACGGCGTGCCGCGGCCGCTCCTCCATCTGAAACGTGACGGGCACTCGCCCCTCGCCGTCTGGCGAGTCGGCGAGGCGCACGTTGACCGATGCGAAGACTCCGAGCGTCAGCAGGTCCTTACGCGCTCGCTCGACCGCCAGCGCGCTGTAGGGTTCACCCGTATGGAGCAGCAGACGCCGGCGCACCAGTCGTTCATGCACGCGCTTCAGTCCCTCGAACCGTATCTCGCCAATCTGAACGTGAGGGCCGGTCACGACGTGAAAGGTCACATTCAGTGCATGCTTCCGCGGATCCTCCCCGGCCACCGGCGGATCGACCTTGGCGAATGCATAACCCTGGTTCTCGAGCGCCGTCAGCAGTCGCGCGCCGCCCGCCAACACGTCGGTGGCAATCGCTGGCGCGCCTGACGCGAGCCCGAGGCTGCCCCGCGCGGAGTCCGGCACCGAGCCATCGATCTGGATGTTGCCGAGGTGATAGAGGGGTCCGAGATTGAAAGATACCCGGCAGACCGCGTCGTTTTCCTTCGGCAACGCACTCAAGATATCGCCGAGCTTGGGATCATCGAGTACCAGACCGTTGATCGTGATGGAGACCGAGCCCTGGTAATAGCCGAAGCCCTCGAGAACTGTCCTGAGGCGATCGATGTCGCCCCTCGCGCGAGCGATCAGACCAAAGGGATCCACCGGGGCTGACTTGCGCAGCGCCGCCAATTGCGACGTTGTCTTCAGCGTCGAATCGAGCGCGCCGTTTCCGGTCGGCGCCAGCTCGACGCGGTACGGCTGCGGATCAGCTGCCCTTGCCAGCGACACGATACCCGTGAGCACAATCAGGGCGCAGCGTGCGCCCCATCTTGCAGCCATTCACGATAATTCAAAGCCCGTTCATTCTTTGTCGTCCGAGCAGCAAACCGATGACGACGCCGGACATCGCGGCAACTCCAATCGCCTGCCACGGCTGCGCGCGCACGTACCGATCGCTCGCCTCGACGCTGTCACTGGCTTGGCGCCGCACCCGGTCGACCCGCGCGACGAGCGCTCTCTTGGCTGCCGCCACCGCGCTTTCAACCTCCGCGCGCACGCGGGCGACTTCAGGATCTGCCGTCGCCCGCACGCACCGAAGTAACTTCTCGACGTCGGCGATCAATGTGCTCACCTCTTGACGTACCGCCGTCCGCGCCTGCCGCGACGCCTCGCGTGCAGCCTGTATCTCGGCGTTTGGCGCTCCTGTAGCAATATCACTGGTTGCAGTATCCATGCGCTGACCTCCAAAGAGTCATGGTCGCCACCATGCGCGAATTCGTGCTATCGCCCGAGGGAACAGGCCGGATAGCACTCGCTTCCAGCAGCACTCGCGCCGTTGAAAGAAACTACCCCCGCTGACCGAGAGGCGTCGATCGGGAGCGCCGTCAACCACTTGTGGGATTTTGCCTACGCACGGAGTTAGCCGTGTCGCAGAAGGACTCGCTCCCCGCCCAGCCTGTCGCCTCAGCGCGGCCTAACGCTGCGCCGCGATCCAGCGGGGCTCACACCTACACCGCTACTTCTGAAAGTTGAGCGCCTGCGTGTCAGTGAGGCGCTCGAGCGGCGCTTGTGTGTCGGTTCGAGCTTCGTGGTGCGGCGCAGCGAGTGCGTCTATCACGGGTAGGAGTCGTCTTACGGAACATCGCTACCTTTGTCGGAGGATGTCCTGACCATCGCGGACGGCCGTCGGCAAACGCCCGCTTTACCTTGAGCTGGCAGAGTTGCTCCGTCAGAGGCTGTGGGTGACGCCGAAATCGCATGGAGGCATCGGCTGGCATGCCCGGAAACCACCACATACCGAGTCGGTATGGACTCCGGGTCATTAAGGCTGAACGGGCTCCTACCCTGGCACTCCGATCGTGGGCTTCCCTGGGGGCGCTCGCCGCCCTGGCCTTGCTGTTGGCATCGACCGAGTCCCAGGGAAGACCGCCGGGCAATGCGCCGGGCATCCCGAGCGATGCGGATCTCGAGGCGTCCGGCGCGGTGATCGGTAACATCGCGATCGACAACGAGAACATATTCAACCTCGATGACCCGAAGGACGACAAGCCACTATTCCGGCTCGCGGACCACCTGCACTTGAAGACCCGCCCCAGCGTCATCCGTCACCACCTGCTTTTCAAACCAGGTGATCATTACTCGCGACGTCTGCTGGATGAATCCGAACGCATCCTGCGCCGGGAAGGGTATTTCTACGACGCCTGGATCCGTGCGGTGCGCTATCACGACGGCAAGGTCGACGTGGTGGTCACGACGAAAGACGTGTGGACACTGAATCCCGGTTTCAACTTCGGGCGCAGCGGCGGCACCAATTCGACCGGCGTCAAGCTGGAAGACTCCAACTTGCTGGGCAGCGGCGTTGACGTGACACTGTCGCATTCATCCAACGTCGATCGCAGTGCGACACAGGTCACGGTGATCGATCAGCACGCCTTTGGCACGTGGACGGCGGTGGCGGCCAACTTCGCCAACATGAGCGATGGTTACCAACGCGAACTCACCGTCCAGCGGCCGTTCTACGCGCTGACTACGCGCTGGGCAGCCGGCGCCTACGCCATCCGCGACCTGCAGACCGATTCGCTCTGGGATCGCGGGCAGATCATCGATCAATTCCAGGACCTGCACCACGGCGCGCAGGTGTACGCCGGCCTGTCGCAGGGACTCGAGAACGGCTGGGTCCACCGTTGGAGCGCGGGAATCACTTATGATGAGCATCGCTTCGCGCCCTTGACCACCTTCCTTGATTCGAACGCGCTTGCTGCGGATCCACACTTCGTGTACCTGCTGCCGCAGGACCGGCGATTCCTCTATCCGTGGGTGCAATTCGATCTGATCCAGGACGATTATCTAAGGCTTTTCAACCACGACCAGATCGGACGCACTGAGGATTTCTACGTCGGTACCTCCGCCAGTGTTCGCGCCGGCTTCGCGGCTACTTCATTTGGATCGAGCAGCAACGCCATAATCTTCCAGAGTTCGGCCACACGGGGTTTTCGCCGCGGCAGATCGACTCTCCTCCTCTACGGCGATTTCTCAGGTCGTGTCAGCGAGGGGAAGCTCGAAAACGGGATCGCGGATGCCTCGATCCGCTACTACGTCGAGCAGAGCAAGAACTGGCTGTTCTTCACCACGTTGCTCGGCACCAAGGGGTGGCACCTCGACCTCGACAATCAGATCCTGCTCGGCGGCGACAACGGACTGCGCGGCTATCCACTGCGCTACCAGAATGGCACCGGGCGGGCGCTGTTCAGCGTCGAGCAGAGATACTTTACCGACTGGTACCCGTTCCGACTGTTTCGCGTCGGCGGCGCAGTCTTCTTCGACGCAGGACGCGTGTGGGGTAAGGCCCCTTTGGGTCAGCCCAGTCTCGGGCTCCTCGAGGACGCCGGCTTCGGGCTGCGCTTCGGCAACGCTCGCTCGGGTCTGGGAAACGTCGTGCACGTCGACCTGGCGTTTCCCTTCCAGGCGACCGGCGGCATTCGCCGTGTACAGTTCCTGGTGCAGACCGAAGCACACTTCTGATTTGAAGCGCGCGCTGCGGCCGCTTAGCGCTTTCGAGACGAGACGCTTCCACAGCCTAGTGAGTCATGTGTGAGAGTCGCCGGTCATCGCACAATTTGGCCCGCTTTGTATTCGCAACGCGCTCGGCACACTCTCGCTGCCAGATGACATAACAGCAAGAGTGAAAACTGAGGGTCAGGCAAGTGGTCTCAAGGGAGTCAACGATGTCGTAATCGACGTTCTCACATGCGATCGGCTGATCACAGACGCAACAGACCCGCTCCGTTCCGTAACTGTCTATCCGACTGACGAGCGTCACGGGGAGGCGACCGTCGTCGATGCGACGCTGCACGCGCAGGCGCAGTTCATCCTCGAGCAACATTGCCTCGGTGGGCATATCCCCTTTGAACGCCATATCGGCCTCCTTCCAGGGGTTTACTTTCAGAGCAGTATCGTGTTCTGCGACCGGTGAACTACCGGTGAACGTGAACTAACTTATGATGGGAACAACAGTCGCGAACGTTCCCTACAAAGTACCCATGGAGATGAGTGGCGATGGACGAGCAGCCGCATTCCGATGTTGTGCCGGCAATCCGGCGTAGCAAGAGAGTGGCGCTACGACGCTCCGTCGTCCCCGGCGTCCTCAGTCGAACCTGAGCGGCGGAGCTCCATGCCAGGGCAGCGTCGCAGCGCCTTGGCGGGAACATTGAGCCAATCGCAGCGCATCAAGTCATCGGTGCTCTCAGCATGTCGTTGTCGGTAACGGCCTACCGGACGACCAGAGTCCGGCATGGTGCAGCGCACTAACATTTGGCCGACAACGGCGCGACAAACGCGCGCCGGCGCTCATTTGACGCTCAGCCCGCGCAACCACTGCAGGCGCTTTATAACGAAACGTGTCAGGGTGCCGGGCGTAACAGCAAGACGCCGCCAGGGGCTGCCCCCGGCGGCGTCCTCTGCTCGCGGCAAGAGCCGCGATCAGTCGTCGGGCTTGACGGTGACAGTGCTATGCACGCCTTTCACACCCTCGGTCTCGCGGGCGATTGCCACGGCGCGCTTCGCCTCGTCCTTCGAGTGAGCCGTGCCACTCAGCCACACCACGCCGTGCTCGTCCGTGTCGACCCGGATCCTCCCGAGACTGGACACGTGGTCTGCCGCCAGCCTCGACTTGATCTTGGTGGTGATGACCGAGTCCTTGACGAACGCCTTCGGATGCGACCGATCGACGTCGGCGTCCTGGGCGTAAACCGCCGCACCGGCCAGCATGCCTGCAGCCGCCAGCGTCGCGGTCGCGATTGTCAATTTCATGATCGGCTCCTCCATGGCGCCAATTCCCAGGAATCAGTACAACACGAGGCTGGGCTGTGCGGTGTAGGTGTCGGCCGGCAGATAGCGTGGGTGTGTGCCTGAGCTTCGCAGCATGAGCCTGCAGCCGTTCAGCTGGCTTTCAGCTTGCCTACAACTCGCGGTCGATGGGAAAGAGCTCGAGGAAATGAACCTCGAACTTCTGCCAGGAGCTGCGCGCCGGCTCATGGTTCAGGGTCGCCGGCCGTCCCGAATCAACCGTGTTCCAGGTGATCTCCGGCGCGTCGCCCGGCACCTTCTCCTCCAACCTGACCGCGTAGGCGTTCTGCGGCTGCGTCATGTGCTCGAAGCGACGCATTGTCCGCTCGGCGAGATCGTCACTGTGAATGATCAAGCCGTTCTCGGTGTTGAGCCGGCGCGAGCGCTGGTCGTAATTCATGGAGCCGACGTACAGGCCGCTGCGATCGAACACGAGCAGCTTCGCGTGCAGGCTGAAATGGCCATAACGTGACAGTTGGGGCGATTGCCCGGTGCCGCGTGAGCTCTCCGGGCGCGCGCGGATCTCATACAGCTGCACACCGGACTCGAGCAACGGCTTGCGGTAATGCATGTAGCCCGCCTGCGCCGCGAGGCTGCTCTCGGCTTCGAGCGAGGTGGTGAGGATGCGCACCGTGCGCTGCCGTGCCCGCAGATCCTGCAGCAGCTGCATCTCATCGGGCGAGGGCACCAGATACGGCGTCACCATCGTGAGTTCGGAGCGGGTGTCGCGAATAGCCTCGGCCACGGGTGCGAACAACAGGCTGCTGACGTTAGCGCCCGCGCCGAGCTGCTTACCCTTGTAGGGGCTGTCGGCGGTCACCTCGGCCGGCGCCCAATCGAGCGGCGCGCGCCCCGCGAGCACGCTCGCCAGCGGCTCGTTCGCGGCGAGCTTCTCCTCGTAGTTCAAGCCGGCGTGGGCGGCCTTCTGCGGAGTCGTGACGCGCTGCGCCACCGCCCGCGCCGCCGCCACCTCACTGTGCTTCGCTGGCAGGAGCGCTTGCACCGGAATGGCCAGCTCACTCTCCCAGAACTGCTCGAAGCTCACGGCGAGCTGCGCCACTGCGGGCCCCGTCGTGAACACGTCATCGTCCGCGAACTGCCACTCCGGGTCGACCTGGAAGTATTCATCGCCGATGTTGCGGCCGCCGACGAGCGCGACGGCGCGATCGGCGATCAAAAGTTTATTGTGCATGCGGAAGTCGAGTCGGCGGTGACTGAAGAGATACTCGACATCGCGCACGAAAGCGTTGTGCCCGCGATAGCGCCAGGGGTTGAAGATGCGGATTTCGACGTTCGGCTCACCGGCGAGGGCGAACAGCTGCTCATCGCCCGCGCGCGACTCGCCGTCATCTACCAGGACCCGCACGCGCACCCCACGCGCGGCCGCCTTGCCGAGTGCCTCGGTGATGAGCTTCCCCGACTCATCGCCATGGAAGACGTAATACTGCAGGTCGAGCGAGCTGTGAGCCTCCTGGATCAGCTCGAGCCGCAGCAGGAGTCCATCGACGCCGACCGAGTACAGCCGGAAGCCGGACTCCGCGGCGTGTGTGCGGGAGGCGTCAGCGAAGGGTTGCACCAGCGCCGGGTTCGGCGGTTCCGCGGCCAGCGGCGAGGGCTGCCGCGGGTAATCGCGGCCGGGGAGTGAGCTGCACCCGCACAGCACGAGTGCGCAGCTGAGAGCGGTAAGTCGTGGCATCCGTGCCGGCCTTGAGTGGTGAGTCCGCTGCGAATGCAATCCGCACTATCCGAGTGTGATCCCGGCGTGTCGGCCCGCCGAATCCTGCAACTGTTGTAGGAGTGCCGCTACGGTTCGCCACAGACGCCCCGCGCTGGACACTGTGCAACGCTGGCGTATGCTCAACGCTCGTGGGCCTCTCGGTCATGGGAGGACGTTATGACAATAAAAGCCTTGCATCGCCGACTTCACGGGCAGGGGGAAGAGTGCGATGCAGCAATCCCGGTCCCGTCGATGTGCCCGAGCCAGTGAGCTCGATTCCTGAATGACTTCCGGGTGAGGAACGGCGACCGTCTGTCATGAGTGTTGAACGCGTAATTGGCAAGCCCACGCCAGGGTTCGAAACTGCTGTGGATGCTGCGTTGCAAAGTGCTCACCTTGCGGCGGTCGTTGCGTCCTCATCGGATGCCATCGTGAGCATGTCGCTCGAGGCGCTATATGGCTATCAAGCCGATGAAGTGTTGGGAAGATCGATCCTTCTGATCATTCCGCAGGAGTTGCACGCCGAGGAGCTGCAACTCCTCCAGCGCATTCGCGCGGGCGAGCACATCGAGCATTTTGATACGACCCGCAGAGGTAAGAATGGGCGGCGGCTGCCCATTTCACTCACGATTTCTCCCATCCGCGATGCGAAGGGGGGCGTGATCGGCGCCTCCAAGATCGCTCGGGATATATCCGAGCGCAAGACTGAGTTTGAGGCGCTGGCCAAGCTGAACGACCTCAGCTCGCGCTTGTGGCGCTCGCGGGCCCTCAAAGAGGGCTTGAACGAAATGCTCGCCGCGGTGATGGAGTTGCTGTCCGCGGACAAGGGAAACATTCAGCTGCACGACAGGGAGCGCCAGGTCCTCACGATCGTCGCCCACAAGGGCTTCCGACCGGACTTTCTCCACTTCTTTCGCGAGGTCTCGGCCGAGGACGATTCCGCCTGCGGCCGGACACTGCGCCACGGCGAACGCACGATCATTGAGGACATCGAGCTCGACCGGGATTATGAGTTGCTGCGTCCG
>Ga0306923_10006456_pt1 | contig 11570 bp, 13 predicted proteins | sample sta12Can44000108_FD_203841 | JGI IMG/M metagenome (GOLD analysis project Ga0306923, IMG submission 203841) | Lab enrichment of tropical soil microbial communities from Luquillo Experimental Forest, Puerto Rico - statanox.12C.anox.44.000.108 (v2)... | ecosystem: Environmental > Terrestrial >...
GGTCAATCTCTGAGAAGAACATGATGCCCTTATCGGCGACATCCTTCTTGAGGCGATTCACCGTCTCGGCGAGCGGAAATGCACTCTTAACCCGGACTATGCCGTCTTCGTTATCGGCCCGCGGGCTCGCCATGCTGAAGAGCAGAAGTCCTGTAATGAAGGCTGCGAAGACAGTGGCGGCCATGCGCGTGATCATTTGGATTCTCCTCTTGTCTGTACTATTTGCAACCCGCGAAGATCACCGCGGGCAAGATACGGCACGCTGGCCGAGGGAACGGCTCGTACTGGTATCGACCGTTGCGAGCGACGAAAGCGTAAGGACGAACTGCGTACCGGCTGACGCTTCAGCAAGCTGAAGCGTCCCTCCATTACGTTCGGCCAGATCGCGGGCGATGAGCAGACCGTGCCCGTTTGTCGTGTTCCCATTGGGCGCGGATCCGGTGCGAAACAGTTGGGCGCGAGCCCGCGGCGAAATCCCCGGCCCGTTGTCCGTGATCCGAAGCAGCGTAAGCGCCTTCAGGTGCTCCAGGTGAAAATCGAGTAACGTGATTTCGCCTGAGAACCGCGCCAGCGCAACCGCGTTATGAGCCAGGTTGAAAACGATACGGAACACATCATTCGGATTACCTAAAACCATGTGGTGGTAGTCGGGATGAAGCTTAATCTTCAAGCCCGATGGCGTGATTGGACGCAGAATATCGATGACTTGGCGGACGGTCTCGACAATGTCGAAGCTGATCCGCCTGGGTGCCGAGAACTCATTGCCATTTTCCCGAAGCGAATCGTTACAGAGAGCCGTGACCTTCACCAGCAGCTGATGTGCCGCGGATGCCGCTTTGACACCTGGCGACCCAGCAAGACTCTCTAGCTTTTCGACATGGAGCGCGATCACCGCCATGGCGTTGCGAATATCGTGCGCAAGGGCCGGCCGCAGCGTTGAGGAAGAGGGTGGCGGGACGAGCGTCAAAGACATAGCCGTGCTCCTGGACTAAGATACTCGCGTTGCGGAAGCCGTCGGGCTTTCGAGACGACGGGCCAGCATCGCCGCCACCGCAAGCGCCGCGCCGATACCGGCAACGCAGGCTGCCCAGCCAAGCCGATCGAAAAGCTGACCTAGCGCTGCGCTGCCGATCAGTCCGCCAAAGAAATACGACGCCAGATAAAGACCACTGGCGGCGCCGCGGTTCGAGGTCGCGGCACGTCCGACAAAGCCTGTTGCGATCGCCTGCGCAAAGAACGTCCCGATGCCAATGAGGACGAGCCCAACCAATACACCACTCAAACTGGGCAACAGCACAAGCGGCAGACCAACCGCGGCAAGCCCGAGTGCGCCCCAAAATGTCGGACGCGTTCCAAAAGCGGCGACCGTTCGGCCCGCCAGCGGTGTCGTTATGATAGAGGGCAAGAAGACGAAATAGGCAAATCCCAGCGCCATGGCGCCGACCATGAATGGCGAGCCCACGAGGACAAAATTCACGTAAGTAAATGTGCCGATGAAGGCGAACAGGATGCAGAAGCCGATACCAAAACTTGCACGCAGGTGCGGACTTTGCAGGTGCTGCCGCCAGGCCTCGAGATGCGATTCTGTCGGTCGTGTGACATCACGCATCACCGGCGTGCGGCACACGGTAAAATAGACGAGCAGAGCGCCGCAGATATTGAGTGCAGCAAAGAAATAGAAGTTTGTTGAGAGTCCGAAGTGATCGGCCACAGCGGCGGAGACTAGACGTCCGACCAAGTTGCTGGCGACGTTGCCCGTGATGTACGCGGCAAAGGCCGTACCAGCATCTGTAGCGCTGAAGTGCTCGCCTAGATACGCAAGCGTGAGCGTAAATGCCGACGCCATGCAGAGGCCCTGGCAAACCCGTAATCCAGTAAAAACTGTCAGGTTCGGGGCCGATGCGAGAAGTACTGTCGGCAGGGACAACAGAGCCAGGCTGACCAGAATGCCCAACCGCCGGTCGATTTGCTCACTGAAGAATCCAACCGCCAAACCGGCGACCGCCATGCCCATTGTGCTTGCATTAACAGCGAAGCCCATCGCGGCTGGCGTCACATCGTAGTGTCGCGCCAATGACGGCAAGATCGCTTGCGTCGCGAAGAGGTCAACGACGGTTAGGAATGCGGTGAGCCCGATCACCAACGAGCGTACAACAACCCCTTCCGAGTGGCTGTGCATATCTGCATCGGCACGCATCATCGAAGCATGGTTTGTCGTAGCGATCTGCAACATGTTGAACATCCTCCTGAACATTGCGTGGCGCCTCGCCAAAACGGTGCGCCACGCGATCGGGAAGTTCGCTTCACATGTTGTGGTCGTTCTTGTCGTGGAGCACGTCGCCGACGTAGAGGATCACTGTCTGATCGCCGAGGTTTTTCCACCAATGCGAAGTGCCGCTCGTTTCCGGACGGATATCGCCCGCCTTGTGAACAATCGGCTCGCTACAATTACTGGCGTATTCAACAATCTCGCCTTGGGCTACGAAGATAATCGCAGGGCGATCGGCGTGACTGTGCCAGGGCACAACGCCACCAGGCGCAATCGTCAGCTTGCGGAAGCGCAATTCGTGGTCCTTGAGCATCACCTGTTCCTTGCCCAGATCGATTGAGCCCAAGGTCGTGTCGGTCACGCCCGATGCCGGCGTGTTGACTGGCGGCCGGACATTGGCCTGCATTTTTCCGGCCGGGCATTCACCGGCGAACGCGTTGGTAACGACGGTTGCTGCGCCAACGAGGAGGCTGGCGAAGAGCGCGGAGCGGGCGTTTGCACGGCCCAACAGGATAGGTGTGGTCATGGCTTGCTTCTCCCTTGTCACGCTTCGGCCGAAGGAACTGCAGCCTCAGCAGTGCAGGAAGGATCGCCGCGTGACCGCTTATAGGGAAATGCCAAGTGGCTTTCGTTTTGATGCTTGGCAGCTATTGAGGATCGCGCGTTCCAATTGGCTCGCGCTCTGAGCCAGGGCCACACCTTGCTGCCGTAAAGACCGAGTTCCCATGCCAGTCATAGCTAGAGAGTATTGGACCTCGGCCACAGCACCCTCACATCATGGCGTCCGTTGCCGGCCGGCAACGCCGTACAAGCGACACGGTGCGCCGAAGATCCAAGCCGGTAACGAGAACCCGCTTCGCCTGTTCCGAGAACAACACGCTCTTCGGCGCGAAGGCGACACCCAGACCCTGCTCGAGGAACACTTCAAGATCGCGTTCCGAATGCACCTCGTGCGCCCGGTCGACAGCAAAGTCCCGGCTCCGCAGCACGCTGACTAGCGACTCGAAATGCTCGCAGTAGGTGCGCATTAGCAGTGCTTCGCCACGGAGTTCCGGCAAATGGATCGACTTACACCCGGCCAAGGGATGGCTGCCGCCTACCACCAGGACAAAGCCCTCAGTGATCGGAAATGCCGAGTAGCTGTAGACCCCATGCGCGGCCGCTATAGACGAATTTCCCGTCCTTTCTGCAGAGCTCGACACGCGCTCGGATTATGGCAAGCCCGATGCTCAAGCTTTCTGCCTCGTAGCCTTCATAGCTGGGCTCTATCGAGCTTGTAGCCAATTGGCATTGGTCTTGGAGAAGCGCGTCGGACATTCTCCTGGGGTCCGCCGGAAAGGCACGATCCGTTCGGGGCCAGATCATGAACGTCCCCATTAAGTCGGAAAGCATCGCCGCGGCCCGTTCGCTTTCCGGGCGCGTTTCGCTCGTTACCGGGTCGACCAGCGGTATCGGTCTCGGCATTGCTCGTGCACTCGCAGCCGCTGGATCGGAGATCGTCCTCAATGGCTTCGGCACTCCCAAGAGCATCGCCGAGGCACAAGCTCAGATCGCGGCTGATTTCAACGTTCGCGTGTTGCACTCTCCCGCGGACATGTCTAAGCCAGTATCGATCCGCGAAATGATCGAAACGACGCTTGCCTCATTCGGTCGGCTGGATGTGCTGGTGAACAATGCGGGCATTCAGTATGTCGCTCCACTGCAAGAATTTCCGCCCGAAAAATGGGACGCGATCCTCGCCATTAACCTATCGTCGGCGTTTCACACGTCACGCTTTGCTTTGCCATCGATGATAGATCACAAATGGGGCCGCATTATTAATATCGCGTCGGCGCATGGATTGGTCGGTTCGCCCTTCAAAGCCGCCTATGTCGCGGCCAAACACGGCATAGTTGGACTCACCAAAGTGATCGCGCTTGAAACCGCAGAGCGTGGCATTACCTGCAACGCGATCTGTCCTGGCTACGTCTACACACCTTTGGTGGAGGCTCAGATTGATAGCCAGGCCAAGGCGCACCGCATTCCTCGCGAACAAGTCATCCGTGAGGTGCTCCTCGCCCAGCAACCTAACAAACGGTTCGCGACTGTCGAAGAGCTTGGTGCGCTCGCTGTATTCCTAGCAAGCGATGCAGCCGCGTCAATCACTGGCACTGCTTTGCCGGCCGACGGCGGATGGACCGCGCATTAATGCGGCCGAGCTGGAGGCGGACAGCGGTCCACTGAAAGCGTTGAACCGCGGCAAATATCGGAGATGGACATGGGCGATGCATCGGTCAAAGACGCGGTGGATAACTTTCGCAAGAATAAAAACGGTCAAGTAGTTCTTGTCCTTCAAGGCGGCGGAGCTCTCGGCGCCTATCAGGTCGGCGTCTATCAAGCTCTGCATGAGGCTGGAGTCGAACCCGACTGGATTATTGGAACCTCAATTGGCGCTATCAATGCAGGTCTCATTGCTGGCAGTAAGCCTCAGGATCGGCTCGCCAGACTGGAAGAGTTCTGGCGACGGGTGAAGTCTCCTTACAGCATTCCACAGTTCCCCGACTTTTCGGATGTCTGGTCGTACTGGTCAACGCTTCTGGGCGGGATCTCGGGGTTCTTCAAGCCCAACCCGTTGGCATTCTGGAGTATGCATTTCCCGTGGGGAGTAGACCAAGCAGCATATTACTCGACGGTATCGCTGCGCGAGACGCTGGCAGAGCTCATAGATTTTTCGATCATCAACAAAGGCTCGCCACGCCTCACGGTGGGTGCCGCTAACGTACAGACCAGCATGATGCGCTATTTCGATAGCCGTCAGTCGGAGATTGGCACCGAGCAGATCATGGCATCGGGCGCTTTGCCGCCGGCTTTCCCTGCCATTTGCATCGACGGCGAATATTACTGGGACGGCGGAATTTTATCGAATACCCCGACCGAGGTCATTTTCGATGACTGCCCTCGGCGCAATTCACTGATCTTTGCCGTTCATTTGTGGAATCCGATTGGGCCTGTGCCGCGCTCGATCTGGGAAGTTTTCCATCGACACAAGGACATTCAGTATTCAAGTCGTATCGCGAGCCATATCTCGCGACAGCAACAGACTCATCGGCTGCGTCACGTCGTCAGCCAATTGGTTCGCCAGATCCCAAGCGAACTGCGCGACACCGAAGTGGTGAAGGACCTCGCCGGCTATGGCTGCGTGACGCAGATGCATGTCGTGCGTCTTCTAGCTCCACGCATCGGCAACGAAAACCATACCAAGGACATCGATTTCAGCTCTGCCGGCATCGGTGCGCGCCGTGCAGCGGGGTACAGCGCGGCAATGGCCGCACTTCAGCAGGCCCCATGGCAAGGAAACTTTGATCCTATCGAGGGTGTCATCCTGCACGAGGCCATACCAGAACTGCCACTCGCGGCGGGATGAGCCGCAATGGCCAAACTAGAGGCGCGAAGTTTGATGCACCCATGCCGCGCGCGAAGGCGGCTGAATTGGATACAATCAAAAGCTCTATCAACACCGGCACTGTGAGGAACTTGATTATGTTTTGCCTCTCGTTCTAACTCATCGCGAAGGAACTTAGTTTCGCAGGAACATCGATTTAATGAAGCTGATGAAGTGAGGTGGCATCGCGCGACCCGAAGCTGACTTATTTGTCAGAAACTGACTCGTTAGTTGGTGTCGGCAGTCGCGAACACCCCAGCAACAACCTCCCACGGCGACAGGAGCTGATTGACCATCCCCGCCGCTGAGCCTCGGCTCGCAGACGAAGTGGCGCTCTGCCGCCGATGGAGGTAAGTTGGAGTTGGAATAGATCAATAACAGGTCGGCGAGAGCGGACGACTGAGGGAGTCATGAATCATGAGACAGCAGTCTCGAGAGCGAGAGACATAGCTGCCCTCGTATTGGCCCCTACGGCCAGACAGAACGACAAGGAGGGCCGTTTCTCGTTGGAGGCCGTCGATGCGCTCGGGCAGGGCGGCTTGCTCGCGTTGATGCTGCCAACAGCCTTCGGCGGTTCAGGTCTCGGTCCACGGACTTTCTCCGCTGTCACCGCGTTGCTTGCCGAAGCGGACGCGTCGGTCGCTATGGTCTACCTCATGCATGTAGCTGCCGCGGCTACGATCACAGCGGCTCGGCCCGGTACCGCCGTTGCGCAGACGCTGCAAGAAATTGCTGCCGGGCGACATTTGTCGACCCTTGCCTTCAGTGAGGCTGGTTCGCGCAGCCACTTCTGGAGTCCGATCTCGCGCGCACGCCGCCATGGATCGGGCGTGCTGCTGACAGCGAAAAAGTCATTTGTCACCAGCGCCGGGCACGCCCAAACTTACGTGGTCTCGTCGCTCGCGCCGGCGGCACAGGGGCCAACCGAGTCGACGCTTTACCTCGTTCCCGCGAGCGCTCCTGGCATATCGGTTGCGGGTCCTTGGGACGGTCTCGGGCTGCGTGCCAACGCTTCCGCACCAATGACACTAGAAGACTGCGAAGTATCCCCTGGGCTCCAGCTCACGGACGACGGGGCGGGCTTTCAAGCCATGCTGCAGGTTGTGTTGCCCCTGTTTAATTTGGGGGCAGCCTCCGTCGCGCTAGGGCTCTGTCGTGCTGCGATCACAGGGACTGTATTGCATCTTAAGAGCGCCCGCTTCGAGCACCTCGGACAAAGTCTCGGTGAAAGCCTGCCGACACTGCGCGCCGAGCTTGCGGCCATGCAAATTGATACCGATGGCCTCGCAACACGCCTTGACGACGTCGTCGATCATCTCGAGCGCCCGCGGGACACAACTATGTTGCGCGTGCTCGAATGTAAGGCCGCAGCGGGAGATACGGCGATCGGCGTCACCTCGGCAGCGATGCGAGCGTGCGGCGGCGCTGCGTTCTCTAAGCACCTCAATGTCGAGCGCCTTTTCCGCGATGCGCACGCGGGCACCGTCATGGCGCCTACCGGTGACGTCCTGCGAGAACTAATTGCACGAGCGATGCTCGACATGCCGCTCTTCTGAGCAACGCGGAACGATGGCGCAACGCGGGCTGAAGATCAAATCTGCGCCGCAATAGTTGGGGTCTCGCGCGAGCGCATTCTGAGGGGAGACCGCATGAGCACGATCTGGGTGGGAGCTGTCGCATACGATCCAAAGGTGGTGACGATTTGGGAAGGCATGCGACGCTACTTTCACGAAGAGGCGCAGCTGCCGATTGAGGTTGTATTGTTCCAAAGCTACCCAGCGCAGGTTGGCGCGCTCTTGGCTGGCACCGGCGATCATGCGCCCCGCATCGACATCGCCTGGAACACGAACCTCGCGTATCTTCAAGCCGATGTATGGAGCGACAGTCGCTGCCAACCGATTGCCATGCGGGACACGGATATCGGCTGGGCGACGAAGATCGTCGCTGTCAGTGGAGGGCGGATCGCCGCACTTGCGGATCTGAGAAACCGCACGCTGGCGCTCGGCAGCCGCGATAGCGGCCATGCTGCCATCCTGCCGGTTCACTATCTGGAGCGCGAAGGTCTGGTGGAGCAGCAGGACTACCGTACGCTCCGCTTTGACATCGACGTCGGCAAGCACGGCGATACCGGCACAAGCGAGGTCGACGTCGTCCGCGCGGTCCTCGATGGTCGCGCCGACGCTGGCGCGATCGGCAGTCCGTTCTGGACGAAAGTACAAAGCGAGCGTTTGGTGCCGATGGGCGCGCTCCGCGAGATCTGGACTTCGCCGCCGTACAATCACTGCATGTTCACGGCGCGGCCTGATCTCGATCCATCACTTGCTTCGCGCTTCGCCCAAGCACTGTCGGCGATGAGTTACGACAACCCAAGCCACCGGGCAGTGCTCGAAGCCGAGGGTCTCCGGCGCTGGGTAGAGCCGCAGCTTGACGGCTATGGTTCTTTGCGCGAAGCGGCAAGACATCAGGGCTTACTGCAGCGTCCGCCAGCATTGGCCGAGTCCTGAAAACAAGTAAGCGCCTGGCTTTCCTTGCGTCGCATGTCAGGCGCAATTGAAGATCGTCGCCAAACGGCGCCAATGCTCGCTTTCCCGCTCGACGGCGCGACGCACAGCAGAAAACGACTCGGCGAGCGGAAAGATCTCGGTGGTGACGAGCAAATCGGCGTCTTCGGCCCCGATGGGATGCCAGTAGACCCCCTCGGCCGTGATGGTGATTTCTGGCACCAAATCGGCCCGCGCAAGCGCCACGCCCTGTGCAGCGGAACCGCGCAGCGCAATGCGGCGGATGACTCGGTCCGCATCGCTAATCTGGCGAGCATCGAGAAAGCTACGGAACTCCTCGGCCTCGTCGTCACTAGCAACACACGCTGCCAATCGTACGCGGAACCCTTCTGCCTGAGCGCATTCGATGCCCTTTAAAGCGCGGGCCCATGAGCCCCTTCCGCGATGACTGTCGTGCCGCTCCGGTGTCGGACTGTCGAGGCTGATCTGCAGGGTTAGACGCTCGCGAGGCAATGCGCAGAGGGTTTCCAGCCGTCTCCCCACAAATAGCATGCCGTTCGTGAGAACTGTCGTCGGCGCGGCGGCCGCACAGGCAGCCAGAGTGGCGCCGATGTCCGCGAGCAGAAAAGGCTCGCCGCCAGTCACGAAGATTTCACCAACGCCGAGTTCCGCTGCCTCGGCGGCAATCCGCCGTATACGCTTAAGGCCAAGCTCTCGTCGCGGCGCTTTCGGTGAGGAGCGCACACAACAATAGTCGCAACGCAAGTTGCAATCGAAATTCGTGTAGAGCCAGAGACGCGAGCCGACGGGGCGATCGTCGCTAGTATTCGCAGGCGCCTCGCCGTAGCGAATCACCCAGCGCGTGCGACCGGCTTCAACGGTCGTCTCGATCAAGGTATTGCCGGTAAAGCGGCACCAAGTCTCAAGCTCGGCGCCGATGCTTGGCTCACCGCTGGTCAGTGCCACGAGATCGCCCGGACGACTAAGACGGAGCGCATCAATCAGCTCTGGCAACAAGCCGGAGGCAAAGGTCCTGGCGCCTGCGTCGAGCTCGATGGCCGTTTTCATTCCCATCGGTTCATCGTACAACGATCGGCTGCAGAAAATCCATTTGTGGGGCGCGGGGGCAGTCGTATCTGCAAATCACAAGCAATGCGTGCGATCAAAGCCGTCGGATGTGAATCCAAGTCTCTGCGCCGTCACCAAAATTTGACGAAGCTTTTACCGGCCGCGTTTGCTGATGTTCGATAGAATTCCCGCGGTACCCAGGGCGAAACGTTCAATAACGTCGATGTTCGCCATAATGGCTGTAGAGGCTGACGGAGCATCCTTCAAGTGGGCAATACCCGTTCGATCCTGACCGCGCCGAGCGCGAAGATCCAGACGCCAGGCTGCAGGCGACAAGGGGTTCATAAGTGTCCCAAGGTTTGAATCGCAATCGTTCAAGGTGAGAGGAGATTTCTATGCGGATCAACCCGTTCTACGACGCGTGGTTATTTCTGACCGGCAACACCGACGAACACCGGGCGAGCGGGGTTGGCTGGTTACTGGTCACATTGTTTCTTGCGCTTGTTGCCGCCAGCATTTGGATAGCGGTTGAAAACTGGCGGAAAGATCCGACGCAGCGAACCGCAGGTCATTTCGCCACTTGGTTTATGCGCGTCATGATCGGCGTCATGTTCTATCAGGGCTCGATCTGGAAGCTGCCATTCCCGGTTTCCGGCGGCTTCGATGCTTCGCTCCGTCCAATCGCCCAATATGCCGCGTTTGGGTTTCACAGGTGGCTCGCACAGAATGTCTTCATACCGTTGCTTCCGGTGCTCGATCCCATTGTCTACTTCCTCGAGCTCTCGTTCGGGATCGCATTTATTCTTGGCTTTTTGGTGCGGCCGATGGCCGCGATTGGGATGCTATTCGTCGCGCAGCTTTGGCTCGGCCTTTACCGCCAACCAGAGGAATGGCCATGGCTGTACGTATTCCTGATCTTCACGCTGGGGTTCTTCGTCGTCACCAGTGCTGGGAAAAGTCTTGGTCTCGACGCACTGCTTGCACGCTCGCAACTTGGTCCGTTTAAAGGAGAGGGCTTGATCGCTCGCTTATACCGCACGATTGCCTGATTTCCGCTCGCTCAGACAGGCTGACATTAAATGGCGGTGAGCAGCAAAACAGTGGTGAGCAGCACTTTCCGTTGCTTGCGACGGACTCCGTAAGAGGCCGCTCACGAGTGAATGGGGAAGCGCCGAGACGCTACTTTGGCGATGTGATGCGAACGGCAATTGTCGCTGTCTTTGCCGCCGCATTCACGATATCAGTCTCTGCGCAGGACTTCATGGCGGAATCGGGCGCGCCGGCTTCCGCCTTTCCAAAACCTGATCGTCCGGTCGCGGACATCGTCAGCCCGATCTGGCACGACGAAAAGCAGCGCGACGATGCCGGTGAACCACGCCAGCTCGTGCGTCTCCTCGGCATCAATTCCGGAATGACCATCGCCGACATAGGCGCTGGCAGCGGTTATTACGTTGTGCGGCTGTCCCCGATCGTGGGCCCCCATGGCCGCATCATCGCAGAAGATGTCGTCCCCGAGTATTTGCAGGACCTGAGCAGCCGGGTGCACGGTCTGGGATTGCAGAACGTTACAATCAGTCTCGGTGAGCCGCACGATCCAAGATTGCCGGCCGGTTCGCTCGACATCGCGATCCTGGTGCACATGTATCACGAGATCACACAGCCGTACGCCCTGCTCTACAATCTCGTCCCTGCGCTGAAACCTGGCGCGCGCGTCGGCATTGTTGATGCCTACGGGCCGACGTCCGAGCATGGTACGCCGCCAAGTCTCCTGCGCTGCGAGTTTGCGGTTGTAGGATATCGCGAGATCAGCCTCGATCGATTGACGGGGAGCGACGCCTATCTCGCGCTCTTCGAGCCGCCGACTATTGCTAGCCGGACACGGCCGGAAACTATGGTCACGTGCAAGGCGCCATAGCGGATTGCCGATGCGACAGCCGGGTGTGACGATCGCACCCTGCCCGCCCACTGCCGGCCGCGGCTGTACGTATTTCCGATTTTCGTCCAGGGTTTCGATTTCGTGACCAGCGCGGCAAAAGTTTTGGGCTTGGTCTCATCGCGCGATCAAAAGCAGGTCCAAAAGCGCACGCGTGATGAGCTCGGCGTACTGTCGCTCGCTGCGGAAGGCGTTTGCCCACGACTGCCAGAATGCCTCCGTTGATTGCAGTGCCTCTTATGCATCCTCCTCTCGGTGCAATGGCCGCTGAACTAGGCACCCACATTTCACGACCAGGAAGAGCGTGATTGGGCCCTTGCCTAGGACGCGCTAGCGTCCGCGTTCTCAAAGTCCTGCACCGGTGATGAGGCGGCTGCC
>Ga0306923_10006459_pt1 | contig 11568 bp, 2 predicted proteins | sample sta12Can44000108_FD_203841 | JGI IMG/M metagenome (GOLD analysis project Ga0306923, IMG submission 203841) | Lab enrichment of tropical soil microbial communities from Luquillo Experimental Forest, Puerto Rico - statanox.12C.anox.44.000.108 (v2)... | ecosystem: Environmental > Terrestrial > Soil...
ATTTCGCCCACCATCCTGCTCGCCTCGAGCGGGGCCGGAGACTACAACGCCTGCGGGGTGGACCGCGCGGCCGCCGCCGCGACCGACGACTACTACATCTGGTACGACGTCTACGCCGGCATCTTCAACCTGAACTTCACCGGCAACGCGTGGTTCTTCGGGGCCCAGAGCTATCCGGCCCAGCAGCTCGACGGCGTCAAGTGCTGGGGCGAGTTGCGCGTCTATCCCGGCCCGATCTCCACCCCCACGATCGCGTGTTTCACGGACTACTGGCCGTTGAGAGCGTACGGGGTGATCCGCACCACGAACCCGGGCTCCGTGCCGGATTCCCTGCGTATCTTCCTCGGCAAGGTTCAGGAGTGCTTCCGCTTCGGGATCAGCGGGAGCGCCTGCTCGTCGACCGCGGGCGCCTACTTCGACAACGTGTCGCTGCTGCTCTCCAACGCGCCCCTGGCATCATTTGGTCCTTCTGTCGCCGTCGAATGGTGGCGCTGGGTCAACGACACCTTCCCGGCGAATGACGGCACCTCCCTGTCCCCCGGCGTCGCGGTGCTGCCGGGGACCGCGGGGTTCGACACCGCGGCGGCGTACCTCAAGTCCGGACTCAACACCGCGCAGACGACGGGCGACGCCAACCGGCTCGACATTCCGGGCGACTCGATGATCGTCATTGGCGACGTCATCGAGAGCACCACCGGCCTCGGTCGCGTCGACATGGTGTTCCGCATCAAGCCGGGCGTCGGCAACTACAAGACGGTCGGCGATCCCAGCAGCGGTCTCCGGCGCATCCCGGCCGACCCGGCCAGCACAGCGCAGTCGGGCGTGTTCGTCTCGGATCCGCTGCATCCGGAGAAGGACTTCTGGTCGGCCTACATGGCGGCCCCGGGTGAGATGTCGAAGGGCGTTCATGGTCCGGGTGACTTCTGGAACCGTAACGTGTGGAACAGCGCTCGGATCGACACCGCGGACGTCAACATCTTCCCGGTGCAGGCGAACATTGGCGTGTTCGACGTCAACCAGAACTTCTTCGCCACCGTCAACTGGATGGCCTGCTATCACGAGGAGGATCCGAAGTACGCCCTCCTGGGCGTCACCCACAACCGCTGCTTCCTGGTGAATCCCGCTCCCAGCGCTCCGGTCAACAGCACGAACATCACCTGCTCCGGGGCTCCAGGCGTCTACGGCGCGGCTGCGGGCTACGACGGCGTGCCCACGACGAAGGAGGGCACGAAGGTCATCCCCGATGGTCTGCTCACCCCCGGGGCGCACGTCCAGTACTTCTTCCGCGGCCAGGACGACGGCGGACTCGGTCCTCCGGGGCTGGCCCGCAACGACGCCCGCTTCTTCATGGTGCCCGAGACCACCTTCGTGAGCCCGCAGTTCACCGAGTCCTCGACCGACGGCCATCGCTGGCAGCAGTTCGGTGTGCTTCCCGACCGCTGGAAGGACGTGCAGTTCGGTGGTCAGGGCATGGCGTGCATGCTCTACGTCGACGCGGCGGACGCGGAGGGGGACGAGCGGGTGTGGGTCTCGACCGCCGACTCCATCGGCTTCACCTCGGCGGCCCAGCGCGGGGCCCACAACGGCTGGCGTGCCCGCGGCGACCAGTCCTACGAAGGCCCCGATAGCAAGCCGATCGACGTCAGCACCGATCCCTCGATCGCACGCTACGACCACGGCGGGCAACCGGGCACGGTGTGGGACATGTACGGCGTCAAGGGTGGCCTGTCGCCGACCACCCCCGCCGGCTCGCTGGGAGGCCGCCTGGCGCCCCAGGCCACCGGGCTCGCCGCCGGCAAGGACTCCAGGCAGGGCCCCACGCCGGCGATGCTGCGCACCTACTACCCGGTGGTCATGATCCACACCGACGAGCTCATCACCGGGCTCCTCGGTCCGTTCGTCAATCGCGGTCAGAACGACGTCGCCCTTTTTGAGGACTACCTGTCGAATCCCGCGCCCGGAACGCCCGCCACGACGAAGCGGTCGTTGATCATCGAAGGCGAGGGGTTCGTGCGGTCCGAGTACACGACCGGATCCGGCGCGTTCCCCGGTCACCTCACGTTCCTCACCGACTATCTCGGCCTCAATATCAAGAAGGACGGTGCCGGCAATCCGCAGTACGCCTACCAGCCCTGGTCGGGCAACTCCAACCAGTACGCCGACCTCACCACCGGTTCGCCGTTCGGGTCGAATCTGTACAGCATTGGCAACTCCTGCCTCTGGCCCAACGCCGTGCTCGACCCGGTCGCGAACGCCCTCAATGCCCAGGCGAGCGCCTACTACGCCAACGTGGGGTCGAACGGCCCCTACGTCGCGAGCGTCTATACCCCCTTCCAGCCCGGCAAGCTCTACGACTCGATGGTGGATGGCTGGGATCCGAAACACCTGTACAGCCCGGGCGGCAACTCGACCTATGGCCGGCTCGGCTTCTACTTCCAGGCCGCGAGCCACCTGCGCGACGCCATCGGCTGCGTGTGGACCGATGGGCCGCTCATTCCGCTCGACGTGCCGGGCGGGAACCTCGCCCCGCTCGTGAACTACGTCCAGCTGCGCAACAACCCCATGATCTCCGGGCGCGCGATCGTGCACATGGGCCTCGCGCGCACCGATCGCGTCACGGCGCGCATCTTCGACGTCGGCGGCCGGCTGGTGCGCACGCTCGCCGATCGCGTCTTCCCGCCCGGCGAACACGATCTGGCCTGGGACGGCTCCGATGACCACGGCCGCGCGATGCCGCGCGGCGTCTACTTCAGCGAAATCCGCTACGCGGCCTCCGGGTTCCGCGCCGCGAAGAAGCTGATCGTGCTGCGATAGGAGGCGTGACGGCAATGGAGGGTCATCGTCGTATCCGCATTCGATCGATTCCCGGGCTCGCCGCTGCCCTTGCGTTGACAGCGGCGACCTGCCACTGGAGCTCCGCGCGGGCCCAGGGGCCTGGAGATGTCGGCAGCGATCCCGTCGAGCGCCGCGTCTCGCCGGCACGGCCCCATGGGCACCGCGGGGGCGCGAGTCGCGCCGGGCTCGCCCGGGCAGCGCTCATCGGCGACAGCATCTGGATCGGGCACTCGATCCAGACTCAGAACCCCCTCGATCACACGACGTTCAGCTACGGGCCGTATCACGTTGGCGTGGGACTCAACCGTCCCAAGGCCGGCGGCTCGGCGGCCGAGAACAGCGAGCTGTGGGACTGGGATCACATGGCGCCTGGCGAGGCCGACTCGCTCCAGGGCTGGTGGCCGATGCGACGGGTCTACAGCATCACCGGCGGCCTGACCCTCGCGGACACGGACCGCCCGTGGTGGGCGGTCGACATCGGCAACCAGGGCAACTACGTCCTCAACAGCAACAACGGGCGCACCCGCGGTGTGCTGAGCTACTGGCACGTCGACGGCGGCAGTGTGGCGACGCAGGTCAGGATTCCCGGCACCAACCCGCTGCCGATGACCTGGGCGCCGCTCGACGGCAACGGCTCGGCCTGGTGCGGACTGCGCGCCCACGGCGACATGACCTACGTCGATCCCGTCACCGGCAATCCCTACAACGCGACGGTGATGGAGTTCAACGGCGAGAACGGCGGCGGCGCCGGTTCCGGTGTCGGCACGAGCAAGAGCTTCCCCGGCTACCCCTCGCAGATGGACCAGATGCTCTACCGTGACGTCGAGATGACCTCGCCGTCAGCGAGCCTCAATCTCACGTTCCTCTACCAGACCGCGATGTCGACCTCGGCGACCAGCACCGCCTCGACCCGCACCGGCTGGTTCCAGTTCGATCCCACCGTGGTGGGGCCGGTGGCAGTCGCGGGCCCCAACGCGGGGATCGCGAACTACGTCCCCAACACCGCCATCGGGCAGCCGGCCGACTCGTTCATGGTCTACCTGGGCGTGCCGGTCGACATCGACGACCTCTACCTCGCCGACGGCAGTCACCACGTGCCCGGTCCGACACCGCACGGGGTCTACGACCTCAAGCGGCGCTGGTTCTCCGAGGTGCTGCGTCTCGACATGCCGATCGTCGAGGTGCTGCACGTGTCGGGCAACGTGAACACGTCGTTCACCCTCACGGCCAGGACCTGTCGGCTCTCTACGCCGCGCAGGGCGGGGCAACGCACAAGTACCTGCGGCTGGTGTTCAGGTGCAAGACCAACCGCAACTTCGACGACCTCACCGGGGGCACCACCGGGCAGTTCAACTCGGGCGGCAAGGGCGCGGTGATGATCGACGATGTCGCGATCGGCGGCAGCGGGCTCGCGGGTGGCGCGGTCGGCACCAGCGCATTCGAGAACGCCACCGACATCGACAATGGCGCCGCCACGGATCAGCTCGCGCTGGGCGCGTGGCGCGCCACCGGGAAACCCCCGGCAGTGTTCTTCCACACCCATCCGCTGACGGGCGGCAACGGCTACGCCCCGCTCACCTACCAGGACATCTGTGGCCCGCCGGGCTCGCCGCAGCGGTTCTGCAACATGGCGGGCGTCGTGATCTCGGCCGGGGACCACGATCACGGCGAGGCGGCGGGCGGGCTCGTGCCCAGCACGCCGGAGCGGGAGCGCATGGACGGCATCCTGTCACCCACCATCCTGCTCGCCTCGAGCGGCGCCGGCGACTACAACGCGTGCGGTGTGGACCTGCCAGGAGCCACTCCCACTGACGGCTACTATGTCGCGTACGACATCTACACCGGCGTGTTCGACCTGTTCTTCACCGGAAACGCCTGGACGTACGGTTTTCAGAGCTATCCGGCGCGGCAGCTGGACGGCACCGTGTGCTGGGGCGAAGTCCGCTTTTTCACCATCCAGATCTACAACCCCGACGTCCAGTGTCTGCAGGACTTCGAACCGGGACTGATCCGCACCACGAACCCGGGCGTCCGTCCCGACTCGTTGCGTATCTACCTGGGCAAGAATCAGGAGTGCTTCCGCTTCGGGATCACGGGGAGCGCCTGCTCGAGCACCGCCGGCGCCTACTTCGACAACGTGTCGCTGCTGATTTCAGACGCCCCCTTCCCCGACTTCGCCGGCGGCATGTTCGCCAACATCTGGGCCTGGTACAACGACACGTTCCCCGCCAACGACAACACCTCGCTGGTGCCGGGCGCCGCGGTCGCGCCGGGGACCGCCGGTTTCGACACCGCGGCCGCCTACATCAAGATGGGGCAGAACATCGCCCAGTCCCCCGGTACCGCCAACCGCTTCGATATTCCGGGGGATTCGGCGCTCGCGGTCGGAGACCTCCTCTTCTCTCAGGGGGACAGGGTCGACATGGTATTCCGCATCAAGCCCGGCGTCGGCAACTATCACACCATCGGCGACCCCACGAGCGGCCTGCGTCCCGTCCCCACCGACCCCGTCAACATCGTGAGCACGGGCGACAACAGCTTCTGGGGCCAGTACATGGCGAGCCCTGGGACGATGTCGAAGGGAATCCATGGCCCGGGCAGCTTCTGGAACCGCAATGTGTGGAACAGCGCCCGCATGGACACCGCCGACATCAACATCTTCCCGGTCCAGTCCAACCTCGGGGTCTTCGACGTCAACCAGAACTTCAACGCCACTCTCACCTGGATGGCGACCTATCACGAGAGCGATCCGAAGTACATCACGCTCGGCATCCCACACAACCGCTGCTTCCTGGTGAACCCGGCTTCCAGCGCGCCCGTCAACAGCACGAACATCACCTGCAACAGCGTCCCCGCGTGGGCAAATGCCAGCGCGGGCTACGACGGTTTGCCCACGACCCGGGAGGGCACAAAGATCATCCCCGACGGCCAACTCACCCCCGGCGCGCACGTCCAGTACTTCTTCCGTGGCCAGGCGGACGGGCCGCGCGATGATGTGGGTTTCTACATGGTGCCCGAGACGACGTACGTCTCGCCGCAGTTCACCGAGTCTCTCACCGACTTCAACGGCTCGACCGATGGTCACCGCTGGCAGCAGTTCGGGGTGCTGCCCGACCGGTGGAAGGATCCCACCTTCAGCGACTCGCCCAGGGGCGCCGGCATGGCCTGCATGCTGTACGTGGACCTCGACGACCGGCTGGGCGACGAGCGGGTGTGGGTGTCGGTGGCCGACTCGCTCGGCGCGACTCCCCTCAGCCGGCGCGGGGCTCACAACGGCTGGGCCGCCAACTGCGACGCCTGCATCACGGATGCGAACGGCGATCCGATCGACGTCAGCACCAACCCGACGGTCGCGCGCTACGATCACGGCGGTCAGCCGGGCGGATTGTGGGACATGTATGGGGTCAAGGCTTCCGAGTTGGTGACCACGAGCTCGGGCCAGCTCGGCTGCCGTATGGGTATCAGGGCCGACGGGCTCGCCGCCGGCAAGGACGCGCGTCTCGGTCCCACCCCCGCCATGCTGCGGACCTACTACAAGATGCTGCTGATCCTCACCGGAGACCTGAACTCGGGCATTCTCGGACCGTTCATCAACCGCGGGCAGAACGACGTCACCCTGCTCGAGGACTTCATGAGCGTTGCCGCGCCCGGCAACCCGAACACGACGCGCCGCGCTGTGTACATCGCGGGCGATGGATTCGTTCAGAGCGAGTACAAGACCGGCTCGACCGGAACCTTTAGCGATCACCTTCACCTGCTCACCGACTACCTGGGCGTGACGATCAAGACCGACGGCGCCGGGAATCCCCAGTACTCGTACCAGCCGTGGTCGGGCGACTTCGCCCAGTACTCCGACATCTTCACCGGCGCGGCGCCGGGTCCCGGCGGACCGCTGCCCACGGCGGCGTTCAAGGTTGGCAATGCCTGTCTGTGGGGCAACGACGTGCTCAGCGTGGTTTCCAACCCGCTGAACGCCCAGGCCAGTGCGTACTACACCAACTCCGGCGCCAACGGTCAGTACGTGGCCTCGGTCTACACGCCGGTCCAGACCGGCAAATTCTACGAGTCATACGTCGACGCGTGGGACATCCAGCACCTTTATGCGGCCACCAACACCGGCGCCATCACGAGCCGGGGCCGTCTGGGATACTTCGGGAACGTGCTCAACCAGATCTCGGCACAGACCGGCCTGTGCGGTTTCTACTTCATCTTGCCGCTCGACGTGCCCGGCAAGGGCCAGGCAATCGCGGACTACATGGCCCTGTTCAACAATCCCATGAGCTCCGGCCACGCCACGGTGCATTTCGGTATCGCGCATCCCGACCGCGTCACCGCGCGGGTCTACGACGTGGGCGGGCGGCTGGTGCGCGTCCTCGCCGACCGCTCGTTCCCGCCCGGGGAATACGATCTGGCCTGGGACGGGAGCGACGATCGCGGCCGCGCGATGCCGCGCGGCGTGTACTTCACCGAGATCCACTATGCAAGGACCGGATTCCGGGAGACGAAGAAGCTCACCGTGCTGCGGTGAGGGGAGGTCGGACCACCATTCCCCGTATGGACCGCGATAGGGTTCGAAGCGTTTTTCGAGTCACCTTCACGCTTCTGCTTGCCGGGACGGCTTCCCTCGCCGCCCCCGCGCTCGGGCAGGTCTCCGGCGACGCCGGCTCCGACCCGGTCGAGCGCCTCGCCGCGCCACACCTGCCGCATCCGCGCGCTGGCAGCCCTGCGCACGTGGGCCCCGCGCGCGCCACGGGGGTGAACGACAGCACGTGGGTCGGGCACTCGATCCAGACTCAGAATCCGCTCGATCACACCACGTTCAGCTATGGGCCCTTCCACGCCGGCGTGGGGCTGTTCCGCCCCAGGGCCGGCGGCTCGGCGGCCGAGAACAGCGGCTTCTGGGACTGGGACCATTTCCAGCCCGATGAGAGCGACTCGCTCCAGGGCTGGTGGCCGATGCGGCGCGCCTACAGCATCACCGGCGGGCTGACGCTGCTCGACACCGACCGCCCGTGGTGGGCGGTCGACATGGGCAACCAGGGCAACTACGTGCTCAACAGCGCCAACGGCCGCACGCGCGGGGTGCTGAGCTACTGGCACGTCGATGGCGGCAGCACGGCGTCGCAGATCCTTCTGCCCGGCACCAACTCACCGCAGCCAGCCTGGGCTCCCCTCCATGGCTATGGCTCGGCGTGGTGCGGACTGCGCGGCCACGGCGACATGACCTACGTGGATCCGGTTACCGGCAATCCGTACAACGCCACGGTGATGGAGTTCAACGGCGAAAACGGCGGCGGCCCCGGCTCCGGCATCGGAACGGGGAAGATTTTCCCGGGCTATCCATCGCAGATGGATCAGATGCTCTATCGCGACGTCGAGATGACCTCGCCTTCGGCGAGCCTCGACCTTTCATTCCTCTACCAGACGACGATGTCGACCTCGGCGACCAGCGTCGCTTCGACCCGCACCGGCTGGTTCCAGTTCGATCCCACCGTGGTGGGGCCGGTGGCGGTGGCGGGACCCAACGCCGGGATCGCGAACTACGTCCCCAACACCGGCATCGGCCAGCCCGCGGACTCGTTCATGGTCTATCTCGGCGTGCCGGTCGACATCGACGACCTGTACCTGGCCGACGGCAGCCACAAGACACCCGGCCCGACGCCCCATGGCGTCTACGACCTCGAGCGCCGCTGGTTCTCGGAGGTGTTGCGGCTCGACATGCCGATCGTCGAGCTGCTGCACGTCGCGGGGAACACGAACAGCTCGTTCACGCTCAGCGGAACGGATCTTTCGCCCTTCTATGCCGCGCAGGGCGTGGCGACGCACAGGTACCTGCGCCTCCTGTTCCGCTGCAAGACCAATCGAAACTCCGACGACCTGGACGGGGGTCTCTCCGGCAGATTCAATTCGGGCCACCGAGGGGCCGTGGTCCTCGATGATGTGGTGATCGGCGGCAGCGGGCTCGCAGGGGGCGCGCTGGGCTGGAATCTCTTCGACGACCCGGCCGAGATCGACAACCGCGACAACGGCGCGCCGGGACTGGCCATGGGTCAGTGGCGCGCGACCGGCAAGCCGCCCGCGCTGTTCTTCCATGCTCACGCTCTCGCCGGCGGCATCGGCTACGCCCCGCTCACCTACCAGGATATCTGCGGGCCGCCGGGCTCGGCGCAGCGCTTCTGCAACATGGCGGGTGTGGTGATCTCGGCCGGCGACCACGACCACGGCGAGGCGCTGGGCGGGCTGACCACCGCGACGCCGGAGCGCGAGCGCATGGACGGCATCATCTCGCCGACGATCCTCCTCGCCTCATCCGGCGCCGGCGACTACAACGCCTGCGGCATCGACCGGGTCGCCGCCCAGACCCAGGATGACTATTACATCGTTGGCGATGTATACACTGGCGCCCTCGATCTATTCTTCACGGGCAACGCCTGGACGTTCGGGTTCCAGAGTTATCCGGCGCAGCAGCTCGATGGCACCGTGTGCTGGGGCGAACTCCGTGTCCCGGGCTTCCAGCTCTTCGATCCCGAAGTTCATTGCCTCCAGTTCGCGGAGGGCGCGAAGCAGAATGGCTTGATCCGCGTCATCAACCCCGGCGCGCTGCCCGACTCGATGCGGATCTTCCTGGGCAAGAACCAGCAGTGCTTCCGCTTCGGCGTCTCGGGCAGCGCGTGCTCGCCCACGCTCGGTGACTATTTCGACAACGTCTCCTTGCTGCTGTCCAACGCGTCTTACCCTTACAACTCCAACGGCGCGATCGCCGTCGACATCTGGCAGTGGATCAACGACACCTTCCCCGCCAACGACAACACCTCGCTGGTGCCGGGCGCCGCGGTGGCCCCGGGGACCACCGGGTTCGACACCGCGGCCGCCTACATCAGGACCGGGTTCAACACGGCGCAAATGACCGCCAACGCTAGCCGGCTCGACATCCCGGGTGACTCGACGATCGTCGTCGCCGACGTGATCGAGAGCGCCACCGGCCTCGGCCGCGTCGACCTGGTGTTCCGCATCAAGCCGGGCCCCGGCAACTACGTGACGATCGGCGATCCGACCAGCGGCCTGCGCCGCGTCCCGACCGATGCCGACCCGACGCACAAGGCGCTCGCGGGCGTACTGGTCTCCGATCCCGCGCATCCGGAGAAGGACTTCTGGGCGGCCTACATGGGGAACCCGGGCGAGATGGGAAGGGGCATTCACGGCCCCGCCGCGGACTACTGGAACCGGAACGTGTGGAACAGCGCCCGCATCGACACGGCGGAGGTCAACCTGTTCCCGGTGCAGTCGAACGCGGGCGTGTTCGACGTCAACGTGAACTTCTTCGGCACCGTCAACTGGATGGCCTGCTATCACGAGGACGATCCGAAGTACAGCACCCTGGGCGTCAGCCACAATCGCTGCTTCATAGTGAATCCGGGTGCTAGCGGGCCGGTCAACAGCACCAACATCACCTGCAACTCCGTGCCGGGGTGGGTGAATGCCGCCGCCGGCTACGACGGTGTCCCGACCACCAAGGAAGGGACCAAGATCATTCCCGACGGACTGCTCACGCCCGGATCCCACGTCGAGTACTTCTTCCGCGCCCAGGACGACGGCGGACACGGTGCTCCAGGGCTGGCCCGGAACGACGCCCACTTCATCATGTCCCCCGAGACCACCTTCGTCAGCCCGCAGAACACCGAGGGCTCGACCGACGGACACCGCTGGCAGGAGTTCAGCGTGCTCCCCGACCGCTGGAAGGACCCGCTCTTCACCGACGCACCACGCGGGCAAGGGATGGCCTGCATGCTGTACGTGGACCTCGCCGACCGGCGCGGCGAGGAGCGGGCCTGGGTGTCCCTCGCCGACACACTGGGACTCACCGCCGACAACCGCCGCGGTGCCCACAACGGCTGGCGCGCCCGTGGCGATCAGGCCTACACCGCCCCCGACGGGAGCCCGATCGACATCAGCACCGACCCCTCGATCGCGCGCTACGACCATGGCGGCCAGCCCGGCACGACCTGGGACATGTACGGGGTCAAGGCCGCGGAGCTGCCGACAACAGGCGCGGGCCAGCTCGGCGGGCGCGAAGGCGTGCTGGCGGACGGACTGGCCGCCGGGAAGGACGCACGCTTCGGCCCCACGACCGACATGCTGCGCACCTATTACAAGGTCCTGGTGCTCCTCTCGGGCGACATCAGCATGGGGGTGCTCGGCAAGTTCATCAACCGTGGGGCGAACGACGTCGTGCTGCTGCAGGACTTCCTCACCGTCGCGGCTCCCGGCACACCCGCCACGACGCGGCGCGCGATCTACATCGGCGGGAGCGGGTTCGTCCAGAGCGAGTACAAGACCGGCTCGACCGGCACCTTCGCGGAGCATCTCAGCCTGCTCACCGACTATCTCGGGGTTACGATCAAGCGCGACGGCTCCGGCAACCCCCAGTACTCGTACCAGCCCTGGTCGGGAAACCTCGACCAGTACGAGACGATGACCACCGCGGACCCCGGCCCCATGCCCAATTTCGAGTCGCCCATGGGGAACAACTGCCGGTGGGGGAACGACGTGCTCGACCGGGTGGCCAACGGCCTCAACGCGTCCGTCAGCTCGTACTACGAGAACGCGGGAACGAACGGGCCGTACGTATCGGGCGTCTTCACCCCGGTCCAGGCCGGCAAGTTCTACCAGTCATTCGTCGACGGCTTCGACCTCCAGTACATGTACCGCATCGTGGACCATGCGAGCATCGAA
>Ga0306923_10006462_pt1 | contig 11567 bp, 9 predicted proteins | sample sta12Can44000108_FD_203841 | JGI IMG/M metagenome (GOLD analysis project Ga0306923, IMG submission 203841) | Lab enrichment of tropical soil microbial communities from Luquillo Experimental Forest, Puerto Rico - statanox.12C.anox.44.000.108 (v2)... | ecosystem: Environmental > Terrestrial > Soil...
AATCTCGACCGAGGTCAGTTCCGGTCCCTCGGGCAATGAGGGAATGGAATAGGGATTGATCTGCGGACGCATGGGCGGGCTCCTTTGGCGCAAGAACGTCAAAGGAGATAAAGCAAACCGCATGCCGCTGATTACACATTGATTTTCAATGATAATTTGAAAAACCGCCGATGCCGCTCGGCAGAAAAATCCTACCTGCCCGGCAAGTTTTTAAAGAAGTCCCAGATCAGGCTGGTCGCATCGAGATCGTGATCCACCGCCCCCAGCAGGGCATCGCCCCCCGGTCCCTGATGGGCGCCGGGCCAGACATGCCCCCCGCCATCGGTGACATATTGCACCACCGGCGCGCCTGAACAGCTCTCGGAGGTCAGGCGACGGCTCCCCAGCCGCTTGCTTTTGGTGACTGTCTCATCCTTGATCTCGCCCGAGCAGCCATCGATCCGCCGCCACAGAGCCAGACTGTCCTCGACCGACAGCACCTTGCCCCGGTCGATATTGGCCCATTGCAGGATGTCACCGCCGGCCCAGGGAACATAGCGATCATCGGTACCGTTGAAGAACATCGCGGGCACCGGCCGAGAGGGCGCGCAGTCCAGATTGGCCGGCATATTGGCGGCTACCACGGCGATGCCGGCCACCCGCTCGGGCAGTTCGCAGGCAAGCCGCATAGCCATCATGCCGCCGCTGGACAAGCCGGCGATATAAAGCCGATGCGGGTCGGCCAGCCCGGTGCGGGCCAGACTGTCCACCACCGCCATCAGAAAAGCGACATCGTCGGCATCATGATCCTTGCCGCGGAAATCGGGAACGGCGCGCCCATCGTTCCAGCTGCGATGCACCCCCTGGGGATAGACCACCAGCACGCCCTGGCTTTGCGCGATCTCGTCGAAATGGGAATAGGCCCGGATTTCGGAAGAGGTGCCGCCGCCGCCATGCAGCACCAGCACCACCGGCAGCGGACGCGGCGCCGTGGCCGGCACCGCCATCTCGAAGCTGCGCTGGTAGCCGTCGAAATCCATATTGGTTGCCACCGCCCGACCCGGCAGGACCGGCAGCGCCAACAAAGCCATGAGGCTTACAAGAATACGGCCCATCATCATGACGCCATTGGACGACCAAGCCAGCCTTCAGGTCAAGCTCGCCGAAAGCAGAGGGTGGGCAGAAAACAAAAACGCGGACCGGGAGAGACACCGGTCCGCGTCAAACAAAGACATCGCGCCGCAGGCCGGTTAACGGCTGCTTTTGCGGGTGAAGACGAACGAGAAGACGCCGACGGCGATGACGATGATGGCGGCCAGGAAGCCCAAAGCGATCTGGGCGTCGCCGTCAAGATGAGCGAAGTTCATGCCAACTTTCCTCCGTGAGACCCCGCACGCATCGGCTCAGGCCCCGGCGTGAGGACTCCGTAAGAAGCCCCCATCCCCCGCCGGTATAGCCCCCGCCAACGGAGCGGAATGACCGGAAGATTATCATGGGTATTACCGCTGTGGCAATCACAGCCAAAAGGCCTGAAGTTCTAGCGCGAGAAGCGCCGATGCTCAGCCATTTCGTCCATGACGCCCAAGCCCTGCTCGATCTCGGCCAGGGCGCGGATTTCCTTGCCGGTACCATCGACAAGATTCTTCTGCTCGGCTTCCATGCGGTCCAAAGCACCCAGGGTCTTCAGATTGTCGACGATGCCGGAATAGGCAAAGTCCAGCTTGGCCGCCAGACCGATGGGATAGCTGCGCCCCTCCATCACGGTTTCGGCGCGATCGCGGATTTTCTCCAGCTTTTCCAGCATCAGATTGGTGCCCATGTCCAGCAGGCGGCCCTTCAGGCTGTCCAGCGACGCTTTCATGCGGCCCTGGAACTCGCCATTGACGCTGTTGGCGATCTGATAGACCGCCAGGCCCATCAGATTGCACAGGCGTTCCGATGCCTCCAGCAGGTCATGCTTGGCATCCACCCGTATCTGCTGCGGCTGGCCATCGTCGGAAAGTACCTTGCGCAAGCCCTCGATCTCGCGCAGGACGTCCTGCGCCGACTGCACGGTAATCGCCACCTGCCGCTCTTCACGGGTCAGGGTTTCCGGGCGTTTGGACGGATTTTTCATCGCGCACCCAAGCCTTGTTCTTTTTTCCCTCGTCCGGACATCGCGGCATGTTGCGCCATCTTTCCCAGACAAGGTGTCATGCCACGAATGAGCTGCGGAATTCAAGCTATCCGGGCGAACTAATCGCCTTTCCCAAGGAACAATGCCGACTTGTCAAAACCGTCATGAATTGGCGCGTTGCCTTGAGGCAAACAACGGAGTATAAGGCGCCGTTCTCCGCCTTTTGATGGGACGGAGAGGGTATTTACGAGGGTGGCACGCGAAGCCGACGGCTTGAGAGCACCGCGCCCCGAAAATGGACCGCCGCCGGAGCCCATTCCGTCGGCCCCGCAACAATCTACTTTTTGAGGACGAGATACACATGGCCACCGAGCGTACCCTGTCGATCATCAAGCCCGACGCCACCCGCCGCAACCTGACCGGCAAGATCAACGCCCGCTTCGAGGATGCCGGCCTGCGCATCGTCGCCCAGAAGCGTCTGCGTCTGACCAAGGAACAGGCTGGCAAGTTCTATGCCGTGCATGCCGAGCGTTCGTTCTATGGCGAACTGTGCGACTTCATGACCTCGGGCCCGGTGGTGGTTCAGGTTCTGGAAGGCGAGAACGCCATGCTGCGCAACCGCGAGATCATGGGCGCCACCAACCCGGCCAACGCCGCTCCCGGCACCATCCGCGCTGACTTCGCCGAATCGGTGGAAGCCAACTCGGTGCATGGCTCCGACTCGATCGAGAATGCCAACGTCGAGATCGCCTTCTTCTTCGCCCAGACCGAGATCGTCGGCTAATCAGCCCGGCGGCCTTTGGGCCTAGAAACAAAAAAAGCCCCCGGCTGATCAGGCCGGGGGCTTTTCGTTTTTAAGAGCCGCGAGAACAAACAAAAAAAGCCCCCAGGCTCATCACCTGGGGGCGTCTTTGTACCGTCAGGCTCTGCCTGCCGTAAGTCCCTCGCCGGGCGCAGGCCTCCGCCTGCTTGGCCTCGCGCTCAATGCGCTCTGGAAAACAAAAAAAGCCCCCAGGCTCATCACCTGGGGGCTTTTTTGGGGGTACCTGTCGTCAGACGAATTTCACGTCCACGACTTCATAGCTCTTGGAACCGCCGGGAGTGGTCACTTCCACCGAATCGCCCAGCGTCTTGCCGATCAGGGCGCGGGCCAGGGGCGAATGCACCGACAGGCGGCCCAGCTTGATGTCGGCTTCATGCGCGCCGACGATCTGATAAACCACTTCCTCGTCGCAATCTTCGTCCGCCAGGGTCACCGTGGCGCCGAAGCGCACGATGTTGCCCGACAGGCTGGAAGCCTCGATCACCTGCGCCCGGCTGATGATGTCTTCAAGCTCGGTAATGCGGCCTTCGATAAAGCTCTGACGCTCGCGGGCGGCTTGATATTCGGCGTTTTCCGAAAGGTCGCCATGTTCTCTGGCTTCGGCAATAGCACGAATGACGGCGGAACGTTCGACGGTTTTCAACTGCCTCAGCTCATCCTCCAGCGTGACCAAACCCGCCGGAGTCATGGGGATCTTTTCCATCCGATCTTCCTGAAAAGACTAAGAGATTCCGGCGGCGGGCCCATCGCCGCCGCCGGTTGCCCCTTTAAAAAGACCCACTAAAATACGACTGCAGCGGCGCAACATCAAGTGCCCCGCCACGCAGGGCCTCGATGGCGCCGCACGCAGCGCGGGCTCCAGCCAGGGTCGTATAGTGGGCGATGTTGTGGGTCAGCGCCGTGCGGCGGATCGAGAAGCTGTCGGCAACCGCCTGAGCACCCTCGGCGGTGTTCACCACCAGCTGCACCTGTCCGGACAGCATCGAGTCGACGCAATGCGGACGGCCTTCCAGCACCTTGTTGATCACCGAGACCTCGATGCCATGCTCGCGCAGATGCGCGGCGGTGCCCGAGGTGGCGATCAGCTTGAAGCCCAGGCGGGCCAGATGCTTGGCGACGCCGACGATCCCCTTCTTGTCGCCTTCGCGCACCGACAGGAAGGCGGTGCCCTCCAGCGGCAGTCGGGTGCCAGCGCCCAGCTGCGATTTGGCGAAGGCATGCGGGAAGTCGGTGTCGATACCCATCACTTCGCCGGTGGACTTCATCTCCGGACCCAGCAGGATGTCGACGCCAGGGAAGCGGGCGAAGGGGAACACAGCCTCCTTCACCGCCACATGCTTCAGGGGCTTCTCTTCCAGCTTGAACGAGGCCAGGCTTTCGCCGGCCATCACGCGCGAAGCGATCTTGGCCAGCGGAATACCGGTAGCCTTGGCGACGAAGGGCACGGTGCGCGAGGCGCGCGGATTGACTTCCAGGATGTAGATGTCGCCATCCTTGACCGCGAACTGCACGTTCATCAGGCCGACCACCTTCAGGGCCTTGGCCATCAGGGCGGTCTGGCGCTTGATCTCGGCGATGATATCGGCGCTCAAGGAATAAGGCGGCAGCGAACAGGCCGAGTCGCCGGAATGGATGCCGGCCTCTTCGATATGCTCCATGATGCCGGCGACGAACACGTCCTTGCCATCGGCCAGACAGTCCACATCCACCTCGGTGGCGTCGGACAGGTAACGGTCGATCAGCACCGGATTGTTGCCGGTGACCAGCACCGCATCCTTCATGTAGCGTTCCAGGCCGTCATGGTCATGGACGATGCGCATGGCGCGGCCGCCTAGCACATAGGACGGACGGATCACCACCGGATAGCCGATGCGCTCGGCCACGGCCTTGGCTTCGTCCAGGGTCAGAGCGGTGCCATTCGCGGGCTGACGCAGACCCAGCTCCTGCAACAGACGCTGGAAGCGCTCGCGGTCCTCGGCCAGATCGATGGCGTCGGGGCTGGTGCCCAGGATCGGAATCCCGGCCTTTTCCAAAGCATCCGCCAACTTCAGCGGGGTCTGGCCGCCGAACTGGACGATGCAGCCCAACACCTTGCCGTTCGATTGCTCCTTGCGCACCAGCTCGATCACTGTCTCGGCGGTCAGCGGCTCGAAATAGAGACGGTCCGAGGTGTCGTAGTCGGTGGAAACGGTTTCCGGGTTGCAGTTGACCATAATGGTCTCGCGGCCCGCTTCCGACAGAGCATAGGCGGCATGGACGCAGCAATAGTCGAACTCGATGCCCTGGCCGATGCGGTTGGGACCGCCGCCCAGGATCACCACCTTCTGGCGGTCGGTGGGTTCGGACTCGCAGTCCGGGGCCTGGATGCCGTCGCCTTCATAGCAGGAATACATGTAAGGCGTCTTGGACGGAAACTCGCCGGCGCAGGTGTCGATGCGCTTGAACACCGGCTTGACGTTCAGCACTTCGCGGCGGAAGGCGGTCTCGACCAGGGTCTTGCCCGACAGATAGGACAATCGCTCGTCCGAGAAGCCCATCTTCTTCACGCGCAGCATGCCGGGGGCATCGATCGGCAGGCCCTTGGCGCGGATGACCGTTTCTTCGTCGATGATTTCCTTGATCTGCTCCAGGAACCAGGGATCGTAGAAGCAGCAGGAGCGCACTTCCTCGACCGACAAGCCGTAGCGGAAAGCCTGGGCGATTACCAGCAGGCGGTCGGCGCGGGGCAGAGCCAGGGCGGCCTTGACGGCATCCTTGTTCTTGCCGCCATCGGCGCCGGGGATCTCGACTTCGTTCAGACCGTTCAGGCCAGTCTCCATCGAGCGCAGGCCCTTCTGCAGGCTTTCCTGGAAGGTGCGGCCGATCGACATCGCCTCGCCCACCGACTTCATGCTGGTGGTCAGCATCGGGTCGGCGCCAGGAAACTTCTCGAAGGTGAAGCGCGGAATCTTGGTGACCACGTAATCGATGGTCGGCTCGAACGAGGCCGGGGTCACACCGGTGATGTCGTTCAAAAGCTCATCCAGGGTGTAGCCCACCGCCAGCTTGGCCGCGACCTTAGCGATCGGGAAGCCGGTGGCCTTCGAGGCCAGGGCCGAGGAACGCGACACGCGGGGATTCATCTCGATAACGGTCATGCGGCCGTCAGCCGGATTAACGGCGAACTGCACGTTCGAGCCGCCGGTATCGACACCGATCTCGCGCAGAACCGCCAGGCTGGCGTCGCGCATGATCTGATATTCCTTGTCGGTCAGGGTCAGCGCCGGAGCGACGGTGATGGAGTCGCCGGTATGCACGCCCATAGGATCGATGTTCTCGATCGAGCAGATGATGATGCAGTTGTCGTGCTTGTCGCGCACGACCTCCATCTCATATTCCTTCCAGCCCAGCACCGATTCTTCGACCAGCACCTCATGGACCGGGCTGGCGGCCAGACCGCCGGCGACGATCTGCTCGAACTCTTCGACATTATAGGCGATGCCGCCGCCGGTGCCGGCCAGGGTGAAGCTGGGACGGATGATCGAGGGCAGGCCGACGAAGGCCATCGCCTCGCGGGCATCGGCCAGCGACTTGACGACGCGGGACTTCGGCGATTCCAGACCGATCTTATCCATGGCGTCGCGGAACAGCAGGCGATCCTCGGCCTTGGCGATGACTTCGCGCTTGGCGGCAATCATCTCGACCCCGAACTTTTCCAGCACGCCCTGATCGGACAGAGCCATGGCGGTGTTCAGCGCCGTTTGGCCGCCCATGGTCGGCAGCAGAGCGTCGGGACGCTCCTTCTCGATGATCTTGGTGACCATCTCAGGGGTGATCGGCTCGATATAGGTGGCGTCGGCCAGACCGGGGTCGGTCATAATGGTGGCCGGGTTCGAGTTCACCAGGATGACCCGGTAGCCTTCCTCTTTCAGCGCCTTACAGGCCTGGACGCCCGAATAGTCGAACTCGCAGGCCTGACCGATGACGATCGGGCCGGCGCCGATGATGAGGATGGACTTGATATCTGTACGTTTGGGCATGGGCTTAGGGCCGTCCTAGAAGTCTTTACATTGGGCGAGATGACGGGGCGGGGCTGATCAGCCCCGCCGCTCGATCAAATCGACGAAACGCTGGAACAGATAATGGCTGTCCTGGGGACCGGGGCTGGCTTCCGGGTGATACTGCACCGAGAATACCGGCTTGCCTTCCACCGTCAGACCTTCGACCGAGCCGTCGAACAGCGAACGATGGGTCACCGAGACCCCCGCCGGCAGGCTTTCCTCGACCACCGCGAAGCCATGGTTCTGGCTGGTGATCTCGACCTTGCCGGTGGTCAGGTCCTTGACCGGATGGTTGGCGCCGCGATGGCCGGTATCCATCTTGTGAGTCTTGCCGCCCAAGGCCAGAGCCAGCATCTGATGGCCGAGGCAGATGCCGAACAGCGGCAGGCCCGACTTCAGAACGCCCTGGATCATCGGCACGGCATATTCGCCGGTGGCCGCCGGGTCGCCAGGGCCGTTCGACAGGAACACGCCGTCAGGCTTATGCGCCAGGATGGCTTCGGCGCTGGTGTTGCCGGGCACCACCGTCACCTTGCAGCCGGCATCGGCCAGGCAACGCAGGATGTTATGCTTGGCGCCGAAGTCCACGGCGACCACATGATGGCGCGGAGCCTCCTGACGAGCATAACCCTTGCCACGGCTCCACAGGGCCTCATCCCACGAATAGGTCTGGGTGCAGCTGACATCCTTGGCCAGGTCCATGCCTTCCAGTCCCGGCCACTGGGCGGCCTGGGCCAGCAGGGCCGGCAGGTCGAATTCGCCGTCGGGAGCATGCACGATGGTGCCGTTCGGGGCCCCCTTCTCGCGGATGCGACGGGTCAGGGCGCGAGTGTCGATGCCGGTGATGCCGGGGATGTTGTTGGCCTTCATCCAGGCATCCAGATGGCGGGTGGCGCGCCAGTTGGAGGGCTCGGTGATATCCGCGCGTAAGATCGCGCCGCGAGCCGCCGGGATCTTGCTTTCCACGTCTTCGTGGTTGGCGCCGACATTGCCGATATGGGGGAAGGTGAAGGTGATAACCTGACCCGCATAAGAGGGATCAGTCAGCACTTCCTGATAGCCGGTCATCGAGGTGTTGAACACCACCTCGCCCACCGCCGAGCCGGCGGCGCCGATGCCTCGGCCCCACAGCACGGTCCCGTCCGCAAGGATCAGGGCGGCCGTCGCCCCCGGAGGGCGCGGGCTGAAGGTGCTGGCTTCCGGCGTATCGTGAGTCATCAATTCGTCCTTAAGGCATCGTTGTCTGGCCGCGCGCGAACGGAGGAGAGCCGGCGATAATTGCGGCTCACCCCTTGTGGGCGCGGCAGGTGTTTTGCCGCCGCCCGATCCGTGCAGGCAAATTTCGGTGTAAATATTCAAAAGCGCGGCCGCCGTCAAGCTTTCGATACTTTTTAAATTACCATTACGTTTCAATGGGTTATAAACTTGCAATTATCAGCGGATTGCTGTAGGCTCCCAAGCTTCCAAGATACCGAGGGGGAGGTAAGTGGCCGCCATGCTGCGCCAGCGTCTGAATGATGCCTTAAAAACGGCCATGCTGTCCAAGGATGCCCGTTCCGTGTCCACCATCCGCCTGATCCTGGCGGCCTTGAAGGACCGCGATATCGCCGCCCGCCCCCGTGGCATCGCCGACGGCATTGCCGACGACGAAATTCTGCAGATGCTGTCTTCCATGGTGAAGCAGCGCCGCGAAAGCATTTCGCTCTATGAACAGGGCGGACGGCTGGAACTGGCCCAGCAGGAAGCCGAAGAGATCGCCATCATCGAAAAATTCATGCCCACCCAGTTCACCGACGAGCAGGTGGCCGAGGTGGTCAAGGCGGTGATCGACGAGCTGGGCGCTACGGGATTGAAGGATATGGGCCGCACCATGGCCGCTCTGAAGGAGCGCTATGCCGGCCAGATGGACTTCACCAAGGCCAGCGCCACGGTCAAGGCCGCTCTGGCTTAAGGCTTTTCCCGCTCTATATCTAAGAGCGTCTTCGGCTCTTTGGGTGGCTGTCCGCCATGGCCTTTTCGCCTTCCTTTCTGGACGAGCTTCGTGCCCGCCTGTCCCTGGTCTCGGTGATCGGGCGGAAGGTGAGGCTTGTCCGCAAGGGGCGCGAGCATATGGGGCTCTGCCCCTTCCATAATGAAAAGTCGCCCAGCTTCACGGTGAATGAGGAGAAGGGCTTCTATCATTGCTTCGGCTGCGGCGCCCATGGCGATGTCATCACCTTCGAGATGCAGAGCCACCATCTCAGCTTCCCCGAAGCGGTGGAGAAGCTGGCGGGCGAGGCCGGCGTCGAAGTGCCGGTGCAAGCACCGGAAGAACGGGAACGAGCCAAGCGTGCCGCCTCGCTCTATGACGCCATGGAGGTGGCCTGCGCCTTCTTCGAGAAAGAACTGCGCGGCCCCGCCGGCCATGCCGGACTGGATTATCTGAAGGGGCGCGGGCTGGATGATCGCACCATCGCCCGCTTCCGACTGGGCTTCTCGCCCGACTCCCGCACCGCCCTGAAGGCCGCCCTCAAACATGCCGGCGTCACCGAGGCCCAGGGCGTCGAGGCCGGCCTCTTGAAAAAGCCCGACGGCGGCGGCGACAGTTTCGATCTGTTCCGTGGCCGGGTGATGTTCCCCATCACCGACCGCCGGGGCCGGGTGATTGCTTTCGGCGCGCGCATCCTGGGGGACGGCCAGCCAAAATATATCAATTCCCCCGACACGCCGCTCTTTCATAAAGGCAGCGTGCTTTATGGCCTGGCCCATGCCCGCGAGCCGGCCATCCAAGCCGGCACCTTCGTGGTGTCGGAAGGTTATATGGACGTCATCGCCCTGCATCGGGCCGGCTTCGATTATGCCGTAGCCCCCTTGGGCACCGCACTGACCGAACAGCAGATCGAACTGATGTGGAACATGGTGGATGAGCCGATCGTTTGCCTGGACGGCGACGCCGCCGGCCAGCGGGCCGCCAACCGCGCCGCCGAGCGGGCGCTGACGGTGCTGAAGCCGGGCAAGTCCCTGCGTTTCGCCGTGGTGCCGGCGCCGGAAGATCCCGATAGCCTGATCCGCAAACAAGGCCCGGCAGCCATGCAAGAAGTGCTGGCGAGGGCCGAGCCGCTGTCCGACATGCTCTGGCGCACCCACTTCGCGCCCCACCCCATCGCGACGCCGGAACAGCGCCAGGGATTAGAGCGCGACATCCGCCATTTCTTCGAGGTCGTCAAGGACGAGGGCCTGCGCAAGGATTACGGCTACGACTTCGTGCAACGCGCCCGCGACGCCGCCCGCAACCAGCGCCAAGCCGCCCGGCCACAACAGAGTTATAGCGGCGGGCGGGGCGGTTTTACCCCCGGCGGACGGCCCGGCTTCGGCCCGGCTAAGCCCAAGGCGCGCAATTACACCACCCGCGATTACGCGGGCCGGGTGATGATCCCCCAGCGGCCCGACACCGCCCTTTGGTCGCCCTGGGCGCGGGCGGAACAGCTGCTGCTGCTGGTGATGATCCGCCATCCGGCGTTGATTCAAGAGAGCTTCGAGAGGCTGGGAGAACTCACCTTTGCCGATTCCGCCCTTGACAATCTTCGGCAGGAAGTCATAAAGCACCACGACGGCTGGAGTAGGCTTGATTCCGATGAGGTGCAGCGCCACCTACGTTCATGCGGCTTAGCGCAGAGTCTCGAGCGCCTGCTGGAAGCCAATGCCCATGTACCTGAGGCGTTTGCCAAGCCTGACGCGCCATTGGAAGCTGCGCGCGCCGGATGGGAAGCGCTTTACAAGCAGTACATGAGAAAAGAACTTGCGGTCGATGTGCAGCTCGCCGAGCAAGCCTATGCTCAGGAGCCCACCGCCGACCGGATTGAAAGATTGAACGCCCTGGTCGTGACCAAGAACAGCGACGGGGACGAACAGTGAAACGGATCGCCGCTCCGCTGAACGACAGCCGGGGCGCGGTCCTTTGTCATTATCGCCAGGAGCCGCAGAGCCCAGCCATCGGGGCGGGAGCGGCGGCACCAACGGGGAGCAGAGACTGAATGGCTAGCAAAGCGACCAATACCGCAGACGTGTCCGAAGGCCAGGAAGAGACTCTGGACGGTCCGCTGCTGGATACCATGGGCATTGCCGTCAAGAAGATGGTGGCCCGCGGCAAGGAGCGCGGCTACATCACCTATGACGAGCTGAACGCCGCCCTGCCGCCGGACGAGGTTTCGTCCGAGCAGATCGAAGACACCATGTCGATGCTGTCCGAAATGGGCATCAATCTGGTGGAAAGCGAAGAGGGCGAAGAAGCTCAGGCGACCGACGAGGCCGAATTCTCCAGCGACACCGAAATGCCGACCGCCGGCAATGTCGACGAGGAAGACCTGGGCCGTACCGACGATCCGGTGCGCATGTATCTGCGCGAGATGGGCTCGGTGGAACTGCTGTCGCGTGAAGGCGAAATCGCCATCGCCAAGCGCATCGAAGCCGGCCGCGAGATGATGATCGGCGGCATCTGCGAAAGCCCCATGACCATCCGCGCCGTGCTGGAATGGCACGATGCCCTGGTCGAGGGCAAGATGCTGCTGCGCGACATCATCGACCTTGACGCCACCTATGGCAGCCCTGGCGCCGAACTGTCGGAAGAAGA
>Ga0306923_10006467_pt1 | contig 11561 bp, 8 predicted proteins | sample sta12Can44000108_FD_203841 | JGI IMG/M metagenome (GOLD analysis project Ga0306923, IMG submission 203841) | Lab enrichment of tropical soil microbial communities from Luquillo Experimental Forest, Puerto Rico - statanox.12C.anox.44.000.108 (v2)... | ecosystem: Environmental > Terrestrial > Soil...
CAAGGCGGAGGAGGAGCGCATAGCGGAGCTATGGGCGACGACGACAACGCCGCGAGGCCCCACCCGCCTCCCCATCCCCCTTCATTGCAGCCGCGCAGCAGGCTGGGGATCTGCGGGACACGCCCTCAGCCCAGCGGGTATGGCAGCGGCTCCGAGTGCAGGACGGTGAGCCGGGACACCGCGCGGGTCAGCGCGACGTACAACTGGTGCAGGCCGTAGGAGTGCGCGGCCGCGATGCTGGCCGGCTCGGCGACGATGACGTGGTCGAACTCCAGGCCTTTGGCCAGGCTGACCGGCACCAGGGTCAGCCTGATGCCGGGCCCCTCGCCGCCGAGGACCTGGTGCTCGACCCCGGCCCGGCCGAGCGCCCGGGCGAGCGAAGGCACCTGGCCGTCGGCGGCGATCACGGCGGCCGACCCCGGCCTGCCCAGCGCGTCGGAGCAGGCCCCGGCGAGCGCCACCGACAGCTTGGCCGAAGGGGTGCCGGTGATCGTCAGCGCGCCCGGGTCCTGGCGGAACGACCGTGCCGCAGGGATGCCGGGGGCGATTTGCGGCAGCAGCCTGCTGGCGTAGTCCAGGATCTGCCGGGGCACCCGGTAGCCGGTTTCCAGCAGCCGCAGCCCGGCGCCCGGTTTGCCCAGGTGGGCCAGCAGTGTCGGCCAGTCCGCCACCGCGGCGGGGGCCGTGGCCTGCGCGAGGTCGCCGAGCACGGTGGCCGATCCGGTGGCGCAGCGGCGGCCTACCGCGCGGCACTCCATCGCCGACAGGTCCTGCGCCTCGTCCACCACGACGTGGGCCAGGCTGGGGATCCGGTCGATGAGGTCGCGGGCCTCGTCCACCAGCACCGCGTCCGCGGCGGACCAGCGCGCCGACCCAGGCCCGCGCGGCGCGGTCTGCCACCGGATAGCGGCCTGCTCGGACTCGTGGAGCAGGCCGTCGGCGGCGCGGGCGAGCAGGACGGGATCCGACAGCAGGCGCAGCACCAGGCGGACCGGGTCCGCGGCCGGCCACACCGCGTTCACCAGGGAGCGGACCTCGCGGGTCCGCCGCACCGAATCGTGGGTGCGGTCGTCGCACGGCTCCCCCGCCGCCTCCATCCGGGTCAGCACCACGTGCGCGATCCGGTGGCCGAGCATGCCGCGGCCGGCGCCGTAGCGGACCCCTCGATTACGCAGTTCGCCGATCAGCCCGGCGATCTCGTAGGCGGGCACCCGCCACCGCCGCGACCCGCGGGTGAGCATCAGGCCCTCGGGCGGCTCGCTCACCCCGGCCCACAACGCCCGGCGCAGCACCTCCGCCATTCGAGCGTCGCCCTTGATCCGGGCCGCGTGTTCCGAGTCGGTGGCCCTGACCTGCACGGTGCCGACCAGGTCGGAGATGGTCATCTGGGTCACGTCAAGCTCGCCCAGCGCGGGGAGCACGTTGCCGATGTACGCGAGAAAGGCCCGGTTCGGCCCGATCACCAGTACTCCGCCGCGCTTCATCCGGTTGGCGTACGCATACAGCAGGTAGGCGACCCGGTGCAGGCCAACCGCGGTCTTGCCGGTCCCCGGCGCCCCCTGCACGCAGACGGTCTCGTCGGCCTCGGCGCGCACGATGTCGTCCTGGTCCGGCTGGATGGTCGCCACGATGTCGCGCATCGGCCCGGACCGGGGGCGCTCGATCTCCTCCAGCATGATGCGGCTGGTGGCCTGCCCGGCCGCGGGTGCCCCGCCGCCGAATTCCTCGTCCTCGTAGGCGGTCAGCTCCCCGCCGGAGAACCCGAACCTGCGCCGTCGGTCCAGGTCCATCGGGTCCGACTGGCTGGCCCGGTAGAACGCGCGGGAGACCGGGGCGCGCCAGTCGATCACTATCGGGTGCCCGTCGCGATCGTGGACGTGCCGCCGGCCGACGTGGAAGCGCTCCCCGTCCGCTCCAGCGTCGCCCCCGTCACTCCAGACGCTGCCTGCGGCGTAATCGAGCCTGCCGAAGAAAAGCGGGGCGTCGGGGATGTCGCGCAAGGCCTCGGCGCGGTGATACAGATCTGCCTTGAGGTACTCGATGGACACGCGGTCCGCGCCCAGCGCCGGCAGCGAGAGCACGTCTTCCCGCATCAACCGCAGGTACTCGCGGGACTGGCGCAGGTACTCGCGTTCGGCGGTGAGAACGGGGTCGGCGGGCTTACCAGGTGCGCCTGGGTCGGCGGGCTTGGCTGGGTCGGCGGGTGCGGCGGGCGCGATGCGGCCGGCGGGCTTGTCAGGTGCGGCTGGGTCGGTGGGTGCGGCGGGGCCGGCGGGGTCGCTCGGCGCGGCGGACGCGATGCGGCCGGCTGGTCTGGCTGGGTCGGTGGGCCTGGCGTCTGTCCCGCCGGGCGAGGGCATGCGACATCACCTCAGGTGCTAGGGCTGCGGGCACAAGGGCCAAGAGCCTATCAACCGCTCCCCGGCGAGCTCACCTGGTTTTCTGCCCGCGCCAGCCGCCGCACGCGGCCGGCCCGCCCCTTCCGTGGCCGGTATGGCAGTCATGAACGCGTGATCATGGAGATATGGCCCACGGGGTGGCGTAATGGATCCAAAGGCCGACGCCGCCCGCCGTGCATCGAGTGGACTGCGCCTCTTTCGTGATCGTGGACGATTCCTTGCGTTTTCCGCGGGGCGATCGTCCGTGATCATGGAAGTACCGCCGGTGGAGGCGCAAGATCCCCCATGATCATGAGCCGACGGGCGGGCCGCCGCTCCCGTTCGCGGGGGTGATCACGTACTGGCGGAGGCACAGGTCCTCGAAGGTGACCGGGCCACGCGGGCCGGGCACGTGGTCCACGTTGATCCCGGTCTCCGGGACGCCGCGCAGCTTGAAACCGTCGAGCAGGCGGGTGCTCGCATTCCAGAAGGCACCCGTCCCTGCGTACGCGTCAAGAAACTCGCGGGCGGCGGCCGGGTCCGCGGTCACCACACTCGCCGCCAGCCCGGATGTTTCCTGGTTGGCGACCGCGGCGGCCTGCGCCGGGCCGTCCACCGGGGCCACGGTCACGGTGGCCTCCCGCCCGGTATCCAGCGCCCACTCGTGCCCGAGCGGGTGGTCGTGCGGGGGCATGGACGCCGCCACGCCGCGGGCCCGCAGCGCCTGCTCCGCCACGGCGGCCAGCCGGTCCCAAGCCGCGGTGTGCACCAGCAGCAGGTTCAGCCGGTTGCACACGCCCAGGCGGTCGAGGCTGCCGGTAATCAGTTCGGCGGCGAGCCCCGGATCCGCGGCGCGGTCCAGGTAAAGCACGCCACCGCCGTCGGCGTGGGCGAGCGTGCGGACCCCGTGCCGGGCCGCTTCCGCAGCCAGGCTGCGCGTCGTGTCCCCGCTGCCGCGCAGAATCACCAGCGGGATCAGGTCCGGCCGGCTGACCAGTTCCACCGCGGCCTGCCGGTCGGCGGACCGGACCAGCTGCAGCGCCGCGGCGTCCAGCCCGGCCCCGGTCAGCGATGGCACGATTACGTGGTCGAATAGGGCAACGGCCGAGCGCAGCGCCGCCGCCCCGGTGCGCAGCACGCCCGCGTTGCGGGACTTCAGCAACTGCGACGCCACGTCCACGGTGACATTGGGGCGCGCCTCGTAATTCGCGCCGATCACGCCGACCGGGACGCGTCGTTCGGCAAGGGAAAAACCGTCAGGAAGATCGCGCAGTCGCCTGCAGGCAGGCGGGAAGGGGGCGCTGGCGAGCAGCGAGATCTGCCGGGCCATCTCCGCGATCCGCGCCTCGCCGAGGGCAAGCCGGTCCAGCAGCCCGCGGCCCAGGCCAGCGGCCTCGCCCGCAGCGACGTCCGCGGCGTTGGCGGCGAGGACCGCGGAAACCGTCTCACCGAGCAGCCGGGCCATGCCGTGCAGCGCAGCGTCCACGGCCTCTGCGGGGGCGGCGGCAAGCCGCGGCGCGGCGGTCTTGGCCGCCTGACCGCACGCGGTCACGGTTGTCGCGGCGTCTGGCCCGGTCATCTCGGCGAGGCCATATCCCGCAGGCCTCCGGCCTGCTGCGCGTCCGCCGGACGGGCGTCTCGCTGCGTTGTCGTCGTCGCCAATAGTTCCACTATTGGGCTCCTCCTCCGCCTTGCGATCCCCCACCCGCCTCCCCATTCCCCCTTCATGACGGCCGCTCGCGACGGCATGGGCCTGCGGGACATGGCCTAGAACAGCACGGACGCGAAGGTCGCGGTCTGGGTGAAGCCCACCCGCCGGTAGGCGGCGCGCGCCGGGCGGTTGTAGTCGTTGACGTACAAGGAGATCACCGGCGCCACCCGGCGCAGCGCGTCGTTGACCAGCGCTGCCATGCCGGCCTCGGCCAGCCCCCGGCCGCGCAACTCCGGCCGCACCCAGACGCCCTGCACCTGGCAGGCGTGCGGGGTCACCGATCCGATCTCCGCTTTGAACACCACCCGGCCATCCTCGATCCGGGCATAGGCGCGGCCCGCGTCGATCAGCTCGCGGACCCGGGCCCGGTACGCGCTCCCGCCGTCGGGGCCCAGCGGCGAGACGCCCACTTCCTCGGTGAACATGGCCACCGAGGCCGGCAGCAGGATGTCGAGTTCCTCGCGGCGGACCCTGCGGACCAGCGGGTCCGGCGGCACCTGCGGCGGCCCGGAGATTTCCATGACCGGCTGGCTGCCCCGGACCTCCCGTGGCGGGCCCCAGTACGGCCGCAGCGCGTCCCACAGATCCAGCACGGCCGGGGCGAGCCCGACGAGGGAGGAGCAGCGACGGCCCATCAGCCGGGCGCGTCCCGCGAACGCCGCGATCGCGTCCGGGGTGGCCGCAACCGGCACCAGGTTGGCGCCGGCGTAGCACAGCGAGATGAGCTGGCTGCCCAGCTGGTAGCCCCAGACCTGGCCGCCGAGCCGGGCTAGTTCCAGCCCGGCCTCGTGCACGCGGGAACTGACGAACACGTTGACGACGGGATCACGGTCGCACAGTGCGAGGACCTCGCCAATGTCACGGTCGTCGAGCAGGCGCAGTGCCGAAGATCGCCCTGCCTTGGTGCGCAGCACGCACCCAGCGTATCGGCCGACGGGCCGGGCGCGGCATCAGGACGCACCTTGACGCCCTTCGTGGCAGGATGTCCCTGCCTCTGCCGGGTCAGGCCTGTGGCGAGGGGTTCGGCAGCGCGCGGCAGGTGGCGTTGACGAGCCCGGCGCCGTGTGGCACCGACCCGTCCGCGAGGTAGGCGTTGAGGTAGTTGTTCACGCACAGGTTGGCAGGCTGGGCCAGCGATTGCCCGTGGTTCCCGCCGCCCTCGACCACCACCATCCGGGCACCGGGCAGCAGCTTGTGCGCCGCCTGCGCGCCCTGGTACGGGGTCGCGCCGTCGAGCGAGCCCTGGATCATGAGAACGTGCGGCAGGCCCGCGCCGTGGATGTGCAGCGGGCGGGACGGGCCGTGCACCGGCCAGAACGCGCACGCCGCGTTGAACCAGGCGTTGTCCCAGGCCTCGAACGGCGCGGTCCGGTATACCCGCCGGGTGTCGGCGTCCCACTTGGCCCAGTTCCGCGGCCAGTTGACGTCGCTGCACTCGACCGCGTTGTAGACCGCGAACTCGTTCTCGTTCTGCCCGCCGACCGCGCGGTACTCGTTGATCATGGGCTTGCCAGACCCGGTGTGCAGGTAGGCGGCGAGAGCGGCGGCCAGTCCGGGCCAGTACGCATTGTCGTACCCGCCCTGCAACATGGTGTCGTCGAACTCGTCGGGCCCGATCATCGGGCCGCTGGGGCCGGGGATCGGGTGGGCGGCCAGTTGGGCGCGGGCCCGGTACCACGCCTGCTGGACCTGCGCGCGGGTGGAACCGAGCTGGTAGGAGCCAGCATGGGCGGCGACCCAGGAGAAGAACGCCTGGATCCGGCCCTCGAACGCGTAATCCTGCGAGATGTTGTCGGCGTACCAGACGCCCCGGGGGTCGACCGTGCTGTCCAGGGCCATCCGGCGCACCCGGTTGCCGAACATCGCGGCGTAGACCTCGCCGAGGTAGGTGCCGTAGGAGTAGCCCAGGTAGCTGATCTTCTGCTGGCCCAACGCGGCCCGGATGGAGTCCATGTCCCGCGCGGAGTCCTGCGTGGTCATGAACGGCAGCAGCCAGCCGAACCGGCGCTCGCAGTCGGCCGCGTATCCCTTGGCCCTGGCGATAAGCGCCTGCTCGGCAGCGTGGCTGGCCGGGATGTAGTCGGGCCGCACTCCGGCGAAGAAGGACGGTTCACACCGCAGCGCGGGCACGCTCGCGCCCACGCCGCGCGGGTCGAACCCGATGACGTTGTACTTGGAGGCCACCGAGTGGTCGAGGCCGTAGGCGACCTGCGCGGCGAGCAAGCGCCCGCTGCCGCCGGGGCCGCCGGGGTTGACCAGCAGGTCACCCTGGCGCTGATCCGCCGGTGCGGTCGCCGGGACCATGGACAGCGCCAGGGTGATCTTCCGGCCGTTCGGGTGCCGGTAGTCCAGCGGCACGGCCAGGGTGGCGCACTGCAGACTGGCGCCCCCGACCGTGCATGGGTGCCAGCCCAGCCGGGAGGGGGGTGCCCCGGTCCCGGCCGGCGCCAGGGGGGGCGGCGCGCCGGTACCGGAGGCTGCCGACGTGCACCCGGCAAGCCCGGCGATGGCACAGGTCAAGGCGGCTATCAGGGTGAGGTTCCTGCGCAGGAACGCCCTCCCCGGCCTGCGGGGCGACGGCATGACAGCCATCTTGCCGCACCCAGCGAGGTGCACCGTCCGTGCCGCCGCGCGCGGTCAGGCGCTCTTCTGGCGTTCCTGCAGCGCCCGGCGGTACTCCTCGATGACGATGTCGTTGAGTTCCTGGACCGAGGTGTCCTTGCTCAGCTTGTTGAAGGTGATCTCACCGTGCTGCAGCAGGTTGATTCGGTCGCAGATCTCGATGGCCTGGCCGTAGTTGTGCGCGACGATGATGATCGAGAGGTCGCCCCTGCGCTTGAGGTCCCTGATCAGGTCAAGGATGAGCGCCGCCTCCTTGGCGCCCATGGCCGCGAGCGGCTCATCGAGCAGCAGGACCTTCGCGTCCGAGTACACCGCGCGGGCGACCGCGATCGCCTGCCGCTGGCCGCCGGACAGCCGGGCCACCGGGACGTCCACCGACTTGAGTCCGATGCCAATGGCGTCCAGGCGCTCCCGGGCGATCCTTCGCATGGCCCGGTTGTTCAGCAGCGGCCAGATGACCTTCTCGCGCTTGAGGAACATGTTGTGGTAGACGGTGAGCTCGTCGATCAACGCCAGGTCCTGGTAGACCACGTCGATCCCCAGCGACCGGGCATGGTCGACCGACTTGAGGTGCACCTCCTGGCCGTCGAGCAGGATCCGGCCCGAGTCGGGCGGTTGGAAGCCACAGAGGATCTTCAGCAGGGTCGACTTCCCCGCGCCGTTGTCACCGAGCAGGCCGAGCACCTCGCCGCGGTTCACGTGCAGGTTGATGTCCGACAAGGCGGTCACCGCGCCGAAGCGCTTCGCGACGTGTTCCACCTGCAGGAGCGCGCCTTCGGCGGCCAGGGCCGCGCCACCGACCGCGGACTGGCCATCGGCTGGGGGCTGGCTGCCGGTCGGCGGCTGGCCGTCAGGTTGGGGAGCGGTCATGTCATTCGCCCTGCCCTCCGCAGCCGCGCGAGCTGCACGTTCGCGATCATGGCGATCAGGATTGCAGCGCCGAAGATGATCGGCTCCGGGTTGGCGCTGATCCCGATGAGGTTGAAGCCGTCCGTCAGCGCGGCCAGCACAAACGAGCCGAGGAACGCGCCGATGACGGTGCCCGACCCGCCGGCCAGCGCCGTGCCGCCGATGACCGCTGCCGCGATTGCGTAGAACATGGGCTGATAGCCGCCGCTGCTCGGGTCGATCGTGTTGGTGCGGAACGCTTCCTGCAGCCCGACCAGCGCCCCCATGAACCCGGTCATGATGAAGGCGGCGTACTTGATCCTGGCCACGTTGATGCCGGCCTCGGACGCCCCAAGGAGATTTCCGCCGACCGCGACCGTGTGCAGGCCCCAGCGGGTACGGCTGAGCACCACCTGGAAGATCAGTGCCAGGACGATCGCCCAGGTGATCTCGGCCCAGGCGTAGGTGCCGACCCAGTGCCCGATGCCCTCCGCCTTGGCCGGGATGTTCGCCGGGTAGGCGTTCGAGGTGGTCAGCATGAGACCGAAGAGGATGAACCCGGTGCCCAGCGTGGTGATGAACGACGGCACCTGCAGGACCACCGTGATGAACCCGTTGATAAAGCCCGCGACCACACCGAAGAGCAGGGAGATGATGATCGCCAGGGTCGCCGGGACGCCGTAGTAGTCGATCAGGTAGTGCATGAGGAACGGCGAGAAGGCGAAGATGAACCCCACGGACAGGTCGATCTCGCCGCAGACCAGCAGGAATACCTCGCCGATCGCGATAATCGCGACCGGCGCGGTGATCTGCGAGATGTTGACGATGTTGTCCTTGGTGAGGAAGGCCGGCGCGGCGCGCCAGAAGTAGATCACCAGCAGGACCGCCACCACGAAGACGGTCGCCTCGCGCTGCTGGGCGAGCACGGCCCCGAAGCGTTTCACTGCGCCCCAGAAACCCCCGCCAAGTCCGGGCGTTGGCGGCAGAGCAGCGACCTCTTCAGGGGCACGCTCGGCTGTCTCGCTCACGTTCGTTCCCTGCCTCTCCCGCGGTCGTTACCGCGCAGGCCGACGGGGACTGGACCCGTTCTCCTGGTCCAGTCTCCCGCCGCCAGCGCGGTAATCCAAGCGCCGATCCGTTCGGTCGTGACGCTCAGGCGATCGGACCGGAGCGCGGAATGAGCTTCTGCTGGGTGCTCGAGCCCTCGAACCGGGACGTCGTGTGCAGGTACTGACTGACGTTGGACTTGGTGACGAAGGTCAGGCCGGTGTTGGTCTCCGGCGGGTTCACCAGGCCACCGGAGAGGTTGAACAGGTAGAGGGCCAGGGTCGGCAGGAAGCCTTGCAGGTACGGCTGCTGGTCGATGGTGAAGCCGAGGCTGCCGTTATTGATCGCCGACAGCGTCTGCGGCGTGAGGTCGAACCCGCCGGAGGCCACCTGGTGCTGCAGGTTGTACTTGGCGACGATCGCGCCGACGGTCTGCGTCGAGCCCGCGTCCACCGCGAAGATGCCCTTCAGGGTGGACTTGTGCGCCAGGACGTAGGAGTTGATCGTGGTGTTTTCCTGCGGCAGCTGGGCGCCGGACGCCACCGACGTGAAGTTGATGTTCTTGCCGGAGGCCTTGATCGCGGCCTTGGCACCGTCGATCCGGGGCTGGATATTGGCGGTGCCAGGGGTGGCGATGAAGCCGACCGCGTCGCCGCCGTTGGGCATGGACGCCGCGATCTTCTGCCCGAGGGCCTGGCCGGAAACGAACAGGTCCTGGCCGATGTAGGCCAGCCGGTTGGTCCCGGGGTCCCCGGTGTTGCCGTCGGCGTTGTAGGAGACAACCGGAATGCCGTCGTGCATGGCGTTGGCCACCGGGGTGGTGAACGCGGTGGCGCTGATCACCGCGACCCCGATGCCGTTCGCCTTCGCCGAGATCGCGGCGTTCGTCGCGCTCACCATCTGCGGCACGTTGGAGGTTTCCGACCCGGTCCAGGACGGCTTGGGGATGCCCAGCAGCGCCGCGGCGTCCTGCAGCCCGTACTGGGTAGGCACGAAGAACGGGTTGGTGGTGACGTGGTTGACGAAGGCGAACTTCCACGCCGGCGTCTTCGGGAAGTTGCCTGCCGTGGCCTTGGCTGCGCTGGCCGTGGTGCTGGACGAGCCGCACGCCGTGAGCAGTGCTGCGGCCGCAGCGCTGGCACTCATCAGCCCGGTACCGGCCAGCAGCCTGCGCCGCGTCGGCCCGTCCTTCATGTTCAGCGTCTCGACCGCCTCTTCGACTACGGGGTCGATTTTCCTCATCGCGATCCTCCAGAAGAGTTCTGTGAGGCAGGGCTCTGCCCCACGAGGTGCGTACGGACCGGGGCCGACGTGGCGTGCTGCGCCAGCATCATCCCCTCACGGTCGGCCCGGGAAACGGTAATCCCGCACCGTGCGGGCGCCACATTCGTCGCGGTGGACACCAGATCTTGGCTCTCGCAGCGAAATACCGGGGGTGGCACCGTCATGCGCTGCCAGTCCGACATCCGGTGCCGCTGACACATCGCCTGTCCCCGTTTCAAGACCGGCGGCCGCGGATTTCCCCGGCCGATGGCTAGGCCGCCCGCTGGGTTAATAACGGCCAGGCCGCCCGGTGCCTCCCCGCACCGCGGCCCGACGCTAAGGCCGCTCATGATCGCATGTCAAGACGACGCGCAGGTGCCGCTATCGAGCCGTGACCCATGGCCGCAACGCTGTATCCGGTTGCCGGTTCGAGAATGGTCACGCCCTGTCCGGTAAGGCCCGCCGAGTACGGCCACTGGAAGACGTCAGGCCGGGGCGTGGGCCGGTGTGAGCGCGCCCCCGAGCGCGTCCGACCGCCCACGATGATCATGAATTCTCCTGGCCCATGCTAGGGTCAACCGAACACATCCAAACATGTTCACGCTAACAAGTCACTGATTGATAACGGATCGGGAACGCAATAGAAACACTGCCGTGGCACCGCGGAGATGAGGAGTTGTACGGATGTGGTCGCCGTCCGAGGCAGAGGAAGGCGCACGGATGCTCGCCAGGCACCGGCAATCATTGATCCTTGAGGACATCCGCCGCACCGGCAGCGCCCGGGTGAGCGACCTCACTCAGCGTCTCGGCGTTTCGGACATGACCATCCGCCGTGACCTGGAGGTATTGGCCAGGTCAGGGCTGGTGGAGAAGGTGCACGGGGGCGCGGTGCTGCCCGGGGCGCCACGCAGCCACGAGCCCGGTTTCGAGGCCAAGTCCAGCCTGGAGCAGCCGGCCAAGGCGGCGATCGCCAGGGCGGCGGCCAGCCTGGTCACTCCGGGCAGCGCGATCGGGCTGTCGGCGGGAACCACCACGTTCGCCCTCGCCGAGCAGTTGCTCGGCATCGCGGGGCTGACGATCGTGACCAACTCGGTGCGGGTTATGAGCCTGTTCACCGACGGGCCGGGCGCCGATCCCCGGGTGCGGCAGCTTTCCGTGGTGCTGACGGGCGGGGCCCGGACCCCGTCCGACGCACTGGTGGGGCCGGTGGCCGACCTCGCCATCCGCTCGCTGCACCTGGACACGCTGTTCCTCGGCTGCCACGGGATCGACCCCACGGCGGGCCTGACGACGCCGAACCTGGCCGAGGCGGAAACCAACCGCGCCTTCGTGAAGGCGGCGCGGAAGGTCACGGTGGTCGCCGATCACACGAAGTGGGGCATCGTGGGCCTCAGCTCGTTCGCCGACCTCGACGACGTGGACACGCTCATCACCGACGGCGGACTCCCGGACGAGGCGCGGACCGCTCTCGCCGACCGGGTCGGCCAGCTGATCACCGCCGACGAGTAACTCGCGCCCGCGAGAAACCGCGCCCGCGGGGCAGCACGCCCGCGGGCAAACACGGCCGACCGGCAAGTAAGCCGGCGGGGCGGACACGGCCGACCGGCAAGCAGGCCAGCGGGCAGACACGGCCGACCGCAAGCAAGCCCGCG
>Ga0306923_10006469_pt1 | contig 11560 bp, 12 predicted proteins | sample sta12Can44000108_FD_203841 | JGI IMG/M metagenome (GOLD analysis project Ga0306923, IMG submission 203841) | Lab enrichment of tropical soil microbial communities from Luquillo Experimental Forest, Puerto Rico - statanox.12C.anox.44.000.108 (v2)... | ecosystem: Environmental > Terrestrial >...
ACCGCCGGCAACGGGTTGTCGCGCACCAGCAGCTCCCAGGCGGCGCGGTAGTTGCCCGCCTGGGCAAGGGCGAGCCAAGCTTGGATGTTCTCGCCGGCGGGACAAGCGTTGTTGCAGGGCGGCAGCAAGTCGACATAGACCGGGCGCCGGGTGCGGAAGGGGCCTGTGCCCTTCTCGCGGGTGAGATCGACAACCGGCATCAGGTCTCGTTGCTTCCGGTTCACGGCTCACCTCCACTCACAAGTGGCGCTACGCCGAGATGGAAAACTTCGCGAGGAGCCAATCGAAAACGGCTGCGTGATAGAGTGTTAAGGCGCCCATCTGGCAGTGCCCAGCGCCACCCGATGGCCCATCGAAAATCCGTGTGGTCACGCTGCGCGCGTTGGCGAGTGCCTTCTCGAAGGCCGCCGTCTGGCTAAACGGAATGAAATGATCCTCGGTACCCGCCAGAATCAGTACGTCTTGCCGGATGCGACTGGCGACAGGCGCGAGAGTGTAAGCAGCGCATGCCTTGGCGGTCTCATCGACGTCCTTGGTGCCCATGGTCCACCGCGCATTGTTGTACGCCCACGAAACGCCAATATTCTTCAGCGCCTTGGGATTTTTCGCTGCGGCTAAGAGTGGACTCGCCACCTCACCGAAATCGTAGCAGGTGTCGTACGCCACTACACCGTCGATGCGTTCTTCGAAGGCAGCGGCGCGTGGCGCGAAATAGCCGCCCATGCTCATGCCGATGAGTACAATCCTCAAAGGTTTGGCGTGAGTATGGAGAAATTCGTCGAGCACCGCTTTAACCGGCTTCTCCCATTCCGGTGTGTACGTAAGGCCGTACTTGCGCAGCGCCTCGCCTTGGCCTGGTCCTTCGTAAGTCAGCACAGAATAGCCACGCTTAAACGCTGCCTCGGCGAAATTTGGATAGTATTCCTCCAGAATCGAGTCGAAGCCGCCGCCAAACATGAGTAATGGCTTCGTCTCAGCCCCTCGCGGTCCCGCGTAGTACAACACTCGCAGGCTCTCCGTGCCATAGGGTGTGGTGATGCGTTCGTAGCGGACGCCGAGCGTGTCCAGGCCCTTAAAGAAATAGCTACTTGTCTTCTCGAACGATTCCGGACGCTTGGGATCGTCGGGCGGCAGCAGAAACTCGGCCATGCGCTGGTACGTAGAAGCGCGCATGTAGGCCCCGCCTTTGCTGAGGGAATCCTGCGTGCGCTCGGCCAGCGCGAGTACGCGCTCGGCCGTGGCCTTCCACGCGGTGTACCAACTCTGTACGTCACCTTCGGCGATGACCTTCACCGTCTCCAGAACTTCGCCCAGGTCGGCGCAGTTGGCGAGGATGTACCCAGCATTCCGCAACGTCTCATAGTGGAATGTCTGGTTGGCGAAGAAACGGCCTCTTGGGATGACCGCTTGCGCGGGAGCTGTTATTGCTATTGTATCCGTGCTTTTCATGTGTTCTCTCCTATTCTTTTAGATTTTCATATCAAATCAATATCCGATCGACCTCATCGAGCGAAATTTCGTCTTGTCGCCGGTCGTAAAGCTTGATCGTCCGTGGGCTCTCGTGGTTGACACGGGCGGGCTGCAGTGACGGACATCTTCGCGAGGGGGAGTTGAGCGGATAGACAGTCAAGGCTGCACTGACCTCCATTGACCGAGGTGGATTGCTCGAACCGGAAGCCGCCGAGGGCACGCGATCGAGATAGCCCGTCGCGGCGCAGGTGGCGATCGGCTATGGGCTGTTTGCTCCTGACATCAGCTGGTAGAGCCGCTCGACATCGGCGCGCCGGCACAGCTCGGTGCCGGCTCCAAAGAGCGCCGCTGTCCCCGCCGCCATGCCAAAGCGAACGGCTTCGTGCAAGGGCAGTCCGCGGCAAAGACCGAGAACAACTCCTGCCAGCATGCTGTCCCCAGCGCCGACTGTGCTTTTTGCCTCGACCGGGATCGCGGCAAAGCGCTCGCACCCGTCGGTGGTGGCCAGGAGTGCGCCCTCGGCGCCGAGCGACAGGACAACGATCTCGCTGCGGCCCTCTTCGACGATCTGCCGTGCCGCCCGCTCCTGATCGCCCTCCGAGCGGATTTCCCGCCCGCTCAAGTCCTCCAGCTCGCGCAGGCTCGGCTTCAACAAATAAATGCCGCCACCGGCTTTTTTCAGCGCCGAACCGGAGGTATCGAGGATCAGCCGCTTGCCGAGCTTCTTTGCAAGCTCGGCCACTCGCGTGTAAAAATCGTCGGATACGCCGATCGGCAGGCTGCCGCTGGCGACAATAAAGTCCGCTTTTGGCGCCAGCAGCGAAAGTTCGTCGAGGCAGCGTTCCTGGTCTCGCTCGGAAATTTCGGGTCCCGGCAGGATGAACCGGTACTGCCTGCCGGTCTCGCGCTCATCGACGGCGAGGCTCTCGCGGGTGAACCCGGCGATTGCGATCGGGTGATGAGCGACGCCCTCCTGCTCCAACAAGTGCCGGATCATTTCGCCCGCCGCTCCGCCGGCGGGGAAGATCGCGATCGCACCACCTCCCAGCGCATGGACCCCGCGGGCGACATTGATCCCGCCACCTCCCGGATCATAGCGCGGCGCTGCACAGCGGAGCTTGTGAGCCGGCACTACCCGATCCGTCGCGGTGGCGATGTCGAGCGCGGGGTTCATCGTCAATGTGACGATCGGCTGCATGGAGAACCCCTACTGGGCGGCAACCGGGCGAGCGGATGCCGTCTGCTCGGCCTCGTACACAGCGGTGATCGTGTGCAGCAGGCTCGCCGCGGTGACGCTGATCGAGTCGATCCCGAGCCTGGCGAGGAACTGCGCAATCTCCGGATAATTCGCCGGCGCCTCGCCGCAGATTCCGACGTGACGATGGTTGCGCTTGGCGCCGGTCACGGAGAGCCGCAGCATTTCGAGCATGCCGGGGTCTCGTTCATCGAAATCGAAGGCAACGATCTCGGAATCGCGGTCGACCCCCAAGGTCAATTGCGTCAGGTCGTTGGAGCCGATCGAAAAGCCGTCGAACTGCTGGGCGAAGGCGTCGATCTGGATGACGTTGTTGGGGATCTCGCACATCACGTAGATCTCCAAGCCGTTCTCGCCGCGTTTGAGCCCGTGCTCCGCCATTGTCGCGATCACCTGCTCGGCTTCCGCAACGCGGCGGCAGAACGGCACCATGATCTTCAGATTGATCAGCCCCATTTCCTTGCGAACTCGGGCAAGTGCCGCGCATTCGAGCGCGAAGCCCGCGGCATAGGCCGGGTGGGCATAGCGCGAGGCGCCGCGGAAGCCGAGCATCGGGTTGTCCTCCTTCGGCTCGAACCCGGCGCCGCCGATCAGGCTCGCATATTCATTGGTCTTGAAATCCGACAGCCGGACGATGACCGGCTTGGGAAAGAACGCCGCGGCGATCGTGCCGATGCCCTCTGCGAGCTTTTCGATGAAGAAATCGGTGGGTTGCGGATAATTCCGCACGAGCTTCGCGATCGCGGCCCGCGCCGTCGCCGAGGCGACCTTTTCAGGGCAGGCGAGCGCCATCGGATGGACGCCGATGTGGTTGTTGATGACGAACTCCATGCGCGCGAGCCCGACCCCGTCATTGGGCAGCATTGCGGTGTGATAGGCGAGCTCGGGATTGGCCAAATTGAGCATGATCTCGGTTCGCGGCCGGGGCACCCCGCCCGCTGACACTCGTGTGACCTCGAACGGCAACTGGCCGTCATAAACCTTGCCGGTTTCGCCCTCGGCGCAGCTGATCGTCACGACCGCCCCGGTCCGTAGCTTTTCGAGCGCCCCTTCGGCGCCGACCACTGCAGGCAAGCCGAGCTCGCGGGCGACAATCGCGGCGTGGCAGGTGCGACCGCCGCGGCTGGTGACGATCGCCCCCGCATTCTTCATCACCGGCTCCCAATCGGGACTCGTCATCTCGGCGACCAGCACCTCTCCCGGATGGAAAGCGGCCAGGTCGTGCGCACCGGCCACCAGTCGGACCGTGCCGGAGGCGATCTTCTCGCCGACCGCCCGCCCGGTGACCAGCACCGGACCGCCGGCCCTGAGCGCATACGTCTCGAAAGCGTCGCTGACCCGCTGCGATGCGGCCGTTTCGGGGCGGGCCTGGACGATATGGATCTTGCCGTCCTCGCCGTCCTTCGCCCATTCGATGTCCATCGGGGTCGGATGCCCAGCGAGCTGCGAGTAATGGTCTTCGATGCGGATCGCACAATCTGCGAGATCGAGAACCTCTGCATCGGTCAGGCAAAACCGTTCGCGCTCCGCCTTGGACGTCCGCAGGTTCTTCGTGCTGGCGTCGCCGGGCCCGCTGGCATAGACGAGCCGCATCTGCTTGCCCCCTGGCGAGCGGCTCAGCACCGCGCGGTATCCCTGGCGGAAGGTCGGTTTGTGGACGTAGAACTCGTCGGGATCGACCTTGCCCTGCACGATGTTCTCGCCGAGACCCCAGGACCCGGTAACGAAGACCACGTCTCGGAAGCCGGATTCGGTATCGAGGGTGAAGACGACCCCGCTCGCCGCAAGATCGGAGCGCACCATCTTCATCACCCCGACCGACAGCGCCACCTTGAAATGGTCGAAGCCGTTGTCGATGCGATAAACGATGGCGCGGTCGGTGAAGATTGACGCAAAGCAGCGCCGGCAGGCTTCGATCACGTCGGCCTCGCCGCGCACATTCAAAAAGCTCTCATGCTGACCGGCGAAGCTCGCAGTCGGCAGGTCCTCGGCGGTCGCCGAGCTGCGCACCGCGACCGCGACGCCGGCGCCGCATTTCTCCTCGAGCGCGTGATAGGCTCGGGCGATCTCTTCGCGCAGCCAGGTGTTGCCGGTCGCCTCGTAAACGATCTTTCGCGCGGCCGCGGCCCGCTCAGCGAGCGGCGTCACATCGTGATGGTCGAAATCCGAGAGCAGTCGGCGCAGCTCCTCCCAGGCATTGGCTTCGCCGAGCGCATCGCGATAGGCCGCCGCAGTCAGCGCGAAGCCTTCCGGGACCCGGGCGCCGAGCAGCGAATAAAGTTCGCCGAGAGAGGCGGTCTTTCCGCCGACCGCAGGGACGTCCTTGAGCCGAATGTCGTCGAACCAGCGGACGCAGGACTTTGCCGACATTGGATCCACTCCGATCATGATCGTATGCCTTCAGATGCTGCTTGCATTAGGCAGGCCTCTGCATTGATTCAGATCAGGCCGCCGCCCGATGCCGCGATTTGAACGGATCGGCGAAGATCGCCGCCGGGCCGAGCTCGTGCTCGATCTCGAGCAGCCGATTGTATTTGGCGATGCGCTCGCTGCGGCAAAGCGACCCGGTTTTTATCTGACCGCCGCCCATGGCGACGGCGAAGTCGGCGATGAAGGGATCCTCGGTCTCGCCCGACCGGTGCGAGACGACAAAGCCCCAGCCGGCCTCACGGCAGAGCTCGACGGCAGCGATGGTCTCGGTCACGGTGCCGATTTGATTGAGCTTGATCAGCACCGCGTTCGTGGACCGCTCTGTGATGCCGCGGCGGATAAAGGCCGTGTTCGTCACATAGAGATCGTCGCCGACGATCTGGATGCGGTTGCCGAGCCGTGCGGTCTGGTCGCGAAACCCGGCCCAATCGGTCTCGGCCAAGCCGTCCTCGAGCGAGACGATCGGGAACTTGTCGATCCAGCCCTGGTAAAGCTCGGTCATTTCGGCGCTGGTCTTGCGACCCTGTCCCGATTTGTCGAGATGATAGAGCCCGCCGGCATGAAACGTGCTCGCCGCCGGGTCGAGCGCTATCGCGATGTCCTCGCCCGGCGCATAGCCGGCCGCGGCAATCGCCTTGACCAGCAGCTCGCAGGCCTCGTCGTTGCTTGCCAGATTAGGCGCAATCCCACCCTCGTCGCCGACGGCGGTCGCGTAGCCCTTCTTCTCGAGCAGAGACTTCAGAGCCTGGAATGTCTCCGCCCCGTAGCGCAGCGCCTCGGCAAAGCGCGCAGCCCCGAGCGGGACGATCATGAACTCCTGGAAATCGATGCTGTTGTCGGCGTGCTTGCCGCCATTCAGCACGTTCATCATCGGCATTGGCAGGCGTCGCGCCGCCGGTCCGCCGAGATAGGCAAAAAGCGGCAGCCCGACGGCAGCGGCGGCCGAACGGGCCACTGCCATTGACACGCCGAGGATGGCGTTGGCGCCGAGATTGGCCTTGTTCGGCGTCCCGTCCAGATCGATTAGCAATCGGTCGATCTCGACTTGTCGTGTCGGGTCGAGGCTCAACAGCCGCGGCGCGATCACGTCATTCACACTTGCCACCGCTTTCAGCACGCCCTTCCCGCCGTAGCGTTTACCGTCGCCGTCGCGCACCTCGACAGCCTCGTTTTCGCCGGTCGATGCGCCGGATGGCACCGACGCGGAGGCGGTGATCCCCGACGCCAGCGCCACCTGCACCCGCAATGTCGGATTGCCTCTCGAATCGAGGATCTCCAGGGCACGGACCGATGCGATGGTCCGAATCATGACCGCCTCACTCGCTAATCCGATGAGAAAATGTTCTCAACTCGCCCAATTCGGGCGTTCTTTTCCAGGCGATCAGCCTCCTTCTCCAACTTGCTCGCCGTCGCCAATCGAGCCTCCCAAATCCAGGGACTGCCGGCTCGCTCGGCGAATTCGCGGTACCAAGACATTAACTCCCGAAGTCTCTGTGCATCGTCCATCGTGTTCCCTTTGCGTTCTTGCTCGCTCGTCCAACTGGCATCACCCTGCGACTTGTTGCTCCTCGCCGAAGCCAGATCCGGTCAGGCCTCGACATGGCGCGTTTGGTCCCACAGCCGGATCACCGGCTCGGCGGGGCTCTCTTCATAGCCGAGCGCACTGAGGCTCGCATTTCTCAGCAGGAAGTACCGGCCCGCCGCGATGTCGAGACCGAGCCAACGGGCGGCGAGCGTCCGCAGAAAATCGCGGTGCGAAAAAACCAGCACATCGCCTTTGACCTCACGCACCCGGCGCACGACACGGTCCGCCCGCGCGCCCACCTGGTCGGGCGACTCTCCTCCGGGGCAACCGTCACGGGACAGTTGCCAGTTGGGGCGCTCCGCATAGATCTCAGCCGTGCGGCGACCCTCATATTGGCCGTAGTCCCATTCGACCAAGTCGGCATCGGTTTCGGCCGCGGCCCCAAAGCCGGCCAGTTCGCAGGTGCGCAACGACCGCCTTAACGGGCTGGTGAGCACTTGGCGAAAGCCAGTCCGCGCAATTGTTCGCCGAGGGCGCGGGCGTTCCGCTCTCCTCGTTCGGTTAAGGGCAGGTCGGTCCGACCGGTATGTTGACCGGAGAGGTTCCAGGCCGTCTCGCCGTGCCGAGCCAGGTAAATAACCGGAAGCATCTCGCTCATGCATCACTCCACTCTTGCCTGGATACTGTGAGACTGGTCCCCGTGCTCAGCCGGACATGTGGTCTCGATGACTTCCGCCGCGCTCGCCTTCTCGGAAGCCTTCAATACTGGATCACGTCGTCTCGAGGTAATGGTGCTCTATCGGGCGAAGCGCGCCATCGAGCTCGTAAACAAGTGGCGCGCCAGTCGGGATCTCAAGGCCGGGTATATCGTTGTCGGTGACTCGATCGAGATACTTCACGAGAGCGCGCAGGCTATTGCCGTGCGCGGAAACGAGCACCGTCCGGCCTGATTGCAACTGCGGCGCCAACACTCGGTCCCAGTACGGCAGGAAGCGTGCGACGGTGTCCTTCAGGCTCTCTGCCCTCGGCAGTTCATCGTCCGAAAGGGCCGCGTACCGCGGATCACGTCCGGGAAAGCGTTCGTCGCGGTCGCCGAGCGCCGGTGGCCGAACGTCGTAGCTGCGGCGCCAGGCGTGCACCTGCTCTTCGCCCATTGTTTGGGCGGTCTCTGCCTTATTCAGCCCCTGCAGCGCACCGTAGTGACGCTCGTTCAGCCGCCAGCTTGTATGGATCGGCAGCCACATCAGATCGAGATCATCGAGAACGATCCACAATGTGCGGATGGCGCGCTTGAGATACGACGTACAGCACCAGTCCGGCACGATCTCGTGCGTCTTGAGGAGGGCCGCCGCCCGATGCGCTTCTCCGACGCCCTTGTCGGAAAGATCCACGTCCGTCCAGCCGGTGAAACGGTCGTCCCGGTTCCAGATGCTCTCGCCGTGCCTTAGCAGGATCAGTCGCATCATGATCTCCTCCGGGTCAGGCCCTCGGCGCGTGCAGGTTGCTCATCGCGCTGTAACCGCCGCCTCAAGGGCTGCGACCCCGGGCAGCTCACGACCTTCCAGCCATTCGAGGAACGCGCCGCCCGCCGTCGAGACGTAGGACAGCTCGTCCGTGACCCCGGCGGCGTCGAGGGCCGCAACCGTGTCGCCGCCGCCGGCGACGCTGAGCAGCTTCCCGGCGCGGGTCAGCTCACCGACCTTCTTCGCTACGGCCATTGTGCCGCGATCGAAGGGCGGCGTCTCGAAAGCGCCGAGCGGCCCGTTCCAGACGAGGGTGCGCGCTTCCTCGAGAACGCCGGCGATGCGCTTCACCGTCTCGGGGCCGATATCGAGGATCATCGAGTCGCTCGGAACCGCCTCGATCCTGACCGTTCGGGTGGCAACGCCCGGCTCGAGTGCGCCGGCCACGACCGCATCCTCGGGCAAGATGACTCGGCAGTTCCGGTGGCGCGCCAGGGCGAGGATCTGGCGGGCGCTGTCGGCCATGTCGCGTTCGCACACCGAGCGGCCGACTTCTCGACCCTCGGCAAAGAGGAATGTGTTCGCCATCGCTCCGGCGACAACGAGAATATCGACCTTGGCGAGGAGAAAGCGCAGGACATCGAGCTTGGTCGACACTTTCGCCCCACCGATCAGCGCCAGAACGGGTGGCGTCGGCTTCTCGAGGGCCGCCGTTAAGGCCGTAAGCTCGGCCCGCATCAGCTTCCCGGCCGCACTTGGCAGCAACCGAGCCAGCGCGTCGATCGAGGCGTGCGCGCGGTGCGCGGCGGAGAAGGCATCGTCGACGTAGACATCGCCCAGATCTGCAAGGGCACGCGCGAAATCGGCCGAGTTCGCTTCCTCTTCCTTGTGGAAGCGAAGATTTTCGAGGAGAGCCACCTGCCCTGGTCGAAGCGCCGCGACGACGCGCTTTGCTTCTGCACCGATGCAATCCTCGGCGAAGACCACATCCCGGCCGCCGATCGCCCGGCTTAGCGGCGCTATCAGCGGGCGGAGAGAAAAAGCCGGATCCTTCTTTCCCTTCGGACGCCCGAAATGGGACATCACGATCACCTTGGCGCCCTTCTCGATCAGCGTCACGATCGTCGGCGCGAGCCGCTCGATCCGGGTGGCGTCAGTTACGACGCCGTCCTTGATCGGTACGTTCAGATCGGCGCGCAGCAACACCCGCTTTCCGCGGACATCGATGTCGTCGAGGGTTCGAAATCTCGGCATGGATCCTCAGCTCCTGTTGTCAAGGCGTTGGCTGCGGGCATGAAAAACTCGACGCGCTCAGCCAAATCGGCCGAAATAGGCTGCCACCTCGACCAGCCGGTTCGAGAATCCCCATTCGTTGTCATACCAGGCGAGGACGCGGACGAAGCGTTTGTCGAGGACCTGCGTCTGCGTCACATCGAATGTTGCGCTGTGCGGGTCGTGATTGAAGTCGACCGAGACGGTCGGCGCCTTGTTGATGCCGAGGATCCCACGCAGCTGATTCGACCCCGCTGCCTTTTCCATCAGCGTATTGACCTCCTCGCGCGACGTGTCGCGGGCAGCGTCGAATTTGAAGTCGATCAGCGACACATTCGGAGTAGGCACCCGGATCGCAGTGCCATCGAGCTTTCCTTTGAGCGCCGGCAAGACGAGACCGACCGCCTTCGCTGCACCCGTCGAGGTCGGGATCATCGATAGCGCCGCGGCACGTGCGCGATGCAAATCCTTGTGCAGGGCGTCAACAATGTTCTGATCGCCTGTATAGGCATGGATTGTCGTCATGTAGCCACGCTCGATGCCGATGCCCTGTTGCAGCACATAGGCCACCGGAGCGAGGCAGTTCGTCGTGCACGAGGCGTTCGAGATGACCTTGTGTTCGGGTGTCAGCTCCTGGTGGTTGACCCCCATCACGACGGTCATGTCGGCGCCCTCGGCCGGCGCCGAGACGATCACGCGTTTCGCCCCGGCCTCGAGGTGCTTCGCTGCAGCCGCTCGATTGGTAAAGTTGCCGGTGCATTCGAGCACCACGTCGACGCCGAGATTGCGCCAAGGGAGCTTTGCCGGGTCGCGTTCTGCAGTCACCGCGATCTTGCCGCGGCCGATATCCATCCAATTATCGCCGGCGGTAATCTCGCCGGGGAAACGCCCGTGCACGCTATCATATTTGAGCAGATGGGCGTTGGTCGCGACCGGACCGAGGTCGTTGATCGCGACCACCTCGATATCCTCGCACTTGGCCTCATGCGCCGCGCGCACGGCCATCCGGCCGGTCCGGCCGAAGCCGTTTATCGCCACTCGTACTGCCATGGTTCGTTCCTCTAACTGGAGTTACCATGCCAGGATCGGTCGCGCGGCTCGCCAGCGCCTTGATCTATGTCAAACGAATTCGACGATCTTCAGACGACGAACCTTGACCCAGTTGGGTCCCGGCGTCCAGATTGGGTCGAGAACGCGAAGATCCGACGAAGCAATCAGACGAAGCGTCTTTGTACCGGCGCCCTCTGCCCTCGCGCCATATCCAAGGGCGGCAAGCCCCGCTGCAGTCGCCGCGAGTTCGCGGCGCGTCATTCCGTGAGCCATCCCGTTCCTCCGGTTGCTCGAAATCGTCAGCAGGGAAGCCACGTGATCCTCGGACCTTCTCGACGTTCCACATGAAGAGGGCCGGGGCGATGATCACGGAAGTCGAGTGCGAAGAGCTTATCGAACACCATGTAGCCGTAGTTGCGCGTGACGTAGGCGGTCGCCCAGATCGCGTCGAGCACTCGCAGATCGCTCCGCCTGATAAAAGAGAGGGTCTTGCCGTCGCCGACCCGTACCGGCCAACCCAACCGAAGGGAAGCGAGGGGTCCTGCGTCCGCGGCCAGCTCAAACTCGCGACGCGTCATCCTGTGAGGCATTCCCGACCTCACCGTTTGCGGGTAACTGAGAGCGCGCAAGAATCAGGCGCCTATGCGGATCGAGGATTTCGATTTCGCGCTGCCGCGGAATTGTGATCGCGGATTCCCCTACGAGTGGCGCGATCCCGCCCGCTTGCTTGTGCACCGCGGGAGGGTGGCAATGACAGCGTCACTCAGAGGTCTTCCTGCCTGGCATCCGGCGCGGGGCGGGCCGGAATTCGCGGCGGCGTTGCGCGAACATGCGGTGCTGGTGCGGCATTTCAACAAGCCACGCACGGCGCCCTATCCGCGTATCACCGTCGGGACAGAGGACGACGTGCGACGGCTAATCGCGGCGGCGGTGCTTATCGTGGGGCATGTATAGCGGGTGGCGAGAAACCCGGGGTCAGTGGGCACGGCTACGGCCTAAGCAGCCTGACGGACCAGTTCGAGGCGAAGCGGGCCGAAATCAAACTCCTTCGTGCGCGGCGTCCCGCAGACGCTGTCGGTCAAACTGAAGAAACCG
>Ga0306923_10006472_pt1 | contig 11559 bp, 9 predicted proteins | sample sta12Can44000108_FD_203841 | JGI IMG/M metagenome (GOLD analysis project Ga0306923, IMG submission 203841) | Lab enrichment of tropical soil microbial communities from Luquillo Experimental Forest, Puerto Rico - statanox.12C.anox.44.000.108 (v2)... | ecosystem: Environmental > Terrestrial > Soil...
GGGCGCGTCGCCCGAAGACGTGAAGCTGCTGGAAGCGGGCCTGGAGAGGTGGGCGGACATCGCCGAGGCGGCGTGCGGCTTGACCGCCCGCGACGTCCCCGGGGCGGGCGCGGCCGGGGGACTCGGGTTCGCCGCGCTGCTGTTCCTCGGCGCGCGGATGCGGCCGGGCATCGAGCTGCTGCTGGAGATGCTGTCGTTCGGCCAGCGGCTCGACGGGGCGCGGCTGGTGATCACCGGCGAAGGCTCGCTGGACGCGCAGTCGCTGCACGGCAAGGCCCCGGTGGGGGTCGCCCGGGCCGCCGCCGGGCACGATCCCGCGGTTCCCGTGGTCGCCGTGGCGGGAGTGTGCACGCTGTCGGCCGCGCAGCTGCGCGAGGCGGGCATCGCGGCCGCCTACGCGCTCACCGACATCGAACCGGACGTGAGCCGGTGCATCGCCAACGCCGGGCCCCTCGTCGAGCGGCTGGCCGAGCGCATCGCCGACGACTGGCTCCGCTAGGACCGCGCGGCCAGCGGGCCGAGCGTGGCCGCGGCCACGGTTTCGCAGTCGGCCGCGTAGGTGAACGTCGCGCGGAGGCGCTCGCCCGCCAGGACGCGCGGCAGCCAGTACTTCGCGTCGTCCCACATGCGCGTCAGCGGCAGGTCCGCGACCGGGAACCACTCCGGCCTGATCTCGGCGCTCTCGGCGGCCTCGCCGGACCATCCGGCGCTGGTGAAAATCGACGTGACCATGTCCCAGCGAGGGCACACCGGGAAGAGGAACGTCACGTACGCCGCCTCGAGCAGGGCCGCGGGCGCCACGCGCAGGCCGGCTTCCTCCTCGACTTCCCGGGCGGCCGCCTCCGCCGGGGTCTCGGACGACTCGACGTGGCCGCCGAGCCCCACGATCTTGCCGCTGCCGAGGCCGGTCTTCTTGTGCCCGAGCAGCACCTGCCGCTCGCCGCCACCGCCGGTCCGGGTCAGCAGGCACAGGCACGTGGCGGTCATGGACATCAGGCCAGTATCCCAGGGTTTACCGACCGGTAGGCCGCCAGGGCGGCGGCCATGGCGGCGTCCCCGGACGGGAGGCCCGCGGCGCGCGAGCGCGCCGCGGCCCGCAGCCGGGCGGCGAGCGCGGGATCGCCGAGCACGGCCGCGACCGCGCCCGCGAGGCGCGCGGCGTCTCCCGGCGGCACGAGCAGCGCGGCGTCCTCGCCGGTGAGGTCAGGGATGCCGCCCGTCCTCGCGGCCACGATGGGCACCCCCGCGCGCAGCGCTTCCTGCAGCACCAGCGGCTGGCCTTCCCACCGGCTGGGCAGCACGAACACCGCGGCCGCGGCGAGCAGCGCCGGGACATCGCCCCGGTGCCCGACAAACTCCGCGCCGGCGCCGAGCGCCGCGGCCCTGGCGCGCAGTTCCCCCGACAGCGGCCCGTCCCCCGCGATCACGAGCAGCGGCCGCGGGTCCATGTCCCGCCAGGCGACGGCGGCCTCCAGGAGCGTGCCGAACCCCTTCTGCCCGGTGAGCCGGCCGACGGCGAGCACCACCGGGCGCCCGCCGGCGGAGATGGCGGCGGGAGCCGCGGGCTTGGCGGCATCCGGCGGCGGGACGACCGCTCTCGCCACCCGGCCCGCGCCGGCGGCGCGCATCCGCTGCTCGAGGTCGCCGGACACGCACAGGACCAGGTCCGCGCCGCGAGCGACGACCCGCTCCAGTACCCGGTAGACCATGGCAGCTGGTCCCCCGCCATGTGGCGGCGCGTTGTGCACCGTGACGACGATCGCGGGGCGCGGAGAGCGATCGGCCAGGCGCCGGCCAGGCAACCGGGTCAGCGCGAGCACCGTGAGCGCTCCAGCCCGCATCCCGTGCGCGTGCACGACGTCCGGACCGGCCCCGAGCATCCGGCGCAGCCGCAAGGCGGCGGCGATATCGCCCGGTCGCGGCCTGTCTTCGAACTCAACCGGGCAGAACGTAACCCCGGACAGCGACCCGAAGCCGAAAGCGGCCTCGGCGGCTGACGGCCCGGCCACCCCGACCGCTATCCCCCGGGCCGCGCAGCCAGCCGCGAGCATCCGGACGTGCGCGCCGATGCCGCCCGCTGTGGTTCCCGTGACGAACGCGACCCATGGGGCGCCCGCCCGATCCCCCGGAATGCTCATGGCTCAGTCCCCGCACGCACTTTATGTACTTTCTGACCATTTTGACGCCCGTAATGTCCGGAATGTCCATGCGGAAAGTACGTAAAGTCGCGGCCGCGCGACTGCTGAGACGCTAGAGGACGCCGGGGCTGGGACGTGAGGAGCTGTCGGTGCGGGAGGTGCCGTCGGTGTGAGAGGGAGTTGGGCGGGAGGGTAGGGGGCTGGTGAAGGACTGGGCGGACGGCGGGGGTCACGGCTCGATCGTCGCGGCTGGGACGCGGGTGGCGCGCAGGCGGCCGAGGGCGGTGCGGACGTCCCCGCCGTCGAGGTTCAGCACGACGGCGGCGAACACCGCGGTCACCACGGCGCTCACCAGGACCGAGACGCCCACGTTGGGGAAGAAGCCGGACACGGGCATCATCGCCGCCACGGCCGAGCCGGCCGCCGCGCCGGCGGCGCAGCCGGCGATCCCGGCCAGGAAGGCCCGCGGAACCCCGGCCAGCGCGCCGCCGCCCCGGTCGCGACGGACGAGGACCAGCAGTGCCACGCCCGCGACCGTCAGCCCGATAGAGGTGCCGAGCCCGAGCGCGGGCACCACCCGCGAGCCGGGCACGAACGGCACGATCAGCAGGTCGGCCACGATCACCAGCAGCCACCCGGCGCTCATCGCGACGGCGGGCGCCCGGTTCTGCCCGCGCGCGTACAGCACCCGGGACAGATTGGCCGACAGCCCGAAGCCGACGAGTCCGGGAGCGAACGCGGCGAGCGCCACCGCCAGCACCGCCGCGGCCTGCGCCCGGTGCGACTCGAAGACGTGCGCGAGCGGGACCCGCGCGCCCACCAGGGCCGCCGCGCCCAGCCACGACGCCAGCAGCACGGCCCGCGTGGAGGCCGCCGCCGTCGCGTCGAACCCGCCGCCGGACGGGGCGGGCCGGGGGCCGGAGCCGGGGCCGACCCCCGAGCTCGCGGACAGCTCGGGGAAGGTGCTTGTCGCGATCGGGACCGCGAGGACCGCGTAGGGCACCACGAAGACGGCCCACGCGAACCCGTACAGGACGAGCGCGCCGCTGGCACCGTACCTGTTGGCGAGCACGATGACCACCGCGACCGACGCGTCCTGCGCGACCAGCGTCAGCACCCCGGCGATCGCCAGCTTCCGCACCCGCGAGCCGATTCCGGCGGGGAACCGCAGCGACGGCCGCAGGCCGATGCGCAGCCGCCACGCCGGCACCACCGCGGTGAGCACGAGCGCGAGGACACCGAGCGTCGTCCCGCCGGACAACAGGTACTCCGCCTCCGGCGGCAGCGAACCCAGCCGGTTGACGTACGCGCCGCCCACCACGCCGAACACGGCGTACGCGCCCACCACGACCAGACTGGACAGCAGCGGGGCGAGCGCCGGCGCGCCGAACCGGCGGTGCGACTGCAAGATCCCGTACAGCACGACGGCCAGCCCGTAGAGCAGCACCTGCGGCGCGAAGACGATCAGCATCCGGGTACCGACGCCGGACAGGTCGGCGCGCGGGCAGCCGCTGGCGCCGCTGAGCAGGACGGAGACGATCGGATGCGCCGCCACCGCCACGATCAGGCTGACCGGGACGAGCAGCACCATCGTCCAGGTGAGCAGGGCCGAGGCGATCTGATTCGCGGGCTCGCCCGGACCGCCGGGCTCGCCCGCTCCGCCGGCCCGGCCCGCCGGGCCGGCGAGCACGGGGACAACCACCGAGGCGAGGGCGCCGCCCAGGACGATGTCGTAGATGATGTTCGGCACCATGTTGGCGGTGGTGTAGGCGGTACCCAGGCACGTAGTGCCCACGGTGTGGGCGAACACCACCTGGCGGCCGAACCCGACCAGCCGGGCGAGCACGGTGATGACGCCGATCATCACCGCCGCTCGCCCGATGCCCCGATTCCGCTGCCGAGCTCCCCCGCGCTCGGCCACTGGGGCGGTCACGGCTCCCGGGGGTGAGACTGGGGCTGCGACGCGACGAGTGGGGTTTGCGGGCGGCGGCCGAGCATGTCCAGCCAGCGCAGCGGCGGCGTTCGCTCGATGACCTTGGTGAAGCTGACCTTCTCGGACGCGGCCGTCAGCGCGACGATCCCGCCGAGCAGCGCCAGCCGCGCGGGCCGCGGCAGGGACACCGCCGCGGCGGCGCCGAGCATGGCGCCGAGCGCGTTGGCGCCCGCGTCGCCGAGCATGGCCCGCTCGCCGAGGTCCTCGGGGAGCAGCGCGACCGCCGCGCCGAGCGGGGCGGCGGCGGCCGCGGCCCCCTCGGCGCCGCCTCCGGCGGCGATCAGCGCCGCGGAAGCGGCGGTTACCTTGATCGCCCTGCCGGGGCGGAGGTCGAAGAGGTTGAGCAGGTTCGCGCCCCCGGCGATCAGCCCGGCGTTGATCGCGACGTCGGCTGGGTCTCCCCCGATCAGCGCCGCACTCACGACCCCGGTCGCGCCGATGCCGCCCAGTTTGACCGCGCCGGTGGTCACCTCGCCGTGCGCCAGCGCGCCCAGGTGCCCGCGCAGGCCGCGGCGCTTCCCCGACCCGGCCAGGTCGTCGTAGGCGCCGAACGCCAGCGCGCCGGCCCCGGCAAGCGCGAGAGCCTGGGCCTGGCGAGTCAGCCGGGTCCGTTCGGGCGAAATGAATTGAATCGCCACCGCGCCGAGAGCAACCGCCGGGCCTTCGAGAAGCGTCACGGGCTCGCCGCGGTGGTTGGTGCGCGACCAGGTCTTCTCCCCGCCGGGGGGGTATCGGTTGAGCGCCGCGTAGACGGCGCGGGCCGCGCCGGCGGCGGCCAGGCCGGCTGCGAGGGCCCGTCTCATTTCTTCTTCCCGACCCTTCCCGTCGTCTTCGGCTGCGACGTCGCGCTCGCCGTGGCCGTCGCGCTCGGAGACGGCAGCGGCACCGGGCTTACCGCGGACGCACCCGAGATACCGTAGCTGTTCGGCTTGCGGCCCGCTAGCTGGTCCGCCAGGGCCTCGATGACCGAGATCTGGCCGAGCGTCATGTCGGCGTCGTCGACGGTGGACACCTGCCCGGAGACGCTGCTCGACCGCAGCACCGAGATCGCGCTGCCCGGCTGCGCCGAACCGGCCGTGCCGCCCGCGACCAGGGTCGCGGCGCTCCCGCTCGCGAACTCCTGGGTGATCGCGAGCAGCACCTGGTTGGCCGGGTCGTCCGGCCCGTCGGCGGGAGCGGTCTGCGGCGTGACGAGCACGGCGAGCGTTGCGGGGGCCGTCGGCGCGCCGGTCAGGTATCCGGCCTGCGCGTAGGCGCTGAGCAGCGTCTGCGCGGCCGCCGACGTCAGCAGCGTCTGGCCCGGGGTCTTCGCCAGGATCGCGGTCGCGATCAGCTGGGCCGCCTGCTGCTGGGCGACGGTCTGCGGGTCGGTGCCCGCGGGCAGCACGACCCCGTCAATGCCCGCGATCTCGTTGTTGATGCCGCTCAGGGTCGACTGGTTGGCCGCGCTGATGTCGTTGAACTTCGGCTGCAAGGCGACCTGCCCGGTGACGGTGGCGCCGGCCGCCGCGGCGGCCTGCTTGACGCCGTCCACGACCGAGCCCTGCGCGCCGGGCTCGGTGAGGATGACGACGCTCTGGCCCTCGAGCAGCCTGGCCAGCAGCCGCGGCTCGGCCGACTGCAGGTACTGGTCCTCGGCGCCGGCCTGCGCCTGGTAGGCGTCGCGCTGTGCTCCGGCGGCGCTGAGCTGCCTGCTCAGCGAGTTCGACGTCGCGCGCAGAGCGTCGATGGTGTTGCCTTGCAGCTCGGTGGAGCCGAGCACGATGCCGATCGCGAGCGCCAGGAACACGGCGACGATCGAGACGAGGTGGTATCGGAAGTCGATCATCTGAATAGTCCGGTGAACCAGTAGGAGAATGTGTGCCAGGTGGCGCCGAAGTAATTGCCGAGGATCGGCCCGGCCGGCGAATAGGCGATCGCCACGACGATCGTGACCGCGGCGGCGAGCACGAGCGCGATCAGCGCCCACCCGGAGATCCGGCTCTGGTAGAGCTGGTGCACACCCCGGGCGTTCACCAGCTTGCCGCCGACCCGCAGGTGGGTGAGGAACGTGCTGGCCATGCCGGGCCGCCCCTTGTCGAGGAACTCCTCCAGGGTCCAGTGCGTGCCGACCACCGCGATCAGGCTGGCGCCGCAGGCGTCGGCGACAAGCAGGGCCACGTCCTCGCTGGTGCCCGCCGCGGGAAGGGGGACGGCGTCGAGGCCTAGCGTCTCCAGCCGGGCCAGCCCGGGCGCCCGGCCGTCCGGGTAGGCGTGCACGACGAGTTCGGCCCCCGAGCAGAGCGCCTCGTCGGACACCGAGTCCATGTCGCCGATGATCACCTGCGGCCGGTAGCCGGCCTCGAGGAGCGCGTCGGCGCCGCCGTCCACGGCGACGAGCACCGGCCGGTACTCCCTGATGTAGGGCCGCAGGGTGCGCAGGTCCTCGCGGTAGCGGTACCCGCGCACCACGACGAGCACGTGCCTGCCGTCCATCTTGGTGGCGAGGTCGGGCACCGGCACGCCGTTGGTCAGCAGGCCGTGCTCCTGGCGGAGGAACTCCAGCGTGTTGGCGGCGAACGAGTCGATCTGGGTGGGTACCCCGGCGGTCGCCTCCTCCGTCGCTTCGCGCAGCGTGGCCTCGCTCTGCACGACGCCCTTGGCGGCCACCTGGTCTTTCACGTAGAGGACCTCGCCGTCGAGACGGACGACGTCCCCTTCGCTGACCCGGGAGAGCACGTCCCGGCCGACGTCGTCCACCAGCGGGATGCCGGCGTCCAGAAGGAGCTGGGGACCGAGGTTCGGGTACCTGCCGGTGATGGATTTCGCCGCGTTCACCACTGCGGCGACCCGGCACGCGATCAGCTCGTCGGCGCTGACCCGGTCCAGGTCGGCGTGGTCGATGATCGCGATGTCACCCGGGCTGAGCCGCTTGACCAGGATCTTCGTCCGCTGGTCCACCCTGGCGACGCCGACGATGCCGGGCGGCTCGTCGGCCTTTCCCCGCCTGACGTGCGGAAACCATACGGATGGCAGCTTCATCGCCTTTCATCCTGGCATAACGCCACGACTAGAGTTGACCGCGTGACTGTCCAGCCTGCCCCGATCCGGCTCACTTCCTTGTCCCATGGCGCTGGCTGTGCGTGCAAGCTACCACTGTCAGCTCTGGAGAAACTGATGGTTTCCCTGGACTCCGGCGCGGCCGGTGGGGTGCTGGGGGCGGCCGGCGGCGACCTGCTGGTCGGTGCCGCCGAGGGCGACGACGCCGCCGTGCTGCGCCTCGACGACGAGCGCGCGCTGGTGCTCACCACCGATTTCTTCACGCCGATCGTGGACGATCCGGGTGACTGGGGGCGGATCGCCGCCGCCAACGCGCTGTCCGACGTCTACGCGATGGGCGGCCGGCCGATCCTGGCCCTGAACCTGACCGCGTGGCCGGGCGAGACGCTGCCGCTGGAGATGCTCGCCGACGTCCTGCGCGGCGCCGCTTCCGTGGCGGCGGAAGCCGGCTGCCTGGTCGTGGGCGGGCACACGATCGACGACCCGGAGCCCAAGTACGGCATGGCGGTCGTCGGGCTCGCCGCGCCGTCGCGGGTGCTGACCATCAGCACCGCGCGGCCGGGCGATGCCCTGGTGCTCACCAAGGCGATCGGCACCGGGGTGGTCGCGACCGCGCACAAGCGCGGCGCCGCGCCCGACGACGTGCTCGCCGCCGCCGTCGCGTCGATGACGAACCTGAACGCCGCGGCCAGCGAGGCGGCGCTCGCCGCCGGAGTCGTCGCCGCCACGGACGTGACTGGCTTTTCACTGCTCGGCCACCTGCACCGGATGCTCCGCGCCTCCGGTGTCAGCGGCACTGTCTTCGCGGGCGCGGTGCCGCTGCTGCCGGGCGCCCTGGAGCTGACCGCCGCCGGTTTCGTCTCCGGGGGCACGCGGAACAACATGGCGTACCTGGAGCCGCGGGTTTCCGTCGACGCCGGCGTGCCCGGCGACGTGGCCGTGCTGCTGCAGGACGCGCAGACATCGGGCGGGCTGCTGCTGGCGACGCCGTCGCCGGACGCGGTCCGCGGTGAGCTCGGGCGGCGCGGCGTGCTCGCCGCGGTCGTCGGGCGGGTCGAGGCGGGCGCCCCGGGACACATCGACGTCCGCCCGTAAGCACAGCCAGCGGGCGACCAGCAGATGCAAAGATCAAGGCGTGAGTACTAACGCCGAGGTTTCCGCTGGATTGACGGACGACGATCTGCCCGGACTCTACCGAGACGCCGACACAAGCTCCCTGGATGGCCAGGGCAAGTACTTGTTCTGGACGCGCTCCCGGCTTCTCCTGGTAGTTGTCGCCTCGATCGCGGGATTGGTCGACCTGACAATCAAGATACGTGGCAATGAATACGATGCGTTCGCCTTCGTTTCGGCCGTTTGCTTCCTGCTGGCCCTCGTCTCGGAGATTTACCTGCTAATCTCGTCTCCCGATAAGATCTGGTACCACGGCCGAGCCGTAGCGGAGTCCGTTAAGACGCTGGCATGGCGTTACATCATGCGGTCCGATCCATTTCATGAAGTGCCAGACAACGCGGGCGCCGATGCCCTGCTGCTGAAGAAACTGAGGGCTCTCATCAGGGACTCCCCTATAGCCGCGGATTTCGAGATACGTTCGGACGATTACATTACGCCGGGGATGCGCGAATTGCGCGATGCGAACTTCGGTGCCAGAAAGCGGGCCTACCTGGCTGACCGCGTCGATGACCAGGTCAAATGGTACCGGAAGAAGGCCGCTTACGATCGGGGCCGGGCAAACATCTGGCGGGTTATAATGCTGGGCCTGGAAGTGGCGGGTTTCTCGGCGGCGCTGCTGTTGCTGACGAAGGTGATCACGACCTCTATTGACGGCGTAGTGGCGTCCATGGTGGCCGCGGCGGGGGCCTGGCTTGAAGTTAAGCAGTTCGAAAGCCTGGCCAATGCGTACAATCTGACGGCTACCGAGCTTTCCCTCGCCAAAGCGGACGGTGAAAGCATCGCGAGCGAAGAAGACTGGCCACAGTATGTGGCCACCACCGAAGACGCCATCAGCCGGGAACACACGATGTGGCGAGTGCGGCGGATAGGGCTCACGCTGGACGCGTAGGAACGGCGCGGCAGGCCGGCTCCCGCCAGGCCGGCCGCGGCGGCCGCGGCGCCCGGCGGTCGATGACCCGGGGTGTAACGCCACCGGGACGAGCCGGACTATACGGGAGCAAGGGGCAGGTACCGGAGCGCAGAACGGGGTGTGGGATAGTGGCGTGTAACAAATGTGTTTCGGTGACCCAGACGGGGATCTTGGCACGCCGGGCGGCAGTGCGGGTACACGCCGCCCGGTTTTGTCAGTGGTCGCGGTTAGGGTACGTCCATGACGGTCATCGAAGAAGAGCAGGCCACCGAGCATATCCACGGCATCTGCCTCAAGACGGGCCCGCCGCGGCGGATCGGCGTCGAACTCGAATGGCTGGTCCGCGACGCGCGTGATCCCGCCCTGCCGGTCCCGGCGGCGCGGATCGCGACGGCCGTGGCGGCTTTCGGCGCCGATCCGGGCCCCCGCCGGCTGCCGTCCAGTGCGCGGCCGGGCGTGCTGCCGTCCGGGGGCCTGCTCACCACCGAACCTGGCGGGCAGCTTGAGCTCAGCTCGCTGCCCGCGGACTCTCTCACCGAATGTGTGCGATCGGTCGCCGCCGACGCCGGGGTATTGCGCGCGGCGGCCGCTGACGCGGGACTTGAACTCACCGGGGTCGGGCTTGATCCGCTCCGCCCGCCGCGCCGCGTCCTGAACCTGCCGCGGTACGCGGCCATGGAGGCCTTCTTCGACCGGGGCGGCCCGTGGGGCCGCCAGATGATGTGCGCCACCGCCTCGGTCCAGGTGTGCCTCGACGCGGGCGACGAAAGCGACGGCCCCGCCGGATACCGCTCCCGATGGCGGCTGCTGCACGCCATCGGGCCGGTGCTGGTGGCCGCCTTCGCGAACTCGCCGCTGCGCCGCGGGCGGCCGACCGGCTGGCGGTCGTCGCGGCAGCAGGTCTGGGCCCACATGGACCCCGGCCGCACCCGGCCGCCATCGCTCAACGGCCGGTCCAACGGGGACCCGCGCGCGGCGTGGGCCCGGTACGCGCTGGACGCGCAGGTCATGTGCGTCCGCTCCGCCGGAACCGACGACTGGTCCGCCCCGCCCGGGCTGACGCTGCGGGAGTGGGTGCGCGGCGGCGTGCTCGAGGGCGGCGAGCGGCTGCGCGCGCCCACGGACGAGGACATCGCCTATCACCTGTCCACGCTGTTCCCGCCGGTCCGGCCGCGCGGGCACTTCGAGCTGCGCATGATCGACGCGCAGCCAGGCGACGGATGGGTGGTCCCCGCGGCCGTGACAAGCGCGCTGCTGTCCGACCAGGCGGCGGGCGAGGCGGCGATGGCCGCCGTCGAGCCCCTCTGGGCGGCCCGGCCCGGCGCGGACCACGCGGACCCGTGGCTGACCGCGGCCCGCCACGGTCCCGCGCACGCCCGGCTGGCCCGGGCTAGCCGGGCGTGCTTCGAGGCCGCGCGGGGCGCGCTTTCCCGGCAAGGCACCCCGGGTGAGATCGCCGCGGCGGTGGACGCCTTCGTCGACGACTACGTGACCAAAGACCGATGTCCGGCCGACGACCTACTGGAGGAAGTCAAGTGACGGAAGACACCGAAACCTTGCGGGAGCGGATCGCGGCGGAGCTGATCGCGGCGCGCGGCCGCACCACTGCGCTCACGACCGTCGTCGATGAGGCGGACTTGGTCAGACAGCACTCTCCGCTGATGTCACCGCTGGTCTGGGATCTCGCGCACGTGGCCAACCAGGAGGAGCTGTGGCTGCTTCGCGAGGTCGGCGGCAGGACTCCGCTGCACCCGGAGATCGACCCGCTGTACGACGCGTTCGAGCACCCGCGCGCCACGCGGCCGACGCTGCCGCTGCTGGCGCCGGGCGAGGCACGCGGCTACGGCCACGAGGTCCGGGGCCGGGTCCTTGACCTGCTCGAGCGCACCACGTTCGGGGAAACCCGGCTCACCGACGGCGGCTTCGCCTTCGGCATGATCGCGCAGCACGAGGCGCAGCATGTCGAGACCATGCTCGCGACCCACCAGCTGCGGTCCGGCCCGCCGGTGCTGGCTCCGGCCGGCGCCGCGTCGCTGCCCGCCGAAGTGCTCGTGCCGGGAGGCCCGTTCACGATGGGCACCTCGACAGAAGCCTGGGCGCTGGACAACGAGCGGCCCGCGCACGTCGTCCACGTGCCCGCGTTCTACCTCGACACCACGCCCGTGACGAACGCGGCGTACGCCGAGTTCATCGCGGACGGCGGCTACGACGACCCGCGCTGGTGGGCCCCGGACGGCTGGGCGCACCGGCAGCGCGCGGGGCTGGCGGCGCCGCTGTTCTGGCGGTGGGAGGGGGAATGGGTGCGG
>Ga0306923_10006479_pt1 | contig 11556 bp, 23 predicted proteins | sample sta12Can44000108_FD_203841 | JGI IMG/M metagenome (GOLD analysis project Ga0306923, IMG submission 203841) | Lab enrichment of tropical soil microbial communities from Luquillo Experimental Forest, Puerto Rico - statanox.12C.anox.44.000.108 (v2)... | ecosystem: Environmental > Terrestrial >...
AAAAAGGGTCCGTTCACCGACACCCATCTGGAAGCTAAATTGGCGGTGCTCTCCGCCAGCAACGAGAAGAAGGTGGTCCGCACCTGGTCGCGGCGCTCGACGATTCTTCCGGAATTCGTGGGGCACACCATTGCCGTGCACAACGGAAAAAAATTCATCCCCGTCTACATCACCGAAAACATGGTGGGGCATAAGCTCGGCGAGTTCTCGCCCACCCGGAGCTTCAAGGGGCACTCGGTGAAGGCGGCCACGGAGAAGACGGCCAAGCCGGCCTGAGAGAATCGACATGGAAGCTAAAGCGGAAGCACGCTATATCCGGGTTTCGCCGCAGAAGGCTCGCCTGGTGGTGGATCTGATCCGTGGTCAGCAGGCGGGGGCAGCGCTGAACACGCTGCGCGCCACCAACAAGCGCATCGCGCCGGCCGTGGAGAAGGTGCTGCAGTCGGCAATTGCCAACGTGCAGGACCGGTTCGAAGACGTGGATGTGGATAAGCTGATCGTTTCTGAGGCCTATGTACACGACGGGCCGCGCATGAAGCGGGTCCGTCCGGCACCCATGGGCCGGGCCTACCGGTATCAGCGGCGGCTGGCGCACATCGTCATCAAGGTGGCGGAGAAAGAAGCATAAATGGGACAGAAAGTTCATCCGTACGGATTCCGGCTGGGATTCAACAAGCCGTGGCGGTCCCGGTGGTTCGCCAAGCAGGGTTACTCGAAGCTGCTGCAGGAGGACATCGAGCTGCGGGATACGCTGCGCGAGCGGTTGAAGTCGGCCGGCGTCAGCTCGATCGAAGTGGACCGGCCGGGCAACAAGCTGCGCGTGACGATCCGGACTTCGCGGCCAGGCATTATCATCGGGCGCAAGGGCGCTGAGATCGAGAAACTAAAGCAGGATATGGCCAAGCGGACCAAGCGCGAGGTTTTCATCGACATTCAAGAGGTCCACAAGCCGGAGTTGGACGCGCAGTTGGTGTCGGAATCGATCGCTCTGCAGCTTGAAAAACGCGTGGCATTTCGACGGGCGATGCGCAAGGCGGTCGATTCCGCGCTGCGTTTCGGCTGCAAGGGTATCAAGGTGCGGGTTTCCGGGCGTTTGAACGGGGCGGAAATTGCGCGGAGCGAATGGTACTTGCAAGGCCAGCTGCCCCTGCACACGCTGCGCGCCGACATCGATTACGGCTTTGCCGAAGCGCGCACCACGTACGGTGTGATCGGAGTGAAGGCCTGGCTCTACAAGGGTGAGATTCTAGACCTGACCAAACGTCGGGGCTTGTTGCCCGAACCCGAGCCGCGGCGCGAGCGGCGGGAGCGGCCCGAGCGCCGGCGCGAGCGCGAAGCACACCTGCCCGCAGGGCCGGCTCCAGCAACCGGTCCGGCGATGCAGGCGCCGCCTTCGGAACTGCCCCACCCGGCGGTACGCCCGTCGGCTCCGATTCTGCCGCCGTTGATGGCACCGCAACAGCCCTCCTGGAAGCACGAAGTCCGACACGAACCGCCTCCGGGCGAAGAAAAGGGCGCCTCCGAGGGCGGCCCAACGACGGCGCCGGCCGCGCCGGAAGACCCGGGCGAAAAGTCGTGAGGAGATAGACCGCCATGATGATGCCGAAGAAAGTGAAGTACCGAAAACAGCAACGCGGCCGCATGGCCGGCAAGGCCTGGCGCGGTTCTGACATCTCCTATGGAGACTACGGTCTCAAGGCTCTCGAGTGCGCCTGGATTACCGACCGGCAGATCGAAGCCGCGCGCGTGGCCATGACGCGTTCGATCAAGCGCGGCGGCAAGGTCTGGATCCGGCTGTTTCCGGACAAGCCGATCACGAAGAAGCCCGCCGAGACCCGCATGGGTAAAGGCAAAGGTGCCCCGGAGCAGTGGGTGGCGGTGATCCGGCCAGGCAAAGTCCTGTTCGAGATGGAGGGAGTGGATCGCCTGACCGCGGAATCCGCCATGAGGCTGGCGGCCCACAAACTGCCGATTCGGACGAAATTCGTCAGCCGCGAGGGTGGGGAGTAGAGCTTTATGAAAGCGGACAAAGTGCGCGGTCTCGACGCTGAAGAGTTGCGCCGTCAGCTGCAAGAAATGGACGAACAGCTGTTCCGGTTCCACTTTCAGCGATCGATGGGACAGTTAGACGGGCTGAAAAAGGCGCGCGCGATGAAGAAAGACCGGGCGCGCATTTATACGGTTCTGCGCGAGCGCGCGGAAGGGAACAAGTAATGGCCGAAAAGCAAGCCGCCAGGCAGGGACTGAAGAACGAAAAGATCGGCCAAGTGGTATCGGCGAAAATGGCCAAGACCATCGTGGTGGAAGTCAGCCGCCGCGTGCCTCACCCGCTCTATAGACGCATCATCGGCAAGCGGAAAAAGTTCTACGCGCACGATGAGAAGGGCACGGCCAAGCCCGGAGACGTGGTGCGTATCGTCGAGTGCCGGCCGCTCAGCAAGCTGAAGCGTTGGACGCTGGCCGAAGTGATCCGCCGCGCGGCTCAAGTGGGAGCGCAGCCGGCTGATTTGGACTTAAAGTGAACGGAGAGTCCTTATGATTGGAATGCGAACCATCCTGGAGGTCGCCGATAACTCCGGCGCGCGAAAGCTGGCGTGCATTCTGCCGAGGGGAGGGGATCTGGGGTTGAGGGCGGGTTTGGGAGATGTGGTCACCGCCAGCGTCAAGGAAGCGGCTCCCGATTCGCAGATCAAGAAGGGCAAGGTCGTGCGGTGCGTGATTGTCCGCATGCGCAAGGAGACCCGGCGCAAGGATGGCACCTATATCCGCTTCGATTCCAATGCGGCCGTGCTGATCAACGACGTGGGAGAGCCGGTCGGAACCCGCGTATTCGGGCCGGTCGCCAGAGAACTGCGCGACAAGAAGTTCATGAAGATCGTTTCGCTGGCTCCGGAGGTGATTTGATGGCTCGGCTGGATCGGAAAATGGTTCGCGTGGATTTGAAGAAGGATGATACGGTCAAGGTCATCTCCGGCCGCGACCGGGGCAAAACCGGGCGGGTGCTGCGGGTGGACCGGGAGACGGGCAAGGTTCTGGTCGAGCACGTGATGATGATCAAGCGCCATACGCGGCCCAACCCCTCGCGGCAGATCAAAGGCGGCATTGCGGAGCGGGAAAGCCCGATCGCGGTTTCTAATGTTCTGATCGTCTGTCCGGGTTGCAATAAGGCGGTGCGCATCGCGCACCACTTGGATCCGACCGCCGGCGGCAAGGTGCGGCGCACCCGGATTTGCCGGAAATGCGGCCAGACGCTCGATAAGAGGTAGCAGTGAGGAATCGATGGCAGCACGATTGAAGGATCACTATCAGAAGAAGGTTGTGCCGGCGCTTTCCAAGGAGTTCGGGTACAAGAACAAGATGGCGGTGCCAAGACTCGAGAAGATCTCCGTCAATATCGGCCTCGGCGAGGCCACCCAGAACGCTAAGCTCATGGATGGCGCGGTGAATGAGCTGGCACAGATCGTAGGCCAGAAACCGGTGGTGACGAAGGCGAAAAAGTCGATTGCACAATTCAAGCTCCGTGAGGGACAGTCGATCGGGTGCATGGTAACGCTGCGCGGCGAGCGCATGTACGAGTTCTTCGACCGGCTGGTGAACATGGCCCTGCCGCGAGTGCGGGACTTCCGCGGAGTTTCCACCAAATCGTTCGACGGCCGCGGCAACTATACGCTGGGCGTGAAGGATCAGTTGATCTTCCCCGAAATCGATTACGCCAAGGTAGAAAAGACCAAGGGGATGAACATCTCGATCACCACCACCGCCCGCACCGACGCGGAAGGCTTGGCCTTGCTGCGCCAAATGGGGATGCCGTTCCGGCAGTAGGGAGAGAAACACCATGGCAACGACTGCCAAAATCGCGAAAGACCTGAGGCTGGAAGAAGCCAGAAAGAGCAAGACGCCCAAACTCCGCTGCCGGCACCGGAACCGCTGCTGGCGCTGCGGGCGCCCGCGCGGCTATCTGCGCAAGTTCGGTGTCTGCCGGCTGTGCTTCCGCCAGCTTGCACTGAACGGCGAGATTCCAGGAGTGATTAAAGCCAGTTGGTAGGAGGCTAAGCAGAACACTCATGATGACCGATCCTATTGCTGACATGCTGACGCGGGTGCGCAACGCGATCCAGGCACGCCATCCGAAGGTGGACGTACCCGCTTCGAAGTTGAAGACCGAGATCGCGCGGATTCTGAAGGAAGAAGGTTACATCAGCAACTTCAAGGTAGCCGAAGAAGGCGCCAAAAAGACCATCAAGATCTACCTGAAATACGGCACTGACAACGCGCCGGTGATTTCGGCGATCGAGCGAGTCTCGCGGCCAGGCTGCCGCGTGTACGTCGGCCAGACCGACATTCCGCGTGTGCTCGGCGGCCTCGGCATCAACATTCTGACGACTGCTCGCGGCGTTATGACCGGGCGCGCCGCCCACAAGGAACACGTGGGCGGCGAAATCTTGTGCCGCGTGTGGTAGTGAGGTTTTGAGATTATGTCCAGAATTGGAAAAAAGCCGATCCCGCTGCCCAGCGGCGTGAAGGTCCAGATCGGCACACAACTGGAAGTTACCGGCCCCAAGGGAAAGCTCGCCGTGCCCATTCCTGCCGGAATTAGTGTCCAGCAAACGGACGGGAAACTGGAGATCAAGCGCGCTTCTGACGACGAAGCCGCTCTCCACGGCCTGACGCGCGCTCTCGCCGCCAACGCGGTCGAGGGTGTTTCGAGCGGATTCACCAAGGAACTAGACATCGTGGGAATCGGATACCGGGCCGATATCAAAGGCAAGGTCGCGACCTTCACGCTCGGTTACTCTCACCCCATCGAGTTCCTCCTGCCGGAAGGCGTCGATCTGAAGATCGACAAGCAGACGCATCTGGTCCTGACCGGCCATGATCGGCAGTTGTTGGGCCAGGTGGCGGCGAATATCCGCGCGCTGCGTAAACCGGACCCTTACAAGAACAAGGGAATCCGCTACACCGGTGAAGCCCTGCGCAAGAAGGTCGGCAAAACCGGAGCGACTGCCAAATGATTCATAAAGTCGAAAAGAAGAAAATTCGAAGCCGCGTTCACAAACGCATTCGCCAGAAATTGCGCGGGACGGCTGAACGGCCGCGACTGGCCGTTTTCCGCAGTGTGGCGCACATCTACGCGCAGGTCATCGACGATGCCCTAGGCAGGACGCTGGTGGCAGCCTCCTCGGTGGCCAAAGACGCCAAACCGGCTCGGGCGGCCAAGGGCGCCAGGACGTCTAAGACGACGAAAACAGGCGGCGGCAATGTCGCGGCGGCCAAGGCGATCGGCAAGCTTTTGGCTGAGCGTGCCAAAGAGAAAGGCATCGCCAAGGTGGTGTTTGACCGAGGCGGCTATCCCTATCATGGCCGCATCAAGGCCCTGGCCGAAGCGGCGCGCGCAGCGGGACTGGAGTTCTGATCCGATGGCTATTGTGAAACGTATCGACCCGTCGACCTTGAACCTCAAAGAGCAGGTGGTGTCCATCAACCGGGTCACCAAGGTGGTGAAGGGAGGCAAGAACCTCAGCTTTTCGGCGCTGGTAGTGATAGGCGATCCGTCGGCCAAAGTAGTCGGCTACGGCGTGGGCAAGGCCAAGGAGGTGCCTTCGGCCATCCGCAAGGGCATCGAGGCTGCCAAGAAGAACCTGCGCAAGGTGCACGTGCCCGAGACCACGATTCCCCACCAGGTGCTGGGTGTCTATGCGAGTTCCCAGGTCCTGCTGAAGCCGGCCCCGGAAGGAACCGGCGTCATCGCGGGAGGCGCGGTACGGGCGGTGATATCGGCCTGCGGGGTTCCCAATGTTTTGACCAAGTCGATCGGCCGGCGGAATCCGCACAATGTCGTCAAGGCCACCATCGTGGCGCTCGAGTCGCTGCGCGATAAGAACGCCGTGGCTGAAATGCGCGGCTTGACGGTGGAGAAACTCTGATGGCGGGCACGATCAAGATCAAACTGGTGCGCAGTCCGATCTCGACGCCGGAGAAGCACAAGAGGGTGGTCAGGGGCTTGGGGCTGCGCAAACTCAACCAAGTCGTGGAGCGGCCCGACTCGCCGGTGTTTCGCGGCATGGTCAAGAAGGTGCCGCATCTGCTGGAAGTGGTGAAATGAGTGAAGGCGGTGGAATGAGAAGTAAGGGCCGGGGGCCGGGAGCCGGAGGCCGGGGGGAACGGACATGAATCTGAGTGGATTGAGACCGCCGGTGGGCCAGAAGAAGGCCCCCAAACGCATCGGGCGCGGCATGGGGTCGGGGCACGGCAAAACCGCGACCCGCGGAAGCAAGGGGCAGCACGCCGGCACGGGGTTCAGCCAGAAGCGCGGTTTTGAAGGCGGGCAGATGCCGATCCACCGCCGCCTGCCGAAGCGCGGATTTACCAATATATTCAAAAAGCAGTTCGCGATCGTCAACCTAGGGCGCCTGGACAAGCTCGACGGTGACACCTTTGGTAGCGACCGTCTGGTGGAGCTCGGTGTCATCAAGAAGACCGGCGACGGTCTCAAGATTCTGGGCTCTGGTGAGTTGACGCGCAAAATCACGGTGGAAGCCCACCAGTTTTCCAAATCGGCGCTGGATAAAATCCGGAAGGCCGGAGGCACGGCTCAGGTAATCGGCGCGTCGGTCGAATAGCGCCGGAATCGAAGGGTATCATGGGTAGGTTTTTTGAAGCGTTCGCAAATATCTTTCGCGTCCCGGACCTTCGCAAGCGGCTCCTGTTCACGCTGGGGCTGCTGGCGGTGTATCGTCTCGGCAGCCAGATTCCGACGCCGGGCATCAATGTCCAGCGCCTGGAGGATTTTTTCAGTTCAGCGCAAGGGTCGATCTTCGGCTTTTTCGACCTGTTCGCCGGCGGGAATCTCCGTCGCCTGACGATCTTCGCGCTGGGCATCATGCCCTACATCACCGCGTCGATCATCCTGCAGTTGTTGACCGTGGTGGTTCCCACGCTCGAAAAGCTCCAGAAAGAAGGCGAATTGGGGCGCCGAAAAATCACCCAGTGGACGCGCTATCTGACCATTATCCTTTCGATCCTGCAGTCGTTCGGAATCGCGCAGGGCTTGCAGACGATGCAGGGCGGCATCGTGATCAATCCCGGATTCGGCTTCGTGCTATTGACCATCATTTCCCTCACCACCGGCACCGCGTTCATCATGTGGTTGGGAGAGCAGATCAGCGAGCGCGGAGTGGGCAATGGCATGTCGCTGATCATCTTCACCGGCATCGTAGTTGGGCTGCCGCGCGCCATTCAGAACATCTACACGAATACCTTCGAAACTCACGAATGGGGTCCCCTGACGCTGATCTCACTCATGGTCATGATGATCGTGGTGGTTGCCTTCATCGTGCTTGTGGAGCGCGGCGAGCGGCGCATTCCGGTGCAGTACGCCAAACGCGTCGTGGGCCGCCGCGTTATGGGCGGGCAGTCCACGCACATGCCGCTCAAGGTGAATGCGGGCGGAGTGATCCCGGTAATTTTCGCCTCCTCGATTCTAGCCTTTCCGCAGACCCTGGCGACTGTCCCCGCGGTGAAAAACATGGCCTGGCTGTCGAGCACGCTGACCAGCATCCAGCACGGTGAACCGCTCTACTACGTCCTGTTCGTGGCGGGCATCATTTTCTTCTGCTTCTTTTACGTCTCGATCATATTTAATCCCAATGAGGCGGCCGACAACATGCGCAAGTACGGTGGCTTCATTCCGGGAATCCGGCCCGGCCGCAACACCGCCGATTACATGAACAACATCCTGACCAAGATTACGGTGGTGGGAGGAATTTATCTTTCGATCCTCTGTCTAATCCCGGACATCATGATCTCGGGCATCAAACTGAACCATTTGCCATTGCTTGGCAACTGGATGGACCGTGTGGCACCGCGGTTCTTAATCGAGGGTTTGAACGTCCAGTTTTATTTCGGTGGGACCTCTCTGTTGATTGTGGTGGGCGTGGCCATGGATACGATCAACCAGATCGAAGCCCAGCTCATCATGCGCCATTATGAAGGCTTCACGCCGCGATCGGGGCGGATCCGGGGTCGGCGGAGTACCTTCTGAACGTTTCGCCTTCTTGTTTTTTGTGAACGGACTGGTTTTGTTTGGTTCCCCAGGTTCGGGAAAGGGTACGCAGGCCAAGCTGCTCGAGCAATGCCTGCGGATCCCACACGTGTCGACGGGCGATATGCTGCGGGCCAAAGGCGCGGCCGCCGGATCTGTGGTGGTCGCCACGATGGAGGCGGGCGCCCTGGTTTCCGACGAAGTGGTCAACCTGATGGTGGAGGATCGGCTCAGCCGGGAGGATGCCGCCCGTGGTTTCATTCTCGACGGCTATCCGCGCACGCGGGCTCAGGCCGAGCATTTGTGCTGTTGGTTCGATCAACGGGGCATTCGCGAGTTGGTGATTCATCTGTCAGTTGATTACAATGTGATCATCGCCCGTTTGACCGGCCGGCGCCAGTGTCCCGTGTGCGGGAGTCTCTACAACATCGTTTCGCAGCCTCCTCGCGTGGACGAGTTGTGCGACCGGGACGGCCAAAGGCTGGTCGTCCGGGATGATGACCGGGAATCGGTGATTCGGGAGCGCCTGGACGCTTATGAGCGGCAGACGCGGCCCGTGTTGGATTACCTAAACGCTGCCGGCCGCCGGGTCTACAGCGTGGATGCCAGCCAGGGCAGTCCGGAAGAGGTTTTTCAGAAGATTCGCCAGGCTCTGGAGACGCATGATCGTAAGGAAAACGTCGGCTGAGCTGGAGAAAATGCGGTGCAGCGGTCTGCTGGTCTGGCGGATCCTCGAAAAGTTGAAGGAGTTGGCGGCCGAAGGCGTGAGTACCATGGATCTGGAGGTCGCCGCCGAAAAGATGATTTCCGATGCCGGAGCGCGGCCGGCCTTTAAAGGGTATTTTGTTCCGGCAGCGGGTGAGGTTTACAAGTTCGTGTTGTGCACTTCGGTCAATGACGAGATTGTCCATGGGATGCCGAATCCGAAGCGCATCCTCAAGAAAGGCGATATCGTTTCCATCGACACGGGAGTGAAGCTGGATGGTTACTATGGCGATTCTGCGATCACCGTGCCCGTCGGAGATGTAAGTGCGCAAGCCGCCAAGCTGCTCGAGGTGACACGCGAGTCCTTGGAACTGGCCATCGATCAAGTGCGATCGGGCAATCGCCTGTTTGATGTTTGTGGTGCCGTCGAGCAGCATGTGACGGCGAACGGCTTTTCGGTGGTGCGAGAGTATGTGGGCCACGGCATTGGCACTCAGCTTCATGAGGAGCCGCAAGTGCCCAATTATGTGGATCGCAAGAACGAAAATCCGCGGCTCAGGGAAGGCATGGTGCTGGCGATTGAGCCGATGGTAAATGCCGGACGCCCCGATGCCGTGGTGCGGAAAGACCGCTGGACGGCGGTGACCAAGGACGGGCAGAATTCGGCGCATTTTGAACACTGCGTCGCCGTCACCGAGAACGGGCCATGGGTGTTGACCAGGCCGTGAACCGGCGGGGCCCGCGCCGGGCGGGCGAACCCAAAGGTTTCGCGGCCGGGCCTGTGGTCGCGGCCACCGTGATCGAACAGCGGCCGAGCGGAGTGTACCTGGTGGCGCTCGAAAACCGGCATGCGGTTTTGGCCCACTTGGTGGGCGAGTTGAAACGGAATTTTGTGAGGCTGGTCGCGGGAGATCGCATCGAAGTGAAATTGAGTGAGCACGATCCGGGCCGCGGAAGAATCTGCCGGAAGCTGTGAGGGGATCGGATCGCTGCCGGTTTCGCCCGGCTCGCGACTCCTCCCTGCCGGCTTGAGGTTTTTATGAAGGTACGAGCGTCGGTCAAAAAGATTTGCGATAAGTGCAAGGTGATCCATCGCGAAGGTGTGGTGCGGGTCATCTGCGTGAACCCGAAACATAAGCAGAGACAGGGATAACGAGGAACTATCATGGCACGCTTAGCCGGTGTAGACCTGCCGCCCGCCAAGAGGGCCGAGATCGGGCTGACTTACATCTACGGCATCGGCCGTACCCGATCGCGGTCGCTGCTGCACCGGGCCGGCATTGATTTCGACAAGAAAGTCCGGGATTTGACCGAAGACGAGGTCAACCGTGTGCGTCAGATCCTGGAAGAAGAAGGCGCCGTCGAAGGCGACCTGCGCAAAGAAGTCTCGATGAACATCAAGCGTCACATTGAGATGGGTTCTTACCGCGGACTGCGGCACCGCCGCGGGCTGCCCGTGCGAGGCCAGAGGTCGCATACCAACGCCCGCACCCGCAAGGGTCCGCGCCGCGGAACCATTGCCAACAGGAAGAAGGCAACCGCGAAGACGTAAAGGCTGAATATGGCGAAGGCACCGACGAAAACGGCGAAGAAGAAGAGTTTCAAGAAGAAGGAAAAACGCATCGTTCACACGGGGGTCGTGCATGTTCAGGCCACCTTCAACAACACCATCGTGACCATCACCGACCAAGAGGGCGGCACGCTCGCCTGGTCGAGCGCGGGCTCGCTCGGATTTCGCGGGTCCCGCAAAGGCACCCCGTTTGCCGCTCAGCAGGCTTCTCTAACTGCGGCCAATAAGGCGGTGGAGAGTGGCTTGCGGTCGGTGGAAGTCCGGGTGAGCGGACCGGGCTCGGGCCGCGAGTCGGCAGTGCGCGCTCTGTCGACGGCGGGCATCGAGGTGCGGGCCATCAAGGACGTCACGCCGATTCCACACAACGGCTGCCGCCCGCCCAAGAAGCGGAGAGTTTGAAGCAAGCGATCGCAAGCGGGAAGAAGGCCAGCCAGGCTGTAAACCGCACCTGAAAAGAAGGTAAAGGAGAGACGATTTGGCACGATACATCGGCCCGGTCTGCCGGCAATGCCGGCGCGAGGGCATGAAACTCTATCTGAAAGGTGAGCGCTGTCACAGCGAAAAGTGCGCCATCGAGAAGCGTAACTTTGTTCCCGGGCAGCACGGCAAGGATCGTAAGGCGAAGCTGGTCGGATATGGCTTGCAGCTTCGTGAGAAACAGAAGGTGCGGCGCATCTACGGCGTACTGGAGACGCAGTTCCGGAACGCCTACGAGAAAGCGGCTCATGCTAAAGGGATCACCGGAGAAAATCTGATGTCCGGGTTGGAGCGACGTCTGGACAGCGTGATCTACCGCATGGGCTTCGGGACCAGCCGCGCGCAGGCGCGCCAGATCGTACGCCACGGCCACGTCGAGCTCAACGGGCGCAAGTGCAACATTCCTTCGGCATTGGTGAAGGTCGGCGATGTGGTTTCGGTCCGCGAAAGCAGCCGGACGAACCCGACCATCCTGGCGGCGCGTGATGCGACGGCCCACGCGCCGGCCCCCAACTGGATTGACGTAGATCGCGAAGGATTGAAGGGACGGGTCCAGGCCTTGCCGAAACGCGACGAGCTGGTGCAGATCCAGCTGAACGAGCAGCTGATCGTCGAGTTGTATTCGAAATAGAGTGTGGAGCCAGGGGTCACGAGCGGGGCCGGGAGAGGAAATGACCTGGCCGGCCTCGGGCTTGGGAGCCCCGACCCCGGGAAAGGTTTTCTATGTTTAAAGGTTTTCAGAAACCGAAACGGTTAGTCGCCA
>Ga0306923_10006484_pt1 | contig 11554 bp, 10 predicted proteins | sample sta12Can44000108_FD_203841 | JGI IMG/M metagenome (GOLD analysis project Ga0306923, IMG submission 203841) | Lab enrichment of tropical soil microbial communities from Luquillo Experimental Forest, Puerto Rico - statanox.12C.anox.44.000.108 (v2)... | ecosystem: Environmental > Terrestrial >...
CTGGCCGGTGGCGAGCGCCGTGGCGATCCTCGCGCTGCTGCTGCTGGTCGTGCCGATCCTGCTGTTCCAGCGTCTCGAGCGGCGCGAGCTGGGGGCAGGCACGTGACCTCGCGTGGACTGTTCACCCGCATCATGCTGGTCCTCGGCCTCGTGTTCCTGTACGTGCCGATCGCGTCGATGATGGTGTTCTCCTTCAACAACTCGCGCCTCGTCACGGTATGGGATGCAGCGCATTCGCCGACCTTCAAGTGGTACAGGGCGCTCCTCAGCAACGAACAGATCCTCGGCGCCGCCTGGCTCTCGATCCGCATCGCGCTCATCGCCGCGAGTGCCGCGGTCGTGCTCGGCACGCTCGCCGGCATCGCGCTGACCCGTTTCGGGCCGTTCCGCGGCCGGCTGCTGCTCGCCGGCATGACCACGGCGCCGATCGTCATGCCCGAGGTGATCACCGGACTGTCGCTGCTGCTGCTGTTCGTCGCGATGGGGCAAATGATCGGCTGGCCCCGCGGCGTGGGAGCCGTCACGATCACGCTCGCCCACATTACCTTCTGCATGGCCTACGTGACGGTGGTCGTGCAGTCGCGTCTCGCCGGGTTCGATGAGTCGCTGGAGGAGGCCGCCATGGACCTCGGTGCGCGGCCGTTGACAGTGTTCGGGCGCATCACCCTGCCGCTCATCCTGCCGGCGATCGCCTCAGGGTGGCTGCTGGCGTTCACGCTTTCGTGGGATGATCTGGTGATCACGCAGTTCGTCGCCGGACCCGGGTCGAGCACCTTGCCCATGGTCATTTTCTCCAAGGTGCGCTTCGGCGTGACGCCCGACGTCAACGCGCTCGCCACCATCATGGTCCTCATCGTGGCGACCGGCATCGCGCTCTCTACGGTATGGATGCGTTACCGCGAGCGCCGGCGGGAGCGCGACGTGCAGCTCGCCGCGGCGGCGAATCTGTGATGGCGACAACTCAGGCGGTGTACTCATGAGCGGTGAAGTACTGGGCATCGATGTCGGCGGATCCTCCGTCAAGGCCGGGCTGGTCGATGTGCAGCGCGGCAGCGTCCAGGGGGCTCTCATCTCGGCACCGACGCCGCGCCCCTGTACGCCGGGCTCCCTGATGCCCGTACTGGTGGCGCTCGCGGCGCGGCTGCAGGATGGAACCGGGCGCGCCGGTGTCGCCTTCCCGAGCGTCATCAAGGCCGGCACGGCCTACACCGCGGCCAATATCGATGCCGGCTGGATCGGCACCAACGGCGCGGCGCTCGCGGCAGAGGCACTGGGGCGGCCGGTGCTGATGCTGAACGATGCCGATGCTGCCGGCATCGCCGAGATGCATTTCGGCAGCGGTCGCGGTTGCACAGGCACGGTCGTCATGCTCACCTTCGGTACCGGCATCGGCACCGCGCTCTTCACCGGCGGCAAGCTCTTCGCGAACACCGAGCTGGGACACCTGGTGCTGCGGGGAATGGACGCCGAGAAGTGGACCTCGGCGCACGTGCGTACGGCCGAGGGTCTCGATTTTCCGGGATGGATCGCGCGCGTGAACGAATATCTGGCGGAGCTGCATCGACTAATGTGGCCGGACGTGTTCATCCTCGGCGGCGCGGTCAGTGAGCGCTTCGAGGAATTCGCCCCGCTGCTGCGCTCGCCCGCCGAGATACGGCCGGCGCTTTTCGCCAACCAGGCGGGCGTGGTCGGCGCCGCAATGGCCGCCGCGACACCCGGCGCGGGGCCGTGAGCCTGCCGTGAGCGGCAAGCTCGGGGACGTGGGCACGACGATCTTCACGATCATGTCGCGCCGTGCGCGTGAGCTCGATGCGCTCAACCTCGGGCAGGGCTTCCCCGATTACGACATCGACCCGCGGCTCACCGAGCTCGTGGCCGAGGCCATGGCGGGCGGTCACAACCAGTACGCGCCCATGGAGGGTCTGCCGGAGCTGCGCGAGCGCATCGCCGCGAAGCTCCTCGGCTCCTATGGCGTGCGAATCGATGCCGACGCCGAGGTAACCATTACCCTCGGCGCGACCGAGGCGATCTACTCTGCAGTGCAGGCCGTCATCGCTGCCGGCGATGAGGCGATCGCCTTCGATCCCGCCTACGATTCGTACGAGCCGGCGGTGCGCCTCGCCGGCGGACGCTGCGTGCGCGTGCCGCTCGTGCCACCGCAGTTTCGCTACGACTGGGACCGCGTGCGCGCAGCGCTGAGCGATCGCACGCGCCTGGTGCTCTTCAACAGCCCGCACAATCCCGCCTGCAGTACCGCGAGCGCCGCCGACCTCGATGAGCTCGCCCGCCTCATCGCCGGGCGCGACATGCTCGTGATCGCCGATGAAGTGTACGAGCACGTGGTGTTCGATGGCGCGCGGCACGCCTCGGTGCTCGCACACCCGGGCCTCGCTTCGCGCAGCTTCGCGGTGTTCTCCTTCGGCAAGACCCTCCACGCCACCGGATTGCGCGTCGGCTACTGCGTGGCACCGGCGCAGCTCACGCGCGAGCTGCGCAAAGTCCATCAGTTCAACACCTTCAGCATCGCTCACCCGCTCCAGCACGCGATCGCCCGCTATCTCGGCGAGCAGCCGCGCTGCGGTGAGGGGCTGGCGAGTTTTTTCCAGGCCAAGCGCGATCGCCTGCGCCGCGCACTCGAGTCTTCCGGCTTCCGGCTGCCGCCTGCCGAGGGAACGTATTTTCAGCTGCTCGACTTCGGTGCGTTTGACTCGAGCGACGATCGCGCCTTTGCCGAGCGGCTGCTGACCGAGGCGCGTGTGGCCACCATCCCGCTCTCGCCCTTCTACGCGCAGCCCGAGCCGCTCAGCTTCGTGCGACTGTGTATCGCCAAGCGCGACGCAACGCTCGATGAGGCGGCCGCGCGGCTCAACGCGTTCGCCGCCCGAGCGGGACGCGGCTGAGCCATGAGCACACTGCGTGTCTCGCTCGTGCAGCAGCCACTCGCCTGGCATGACGGCGCCGCCAACCGGGCGCACTTTGCCGGGCTGCTGCGGCCGCTCGCCGGGCGCACCGACCTCGTGGTGCTGCCGGAGACCTTCACCACCGGTTTCAGCATGGAGGTCGAGCAGCTCGGTGAGCCGCCCGGCGGCGAGACGAGCGAGTGGCTCGTGCAGCTCGCGAGCACGCTCGACGCCGTGATTACCGGCAGCGTCATCACCATCGAGGGGACGCGCTACTACAACCGGCTGCTGTGGGCATCGCCCACGGGGGAGCTGAGGCATTACGACAAGCGCCACCTGTTCCGCATGGGTCGCGAGCACGAGCACTTCGCAGCCGGTTGCGCCGCCTGGAGCGTGGCGTGGCGCGGATTCAACGTCTGTCCGCTCGTCTGTTACGACCTGCGCTTCCCGGTATGGAGCCGGCGCCGCCCCGAACTCGACTACGACCTGCTGCTCTACGTGGCGAACTGGCCGGCGGCGCGCGCGGATGCCTGGCGACAGCTGCTGCGCGCACGCGCTATCGAAAATCAGGCCTACGTGGTCGGCGTCAACCGCGTGGGCAATGACGGACGCGGCGTGCCCTACGCCGGTGACAGCGCCGCCATCGACTTCCGGGGTCGCACGCTCGCCGATGCCGGCGATCGTCCGGCACTCCTCACGGTACAGCTGCCGCGTGAGCCGCTCACCGAGTTCCGCGAGAAGTTCCCCGCGCACCTCGACGCCGACCGCTTCACTCTAGAGCTGCAGGATCCCCCGTTGCGCTCATGAAGAAAACCACGCGCGTCAATCATCCACCGGCGGTCGAGCTGCCACCGGACAATCATCCCGTCGTCGCTCCGATCTATCAGTCGGTGAAGTTCGAGTTCGACACGGTCGAAGAGACCGAGCGCTACCTGCGCGGTGAGCGACCCGGCTTCTACTACTCGCGCGCCTCGAACCCGACGACACGGCAGCTCGAGCTGCTGCTCGCGGAGCTGCAGGGGCGCGATGACTGCCTGGTCACCGCCTCCGGGGTCGGCGCCATCTCGCAGACCCTGCTCGCGCTCTTGAGTCACGGCGATCACGTCATCGGTTTCATCGAGAGCTATAACCCGACGCGTTACGTCATCCGCCGCGTCCTCGGCCGCTTCGGCGTCACTCACACGCTGCTGTCCATCGAGGATCTCGCCGGGGTCGAGCGCACGCTCGCCACGCATCCGACGCGCCTGGTGATCTTCGAGAGCCCCACCAATCCGGTCACCAAGATCGCCAATATCGCGGCACTCACGCGCCTCGCCCGCGCTGCCGGTGCGCTCAGCGTCCTGGACAATACCTTCGCCGGCTTCCACCAGCATGGCGGCTACGAGGTGGACGTCTACCTGCACAGCCTCACCAAGTTCGCCTCCGGTACCGGCGATGTCATGGGTGGAGCAGTGATCGCACGCGGCGAGCTGATCCGCGCCATGCGGACCGACTTCGGCGCGCTCGGGGGCACACTCGACCCGCACGCCGCGTGGCTCATCCTGCGGGGCCTCAAGACCTACTTCGTGCGTTATCGGGCCCAGTGCGCGAGCGCGCTGCGCATTGCGCAGTTCCTCGCCGAACAGGCGGCGGTCGCACGCGTGCACTACCCGGGATTGCCGAGCCACCCTCAGCATGCGCTCGCCGCGGAGCAGATGCAGGATTTCGGCAACATCGTCAGCTTCGACCTCAGAGGTGCTGCGGCGGCTGCGCGGCGTTTCGCCGACGCACTCGAGCTGTTCGCGCGCACTGCCAGCCTCGGATCCACCGAGTCGCTTGTGGTCACGGCGCAAATGATGGGCGGTCGCGAGCTCGACCCCGATCTGCGACGGCTGTCGGCGATTACCGATGGCACGATCCGCCTGTCGATCGGGCTCGAGGACAGCGACGACCTGATCGCGGATCTCACGCGCGCTCTCGCCGCGGCAGGCGGCTGAAAGCGCGCCCCGGGGAAATTGCGCTGATCGCGCCGCAGCGCAAGCGGCCACCGACAAGCCCGAGCTCAGGCCGCGTAAATTTCGCGTGCCGGCACGATGCCGCGCCGCACGGGCGAGCGCAGTCTCACGCACTGCGGCGTCAACGGCGAACGCTGTACAAAACTTAAGGCCTTCGTCCTCTTGCGCCTGATGAGCAGTGGGCGTATTGAGTCCGTCACGGCAGCTTGCGGCGCGGAACTGGTGAGGCGCTCGAGCAGTCGAACCATTCGCTTCGAGTTTCATTTGCAGGAAGGATGCCGCATGAACATCGAGTCGCCAGCGATGCCTTACAACTTCGTCGACCTCGAGCCGGCGATCTCGCGCGACACTCTGGTGTTCCACTTCCTGCGCCATCAGCGCGTGTGCTTCGACCGCATGCTGGCGATGGTGCGTGGCACGGAGCTCGAGCCGCTCGATCTCGTCGAGCTGATCCGTGTCACCGAGCGCAACCCGGCACAGCACGGGCTGTATCGCTATGCCGCGGAAGTCTATAACCACAACCTCTACTGGAACTCGATGCGTCCACGTGGCGGTGGCCCGGCCACCGGTCTCGTCGCCGAGCCGCTGCGTGAGCGCTTCGGCTCGCATGAGCGCTTCGTGCGCGAGTTCACCGACGCCGCCGGCGCTCACTTCGGCAGCGGCTGGGTGTGGCTGGTGTGGCGCGCCGGGACACTGGAGATCGTCACCACCAGCAACGCCGGTACGCCGTTGGTGCGCGGGGACGTGCCGCTGCTGGCGCTCGATCTGTGGGAGCACGCGTACTACCTCGATCACCAGAATCGCCGCAGCGCGTACGTCAGCGCCTTCCTCGAGGAGCTGGTCAACTGGGAAACCGCGAACCGCACCCTCGCCGAGATCGGCGCCGGCAGCGAGACGCGCGCGGCGCGGGCGCGCGCGGTCGTGCCGGTCGCGCGGGCGGGGATCGGCATGCCTTGAATTCGGCACGCGCTCTGCTGCTTCTGCTCGTGCCTGCGACAGGCGTGGGGCAGACGGTGGCAACGAGCGCCGCCACGGCGACGCCCACGCCCGCCGAATGGCGATCGTATGACGTCCTCGTGGATTTCCGCGCGCTGCCCCGGACTTATTCGTGCGATGAGCTGTGGTACAAGGTGCGCGACGTGCTGTTGCAGCTCGGCGCACGGGCCTACATGACCATCACGCCCTACGACTGTGGCAGCACTCACGGCACGCGCTCACCGCGCGTGGAGGTGAAGTTCCAGATGCCGCAGACGCTTTCGGGCTCGGCAACGCGCTACGCCGAGATCACTGTCAGCGAGCAGGCGGTGCACCTCACCGCCGGTGAGCCGAGCTCGTTGCAGGCGGGTGATTGCGAACTCATGCGGCAGATGCAGGGCACGTTGCTCGCGGGCTTGCCGGTGCATGTCGCGGCGGCGGCATTCAACTGCACCGCGCCCGCCGAGTCCTTCGCGCTCACCGTCGAAGCTCAACGCGTCACGCAGGGCGCGACGCCCCGCTCCTGAGACCGGCTCGTCGCGGCTGAGGTCTCACAGGCTGCTCGCCACCCGCACCCGGTGCGGGTGATAGGGCAGCACCTCCAGCACTTCGCCCTCGCTGAGCCGGTGCTGCACGCCGCGCCAGAAGTTTGCGGTCAGGATCTCCCCGTGCACGCGCAACAGCGCCGCGCGCTGCTCGTCGGTGAAGCCGAGAAAGTTGAGGAAGGTCTCGGGGAAGATATCGTTGTCGGCGACGTAGAACCAGGCCTCGCCGCGCATCTCGTCCTCCTCGTGCGTCGGCGGCGGCACGTCGCGGAAGTTGCAGTCGGTGACGCGGCAGAGCTCGTCGTAGTCGTAGAAGATTACCCGGCCGTTGCGCGTCACCCCGAAATTCTTCAGCAGCAGATCGCCCGGAAAGATGTTGGTATAGGCCAGATCGCGGATGCACTGGCCGTAATCGAGTACCGCGCGCTCGGCGTTCCCCGCCTGCGCCTGGCGCAGGTACAGATTGAGCGGTGTCATGCGCCGCTCGATGTAGAGGTGATCGAACACCAGGTCGGCGCCGTCCTCGTGCACGGTGCCGGCGGTCTCGCGGCGCAGCTCATCGAGCAGCTCGGGCGCGAAGCGCGCCCGCGGAAAGCGCAGGCGGCGAAACTCCTGCGCATCCACCAGCCGCCCGGCCCGGTCATGAATGAACACCAGGCGGTATTTCGCCATCACCTCCTCGCGCAGCACCGTCTTGGGGTAGGCAAAGCGGTCGCGGATCACCTTGAAGACCACATCGAAGGAAGGCAGCGTGAAACACACCATCACCAGACCGCGCTCGCCGGCGGCATGCACGAACAGGTCCTCGGTGTGCTCGAGATTGCGCATCAGCTCGCGGTAGCGCTCGGTCTTGCCCTGGCGCGCGCGCCCGAGGACGGTGAAGAGCTCGCTCACCGGCTTGCGTGGCATGAGGGACCTGAGGAATACCACCGCTGCCGCGACCCGCTCGAGGTCGGCGTGAAAATAGGAGCGCGTGAAGCTGAACACGATGCTGACGTCGGCCTCGGCCAGCATCACCGCATCCACCAGCACGCCGCCATCGGTGTTCTTGAGCGCAATGACGAGCGGCACGAGGAAGTCGCGCCCGAGGATGCGCCCGACGATATAGGCACGCGACATCTGGTAGAAGACCGCGCGGATCACCTCGACCCGCTCGACCGCGCGCCGCTCGCCGCGCGCCTTGAGGTAGCTGCGCACCTCGCTGGCGACGTGCGCGATGCTCGTGTCGAGGTCACGCCACACCGAGCGGAAGCGCACGTCGCCGAGCAGATCCTCGATGAGCAGCAGCAGTGAGCCGTGATTGACGTAGGTGTTGGTGCCAAGGGCCGAATGGATGTCGGCGAGTGGATCGAGGTCGGTGGCGACGAACTCGATGTCGGGTGCGACTCCGACGGTGCCGAAGAGGCGGCGGCTGATGGAGCTGAAGAAGGTCTTGGTGAACTCCGGGTCCGGCAGCGCCACGATCTGTGTCGCGAACTCGGCGCGAATCTCGCACCACAGGCTGCGCTCGGCCGCCTGCGCACCGAGCGCCAGGCGCAGGGCGGCGATGGTCTGGTTGACGAAATGGTCGTACAGCTCGATGCGCTCGACGGCATCCCGCTGACTGCCCCTCCAGTCGCGCGTGTCGAAGCGCTGCGGTGCGCGGCGCGTGATGACACGGAACTCGGCGTTGTAGCGGGCAAACGCGTCGACGATGTGGCGCGCACACTCGCGCGGGGAGGGGACGGCAGGGGTATCCATGCGGCGCGGCGAGCGTCAGTCGAAGTCGGTCGGAAGTGATGGATCGAGCCGGTGCTGGTAGAGCCGCTCGATCTGCGAGGCGAGTACCCGCCCGGTCGAGAGCGGCGGCAGCGCGTGCACGGGGAAGAACTCGACCGCATCGGTCTCGCTGCTCGCGGCGGGATCGCCGCCCTCGAGCTCGCAGACGAAGAACAGCTTGTAGATGTGATGCACGCCCGGGGGATGCGGGTGGCGGTTCTTGTCGATGAGCGCGGCGAGCTTCACCGGGCGCGCGCGGTAGCCGGATTCCTCGAGGATCTCGCGCGCGACCGCCTCCGACGGTGCATCGTTCACATCGACCCAGCCGCCGGGCAGCGTCCAGCGGCCGTCGGCACGCTCGCGCACCAGCAGCACGCGGTCATCCCGGAACACCCCACCGCGCACATCGACCTTGGGCGTGGCATAGCCGTGCTCGCCGGCCCAGAGCTCACGTGCGGCAGCGAGCGGGATCTCGAGCTCGCGCGACAGCAGGTCGGCCACGAGCTCGGCGAGCTGCGTGTAGCGCTCGCGGTCGAAGGGATCGTGCGTGAACGCGAGACCCGTCTGCGCGATGGCCTGCACCTTGCGCGCCCACTCGAGCAGGTTGCGGGGAGGCTGCGGGCTCATGAGTTCCGCAGCAGTGCCGGCAGTTAAAGGTTGCGGATCAGCGCATCGGCGAAGGCGCTGGTCGACACTTCCTGCGCGCCCTCCATGAGACGGGCGAAGTCGTAGGTGACGATCTTCTGCCCGATGGTGCGGTCCATGGCGCCGATGATCGCATCCGCCGCCTCCACCCAGCCGAGGTAACGGAACATCATCTCGCCGGAGAGGATCACCGAGCCGGGATTGACCTTGTCGAGGTTGGCGTACTTGGGCGCTGTGCCGTGGGTCGCCTCGAACACGGCATGGCCGGTGAGGTAATTGATGTTGCCGCCCGGGGCGATGCCGATGCCGCCGACCTGCGCAGCGAGCGCATCGGACAGGTAGTCGCCGTTGAGATTCGTCGTGGCGATGACATCGAACTCATCCGGGCGCGTCAGCACCTGCTGCAGCGTGATGTCGGCGATCGCGTCCTTGACGAGGACGCGGCCCGCCTGCCGGGCGGAGCTCATGTCGGCGTTGGCCTGCTGCTCGCCTTTGGCGGCCTTGGTGCGCTCCCATTGCTCCCAGGTGTAGGTGCTCGCGGCGAACTCGCGCTCGGAAAGCTGATAACCCCAGTTGCGGAACGCGCCCTCGGTGAATTTCTGGATGTTGCCCTTGTGCACCAGGGTGACGCTCTTGCGCTTGTTGGTGACGGCATAGGCGAGGGCGGCGCGGATCAGCCGTTCCGAGCCTTCCTTCGATACCGGCTTGATGCCGATGCCGGAGGTCTCCGGGAAGCGGATGCGCGCGTAGGCCTTGGGGAATGCCTGGCGAAACAGCTCGAGAAACTTCTGATCGTCCGCAGTACCGGCCTCGAATTCGATGCCGGCGTAGATGTCCTCGGTGTTCTCGCGAAAGATCACCATGTCGACCTTCTCCGGGTGTCGTACCGGAGAAGGCACACCCTTGAACCAGCGCACCGGGCGCAGGCACACGTAGAGATCGAGCATCTGGCGCAGAGCGACGTTCAGCGAGCGGATGCCGCCACCGACCGGAGTGGTGAGCGGACCCTTGATGGATACGAGGTACTCGCGGCAGGCGGCAACCGTCTCATCCGGCAGCCACGTGTTGAACAGCTTGTTGGATTTCTCGCCGGCGAACACCTCCATCCAGTAGATGCGGCGCCGGCCACCGTAGGCCCTGGCAACCGCCGCGTCCATGACGCGCACGCTGGCACGCCAGATGTCGGGTCCGGTGCCGTCGCCTTCGATGAAGGGAATGATCGGGTTCTCCGGGACGCGCAGCTTGCCGTCCTGCAGCGCGATCTTCGCGCCCTGCGGCGGGGGCGTGATCTTCAAGGGGGCGGCCGTGGACATGAGGCATGCACTCCTGCAGGGAATTTCCGGTGCCGGGGTCGTCGCCGGGGCGGGAAATGCTAGCACAGGGCTCACCGCGCCAGCGGCGCATACCCCAAGCCGGCCCCGTGTGAGAGACTGCCGCGCGGTTTTACGCCCCGGGGTGGGTGAGGAAACGAACAGCGCATGTCCAATGCCATGGGTATTAATAAGAGTCGCAGTGCCGCACCGGCGAGCCGGTCGGTGCTGCGGCAGATGTGTGCCGTGCGGCCGATCGATCCGGCCCCGGCGGGCAAAGCCCGTCTGAAGCAGGTCCTGAGTGCGCGCGCGCTCATCGCCATAGGCCTCGGCGCCACCATCGGCTCAGGCATTTTCGTCTTGACGGGCACCGTCGCCGCGAACCACACCGGCCCGGCGATCACGCTGTCACTGCTGATCGCCGCCTTCGGTGGCGGCCTGGCCGCCCTGTGCTACTCGGAATTCGCGGCGTTCCTGCCGGTGCCCGGTAGCGCCTACAGCTACACCTACGCGACGCTCGGCGAAGCGCTCGCCTGGTTCATCGGCTGGAACCTGCTGCTCGAGTACGCGATCTCGGCTTCCGCGGTCGCGGTGAGCTGGTCGGCTTACGTCGTGAGCCTGCTGGCCGATGCGCACATCCATCTGCCGGCGGCGCTGGTGAATGCGCCGCTCGGGCTGGATGCCAACGAGCATGTGATCCCGACGCACGCGCTCATCAACGTGCCCGCCGTGGTGATCGTCGCCGCCATGACGTGGCTCCTGTACGTCGGAGTGCGTTTCTCCGCAGGCGCCAACTCGTACATGGTGGCCCTCAAGGTCGGCATCATCATCGTCATCGTCATCGCGGGACTTTCCTACATCGATACCGCGAACTGGCACCCCTACATACCGCCTAACACGGGCGTCCGCGGTCACTTCGGCTGGACCGGCATCATGCAAGGCGCCGCCATCATCTTCTTCTCCTACGTCGGCTTCGACACCGCCTCGACCACGGCGCTCGAGGCCCGCAACCCGCAGCGCGACCTGCCGATCGGCATCCTCGGTGCGTTGCTGATCTCGGCCGTGCTGTACGTTGCCATGTCCACCGTACTCACCGGCATGGTCCCGTACACCAAGCTCGACTCCGACGCCCCGGTTGCTCTCGCCCTCGACGCCCACCCGCAGCTCTCCTGGCTCTCGCCGCTGCTGAAGATCGGCGTGATCGCCGGCATGACCTCCGTCATCCTCACTTCACTCCTCGGCCAGCCGCGCATCCTGCTGTCGATGGCTGACGACGGGCTGTTGCCGCCGACGATGAGCCGCTGCCATCCGCGCTTCAAAACTCCGCACGTGTCGACAGTCATCACTGGGGTGTTCGCGGCGCTGATCGCCGCGGTCTTCCCGCTCGACCTGCTCACCGACCTGATCTCCATGGGCATACTGCTGGC
>Ga0306923_10006487_pt1 | contig 11553 bp, 6 predicted proteins | sample sta12Can44000108_FD_203841 | JGI IMG/M metagenome (GOLD analysis project Ga0306923, IMG submission 203841) | Lab enrichment of tropical soil microbial communities from Luquillo Experimental Forest, Puerto Rico - statanox.12C.anox.44.000.108 (v2)... | ecosystem: Environmental > Terrestrial > Soil...
GCTCGCCGCGCGCGTCCCCCCGCTCGCGCTCCTCGGCGCCGGCATCGCGCTCACGACGCTCGGGGAGCTGCGCTGGGGTGTCCCGGCGCTCGCCTGGATCGCGCCGGTGCCCTTCCTGCTCTACCTCCGCGCGCGGTCCGGCTGGCGCGCGCGGCTCGTGCTCCTCGGCGCGGTCCTCGTCGCCTTGCACCTCCAGGTGGCGAAGATCGTCACCCCGCCGCTCTCCTACGCGTTCGTGCCCGCCTACGCGGTCCCGCTCGCCCTCGTCGACGGGCTCGTCCTCGTGCTGGCCGACGCCCTCCGGCGCCGCGCCAGCGACCGGTGGGGTCTCTACGCCTTTCCCGCGGCGACCGCGCTCGCCGAGGTCGCCTGCTATCGGCTCTCTCCGGCGGGCACCTGGGGCATCGCCGCGAACTCCCAGATCGGGAACCTGCCGCTGCTCCAGCTCGCGGCGCTCCTCGGCCCCTCGGCGATCGGCTTCCTCGTCGCGTGGACGGCGAGCCTCGCGGCGCTCCTCCTCGCCTCGCCCGCTCCGCGCCGCTTCGCGCGCGACGCCGCCCTCCTCGGCGCGGCGCTCGTCGCGACGCCCCTCCTCGGCGCCTGGCGGCTCGCGGCGCACCAGGGGCGCACCGTCACGGTCGCCGGCGTCGTCGCCGACCTCGGGCCCACGCCCGCGGGCTTCCCCGACGACGCCGCGCTCGCCGCGAACACCGACGCGCTCTTCGCGCGCTCGGAGCGCGCGGCCGCGAGCGGGGCGCGGGTCGTGGTGTGGAACGAGGCGGCCACCGTCGTCCGGGCGGCGGAGGAGCCGGCGTTCCTCGCGCGCGGCGCCGCCCTCGCGCGCGCCCGCGGCGTGGATCTCGTCCTCGCCTACGCCGTCCCGCTCTCTGCTGCGCCAGGCGCCTTCGAGAACAGGTACGCCTGGCTCTCGGACCAGGGAGAGCTGCTCGAGACGTACGAGAAGCACCACCCGGTGCCCGGCGAGGGCTCCGTGGCCGGCACCGCGCCGCTGCGCGCGCTCGACCGTCCGTACGCGCGGGCTGCCGGCGCCATCTGCTACGACTACGACTTCCCCGCGATGGGGCTCGGCCACGCGCGCCTCGGCGCCGGGCTCGTGGTGGTGCCGTCGTCCGACTGGCTCGGCATCGACCCGTTCCACACGGAGATGGCGCGCCTGCGCGCGATCGAGGGCGGCTTCTCGGTGGTGCGGCCAGTGCGCTGGGCCACCTCGGCGGCGTTCGACGCCTACGGCCGCGCCCGCGCCACGCTGCCGTTCTTCGAGGAGAACGACCGGATCCTGCTCGCGACCGTCCCGGTCGAGCCGGTCCGCACGCTCTACGGGCGGATCGGCGACTCGATCGCCCTCGCCTACGGTGCGATCCTCCTGGGAGCGCTCGCCGCCGCGCTCCGCGCCCGATCCGGCGCGCGGGATGCCACGGAGGTGGCGTCCCGGGAGGCCGCATGATCGCGCTCGACCACCTCGTCGTGATGGCGCGCTCGCTCGACGAGGGCGCGCGCTGGCTGGAGCGGGAGCTCGGCGTTCGACCCGACCCCGGCGGCGCGCACGCCGGCTTCGGGACGCACAACGCCCTGCTGCGCCTCGGGGACGACGTGTACCTCGAGATCCTCGCGCCCGACCCCGGGCAGCCCGCGCCGGCGCGGCCGCGGCTCTTCGGCCTCGACGAGCCGGAGACGCGCCGCCTGATCGAAGACGGCCCGCTGCTCCTGCACTGGGTCGCGCGCACCGACGACCTCCCGGGCGCGCTCACGCGGCTCGCGGGCGGCGCGGGCGTCGCCGCGCAGGACCTCGGGCTCCAGACGCCGATGCGTCGGGGCGACCTCGCCTGGAGCCTCGCGATCCGTGCCGACGGGGCACGACCCTGGGGCGGGCTCCCGAGCCTCATCGACTGGGCCGGCGCGCCGCACCCCTGCACGCGCCTCGCGGACCGTGAACTCTCGCTCATCGCGCTCGAGGCGTCGCTCGCGCCGGCGGCCGCGACCGCGCTCACCGGGACCCTCCCGGACCCCCGGCTCCGGCTCACGCCCGGGGAGCCGGCGCGCCTCACCGCGCGGATCCGGAGCCCGCGTGGCGAGGTCGTGATCGGGTAGCAGCGCGGACCTCCCGGTCCGACGCATCTCGAGCAACGGGTCGTTCGGTCCGCGCCGGGCCCCTCGCCGCGGAGATCGCGAGGCGAGCGCACGTTGCGAAACGAGCGGCGCGCCGCGCGGAGGGCAAGAGGCGCGCGCGCGGGGCTGGCGCTGCCGCCCGAGGCCGGAGACGGCGCCGCCGTCGCGGGATGACGGGAATTTTGCTTGTGGGGCCCTCCGACGTTACGAGACGCGGGACCCTCACCTGGGCGAGGACTTCATGGCAAACCTCACCGACACCGACCCACAGGAGACTCGCGAGTGGCTGGAGGCGCTGGAAGGCGTCCTCGATCGCGAGGGGCCCGAGCGCGCCCACTTCCTCGTCGAGCAGCTCATCTCCAGCGCCCGCCGCGCCGGCGCCGACCTCCCGTTCTCGGCCACCACCGAGTACATCAACACGATCCCGGTGGAGCAGCAGGCGCGCTTCCCGGGCGACTTCGCCGTCGAGCAGACGATCCGCCACTACGTGCGCTGGAACGCGATGGCGATGGTCGTGCGCGCGAACAAGCACACCAACGTGGGCGGCCACATCGCGAGCTTCGCCTCGGCCGCCACGCTCTACGACGTGGGCTACAACCACTTCTGGCGCGCCGCCTCGGCGGATCGCGGCGGCGACCTCGTGTTCATCCAGGGCCACTCCGCGCCCGGGATCTACGCGCGCGCCTTCCTCCTCGGGCTCCTCGACGAGGAGCAGCTCTCGAACTTCCGGCAGGAGGTCGACGGCCGGGGGCTCTCCTCGTACCCGCACCCGTGGCTCATGCCGGAGTTCTGGCAGTTCCCGACCGTGTCGATGGGCCTCGGCCCGCACATGGCGATCTACCAGGCGAAGTTCATGCGGTACCTGCACGACCGCGGCATCGCCGACACCGAGGGGCGCAAGGTGTGGGCGCTCCTCGGCGACGGCGAGATGGACGAGCCGGAGTCGATGGGCGCGATCGGCCTCGCCGGGCGGGAGAAGCTCGACAACCTCGTCTTCATCGTGAACTGCAACCTGCAGCGGCTCGACGGGCCGGTGCGCGGCAACGGGAAGATCATCCAGGAGCTGGAGGGCACCTTCCGCGGCGCCGGCTGGAACGTGATCAAGTGCCTGTGGGGCCGCCACTGGGACCCGCTCCTCGCGAAGGATCACCAGGGGCTGCTCCGCAAGCGGATGATGGAGGTCGTCGACGGCGAGTACCAGCTCTACAAGTCGCGGAACGGCGCCTTCGTGCGCGAGCACTTCTTCAACTCGCCGGAGCTGAAGCACCTCGTGGAGGAGCTCTCCGACGACGACATCTGGCGGCTGAACCGCGGCGGGCACGATCCGTTCAAGGTGTACGCGGCCTACGACGCGGCGGCGAAGCACAAGGGGCAGCCCACCGTCATCCTCGCGAAGACGATCAAGGGCTACGGGATGGGCGAGGCCGGCGAGGCGATGAACATCGCCCACCAGCAGAAGAAGATCCCGGTCGAGGTGGTGAAGCGCTTCCGCGACCGCTTCAACCTGCCCGTGCCCGACGATCAGCTCGAGAAGCTCCCGTTCCTGAAGCTCCCCGAGAAGGAGCTCGAGTACCTGAAGGCGCGCCGCCAGGAGCTCGGCGGCGATCGGCCGAAGCGCCGCCGTGTCGGCGCGACGCTGGAGGTCCCTCCGCTCTCGGCGTTCGACCGGCTCCTCAAGTCGACCGAGGACCGCGAGCTCTCCACCACGATGGCGCTCGTGCAGACGATGCAGATCCTCACGCGCGACAAGCACCTGGGCGCGCGCGTGGTGCCCATCGTCCCCGACGAAGGGCGCACGTTCGGGATGGAGGGCATGTACCGGCAGCTCGGGATCTGGAGCCACGTCGGCCAGCTCTACACGCCGGAGGACGAGAAGCAGCTCGCGTTCTACCGCGAGGACAAGAAGGGCCAGGTGATCCAGGAGGGCATCACCGAGGCGGGCGCGATGTGCGACTGGATGGCGGCGGCGTCCGCCTACTCGGTGCACGCGACGCCGATGGTGCCGTTCTTCGTCTTCTACTCGATGTTCGGGTTCCAGCGGATCGGCGACTTCGCGTGGGCCGCAGGCGACATGCGCTGCCGCGGCTTCCTCGTCGGCGGCACCGCCGGCCGGACCACGCTGAACGGCGAGGGGCTCCAGCACGAGGACGGCCACTCCCACGTGATCTCGGCGGTGATCCCCAACGTCCGGTCCTACGATCCCACCTTCTCGTACGAGGTCGCGGTGATCGTGCAGGACGGCCTGCGCCGCATGATGGCGGAGCAGGAGGACGCCTACTGGTACATCACCGTGCTGAACGAGAACTACGTGCACCCGGCGATGCCGGAGGGCGCGGCGCCCGGGATCGTGAAGGGCATGTACCTCTTCAAGGCCGGCGCAAAGCCGCGAGCGCCGGGAGGGACCGGTCAGGTCCCGACCAGAGCGAGCGGGGGGTCTGGGGGGGCTTCATCCCCCCAGCATGAGCCCACGCCGCGGGTCCAGCTCCTCGGCTCCGGCGCGATCCTGCGCGAGGTGATCGCCGCCGCCGACCTCCTGAAGAGCGACTGGGGCGTCGACGCGGACATCTGGAGCTGCCCGAGCTTCACCGAGCTCGCGCGCGACGCGATGGCGGTGTCGCGCGAGAACCTGCGCAGCCCCACCGCGCCGGCGAAGCGGTCGTATGTGGAGACCTGCCTCGCCGAGGCGCAGGGGCCCGCGATCGCCGCCACCGACTACGTCCGCGCCTTCGCGGAGCAGATCCGCCCGTACGTGAACCGACGCTACGTGGTGCTGGGCACCGACGGCTTCGGCCGCTCCGACACCCGGGAGAAGCTGCGCCGCTTCTTCGAGGTGGATCGGCAGCACGTGACGGTGGCCGCGCTGAAGGCGCTCGCCGACGAGGGCACCATCCCGGCGGCCAAGGTCGCCGAGGCCATCTCGAAGTACGGTATCGACCCGTCGAAGCCGGCGCCCTGGACCGTCTGACCGCCCGAGACCACGCACATGCCCACGATCGAGGTGAAGGTCCCCGCCATCGGCGACTACAAGGACGTGCCCGTCATCGACGTGCTCGTGAAGCCCGGCGACGACGTGAAGGCGGACGACCCGCTCGTCACGCTGGAGTCGGACAAGGCGACGATGGACGTGCCCGCGCCCGCAGCAGGCAAGGTGCGCGAGCTCAAGGTGAAGACGGGCGACCGCGTGAGCGAGGGCAGCATCGTGCTCACGCTCGAGGCCGGAGCAGGGGCGAAGCCCGCCGCAGCCGATGGCGGCGGGGCCGCGCAGGCCGCCCGGGCCGAGACGAGCGGCGAGGCGGCGGAGGCTTCCGCCGGGCCGCCGACGCTGACCCGTACCGGGACCCGCACGCCCACGGCGCCTCCGGCGAGCCGGGCCCCGGCACCGCCTCCGTCACCCCGCCCCGCTCCCGCGTCCCGCGGTGGAGAGCCGGCGGAGCGCCGCCCGACCTCGACCTCCGCCATCGCCTCGGCGCTCGAGGTGAAGGTCCCGTCGATCGGCGACTACACCGACGTGCCGATCATCGACGTGCTCGTGAAGGCCGGCGACGAGGTCGCGGCGGACGCGCCGCTCGTCACCCTCGAGTCGGACAAGGCGACGATGGACGTCCCCTCCCCGGTCGCGGGGAAGATCCGCGAGCTGAAGGTGAAGACGGGAGACCGGGTCAGCGAGGGCTCGGTGATCGCCATCCTGGAGTCCGCCGCGCCTGCCACGCACTCCGATCTGGCCGCAAGCGCGCTCGAGCCGGTGGAAGGCCGCGATCACGTGCCGGAGCAGCGCGAACCAGCGGCACCCGCTGCCGCACCGCAGCCCGCCGCCCCGGCGCTGCGGGCCGTGCCTCCGCCCAGGCCCGAGGAGCCGCAGCCCGCGGGCCGCGTCGCGCACGCGTCGCCCTCGGTGCGCAAGCTCGCCCGCGAGCTGGGCGTGGACCTCTCGCGCGTGGAGGGCAGCGGCCCCAAGGGCCGGGTCCTCCAGCCCGACGTGCAGCGGTACGTGAAGGAGGCGCTCGCGCGCGCCGCAGCCGCGCCTGCCGCCGGCGTCGGCGCCGGCGGCCTCGAGCTGGCGCCGTGGCCCAAGGTGGACTTCGCAAAGTTCGGGCCGGTGGAGGTCCAGCCGCTCTCGCGCATCCGCAAGCTGTCGAAGACGAACCTCGCCCGGAACTGGGTGATGATCCCGCACGTCACGCAGCACGACGAGGCGGACATCACGGAGCTGGAGAAGTTCCGGAAGGAGCTGAACGACGAGCACGCGAAGCAAGGGCTGAAGGTCACGCTGCTCGCGTTCCTGGTGAAGGCGGCGGTGGCGGCGCTCCGCGAGTTCCCCGAGCTGAACGCCTCCCTCGACGGCGACCAGCTCGTGCTGAAGCACTACTTCCACGTGGGCTTCGCGGCGGACACCCCCCACGGCCTCGTGGTGCCGGTGATCCACGACGCCGACCTGAAGGGCGTGCTCGAGATCGCGAAGGAGCTGGGCGCCCTCGCGGCGAAGGCGCGCGAGGGCAAGCTCGCCCTCGCCGACATGCAGGGCGGCTGCTTCTCGATCTCCAGCCTCGGCGGCATCGGCGGCACGTTCTTCACGCCGATCATCAACGCCCCCGAGGTCGCGATCCTCGGCGTCTCGCGGAGCGCGATGAAGCCGGTGTGGGACGGGGAGAAGTTCGTGCCGCGCCTCATCCTGCCGCTCTCGCTCTCCTACGATCACCGGGTCATCGACGGCGCGCTCGCCGCGCGGATCACGTCGTTCCTGGTTCGGCTGCTGGGCGACTTCCGCCGGGCGATGCTGTAGCGGAGAGAACTCCCGAACAGTTGACTCGGGGCGCACGTTCTGGCGACAACAGAGCGTGCGCTCCGACCAGATCAAGAAGGGCCCCGACCGTACCCCTCACCGCAGCCTGCTGCGGGCCGTGGGGCTCACCGACGCCGACTTCGAGAAGCCGTTCGTCGGCATCGCGAACAGCCACGTCGACATCATCCCCGGCCACTTCTTCCTCGCCGAGTACGGGCGGATCGCGAAGGACGAGATCCGCAAGGCCGGCGGCGTGCCGTTCGAGTTCAACACGATCGGCGTGGACGACGGCATCGCCATGGGGCACGGGGGCATGCTGTACAGCCTCCCCTCGCGCGAGCTCATCGCCGACTCGATCGAGACGATGATGAACGCGCACGCGCTCGACGCGCTCCTGTGCATCCCGAACTGCGACAAGATCGTGCCCGGGATGGTGATGGGCGCGCTGCGCGTCGACGTGCCCACCGTCTTCGTCTCCGGCGGCCCCATGAAGAAGGGCCGGCTCGCGGACGGGACGCCGATCGACCTGGCGACCGCGTTCGAGGCGGTGGGCAAGCACGCCCAAGGCCAGCTCGGCGACGCGGAACTGTACGAGATCGAGTGCAAGGCGTGCCCCGGCGGCGGCTCGTGCGCCGGGATGTTCACCGCCAACTCGATGAACGTCCTCTGCGAGGCGATGGGGATCGCCCTGCCCGGGAACGGCACCACGCTGGCGCTCACGCCCGAGCGCGAGGAGCTGGTCCGCCGCGCGGCGCGGCGCGCGGTGGAGATCGCGGGCGACGAGCGGTTCCGGCTCCGCCGCATTCTCGGCGAGGACGCCATCCACAACGCGCTCGTCGTGGACATGGCGATGGGCGGCTCGTCCAACACCGTGCTCCACATGCTCGCGATCGCGCGCGAGGCGGGCGTCCCGTTCGACCTCCGGCGCATCGAGGAGATCGCCGGCAAGGTCGCGCACGTCGCGAAGATCAGCCCGTCGCTCTCCACCGTGCACATGGAGGACGTCCACCGCGCCGGCGGCGTGGCCGCGGTGCTCCACGAGGTGGCGCGCCGCGGGAACGTCGTCCGCACCGGTGCGGTGACGGTGACCGGCGAGACGCTCGGTGACCGGATCGGCGCCGCCGAGGCGAAGGACCGCGAGGTGATCCGGCCGCTCGACGCGCCGTGGTCGCCGGTGGGCGGCATCGCCGTGCTCTTCGGCAACCTCGCCTCCGAGGGCGCGGTGGTGAAGACCGCCGGGATCCAGCCCTCGATGCGCCGGTTCACCGGCCGGGCGATCTGCTTCGACTCGCAGGACGAGGCGATCGCCGGAATCAAGGGTGGGAAGGTGCAGGCGGGGCACGTCGTCGTGATCCGCTACGAGGGTCCGAAGGGCGGTCCGGGGATGCAGGAGATGCTCGCCCCCACCTCGATGCTCATGGGCATGGGGCTCGGCGAGCAGGTCGCGCTCGTCACCGACGGCCGCTTCTCCGGCGCGACGCGCGGCGCCTGCGTCGGCCACGTGTCGCCGGAGGCCGCCGAGGGCGGCGCCATCGGGCTCGTCCGCGACGGCGATGCGATCACGATCGACGTGGACGCGCGCTCGCTCTCGGTCGATCTCCCCGACGCGGAGCTCGCCTCGCGCCGCGCCGCGTTCGCGCCGCCGCGCAAGGCGATCCGCTCGAGCTGGCTCCGCCGCTACGCGCTCCTCGTCTCGAACGCCTCCGCCGGCGCGGTGATGAAGACGGAGCTGTGATCCCGGCGCGCGCCGGGCCGCCGCGCCCGCTGTCGTCGCGGCGGCCGAGCCACCGCGATCCGCGCAGGCGGGCGTACGCCGGATCGCGGTTCGCGGCAGCACCACGAAGCCCCAGACGCCCCGCTCCCCGGTTGGCGGTTCCGCACCTTGAGCCTACTTTCCTCAGGGGCGCCGGAACCGGTGTGGCGCGGGGGAACGTGGATGCTCGAGGCACGTTTCGAGGAGATTCGCGGCGCGCTGGTGGTCACGCCGCTCGTGCGAAGGCTCGACGCGGAGGCGGCCCCGAGGCTGCGGCAGACGGTCGGTCCGCTCGCAGCCGGGCGGTCGCTGGTCGTCATCTCCCTCGCGCACGTCGACGCGGTGGACTGCTCCGGCCTCGCCGCGCTCGTCACCGTCCTCAAGCGCCTCGCGCCGGGCGGCGAGCTGCGGCTCGCGGCAGCGAACGGCTCGGTCCGCGCGCTGCTCGCCGCAACGCACCTCGACGAGCTCTTCCCTGTGTTTCCAGAAGTCGCGGGCGCTCTCCCGAGCGCGTGCGACGACACCGGGACGGCGCTCGCGACATGACCGACCAGGAGGTGCAAGGCTGGTACTTCACGCGCTTCGAGGAGCGCGTGCCGGCCGAGCCGGTGCCCGCGAGCGCGGCGCGAGACTTCGTGTTCCAGGCGCTCGCCGTGCTCGCCGGGACGCTCGGAGTCCGCTACCTCGCGTGGCGCTGGACGGTGCTGAACCCCGACGCCGTCGCGTTCTCGATCGTCGTCGCGGCCGCGGAGACGCTGGCCTTCGCCGGCGCCGCGCTGTTCTTCCTCTCGCTCTGGCGCACCGAGGATCCTCCCGCGCGCCCGGCTCCGGCCACGGTGAACGAGATCCGCGACGTGCCGCTCCCCGCGGATCGGCCGCTCCGCGTGGACGTGCTCATCACCACGTACGGCGAGCCGGTGGAGCTGGTCCGCCTCTCGGTGCGCGACGCCCTCAAGCTCACCTATCCTCACCCGATCACGCTGCGCGTCCACGTCCTCGACGATGGGCGGCGGCCCGCCGTGCAGGCGATGGCGCGCGAGGAGGGAGCCGCGTACCTCACCCGCGCCACCAACCTCGGCTACAAGGCGGGCAACCTCGCGAACGGCCTCGAGCAGACCGACGGCGACCTCGTGGTCGTCTGCGACGCGGACACGCGCCCGTTCCCGCGCCTGCTGGAGGACACGCTCGGCCACTTCCGCGATCCGCGCGTGGCGTGGGTGCAGACGCCGCAGTGGTTCTACGACGTGGACCCGGGCACGCGGCTCCCCGACTGGCTCGCCGCCCGCGCCGGCCGCGCCGGGCGCGCGCTCGGGCGGTGCGCGGAGGCGCTCGTCGGTCCCGTCGCCGTGGGCGCCGACCCGCTCGGCTGCGATCCGCAGGCCTTCTACGACGTCGTGCAGCGGTGCCGGAACTGGTGCAACGCCGCCTTCTGCTGCGGCGCGGGCAGCATCCACCGCCGCGAGGCGGTGATGGAGGCGGCGCTGAAGGGGTTCGCCGCGCGCATCTCCGCCGAGACCGCACCGTTCACCGCCCGGGTGCCCGACCCCGCGCTGCGCGCCGACCTCGCGGCGGTGCTCACCGCGCAGGCCGCGCGGCGCATCGAGCTCACGCCGTTCAAGTTCCACGTCTCGGAGGACATCTACACCAGCCTCACGATCCACGCGGACGCCGATCGGCGGTGGCGCTCCGTGTACCACCCGCGCGTCCTCACGCGGATGCTCTCTCCGCAGGACCTCACGGCGTGGAGCATCCAGCGGTTCAAGTACGCCTGCGGCACGCTCGACATCGCCTGGCGCGACAACCCGCTCCGGCTGCGCGGCCTCTCGCCCTGGCAGAAGTTGATGTACGGCGCGACGATCTACGCCTACCTCGCGCCGCTCTGGACCGTGCCGCTCCTCCTCGCGCCGCTCGCGTACTTCTTCGCGGGCGTCACGCCGGTCCGGTCGTTCGACATCACCTTCTTCGCGCACTTCGTCCCATTCCTCGTCGCGACCCGGCTCGCGGTGCTCGTCCGGGCCTGGAGCGTCCCCACGTGGCGGAGCGAGCAGTTCCACCTCTCGGCGTTCTGGCTCCACCTGCGCGCGCTCGCCCACGTCGTCACGCGCCGCCACATCCACTTCGTGGTCACGCCCAAGATCGCCCCGGGCCGCCGTTCGCTCGCGCTGGTCTCCCCGCACCTCGTCCTGCTCGCGGCCACCGCCGTCGGCATCGCCTACCGGGCCTCCCTGGTCTCGAGCGACGCGCCGGAGGCCGTCTCCGCGGCGTTCGTGTCGAACGTCTTCTGGTCCCTCCACAACGCCCTGTGCTTCGCGCCGTTCATCGCGGCCGCCTTCACGGTGCGCCGCCGGATGGGGGCCGAGGGGGTCGCATCTTGACCTTCCTCCGCGGCCTCCTCGCCGGGCGATCCCACCTCGCCTTCCTCGTCGGCCTCTCTGCCGCGATCGCCCTCGCGCGCGTCACCTCCGGGCTCGGGCGCGGATCGCCGCCGACCTCGCGCGCGCTGGGCAGCCTCGCGCAGCTCTCGCGCGCCTTGCCGCTTCGCGCTCCGGAGCCGCCCTCGGATCGCGAGCGCCGCCTCGCCCTGAGCGCCTGGAGCTACCTCGTGCGGGAGACCGACCCGCGCACCGGCCTCACGCGCTCCATCGCCGGCTACCCCTCCATCACGCTGTGGGACTTCGGCTCGCAGCTCCTCGCGATCCTCGCCGCGGAGGATCTCGGGATCGTGACGCCGGAGGAGTCGCGGCGCCGCCTCCGGCACGCCATCCAGACCCTCGCCGAGCTGCCGCTCTGCGACCCCGGCCTTCCGAACAAGGCGTACCACACCGCCACGCTCGCGATGGTCGGGTACGACAACGTGCCGGCGCCGCGCGGCATCGGCTGGTCCGCGCTCGAC
>Ga0306923_10006488_pt1 | contig 11552 bp, 13 predicted proteins | sample sta12Can44000108_FD_203841 | JGI IMG/M metagenome (GOLD analysis project Ga0306923, IMG submission 203841) | Lab enrichment of tropical soil microbial communities from Luquillo Experimental Forest, Puerto Rico - statanox.12C.anox.44.000.108 (v2)... | ecosystem: Environmental > Terrestrial >...
GTGCAGTGAAGCCGTCGTTGATATCACCCTTCCGGATATGGTCGAGAATGGCCTTGGCCGCCGCAAGCTCGATGGCGTTATGCGAACCGTATACGCGCCTCGCGTGGCTCTCTAGATAATGCGCGCAGGCCAACGCCTTGAGCAGAGCCGCTTGCGACACCGGCCCCGTTCCATCATCGGCAAGGTGATTCATCAGGGCCAGCGCCGGAACGAGCTTGCGATACTTTGCCAGATGCCCCTCAAGTGCTGGCGCGAACTCTTTTGAGCGCAGCCTGCACTCCAAATTCCCGCGCCAGTCCAGAAACTCAGTACGGGCTCCTTCGTCAAAGCGCAGGTATGGAACCCTGTCGTAATCGCCTTCATGGCCCCCAGTTCAAACGCCACGGCGTCATCAATCTGGCTCATGCGGTAGAATACTTCTCGCGCCTTCTCACGTGCGCGTGGGTTCGGATACTCATCGACATCACGCCAATCTGGCGACTGGTCGGGATAGACCAGCAAGCCGAAGCGCTGGATCAGACCGTCCCCGCCACCACCATCGGCATTGGCGCGCCTTACATATTCAGCCATCCGCGTGGGCTGGGTGTTGCCCAGGACGGAGATGCAGACGGCCTCGATATGCCGATGACCGCGAACGATACGGTCAAACGTATAAGGGTCCATCCCGGACCATCCTGACAAATAGAAGCCGCGTGCATTGGCTTGATTGTCGTGATCCAGGTGTTTCAGAAGGGAAACAAGCTCATCGCGTTCGAGCAAAATCCCGCTCGGGTTACCGATCAGCAACTCGCCCAGCGCTTCATATGAAGAGTCATTGGTGCGATACCGGAGCGGAGCGGGCTCTTTCGGTTCGTCCCCAAGCTCAAGCTTTTTCAGGGTTTCGCTGGCCTTTGTGCTGCCCTCCCCGCCCTTCATCGTGGCTTTCTCAAGCTCTCTCCTGACTTCTCGTTTGAGCTTCCACGTGCTGATGCCTGCCTTATAGGCCTCCTGCGCGATCTCGTTCTCTTTTGCCGCCTCGGCTTCAAGGTGGCGCAATGGCTTGAGCGCTTCTTGCATCGCCGGTGATTTCAGCATGCCGGGACTGCCGATGAACGCGCCCCACACATTCGGCACCACGACCCAATCAGTTTTTCCTTGTGGGGAAATACCAATGCGGCGTCCGATGACAGCCCCCAGCGCCGTGAGCGCGGCAACGGCGACATAGTCCGGCGGACATTGCAGGCGATTGGCAATGTCGTCGATCCACGATGCCAGCTTATTGGGCGCGAACTCTGATTTGTAAGCTTCGACTGGTGCCAATCCGCTCGGCAACGGCTTAGGCTTCGACCACTCGATTTCCCTTGGCGCTATTGGGGGCGACTTGGGATGAGCTTTCCCCCATGCCTCTTCAAGCTCGGGAATAATGATGTTCTGGTTCGTTCTCATTTGGGTTGCCCCCTCCTGTAAGTCGTATTGTAGCATCTGATGATTTCGCGGTGATTTCTTCTGGCTTTATAAAGATTCTACTTTTTCAGTTGTTCGTTTTGTCGTTGCATAATACGTGCCGCGTATAATGCGTATTATTGTCCTCCGGCTTTTATATTCGCGCCTCTTCCGTGGAACGCATCGACCGCCGGTCGCCATATACGTCGGAACTCGGGGTCGTGCTCCATCTCCTGCATGAACTTGCGCGCAGCCGGATCGGGCACATCCAGCCCCATACCGACCCTGCCTTGTGATTTCAGTTTCTCAATACGCCGTGCGATCTCCGCCTTGGCGGCTTCATCGCATCTGGATAGGCGCTCGATGTTCTTAGGCTCTTTGAGCGCGGCCATGCCACGCACGCGCACGGCCTCGATCACGGCTTCCAAGGTGGTGCTCACGACGACAACCTCGTGAGCCACGGGTAATCATGCACATGCCGGAAGAGCATGATCGTGCGGTTGCGGAGAGCTATAAGACTCGGCCAATCAGTCTTGGTGCGCTGCGCTTCGGCGCGCCACCATTGCCGGTCATGGAATATTATCTCAGAGCTATTGCAGTTTACATTACTGGAAGTGTATATAGACATTGTTGCTCTCGATGCTCTTCGGAGTGACGCGGTAGGTTCTCATTTCGGGACCTCTCTTCTTCTCTTTTGGAACACTGTGACTTGGCCCCGGCCTTGCCTCCGGGGCCTTTCTTCTTTTTGGTCAAATGGCTTCGGGCGGATCGGCTCCGATCACGAGATGCTTACGTGGTCGGCCACGCGGGTGCTTCACCACGGTGCCAGGTAAGGGCAACGGTGAGGGCTTGGCCGTTTTGAGGGGAATGCCTTGGCGGCGGCGCTCGATATATTTGCGGATCGAGTCGACTACGATCTTGCGGCTACGGCCATCTACATAGGCCTCAAGCTCACCTGATTTTATCAGCGCGTAGACCGTGGAGGTTTTCCGGTCGATTACCTTTTCGGTGAAGGCAACAGAGCAGGCGATTTTCCCAGCAAGCGGGTCTGTGTCGTCGGTCATTACGGGTCCTCTCACGAACATGCGGCTACAAGCATGCGCGTGTATGGACCTGCACGCCTCGGCGTCAAAGCTATCGCCGCCCCTCTGGGCAGACGTCCTGAGATTGCGGTATTAGGTAGCCTCGGCAGTGAGCCGAGCGAGCCTTTTTTGAATTGCACTCACTTCGATCTCGTCGATTCCCCTTCCGCGTAGCGCCGCCTGAACGGGGCCACGAATCAGCCGTGCAGTCGTGTGGAGGTGCTTCTTGGCCTTTGGCTTCGTGCGCCAGCACTGCCGTGCGCAGCGCATGATAACTTCGTCGATAACCTTGCTGTCCTTATGCGTGGCTAGACGGGCGAGTGCTGCGCGTGTCGCAACCAGATTTTTGCTGGTCTGATAGGCTACCGACTGGCCCGCCATGAATGCGAGGACCAGCGCATCCTTCAGCTGGTCATTATCCTTGTCGGAACATTTGTACCGCAAGGCAATATCTTCCGTCCGCCGTGCGGCGCGGCATAGGGTGAGGAGCGCATCACCTGGAGCTCCGAGCTCTATACACTTCAGCACATACGCGTCGGCGAGTACGTCAATTACGGGTTCGGGCTGTCCGAAGGCGAAGGGGTTCTTCATAATATTGTGGCTCGCAAGCTGTCCAAGTAATCAGCCCACTTCTGCATCATGGCGACGCGCTGCGGCCAGAATTCCGCATGGTTGTAGCTCCGCCGCACAGCATTCCGCTCCTGGTGGGCAAGTTGGCGCTCGATCACATCGGGAGGAAAACCAAGCTCATTGAGATTGGTGCTGGCCATACTGCGGAAGCCGTGAGCTACCATTTCATCCGACCCGTAGCCAAGTCTTTGCAACGCGCCGTTTAAGGTAGTTTCGGACATTGCGCGTCCCGCTATATGAGAAGGAAGCAACAGCCGTTCGCCTCCTGTGATGCCGCGCAGATTATCTATAACGGCCAAAGACTGTCGGCAGAGCGGAACCTTATGCTCCGAGCGCATCTTCATCCTGGTTGCTGGAATGCGCCATAAGTCGCCCTCGATCTCGGTCCATTCAGCAAAGCGCAGTTCCGACGATCTGACAAACGTGAGGGCGAGAAGTTGGAGGGCAAGGCGTGTTATCGGGTGTCCACCATATCCATCTACGGCGCGTAATAGTTCGCCGATCTTTTTTGGTTCCACAATCGCGGCGTGATGCTTGACCTTCTGGATGGTCAGGGCACCTCGAAGGTCTTGTGATGGGTCCCGTTCTGCTCGTCCGGTGGCAATCGCATATCGGAATATCACCCCGGAAATGCTGCGCAGCCTTCGGGCTGTTTCGTAACGTCCTCGCCCTTCGACTCGCCGCAGCACCGTGAGCAACTCGGGGGCAGTGATCTCGCCTACCGGTCGGCTACCAATCCATGGATAGGCATATCCCAATAGCCAGCGGTTTTTTTCAAGCGTCCTCTCCGCAAGCCCCTCCCGTTTCCACTTGGCCGCCACCTCTTCGGCGACCTCCTGAAAGGTAGTAGCGGACTTGGTTCGATGTTGTGGATCGATGCCCTTCGCAAGCAACTGCTTGGCTTCGTCACGTCGTTCCCGTGCTTCGGCCAAGGTGACCTCGGGATATATCCCAAAGGCCAATGTCTTCTGCTTGCCATTAAACCTGTACGCTTGCCGCCAAAGTTTCGAACCATGGGGCTGAATGAGCAGGTGAAGCCCTCCCGCATCGGAAATTTTGATGGGCCGCTTCCCAGGCTTAGCCTGCCTGATTTTGATATCGGTGAGCATGTTGGTATTCGGTCCTGGTGCTGACGTTGGCACCAACGAAAATACCAACATTTCTGCCGATTGCCAGCGCAGGACGACGCAAGACAGTGGGATCTGCTTCTCTAATGCAAGCCACTGTGAATACTGAATATTCTGAGTACTTTAGGCCGGAAGAATATGCGCCCGCAGGAAGGAACGTATCTGGCGCACCGCGAGCGGAATCCGCTCCTTGGGCTCCTTCCAGGGGAACATGCTCACTTCGGCCTTCGGCGCCAGCATCGCTGCCTCCATGGCGACGGCATACGGGTGTGCCGGGATATCATCCGGCAGGATCAGCACGGGCGTCTGGCAACTGCGCACGAAATCGCGCGTCACGGTGAAGACGAAGTCGGCGTTGGTGCGGTACATCCTGGTCAGGAATTTGTCGACCGTCTCCATCGTGATGTCGGGCCGGCGCTTGGAGAGTTCCGGACCCCAGGTCTTCATGTTGCCTTCGTAGAAAAGGTCGCGCATTTCGGGGCGCGACCCGCTGGGCTGCGCGAGCACAGCCGCGACAATACGATCAGGTGCCCGCCGCAAGAGGTTCCAGATGAACGGGCCGCCGATGCAGAAGCCCAGCACCGCGAACTTGTCGATGGCCAGGTGATCCATCAGACCAAGATGGTCGTCGGTGTAGGCGTCCCACGGCCGGTCAATCTCGAGCGGCCCCGAGGACTGGCCGCCATTGGCGTTGCGCAGGTCCGAGGCGATGCAGCGATACTCGCCCTTGAACTCCTCGATCGGGTCAAAGGGCCCGCGCGCCAGGTTGGAGATCGTCGAGTTCAACCCCCCGCCGGCAATGAGCAGCAGCGGGTAGCCCGAACCGGCCTCCTGGTAGTGGATGCGAACAGGGCCTTTTTCATAAAAGGACATGGCATTTCCTCCCTGCCCGGTCTGCTGAGCAAACACGCGCGGCGCTGCGGTCACCACCGTCGCCGCGGCGCCTGTCGTGAGTATCGTGCGCCTGATCGAATCCACAATCGCTGCCCTCCTGATCCTGTCGCGGACGGTGCGGACGGCTCGAAGCGTGCCGGACCGCATGCGACGATCCGCGGCCTAACGGCATTGTAGCACGGAATGCCGAGTGTGGATCAGATCGCGGAGAGCTTCCAGGCGTACTGATAGCGCCCGTATTCGGTGCTGGTGACGCCGTTCCTGACAGTGCCGGGGAACTTTTCCGGCGGGGTGACCACAGTCACCCGGAAAAGGTCCGTCTCTCCCGGTTTCAGCAGACCGGCATGCACGGCGGCAGCCCCGATCGTGGAATCGCCGCTGTAGATATCGGTGCCCCACAGCTGCCCCTCGGTGACGCCGGTGACGCGGAAATAGTAGGTGGCGCCCACCGTCTCACACAGGCCGTGCATGTTCGTCGGCGCGTCGGCGGCGACCGCGCTCTGCAAGAGCAGGCTGCGCAGTTGCCGCCGCGACAGTTTTCCGCCCCGGTCAAAATACGCGATGAGCTCCTGCACGACTTTCATGGCCCACCGTCTCGATGCATGGTGATGACCCGCCCGTAGGGCGGCTGGAATCCCGCCTTGCTGCGCGGCAGGGCCCAAAGCACCGCGTAGGGAACGGGCTCGCCGGGGTAGCCAATATCGCCGTCGGTGATGACGACCGCGGCGGTCACGCGGTGATCCCCGGCCAGCGCCAGCAAGGCCGGCGTAAGATCGCTGCCGCCGTATCCGCTGACCTGATAGTGGGCAAGCTCGCCCGGCGAAAGAACCTCGTCCGAGGTCACAACCGTGTCGCACTGCACGAGCCGGATCTCGTCGACGGCCGTGACCTCGCAGAAATCGGCGATGGCTCCGAGCGCAAAGGGAATCTCGTCGCTCATCGAGCCGCTGGTGTCGAGCACGACATTGAGCATCCAGGAATGACGCTTGCGCCCGGGCATCACGACATCGTTGCGATCGCTTCCGCGGCGCGAGGCGCGTGTGAATGTCCGTTCGCCTGGCGCCACGCTTTCGAGCCAGGTCTGCAGCGCCAGCTGCCAGGGGGTGCGGTAGATGCCGCGCATCGCCCTGACCTTCTGCTGGGCGGAGCCTGGCTCGGCGCCGCGGCCGCGCATCGCGCCCACGGCCCTCGCGATTGCCAGGCTGCGGGTGGCAAGATCCCGGATCGCACGCGCGCGCTCGGCCTGGTCCGCATTGTCGTCGGGGAACAGCTCGCGCTCGCGCTGCGCATCGAGCACGTCGCCCGCGCTTGCAGCCGCCGCGCCGAGCACCCGTTCGAGCGTCGTGAGCGTCCCTTCCCAGACCTCGGTGCGGGAGAATGCGGATTTGCCGGTCCTGCGCATCTCCAGGACGATTTCCTCGGCCGACTTCTCGCGGGCGCCGGGCATGTCGAGACCGCCCGCGGGAATGGTCGTGACCGCAAGCGCATGCCGCAGCATGTCGTTGATGATGTAATCGTGCGCGTAGTTGAACTCGAGCCGGCCGCTGCCCCTGGCGCGGTCATGCGTCCGCAAGGCCAGATGCAGCAGCTCGTGCGCCAGCACGAACACGAGATCGTCACCGGAGAGTCGCGCCGCAAATGCAGGGTTTGCAACCAGACGGCCTGACGCGAAAATGCCCATTGTCGGCACGCGATCGTCGAGATCGACGCGCACCGCTGCCGCCAGGCCGGCAAGGTGCGGCAGCGGCACCGTCACCTCCCGCAACGCCCGCGTGATGCGGGCGAGGGTTGCGCGATCATCCGGCGTCGCTTTCGAAACGCCGCTCATGCCGCGGCAACCTTGCGCAACAGGTCGAGCATCGCCCGATCGGCGCCGAGCGATCCCCATTTCGCGACCATGTCGGTGAGCAGCGTCAGCTGATGCTCCGACGAGAGGCTGCGCAGGAAGCGATTGACGACCCGCGGCGCGAAGCCGTCAGCCCTGCCGTCGCGCACGAACTGGCGGATGCAATCGAGAATGAACCAGCGCGCGGCGTCGCCCACCGGCAGGAGATCGGGCTTGCAGAAATATTCCTCGAGCGGCCGGATGGCTCCGATCGCTTCCTCGGCGAGCGCGCAGAACACCACCGCGTCCTCCGGCGAGAGCCGCCCGAAGGCCAGCGCCCGGCGCGTCTCGTTGTTGAGGAGACCGGACCTCTGCGCCATGTCGAATGCGCGCGAGAGCAGCGCCCAGGCGCGAGGCGTCGAGAACGGCACGGGCTCCGCCGGCACCGGACGCATCAAGGCGTCGGGAATGGCGGTAATGAAACCGCGGATCTCGCTTCGGATACCGGCGCGCTGCGCCCAGGCTAGCCATTCGGCGGTGTCGACCCGCAAGTGCAGTATCGTGACGCGATTGACAAGGGCGGAGCTCATCGCGCGTACCAGGGCGCGGTCTTGCAGGCGGTTGCCGGCAGCGACCACCCACGTCCCCGGCGGAAGCGCGTGCTCGCCCAGCCGGCGCTCGAGCAGCAGCGAATAGAACGCCTTCTGAACGTCGGGCGCGCAGGCCGGCAGCTCATCAAGGAACAGGCAGAACGGCTCGGCGCGTTCCGGCAAGAGAATGCGCGGTGGGCAGAACACCGAGCGTTCGCCGACAATGCGAGGCACGCCGCTCACGTCCTCGGGCGCGATCTGGGTGCCGAGCAGCGAGCGGCACGGCAAGCCGGCCTCGCGCGCCGCCTCGTAGACCATCTCGGACTTGCCCATGCCGGGCGCCGACAGCAGCAGGAAGCTCTGCTCGTGCGCCATGCACTGGATGAGCTTCTTGGCTTGACGCAGCGTAATGGCTTCGTCAAACGCAGCTCGCGTCGCTTCCATCGGCTCCTCGCGTGATCGACCCACGCCACGGCCGGCCCCATGTGAGGATGGCGATGCGGCTTCGCCAGAGCGGTTCGATTCTTTTTTTTAGGGAATGCGCCCCGTCGTTCAGGAGCCGTTCAGAATCCCGTTCCCCTGATTGCCGCGAGCGATCCGGTCGTGACCACGTGCGCGGATCGCCGCCCCGGCGAGCTCGTACCACGGCTTTTTTCACTTGTCGAAACATCCCGGTTCCGCAACCCTTGGTCCTGGAGCAGGGCATCATCGAAAAGCTTCGTCCTCTTCGGAGGTACGAACCAACGGAGGTCATAATGGCCACATCGAAAGTCGCCGTGGCGCTCATAAGTGCTTTTGCGGCGACAGCGGCTTTTTGTGTCCCCGCTGCCCGGTCGCAGCAGCCGCAAGCTCCCGAAGCGCGCCTGGTCGTGATCGGGGAAGGCACTGTCAGGGTGACGCCCGACTATGCCCAGATCGTCTCCAGCGTCACCACGCGCGCGAAGACCGTCAAGGAAGCCTCCGACGGCAATGCGAGAATAATGGCCGCGGCAAATTCCGCACTGCTGCAATCCGGGATTGCGCAACGCGATATCCGGACCTCGCGCTTTTCGGTCCAGCCGGTTTATACGCCCCCCGACCCCCACACCGAGCCAAAGCTCACCGGCTATGGCGTCACCAACCAGGTCACCATCAACGTTCGTGATCTCGACAAGATTGGCGAGATTCTTGACCGTCTGATCACGGCCGGGGTGACGAGCGTGGGAGGCGTGTCCTTTCTCGTCTCGGATCAATCAAAGGCGCTCGACGAGGGACGCGCGGCGGCAATGGCCGACGCGCGGCGCAAGGCCGAAATCTATGCACACGCCTCGCAGTTGCGGCTCGGTGAAGTGGCCTGGGTGACCGAGGATCCGGGTTTTGCGCCTTCGGTTGCGATGCGCGCAACGGCGGCAGCACCGCCTGCGATGGCAACTTCGATTCCGATCGCGCCCGGGGAAGACACGCTGCGCGTGAGGATCACCGTCGGCTTCGCTGTTGTGCGTTGACGGCAGGATGACCGCGCGCTTATTCGCTTTGAAAAGATCAGGTGACTGAGACGTCGCTACAGCTTGACCTCGCTGATCTGAATGGTGGGCTGGGTGTTGGTGTAGTTGGGAATATCGGCGAGGATCGCCTGCGCGTGCGGAGCGAAGGCGGCCTGAAAGGCGTCGGTCGAGTCGAAATAGAGATGCCCCATCGCCACATAGGCCGCCGGCATCCCCGGCGCGCCGCCGGCGATGCCTTCTTCAACCGCCATGCGCTTGCAGGCCGGACCGAGCTTCTGCTGCACCATCGGCATGTGCCGCTCGAGGTAGTAGGCCATGTCGAACTTGCAGCCGGCACTATTGGGATAGAGCACGCTCACCTTGATCACGTCAGCCTCCCTGATCCGGTTGGTTTTCACTTCATTGCGCGCGCGCACCGCGGCAACCGGCCCGCACAGCCGAAGCGGCCGTGACCGCCGATGACAAGCTCGCCCGAAAATCAAAAAGTTAAGGCTTTCTTAATTTCGGCTGGGAAAAAGCACAAGCCACATCAAGCAGCTAGCCAAGGTGGGTGCCAAGGTTTGTAAGTCATGCTTTGTTCTCATCGGGCAATTTAGCGATCGCTGACTGCGCCAAACGCGCCTGATCCGCACGTTCCGTGTAGCGCTCGATCTCCTTCAAGGACCGATGCCCGGACACCGCGGCAATTTCCTTCGTCGTCCCTGCATGCTCGGCAAGACGGCGCAGGGCGGCCTTGCGCAACCCATGTGCCTTGCAGTGCGCAGGAAGCCGGCAGCTTGCGCCGCTCGCAGCATCAATTGGGTAAGCCCTCGAAGGGCCCGCCCGTGCGCGTCGGTGATCAGGTGCTGCATGCCCACGACCGGACTGGCCTTGAGCGCCCTCGCCAGCGCTGGGTGGATCGGGATCATCAGTTCGTTGGTCGTCCCCTTGCGGGCCTTGTCCTGGGACACCCGGATGCAGCCGTTGACGATGTCGTTGCGGGTCATCTTTACGACATCGCCGCCGCGCTGCGCCGTGTAGAGCAGCAGGGCGAAGGCCAAGCGCTCGCGGGTGCCGAGCGGCCAGCGCCGCTCGTACTGCGCGAGTTCCGCCTCGGTCCAGGTGTGATGCGTGCCGAGCCGATACTCCTCCAAACCGGAAAACGGGTTATCGGCGCGCACGCCGGTCTTGATCGCATACGCCATCACCTTCGAGAGCGCTGCCCGAGTGAGGTTCGCCATGCCAGGGCGACTAGCACCGATTGCCTCGATGATGTTACGGGCGGCGCTCTTCGGTAGCTCACGCACAAGACGGTGACCGTGTGCTTCGAGCACCGGCTTCAATGCGATTCGGTAGAGCCGCTGTGACGAGGGCTCGATATTTACGAATGCAGCAGAGCGAAAATAGCCGTTCGTAATTTCGGTGAGCGATCCGTGGATGACGTGTTTTGATGACGACGGGGGCGGTGCGACCGTGCCAAGCGCGGCCTGATAGGCATCCATGAACTGAATCGAACCGGGCAGCCCCGGCAATTTCACGCTGCGGCTTCCCGGACGGCGAAAGTAGAAACGGACCTTGCCGTGCCGATCGATGAACTCATTGACGTAGCGAAGCTTAATGCAGGCCATTGACTCATACCCCTTCCCAACTATTGGGCACCGAATCTTCCCTCGAAAGCGCGTCGAAAGCCAGATCAAGTTGACGGATATCCCAAACCCGGCGACCGTCGATTTTCACTGGCTTGGGCATTCTTCCATCTGCGACCAACTCGTCGAACTTGCTCGGCGATACGCCGATGTACATGGCCGACTCGTCGCGAGAGAGGCCACGGCGTGGAACGGGCCTGACATCGGATAGGGCCCGAGTAGTCATTCGAAATCGTCCAAGCTATCGCCCACCGGCCCAAGCGCAGGCTTGTTGTTCCTGCAGTAGATGGTGACGTAGCCGCCCGACCATCGGTATAGGCGGCGCGACGTATTTGTCGGTGACCACCTCGATATACGCGCCGACGCCGCCTGACTCGGATTATCGATCGTTGCGACGGGCACGCGCGCGCGAACGTGGAGGGGCTTGGGCGATCCTATTGTAGTTCACGAGCCTATTTCGCACGAGCGGTGTTGGTCGAAGCGATTGGCAGAACGAACTGGAACAGCGACCCGCTTTTGCCATCCGATGATGCCGTAAGTTGACCGCCATGATGCTCACTAATCATGCGGCAAATAGCTAATCCCAATCCCATTCCGTCTGACTTTGTCGTAGTGAACGCATCAAATATGCTGTTGAGTTTTGTTGGTTCAATTCCGGGGCCTATGTCTTCCACTGCGATCGCAATTGCGTCGCGACCTCGAAGCTCAGTTCTCACACGCAGGAGCCGAGCCCGATTTGTAGTGGTGTGCATCGCCTCGACCGCGTTGCGAACGAGGTTATAGATGACCTCTTGCAGCTGACTACTATTGCCATCAACAAGCGGCAGTTCGGGTGTCAGCTCACTACGTGTCTCAACGCCATGATGCTTCAAC
>Ga0306923_10006495_pt1 | contig 11549 bp, 11 predicted proteins | sample sta12Can44000108_FD_203841 | JGI IMG/M metagenome (GOLD analysis project Ga0306923, IMG submission 203841) | Lab enrichment of tropical soil microbial communities from Luquillo Experimental Forest, Puerto Rico - statanox.12C.anox.44.000.108 (v2)... | ecosystem: Environmental > Terrestrial >...
CTGAGAACGGTTTCATCAGAAACAACTATGACTCTTACAGCGAATCAATCTTACTTACCCTGCTCGGTCTTGGCGCGCCCTCCCAACCCCTGCCGCGAGAAACATGGAGCGCACTTCGTCGCACAAAACAAACCTACCACGATCTCGAATTACTTGAGGCCGCACCGATTTTTATCCACCAGATGCCAATTGGATTTCTCAACCTTGCAAACCAGCGTGACCTTCTTGGATACGATTATTGGGTCTCGTCCACAAACGCCATGAAGGTGCATCAACAATTTTGCGTTGATCACGCAGCCAGCCGGAAAACCTATGCCGATGGCTACTGGGGACTAAATGCAAGCGATGGTCCCTTTGGATATAACGCGTACGGCGCACCAGCCGGACCGGAAGACGGAACCGTTTCCCCCACGGGAGCTATCTGTTCAATTGTATTCACGCCAGAGGCGGCGATCGCGATTTGCCGCGCGCTGTATGAAGCGTTGGGTAGCATGCTTTGGGGAAAATATGGATTCGCCAACGCCTTCAATATTGATCAGAGCTGGTACGATCGCGACGTGATCGGAATAGATCTAGGCATGGTTTTGGTGGCCATCGAGAATTACCAAAGCGGACTCGTATGGAACTTGATGAACAGTCATTACGCAATCGCGCCCGCGTTACAGGCCGCAGGATTCCGGGTGACGACGGAACCCGAACCGCGCCCACTCCAGATTCCGGATGAGAGGTGACCCGGGCACGGCAACTCTCTCGAGGAATTTTGCCGATGTTCGTTATTCATGGGAGGAGGGACGGCCTTCTGAACTGCCTCCGTCTAATCTAATCATTTGGCCCGATAACTGGAAAAAAATGGGACGGCACGGAGGCCGTCCCTCCCAGACCTCCATACCTCTTGTCATTACAAATCGGCCGCAAGCAAGATCTCACGGATGTCCGAGAACGAAGAGCAGCTGTCGTCGTTCCATTCCATCAAACAACAAATTTTATCGCTGGTCGTCAGGCGACCAAGGCCGGCCTCGGAGACGCTTAGGGCCCGAAGCAAGCAATCCATCTTCTCTTCCCATTGCGAAGGCGGATAGGCTTTCTGGACCGCAGCGAGTGCACACCACTGAACGGCACTCGGATCAAAAGCGCCAACCTTTTGACCTTGGGCGTTGCGCGCAGGCGAGTCCTGGCACCAAGCGCGAGCCGAATGCAAAACTTCGTACGCCTTCATCTTTTAAAGGCACTTTCCGAACCGCACATCTAGGTTAGGTAAGAAAAACAGTTCTTGACAAGGATGAGAACACAATCACTCAAATCATCATTTTCGCAAACACGGCGAAATCCAGCGACGGGCCTAGTGCACCGAGGCTGAAATTGATCTATTCTCTCTTTTCTTTATGACGCAGTCGACTTTGACGCCCTTAATCGCAAAAGTGCTGGAGTCCTATCGAGAGATTGGCGGAATTAACAATATTGATGGTTCGAACTTGCCGTCAAAACGGGCTATCGCTCAAATTTGCGAAGACCTGCTCCAAATTTTATTTCCGGGTTTTCACGATGAGCGACCTGTCGCGACGGAGCAAGTTGACGAAATCACTTCGAGACGCATCGTAAGCGTAGCCGAAAGGCTCCGGGTTGAAGCGTTCAAGAGCTTAAGGTTGCAGGAACCAGACTGCCCCAAGCGCCGAGCAACGGAAATCGTGACTCAGCTGATAAGCAAGCTACCCGCGATCCGCGATCTTCTACAGACCGACGTCGAAGCAGCATATGAGGGGGACCCTGCGAGCACGAGTTTCGATGAGATAATTGTAGGGTATCCGTCGGTTGAGGCGGTTGCCATACAACGCATCGCACATGCGCTCTATCGAGAAGCCTTGCCTCTGATCCCACGCATTATGACCGAGTGGGCTCACGGCCGAACCGGTATCGATATCCATCCGGGCGCAAGCATCGGAGGATCATTCTTCATCGATCATGGCACCGGAGTCGTCATCGGCGAGACTTGCCGCATCGGTTCTCATGTCAAACTTTACCACGGCGTGACCCTGGGTGCCCGAAGCTTCCAGAAGGATGAGGATGGTAAAATCAAAAAGGGCGGAAAAAGACATCCCGACGTGGAAGACTCGGTAACTATCTATCCAAATGCTACGATTTTGGGAGGCGAAACCGTTATCGGAGCGAGGACAACAATCGGCGCGAACGTTTTTTTGATGGAGAGCGTCCCTCCGGACTCGCTGGTGAGAAACGAACGCGCCTTGGTTAATATTGTATCAAAGAAGAATCGGGCACGCCTCCCGAGTCACCCTCCTCAGAGCGACATCGAATGGCTGCCCAATTATGAAATCTAGCGGTGGTTTACCCTGCTGTTTGTGCAACCGGTTCAAGCATCTCTTCGTTTGAGGCTTCGAAGTACCCTTGGGCAGAACCGGTACCGTCGCGGCGCAAGCGGGAATTTTTGCGCTCCCTCATCGCACGCAGGTACGGGCTTTGACGGTCAGAGTCCTGGACTGGGGGAACGCCGTAATCGCATCGTGCAACGGTGTCTAACACTTGAAGCATTTGCTCAACGGCTTTGCGTTGGGCTTCGATCGCTCCCACCAAATCATTCACGATCCTTTTGTCTTCGACGCTCTTTATTTGTTTAAGGCTTCCTTTGACATAAGCAAGGTGACAATCCGCCTCTTTCAGGCGGTCCCGGGCAGGTAATAGTTCAGTTTTAGACAACATGATGGGTAAGGTACCCACAAGGTAATGATTTTAGCAAGGGTAGATATACAATATATTGGGGTTTCGCTTCTTTTTTCCACAGTAAGCGAAAGCGCTGTCTCAGCTCTCACGAACAAATTGCGAGACGAAGCCCTTGCAGTTTGATAAAGCGAAAAGCATGCTTCCCTCGATCGTCCGCTCCAGCTTCGCGTCTTTGGCGATTTTCGTGGTTTGTTTCCTGCTCTGTTCAGGGTGCGCATCCCACTCGAACGTCTCGCGCCCGAAGCAATCGGTTCAAATCGTTTCAGAACCAAACGGCGCCAAAATTGAAGTCAACGGCCACTACGTGGGCGATGCCCCAACGACGGTCGAAATTGAGGTCTCACCGCACGGACGGTTTTGGAGGGATACAATTATCAAAGCGTATCCCAAGGACACGGGTTATATCCAGATCAAAGCATTCAACGGTGAGTCCCGCTGGTCGATCAGCGATCTGATTCCCGCCAGAATTTCCTTTGACACCCGAATCGACCCGGCGGCAACCCTCAACGAAACGAATGGCAGATAGCCCCGAAAATCTCAGCTCGTGCTCTTTCTTTTCGCGGCTTCAGCCATCGCGCGATCGATCAGGAGCGTAGCGAGATGCTGGGTTCCTTCGTCGAGTTCCGTATTCGCCTTTTTAAGTCGCGGGGGGCTGTGTGCCTCGAGTGCCGCCTCCACTTCGGCAACTAGTTTGGCGATTTTCTTAATCTCGTCCGGGTCAATCTGATCTCCAACCAGCGTTAAAGCGCTGCGTACGGCGGGAAGCAATTCGTTGCTCTTCAAGACCATTTCTGTCCAGAGCCGCTCAGACATATCCGCAAATGCATTGTCCAGGGATTCCGCTATCATCTTTTCGACGGCTTCATCTGCTACGTCGACCGCACTACTGAGCTCTACCGTCTGCTCCCTGCCACTTTTCGTGTCGCGGGCCAGGACGTGCAGGATACCGTCGGCATCTATCTCAAACTGGACACCAACTCGCGCGACGCCTTTGGGTACAGGTTCGAATGCGACCTCAAACTTCCCCAATTCCCAATTATCCTTGGCAAGTTCACGCTCTCCCTGCAAAACCGTAATTTGCATGGACGTCTGATTGCGCACCGCATTCGTGAACATTTCACCTGCTTTGCAAGGGATTGTGGAATTTCTCGGTATGATTACGTTCATCAACCCACCGAATGTTTCGATTCCGAGAGAGAGGGGGGTTACGTCCAGCAGCACGATATTCTGGACTTGCCCGGAAAGCACCCCAGCCTGGATAGTTGCGCCAACCGCAACAGCCTCATCCGGGTCCTGCGTAATATTCGGCAATCGCTGAAAAACCTCCGCAACAAACTGTCGCACGCTCGGCATTCTAGTTACCCCGCCAACGAGGATGACTTCATCGAGTTTCGCCGCAGCAAGCTTTGCGTCGTCAAGTGACCGAATACAATGGGATCGAGTCCGCCGAATGATGGGACGCGCAACAGCCTCAAGTTCCTGTCGCGTCATCGAGTAAGAGAAGCTGCTGGTGCCTGTCAAAAAAGGAATTTCGATGGTGACAATATCTTCCCTCGACAATCGCAGCTTTGCGGCGTGAGCAATTTCTCGGAGTCTGGCCAAAAAGATGCGTTCTTCGACTACTGGACGCAAATCTGGATGGCGACCGATGATCCGCTCCTTTAAAAGGCGGACAAGCTCACGGTCGATATCATCGCCGCCCAACCTTGTATTTCCGTTCGTGGACAGAACCCGAAAGACCCCATCGTTCAGCTCAAGAATCGAGACATCGAAAGTGCCGCCGCCGAGATCGTAGACAGCGATTTTGGAACGGTCGCGAAGTCTATTTAGACCGTATGCGAGAGCGGCGGCCGTCGGTTCATTGATAATTCTTTCGACAGAAAATCCGGCAAGCTCGCCCGCGCGTTTCGTGGCTTGCCGCTGCAGATCATTGAAATATGCCGGCACGGTAATGACTGCTCGATCAATGGGGCGAGCAAGACTCTGTTCGGCATCCGCCTTAAGCTTTCTGAGAACGAGGCTTGACACCTGCTCCGGCGTCAGACGGTTTCCTCTGACATCGACCATCATTCGACCGTCGACTGACTTCACTGCAAACGGCAAATCTTCCTTCTCGGACTCTCCTGGTCGTCGCCCAATGAGGCGTTTCACCGAATAAACGGTTCGTTCAGGTTCGAGAATCAGCATCCGCCGCGCAGGAACTCCGATGATCGGATTCCCCTTTTCCGGGAAATGAACTACGGAAGGGGTTAATCTTGAGCCTTCGCTGTCGGCAATCAGGACCGGAAATCCGGAGTCCATTACGCCGATCAACGAGTTGGTGGTGCCCAGATCGATCCCGACTATATCATTCATAAGTCAAAATAGGGTCCTTCCGGCACCTGATTCCCAATGGCTTGTCGCCGATATGCTTATTCCGTGGACACGGCACTAAAGGAGTTCCTCCAAGCGTACCTTTCTTTCGCGCACCTGAGCCGCCCATTTCTGGACGAATGTCAGGTCGACTGCGATCTGAGCAAGAGGTTTCCGGCATTGAGCCCGATCTTGAAACCAGATCTGGTCGACAGCTGCGATACGGGATTGAAGCTCGGACTGCCGCTCCGCGATCTGCTTTTCCGCGTCATCAAGCGCATCACGAAGGGGGGCCAAACTTTGTAACGCGAGAGCAAGCAGGAGAGGAGAAGACTGTCCGGAAAGCGGATTTAGCTCCTGGTCCGCCCGTCGCAGCACTTCAACTACCGTTCCGAACAAACCGCCAAGTTCGGCTCCAATCTGCCGCTCGCCCGCTTCCCCAAACTCAAGCTTCAGCAAATGTTGAATGCGAGCTGCCGGATTCGAAACGACCTGAAACGCTTCATTTATTGAAGAGAAGTCGCTACCCTCGACTCTATCGGGATGAAGCAATTTGCTTTTTTGGTTGTAAGCTCGTTGCAGCGCCGATTCAGCTACAGCTGGTCGCCGCTGGATGCCGAGCACCGCAAAATAATCCATCATGCGGAGAAGCTTTCACCACAGGAACAGTGCGCAACAGCGTTTGGATTCGTGACTTTGAACCCCCCTTTCTGCAGGTCATCGCTGTAGTCGAGTAACGAGCCGCTCACAAAAAGGGCGCTCTTAGGATCGACAACAACACGAACGCTGTTCGACTCCACCAGAATATCCCGATTGGCCGGCCCATCCACAAGATCCATCTTATACTGCAATCCGGAGCAGCCTCCTCCAATTACCGCCACACGTAGTGCACCTTGTGGACGCCCCTGGCGCTGCAGTAATTGAGACAGCTTCGCCGCCGCTCTTCCGGTGACTTTCACCAGTCGCTCGTTGCCAATCTTATACTTCACGTCACTCGCTGGAGACACGCGCGAATATGGAATCTACCCGGCCTAAAAGCAAACGCCGCACCGGCCCCGGCATTGTAGCCTCCAAAAAGCGAAGCTGGTTATTCGGATTATCTTCAGGCTCGACGGCTCACCCCGGCCCTTCGGACGGGGCCGATTTTGGAATCGTCAGTAACCGGCGCTGAAGCGCCGTTTCTGTTTAGCGTAAAAACACTCTGCAATTAAGGCTGTTTAGCCTGCCTAAACGCGCTAAACATCCACGGACGCTGGCGCCACATTGTAAAACGGGCGTCCCCGCCCCGATCTTTCATCCCTATCAGCTCGCAGCCGTAGGTGTCAAAATGGACACAATTGCGGCCTGTTAGACCCGACAAATAAAGGCATCCCTAATCGATTCTACAGCACGCAAAGAGTCCAGGTGACGGCCCGCGATATCCTGAACTTCCTGGAGAGAAACCACTTGCTGTAACTCCGTTCGCAATTGCCGGCCCTCGGGCATTCCCTTTGAATACGCCATCAAACGTGCTCGCATGGCCGTAATCGTGTGCTTTTCCGAGCCGCCCTCGCCGACCGCCATTTTGCAATGGCGAATGATATGCGACCACCGCTCTTCCATCGACGGTTCAGGAAGTATTTCACCATCCCTAAGAAATCGCTGTGCTTTCGCGAAGAGCCACGGAGACGTCATCGCCGCTCGACCGATCATGAATCCTCGAACTTTGGTTGTTCTAAGCCGCTCGGCGATATCGCCGACACCGTGAATATCGCCGTTCCCTATAACCGGAATCGCAACCACTTCAGCGACTTCGGCAATGGCCTGCCAATCCGCAACGCCCGAGTACCCCTGTTCCTTCGTCCTCCCATGCACCGCTAAGGCAGCAATTCCAACTCCTTCCAGGATAGTTGCGGTTGACGTGGCATTGATCGTCTCCCGGCTCCAACCTAACCGAATCTTCGCCGTGACCGGGATGGGAGTAACAGCTCGCACGACGGTCGAAGCGACCCTCTCCAAAAGCGGACAATCTTTAAGCAAAGCAGAGCCTCCATGCTTGCAGACAACCTTGTTGACCGGACAACCGAAATTGAGATCCACAAAATCCGGTTGGACCCAGTCAATAACCGCCTTTGCAGCGTCCGCCAGGCGATCCGGTTCAGCGCCGAACAACTGCACTCCGATCGGTCTCTCTTCCGGCAGAAACCTCAGCAAGTCCCTGGTGTTCTGGTTCCGGTGCAAAATACCATCTGCAGACACGAACTCGGACACAAGAACATCCGCGCCTTGCTCCTTACAGAGCCTTCTAAAAATGGAATCTGTGACGCCCGCCATAGGCGCCAGATAGAGGGGATTTTTGTTATTAAACCAGGGAAGCATGCAGTTGGCGACGCAACCCCTAAACACCGGTTGTACGATTGAAAAAGCTGTCACTGCTCCTGCTGCTGCATTCGGCTTTGAGGCGCTAACAGCCTGTAAACTTCCTGCTGCACAGAATCCAATTGATCCAATTTCAACCGGGGATCCTCAATAATGAAGACCTCTCCGGTTTTGGCGTGTTCATAAATCAGAAACTTTACGCCGCTATTTTCCCTGACATCGACCTGCTTAAGGATTTTTTTGCGTTCGAGCATGATGGATAACACGTACCGGGCGTTCACGTAGTCTGGTTGATCCTCATCAATCAGCTTGCGCAGCAGGGACTCACCGGATTCTTTTGGAACCGGCTCAGGAGCAGGCGGAGGCGGCGCTTCATATTTCGATTTCCAAAATGAAAACGGCTGGACCTGACCTTTTATCTCCGACCATACCCGCTCCGAGATATCCTCGCGTCGAAATCCATTCCGGTCCCGGAAGAGCATGGTGTAAATTATCGCGCCGTCCGCGAAGGGTTCCTGCGATTTTGCGCATTGACGAGCGCGCGCTTTGATTTCCCACTCGGGCACCATCTCAGCGACGACTAAGCATAAAATGGTGAAAGGTTCAAACGCGAAAGAATCCTTGAAAAGCAAAACCGCCAAATAATTATTGAGCGGATATCACAAAAACTTGACTCATCAGCAACCAGTTTTGCTTTTCAAGGATTCTTGAACAGTTCTCTTCACATTCAAAAGATGAAAACAGTGATTGCGCCCGGTTCGACGATCGGCCTCCTGGGAGGAGGACAATTAGGTCGAATGTTCGGCATCGCTGCCAGAAGGATGGGATATCGAGTTCACACTTTCGAGCCTTCCCCTGACAGCCCGGCCGGACAGATATCGGATCGCGAATTCAACGGCTCTTTCACCCAGCAACCCTTGCTCGAAGAGTTCGTCGCATCGGTGGACGTTGTGACCTTTGAATTTGAGAACATTCCCGCCGCAGTTGTAAACTGGATTTCGCAAAGGAAACCGGTGCATCCGCGCGCGGAAGTTCTGCACATCTGCCAGAACCGAGAGCGCGAAAAAAACTTCCTTCGCAATGGTCGCTTTCCACATGCGCCCTTTGCAGTCGTGTCGAGTCAGCGGGAACTCGACGTTGCCATCGAAAATATCGGTACGCCCTGTGTGCTTAAAACAGCCGACTTCGGCTACGATGGGAAAGGGCAGAGAAAGATTGCCCAAGGCGAGCGCTTTGACTTTGCTCAATTCGCCGGCAGTCGCGCGGTTTTGGAGAAGTGGGTTTCATTTGAGCACGAACTTTCGGTTATCTGCGCTCGTGACGAAAAGGGAAATACCTGCTCATTTCCGGCTTCCGAGAACATTCACGCTGAGCATATCCTCAATCATTCGATTGCGCCGGGGAGAATTTCATCCGAAATCGCTCAAGCCGCTCAGCATATTGCGGAGAGCATCGCCAAAGACCTCGAGGTGGTGGGATTGATTGCCGTCGAATATTTTCTCACGAAGAGTGGCGAACTGTTAGTCAATGAGCTTGCGCCACGGCCTCATAACTCGGGGCACTATACTTTTGATGCATGTATCACAAGTCAGTTCGAACAGCAGTTACGCGCGGTCTGTGGCCTGCCCTTTGGATCCCCTGACCTGCTCAGTCCTATCGTAATGGTGAATCTTCTGGGAGATCTTTGGGACAGGGGAGTTTCGCCGAACTGGAAACTGGTTTTGCAGAACCCGAGAGCCAAGCTCCACTTGTACGGGAAGTTGGAGCCGCGCCCCGGAAGGAAAATGGGCCATTATTGTGTGCTCGGGGAGAATGTTGAAACAGCGCTCAAAGAAGCACTCGATATAAGGCGGAGGCTATGTTCATGACCAAAATTCAACATAAAACATTATGCTTCTGGAGCGAAGCGCGAAGCCTTTTGTTTGCGCTTTGCCTGGTCGCCGGGTTGACGGGCTGTCAGCAGAAGAATTCCGATTCAAGTCCATTTGGCCTCAGGGTGGTCCAACTCAGAATAGGGAATTCCTCTCTCTTCGCAGAAGTCGCAGATAACCCGCAGACGTCCGCCAACGGGCTTATGTTTCGCAATTCTTTGCCCGACGATCATGGAATGCTATTTGTCTTTGAAAAGCCAAAAACGGCTTCGTTCTGGATGAAAAATACAAAGATACCTCTCTCGATCGCATACATCGATTCGGCGGGGAGAATCCTTCAGATAGAGTCGATGAAACCGCTTGATGAAACACCGGTTGCGAGCACTTCGAGTGAAGTCGCATTTGCGTTAGAGGTCAACGAAGGCTGGTTTGCGCGCAACGGAGTTTCGGCGGGGGCCAAGATCAGCGGAATTCGGAAAGAATGAAATGAGAACGAAGGAACAAACGATCGAGCTCCTGGAGACGATTGCAAGACTCCTTGAATTGAAAGGAGAAAATCCATTCAAAGTTCGCGCTTACACAACCGCTGCTCGAGCTTTAGAAACGTTTTCAGGAAGTTTTCAATCGGCGGCCGCCGAAGACAAGCTCAGAGAACTGGATGGAATTGGCGATGCTATCGCCAAAAAGATCTCCGAATACGTCTCTACCGAGCGACTCGAGTATTTTGAGAAATTGCAAGCCGAGTTTCCACCAACGATCTTTGAACTTTTCGAAATTCAAGGCCTGGGCGCGAAGAAAGTGAAAGCTCTCTACGAGCAATTGGGAATCAAGACTATTGCTGAGCTCGAAACTGGCGCGAAGAATGGCACCGTCGCGGCTCTTCCAGGATTCGGAGAAAAAACTGCGGCAAATCTTCTGCAAGCGATTGAGCAGCGGCGCAAGCGTTCCGGTCGGTTTCTGTTGTCAGACGCGAAAATCTGGTCAGACGAATTGCTGGAGCATTTCCGCGGGCACCCCGACGTATCGCAGATCAGCCCTGGCGGAAGTTTCCGGAGGCGCCGGGAAACTATAGGCGATCTCGACCTGCTCATCGCGACCAGGCAGCCAGCGCGAATCATCGAACACTTTTTGACGCATGTTGCGATCGATCGCGTGGTTGCCAAAGGAGATACCAAAGCAAGCGTTCTGTTAAAATCCGGCATTCAGGCAGATCTTCGAGTCGTTGCAAACAATGAATTCCCTTTCGCCCTTGGCTACTTTACGGGCAGCAAGGAGCACAATGTCATCCTTCGAGGTCGGGCTCTTCAAAACGGATGGACGTTGAACGAGTATCGACTGGCGCCCGATCCGAGCTCTCGCCGGGAATGCAGGCCAATTCCTGAAATTCAGACTGAGGCAGATCTCTATCGTGCACTGGGATTAAGCTACATTCCTCCCGAGTTGAGAGAAAACCATGGGGAAATTGAGGCAGCGGAAAAGGAGAATCTTCCCAGGCTTCTGGAATGGCAAAACCTTCGCGGCACGTTTCATTGTCACACCAGCGAAAGCGACGGTCGCAATACGTTATCCGAAATGGCAGATGCTGCTCATCAGCTTGGTCTCGAGTACTTGGGAATTGCTGATCACAGCAAAAGTTCATTCCAGGCGCACGGCCTGGACGAAAAGCGGCTGCTGAATCAGGTCGAGCAAATCCGTGCCTTGAACGAATCGTCAGGGAATGACTTTTATCTGTTTGCGGGAGTCGAATGCGACATACTCAGGGATGGAACCTTGGATTTTTCGGACGAGATCCTTTCGCAACTGGACTATGTGGTCGCAAGCGTCCACGCCTCTTTTACACAGTCAGAGAAAGTAATGACAAAACGGATCTTGCGAGCGATGGAGAATCCGCACGTAACCATTCTCGGGCATCCTACGGGACGGCTCCTCCTCTCTCGGGAAGCCTACCAGGTCGATTTAGGAGAAATCATTAAAGGAGCCGCTGCTACCGGTACCATCATTGAATTAAACGCCAACCCAAGGAGATTGGACATGGACTGGCGCTTTTGGAAGCGAGCAAAAGATGAGGGCGTCCGCTGCGCGATCAATCCCGATGCACATTCTGTTGGAGGCTTGCAGGATCTCTGGTTTGGAATCGAAATCGCTCGAAAAGGATGGCTCACGCGAGGAGATGTCGTTAACTGCCTCTCGACTCGTGAAGTAGCCGGTCTACTTTACAAAAAGCGAGATGGCAAA
>Ga0306923_10006496_pt1 | contig 11548 bp, 12 predicted proteins | sample sta12Can44000108_FD_203841 | JGI IMG/M metagenome (GOLD analysis project Ga0306923, IMG submission 203841) | Lab enrichment of tropical soil microbial communities from Luquillo Experimental Forest, Puerto Rico - statanox.12C.anox.44.000.108 (v2)... | ecosystem: Environmental > Terrestrial >...
CGACATAATCCATTCCCGGAACGTCGGCCTCGCGCAAAACCACGCTGTGGCGGTCGAACTCGTCCCAGGCGCGCAAATAGACGCGGCTGTCAGCCTCCCGGCTCACCTCGTGAAGGCCGACACGGTCGACATAATGCCCGAGCGCAGCACCTAGATCGGTTACGCGGATTTGGATGTAGCCGGGCCGCAGCACCCCACTGAGCGCCATGGCAACCTCCCCCTCAGTGTAATCGTTCGCGACGGCATGCCGTCGCGATGATCAATAAAGCTCGCTCGGCATGCGACGGGCCAAGTCGGCATCGTAGGCGGCGGGGTCGGTGCCGGGTGTGCGCGCCGCGGCGAAGTCTCCTAATGTCGGGACACCCTTGGGCCGGCCGGCACTCCCTGCCTTCCACAAATTGGAGCGCACGAGCGCTTTGGGGCAATGTTGGAACGCCTGCTCGACCGCCACCACGATAACCGTCGTCGGCTCCTTGCCGTCGACCGCAAAACGCCGCCTCAGGGACGGATCGGCGCTGACCCGGGCTCGGCCGTTGACCCGGTAGGTCTCGTTCGCACCGGGGACCAGAAAGATCAGCCCGACCCGCGGGTCCTCCACCAGGTTCTTGATGCTGTCGATCCGGTTGTTGCCGCGACGGTCAGGGATCAGCAAGGTGCGGCCGTCATCCGCGACCTGGACAAAGCCCGGCTTGTCGCCTTTGGGCGAGCAATCGAGCCCTTTGCTGCTTCCCGTCGCCAGGACGAGAAACGGCGAGGCAGCGATAAAGGCGCGTCCCGTCGCATCGACATGGCCGATCTCTTTTTTGAGGACGCGCTCCGACGGTGGCGCGTAGAGTGTCGCCAGCTCGTCGACGCCGGTCACCGTGGCGTTTTCGATCCCATCCATCGCTCTCGATCCCTCGGCTGCCGAAATGTCTCAGTACCGTACCCGACCTTCGAGGCGAGCTCCGATCAGCAGAGACTGGAGGTTGAGACTGACCCAAGACGGCCCATCTGGCAAGGCTCGCCGTCCTCGACGGTCGTGGAAAGTGTTGACGGCGCTGGCTTTGTCCTGCGCGTCCTGCGGACAATCCTCCCCCGCCGTCCTAATCGCCTTCCGCACGGAAGAGCAGGCGCAGACGCATTGTCCCAAAGATACCGTCGTCTGGGTCGATCCGCAGAGCGGGCTGTATTACCTCAAAGGAAACGCGGCGTATGGACGCTCGGGTGCAGGGCGCTACGCTTGTCGTGGTGAAGCCGACCTCGCCGGCATGCACGAAGTGCCGAATTGAGGCCGATCAGGCTGCCGATTGTTTCGGCACCAATCGGATCACGATCGCCCCATCGACGCTGCTCGGATCGGGCTGAATTTCCGGCGGGAGAGGCTCGCGATAGGTATCGAGGAAGGACTGAAGGGACAAGACCCGCGTGTCACCCTCCGACAGCCTCGCCACCGACCCGTCGATGGCGACGGCAAATTCGACATGCGGAATCCCGACGAGGTCGGCACGCAGGTCGAGCACAGTCGCGGTCACGGCGAGACGGTTGCCGAGCTGCCGGCGATAGCGGCTGCCGGGCTTTACGTTACTGACTGGGACACTGCGGAACAACCGGCCGAGCCAAAAGGCTGACATCGTTCAACCCTGCGTGACGACCCCCGACTGCCAAATCTATCGCGAAAACTCTAAGCGATCGTGAAACCGCGGTTTTTGCTGACTGTGGAAACGTACCCCACTTTTCTAGTGCTAGCGAAATGCAAGTGGCGTCAACTCGTCGTCCTCGCGAAAGCGGGGGCCCAGAACCTGTAGCTGAACCTCTACCCGTGGGCTTTGCTGGCTACCGTCCGAAATGGCGTAACCCGGGGGCCGCTTTCGCGGGAATGATTAAGAATAGAAGCTGCGGCACGATGAGCAGCGCGGCGGAGAGTCGTAGCAACCATCAGGGCCAGCCCCACGGACCCCAATCCCAGGCCTCTTCATTCATGATCGCCGTCATCTGGGCCTCGTTGGCCAGCTGCTGGGCAAGAACCTCCTGCCGATAAGCCGCCCAATTTCGTTGCGTGCCAAAGTAGACGCATCTACAGACGAGCGGATCGGCATAGAGATAGACCGGCTGCCCATTCACTACTCGCGTGACGAACTTGTTCGGTGGCAGACGTTTCATCGCCGCGAGGCGTTGCGGCGTATCGGCGATTCTGACCTGAAATCCCGCCGCGGCGAGCAGGTCCTCCTTCTGTACAGCCTGCTGCTGCGGGCTGACGCAGCCCGCAAGACCGAGGACGAGACCGGCGATTGCCCCGGAAAGCCCAAGCTTGGTCACTCGCGATCTCCCCCAAGTCGCTGTCTCGGCGATCCTAATTGACTGTAAGCGGTCGCTGCAACCAAAGGCGGCGTTGACCGGTTTAGCCCGCGTGATAGAAGGCCGGCAGGTAGAGCACGCCTATGGAAACATCTATGGCCAGCGCCTGCACCAGCGGCATCGACACCGGGTTTGTGGCACTCGGCTACGCGAAGGTCGCCGTCCTCGGGGTCGTCCAAGGCATCACCGAATTGATGCCGATCTCCTCGACGGCGCACATGCGCATCGTGCCGGCGCTACTCGGCTGGCAGGACCCGGGCTCGGCGTTTTCCGCCGCGATGCAGCTCGCGGCACTGGCGGCTGTTATCACCTATTTTTGGCAGGACCTCCGGGACATCCTGTTCGGCTCGTTGTCGGCGCTTGCCCGCCGCGACCTCTCCGACCCCGCCCTCAAATTTGCCATCGGTGTCGTGATCGGGACGATTCCGATCGGCATTGCCGGGCTTGCGCTTGCCAAGACGCTCAACACCTGCGGCTCGCCGCTGCGCGAGCTCTGGGTAGTGGGCGCTGCCTGCATCGTCATGGCGGCGCTGCTCGGCCTTGCCGAGCTTGCCGCGCGGCACCAACGGTCGTTCGACCGCGTCAGCCTGGTCGACTGCCTCGTTGTCGGCATCGCTCAGGTCGGCGCCCTGATTCCCGGCGTGTCGCGCTCGGGCTCGACCTTGACAGCCGCACTCTTTCTCGGCTTCAAGCGCGATGAGGCGGCGCGGTTCTCCTTTCTGCTCGGGCTACCGGCCATCGCTCTCGCCGGCTTCAAAGAGCTGCACGAATTGAGGCATGCCGGCCTCGATGCGCATGGCTGGGCGGTGCTCTGTGTCGGGCTGATCGTCGCGAGCCTTTCGGCCCTTGTCGCGATCTGGGGCCTGCTGCGCATCCTCGAGCGCTACTCGGCCTGGCCCTTTGCCGTCTACCGCGCGCTGATCGGCGTCGTGCTGCTGATCGGTCTTGCCACGGGCTGGCTTGCTTGAGCTTTGATTAAGCGGTCGAGATAGACCTGATCACCGCGCCGGCTCCTCCGTTAACCGGTGTATGAAGCGCGAACCCGTTCGGGCAAGCCGGCCATCGGAGGCAGGCTTGGCGGCCTCCCCGCGGGTGCGATCGCAACGGGTTCTCCAGCTCGGCCGGATCACCGTGCTGATCGTCGTAACACTGGCGGTGGCCGCGGGGTTTGCTCCCGCTCGTTGTTCCCGGCAGCGTGTTCGAGCGCGATGCCGGCCGCCTCGCCGCCGGGGTGATCTTTGCGGCGAGCCTGGTCGCGCTGGCGGTCGGGCGCGTTCCTGGCCTGGCGATCGATCGTGCCGGTGTGGCTCTGGTCAGCGCCGCGCTAATGGTTGCCTGCGGAGCCCTGCCGCTGGACGACGCCTACAAGGCGATCGACCTCGACGCTCTGACCTTGCTGCTTAGCATGATGCTTCTCGTTGCTAATTTGCGGCTGTCCGGTCTTTTCGCGATAGCCGGCGGCTGGGTAATGCGGCGGGCGCACCGGCCGCTCGCCTTGCTGGCCGCGATCGCGGCAGTCGCCGGGATGTTCTCTGCCTTCCTCGTCAACGACGCGGTGTGCCTCGTGCTCGCGCCATTGGTCATCGAGCTGACGCTGAAATTGCGCCGCAACCCGCTGCCCTACCTGCTGGCGGTGGCGATGGCCTCGAATATCGGCTCGACCGCGACGATTACCGGCGATGCGCAGAACATCGCCTTCGAGGTGACCGAGGAGTAGTGCAGGGTCTGCTCGTCAGGTCGGGCAGCGATTGGGTTTAACGATCGATCACCGGTCGCGAAACGGGCCGAAATCACCCGGCGAGCTCGGGAAATTCCTCCTCGCGGAATTCGGCGGGTGCCCGCTCGCCGGCTTTCGCCCGCTCCGCCTCTGCCTGCCGCAGCTCGACACGGCGGATCTTGCCGGAGATCGTCTTCGGCAGATCGCAGAACTCGATCCGCCGAACCCGCTTGTAGGGCGCGATGGTCGCGCGGATGTGGCGGAAGATCGACAAGGCGGTTTCACGATCAGGAGAGACGCCGGCGGCCAAGCTGACATAGGCTTTGGGCACAGCGGTCCGGGTCGGATCAGGCGCAGGAACAACCGCCGCCTCGGCCACCGCGGCATGCTCGATCAGCGCGCTCTCCAGCTCGAACGGGCTGATGCGGTAGTCGGATGCCTTGAATACATCGTCGGCCCGGCCGACGAATGTCAGATACCCGTCAGCTTCCTGCAGGGCGACGTCGCCGGTGCGATAGACAGTGGCGCCGAGCGGCGCGTAGCTTCCATCTTCCTGCTGATAGCCGAGCATCAGCCCGGTCGGCCGCGGATAGAGCTCGATACACACCTCGCCCTCGCCGGCTTCGCGGTCATCGGCATCCACGGTACGAATGCGATAGCCGGGCAGCGCCAAGCCCATCGATCCCGGCTTTACCGCGACACCCGGTGGATTGCCGACTTGACTGGTCGTTTCGGTCTGACCGTAGAAGTCACGGACGGTCAGCCCCCAGGCGGCCCGCACCTGCTCGATCACCTCGGGGTTGAGCGGCTCGCCCGCGGAGCAAACCTCGCGCAAGCTCATCTTCCATGCCTTCAGGTCTTCCTGCACGAACATGCGCCAGACAGTGGGCGGTGCGCAAATCGTCGTGACCCGGTGGTAGGCGATGGCATCCAGCATGCCTCTCGCATCAAAGCGCGGCTGGTTGACGACGAACACGGTGGCGGCGGCATTCCACGGTGCAAAAAAGCAGCTGTACGCGTGCTTAGCCCAGCCGGGCGACGAGATGTTCAGATGCAGATCGCCGGGCAGCAGCCCAAGCATATAGAGTGTGGAGAGATGCCCGACCGGGTAGCTCTGATGGCTGTGCAAGACGAGCTTGGGCTTGGCGGTGGTGCCGGAGGTGAAATAGAGCAGCAGCGGGTCGGTTGCGCGCGTCTCCCCATCAGGAAGAAACGCCGAGGGAAACGACACCAGATCGTCGTAGCGATGCCACCCGGCCGGCGCGCCGCCGACCGCGATACGGGTCACGCCTGGGTCGAGTCCATCGAATTTCCCTGCATCGCCCACCGTGGCCACGAGATGACGCACTCGGCCGCGGGCGAACCGGTCGCGCAGGTCCGCCTTGGTCAACAAGGTGGTGGCCGGGATCATCACGGCGCCGAGCTTCATCGCCGCCAGCATCGTCTCCCACAACGGGACGATATTCCCGAGCATCAACAAAATGCGGTCGCCGCGACCGACCCCGAGCGCCCGCAACCCATTGGCGATGCGATTGGAGCGTTGTGACAGCTCGGCAAAGGTTAAGCTCGCGGCACCATCGCCGACGATGTGCAAAGCCGGTCTGTCGCGGCTATCGCCCTGCGCCAGCTCGGCATCGAACCAGTCGAGGGCCCAGTTGAACCCGTCCAGCCTTGGCCAGCGGAACTCGCGGCACGCGGTGTCATAATCGGTGCGGTGCGCAAGCAGAAAATCGCGCGCCGCCTTGAAGCCATCCGTCATCGCCGCCTCGACCTCACGTGCAGCACAGAGCCTCGCCCCTTTAGTCCCCGAGGCAACGAGTTTCGCCGCCGGTGGTGTCCCGCGGGAGGGCCCGGCGCCGTGGCGCTCATTGGTATCGCAACCGGCCCGGATCCGCTAACGTCTCCCGAAGCCAAGCCCACCGGACGGAGGCTGGCACCGGGGCCGACTGACACTCGACCGGGACATCGCCCCGGCATTCCCTGGGCTTCTGTGTTCGCCCGGATTTCGCTCCCTGTTCGGCCGATTTATTTCCCTGTTCGCTCGCTTAGGGAACTCTGCCCTCGACCTTACGATATATCAACGACTTGCGGATGCGAGTGCGCGCCGAATCGGCGCCGAATTGGCGAGCTACCCAGTTTCTTCCCGTAGAACAAGGAAGGGGACATCGCGTATCGGACTGTCACCCACGATCAAGACCATCTCCCTCGGTTGACATGGCGCGGGCGGCTCTATCATGGTGCCCGCACCGCTGCCCACCCCTAGCCGCCGTGGAAGGGCCATGTCTGACGCCGATCTCGCCGAGACCATCGATGCCGCCTGGGAGGACCGCGAAAAGCTCACCCCGTCGACCCGGGGTACCGTTCGCGACGCGGTCGAAACCGCGCTCGACGGGCTCGATGACGGCACCCTGCGCGTCGCCCAAAAGACTCCCGACGGCTGGCAAGTCCGGCAGTGGCTCAAAAAGGCGGTGCTGCTGTCGTTCCGCCTCAACGACATGGTCGAGATCCAGGGCGGCCCGACCGACGCCGAGCGCGGCGCGTCGCGCTGGTGGGACAAGGTGCCCTCGAAATTCGCCGGCTGGTCGTCGAACCGGTTCCGCGACGCCGGGTTTCGCGCGGTGCCGGGCGCGATTGTTCGCCGCTCGGCGTATATCGCGCCTAACGTCGTGTTGATGCCGAGCTTTGTGAATGTCGGCGCCTATGTCGACAGCGGCACGATGGTCGACACCTGGGCAACGGTCGGCTCATGCGCTCAAATTGGCAAGAATTGCCACCTCTCCGGCGGGGTGGGGATCGGCGGCGTGCTCGAGCCGCTACAGGCCGAGCCGGTGATCATAGAGGACAATTGCTTTATCGGGGCGCGCAGCGAGGTCGTCGAAGGTGTCATCGTCGAAGAGGGGGCGGTGCTCGCCATGGGCACCTTTATCGGCGCCACCACCAAGATTGTCGACCGCGAGACCGGCGAGATCCGGATGGGCCGGGTGCCGGCCTACTCTGTCGTCGTGCCGGGCTCGCTCCCCGGCAAGCCATTGCCCGACGGCAGGCCTGGCCCGAGCCTCTATTGCGCGGTCATCGTCAAGACGGTGGACGAAGGCACGCGGGCGCGGACCTCGATCAACGAGCTGTTGCGCGAATGAGCGGCCGCGCCACAAAATGACCCCAACAACCGACAATCGTCGCCCCCGCGAAAGTGCGCGAAAGCGGGGGGCCAGGCCTGCCCCTGGCAAGCAACAGAGGGCAACCATGTCGTCTTTGCCGTCCCGGATTCCCGCTTGCGCGGGAATGACGAGGAGGCGCTGATGCGCAATGCAGCCGTGCTCGATCCCGCCGAGCTCGCCGCCCGGCTGATCCGCCGGCCGAGCGTCACCCCGAAAGACGAAGGGGCGCTCGACATCGTCGCCGCGACCCTGGAAGAGCTCGGCTTTATCTGCCATCGGCTGGTCTTCGACGAAGGAGGGGAGCCGGTCGACAATCTCTATGCGCGCCGCGGCGACGCACCGCCCAATTTCTGCTTTGCCGGTCACACCGACGTGGTACCGGTCGGTGCGCGCGAGGCTTGGTCGTTTGATCCCTTTGCCGGTGTGGTGCGCGACGGTGAGTTGTGTGGTCGTGGCGCGGTCGACATGAAGGGCGCCATCGCGGCCTTTATCGCGGCGGCCCGGTGTTATCTCGACCGGCATCGAGGCAGGCTCGCCGGCTCAATCAGCCTGTTGATCACCGGCGACGAGGAGGGACCGGCCGTCAACGGCACCAGGAAGGTGCTCGAATGGCTCGGCGAGCGGGGCGAAACTCTCGACGCCTGCCTCGTCGGCGAGCCGACCAGTGCCGAAACGCTCGGCGACATGATCAAGATCGGCAGGCGTGGCAGTCTGACCGGCTGCTTGACCGCGCACGGCGTGCAAGGCCATACCGCCTATCCGCACCTTGCTGACAACGCGGCTCATCGTCTCGTCGCGATGTTGCATGCGCTGACCACGACCGAGCTGGACCGGGGCTCTGAGCATTTTCCGCCCTCGACCTTACAGGTCGCGACGATCGACATCGGTAATCCGGTCTCCAACGTGATCCCGGCGAGTGCCAAGGCGGTTTTCAACATACGCTTCAACGATCGGTGGACCGGAGAGAGTGTAAAGCGCTGGCTGGCCGAGCGGCTCGATCTGGTCGGCGGGCGTTATGAGCTCGATGTCTCGGTTAGTGGCGAGTCGTTTCTCGTCCCGCCCGGGGCGATCGGCGAGCGGCTTGCCGAGGCAATCCGTCGAGTCACCGGAAAGACGCCCGAATTCAGCACCACCGGCGGCACTTCGGACGCCCGCTTCATCCGAACCTGTTGCCCGGTTGCCGAATTCGGCCTCGTCGGGCAGAGGGCGCACCAAGTGGACGAACGTGTGGCACTTGGCGACCTCGCCGCGCTGACCGAGATCTACGACACATTTCTCGGCTTATTCTTCGACTCTCCCTGATGGGCAACGCTGCATGGGTCGAGGTGCGGCTCGCGCTGGCCGGCACCTGGCGTTTGGCGCGCGGCGATCGCGGCGGGCTTTCCTACTTTGACCGTTCGTTCGACGGGTTCTGGCGATCGTTTCGTGCTGCCATCATTGCCTACCCGCTCTACCTGATGCTGCTGGCAATGCGGGTCAGTGTGGGGGAGTGGGAACGGTCGGGCGGCTGGCGCATCGTCACGGTCGAAACCATCGGCTATGTGATCGGTTGGGTCGCCTTTCCGCTCTTGATGCTGACGGTGACGCAACGGCTCGGTCGCGCGCACCGCTTCTTCGATTTCATGGTGCCGTACAACTGGTGCCAGCTGCCGCAGAGCGCGCTTTTCGTGCTGGTCGGCCTCGCCTTCGAGAGCGGAATGCTGGGCCCTCAGTCCGGCCAAAGTGTCGGTATCGTCGCCGTGTTCGCAACCTTGGTCTATGAGTGGTACGTCTGGTACATCGCCCGCGTGGCACTTGACACCACCGCGCTCGCCGCCGTGTTCGTCGCGTTGCTGGACCTCGTCCTCGGGGCGGTCATCAGCCAAGTCACAGTGGGTCTTTATTGATAGCTGGCAGGTAGCGTACCTCGACCAGATAGAGACCTTCGGGTGGAGCGGTGGGCCCGCCGGCGCGGCGGTCGCGGGCCGCGAGTGCGCGGGCGACGTCGTCGGGATGCCAGCGGCCGAGCCCGACCAGCTTCAAGGTTCCCGCCATGTTACGCACCTGGCGATGCAGAAATGAGCGCGCCCGCGCCTCGATGTGGATTTCATCACCGGCGCGGCGCAGCTCGAGCGCGTCGAGCGTCTTGAGCGGCGACTTTGCCTGGCACAGTGAATCGCGAAAGGTCGAGAAATCATGGTGACCAATTAGGTGCCGGGCGCCCTCCCGCATTGCTCCGACGTCGAGCGAGGGCGCCACCTGCCATACGCGGCCGCGGTCGAGTGCCGGAGCGGCCCGCCGGTTCAGGATGCGGTAAAGGTAGACACGGCAGATCGCGGACAGCCGCGCATCGAAATCCTCGGATACGGGTTCGGCAGCCAGCACGCTAACCGCTGCCGGCCACAGATGATGGTTGACCGCGCTGCGCAATACTTCCGGCGAAACCACTTTCGTCAGATCGAGATGCGCGGTTTGCCCCAGCGCATGCACACCGGCATCGGTGCGCCCGGCACCGTGGACGGGGACCCGCTCGCCGCAGAACCGGGTGATGGCCGTCTCGAGCGCTTCCTGCACCGACAAGCCGTTCGCCTGCCGTTGCCAGCCGACGAAACCGGCTCCGTAATATTCGATCGTCAGTTTGTAGCGCGGCACGGTAGCACCGTCCCGGCGGCGATCGGAAAGCCGCGCAGAAAAGCCGAAGTGTCGAGCGGCGCCCGGCCGGGCCGCTGCAGCCGCAACGGCCGGAACACGCCCTCGCCGCAGGCGATCGAGAGCTTGTCATCGAGCACGGCCCCCGGCGTGCTTCCCGGCTCATCAGGCAAGACGATGGCGGCGAGCACCCGAATTCGCTCGCCCCCGCCGCGGCGGGGCGGGGTTTCGAAATAAACGCCCGGCCAGGGGTCGAGCGCTCGCACCTGGCGCTCGAGCGCGGATGCGGTCAGCTGCCAATCGAGCCGGCCGTCCTCACGGCCGATTTTGCGCGCATAGGTGATGCCATCTTGTGGCTGAGGCCGGGTTACCAAGGTGGCGTCGGCGATGCCGTCGAGGGCGGCGAGGATCAGCTGGCGGCCGAGCACCGCGAGCTCGGACGAAACACTGGTGGCGGTCGCACTCGGGGCGATCGTTATTGCCTGCTGCAACAGGATCGGGCCGGTGTCGAGCCCTTCCTCCATTTGCATGATTGTGATCCCGGTCACGGTGTCGCCGGCGAGCAGGGCGCGCTGGATTGGGGCGGCACCGCGCCAGCGCGGCAACAGCGAGGCGTGCACGTTGAGGCAGCCGAGCCGCGGCGCCCGCAAAAATGATGGGGGCAGGATCAGCCCGTAGGCTGCGACTACCGCGGCATCAGCACCGAGCTCGGCAAAATCCGACTGGGCTTCGGCCGTACGCAGGCTGACCGGACTGCGCAGCGCCACCCGGTGTTGCGCAGCCAGCAATTGCACCGGCGAGGCTTGTGGCCGATGACCCCGACCGGCCGGCCGCGGCGGCTGGGTGTAGACGGCGAGGATGTGGTGGCCGGCCGCGATCAACGCCGCCAGTATCGTTGCGGCAAACGCCGGGGTGCCCATAAAGACGAGGTCGAATGGCTTTCTCGGCGGGTTGGCGGTCATCGCTCGACTCCCGCGAGTGGCGGCGCTAAGCGGTCGCGAGCGCCTTGCCGCGTTTTGCTTTGGCAAGCTTGCGCAGGATCATCCCCCGCTTGACGAGGGAAAGGTGGTCGACAAACAGGATGCCGTCGAGATGTTCGATCTCGTGCTGCAAGCAAGTGGCGAGAAGCCCCGTGGCGTGGATCTCGCGTATCTCGTTCTCTTGGTCGAGATAGCGCAGTCGAATTTCGGCTGGACGGGTGACGTCGGCATAATGTTCTGGCAGCGACAGGCACCCCTCGCTGAACGTCGCGAACTCGGATGAGCGCCAGAGGATCTCGGGGTTGGCGAGCTTAATCGGCTGCGGCTTCTCGCCCTCGCGCGCAAGGTCGAGGACGATGACGCGGCTCGAGCGCCCGACTTGCGGTGCCGCAAGTCCGATGCCGATCGCCTGATACATCGTCTCGAGCATGTCGTCCATTAGCCGCCGGACGTTGGCGTCGACCGCAGGGACGGGCTGCGCCTTGATTTTGAGCCGCGGGTCGGGAGCCGTGATGATCGAGAGCAGAGCCATAGGAGCGGGCTCTAGGTAGGTTGCACGAGGCTTACCGTCAATATGACCGGTCGTGGAGCGTCAGGGGACGTCGATCAAATATTAACCGTTGGGCGAGATAACTGAAGCCTAAGGATCTTCGCCTCCCGAGTTGGAATGGATTGATGGCTGCCCCGCCCAAACTCCCCTGCGAAAAGCGGCTCATGATCGCGAGCCT
>Ga0306923_10006498_pt1 | contig 11546 bp, 10 predicted proteins | sample sta12Can44000108_FD_203841 | JGI IMG/M metagenome (GOLD analysis project Ga0306923, IMG submission 203841) | Lab enrichment of tropical soil microbial communities from Luquillo Experimental Forest, Puerto Rico - statanox.12C.anox.44.000.108 (v2)... | ecosystem: Environmental > Terrestrial >...
TCGCACCGCGCTCACGCCTGGTTATAAGGACACGCTGGTGCAGTTCTGTGTGGAAGAAAACGGCAAAGCCAAGTAACCGAGTTTGAATGCCGCTTTCGCCCACAGCCCCTTTTGGCGTTGAAGTTCAGAGGAACTTCAGATCAAATCTTAGGAAACATATCGGCGCGGCAGTCGCTTTGGGCCATATGTTGGAAGCCCCATGCGCCGCCACAACGCCTGGAACCTGGGGCCCGAGTGCAGGTTTTCAAAAACCGGTTCCGCGTTCACGGCCACCAGTCCCGCCGCTCGTTCGGCGTAGGCCCGCTCCAGACATGCCAGCGCCTGCTCCTCCTGCCCCAGGCCTATGTGGACCTTGGCCGTTTCGTACGCAGAGACGTATTCGCGTTCTGCCAGTGCCTCCAGCCTTTTGAGCACTCCCCGCGCCCGATCCTGCTGCGCGGTCCGCGCGTAGGCATACCCCAACCCCGCGAGATACAGAACGTCGCCTCGCCGGCTCGCCTTCTTCAATTGTGTGATGCCTTCCTCACCCTTGCCGGCCTCCACCAGCGCGCGCCCCAGGTTGAAACGGGCAGGCACGTACCCCGGATCGAGTTCCAGCGCTCTACGACACTGGATGGCAGCCGCCTCGTAGCGGCGCGCGAAGTACAGTGCTCTTCCCAGCGACGTTTCCATCAGCAGGGAGAGCGGGTCCAGTTCCCGCGCTCGCTCCACTTCTGAAATCGCCTCCTCCACTCGACCGACGGCTTGCAGGTAAATGGCGTGGATCCGATGGGCCTCGGCATCACTTGGGTTCAACTCCAGCGCCCGCAGCAGTTCCGCCTCGCTCTCGTTCCACATCCAGTCGAAGCGGAGGAGCACCGCCCCCAGAGTCCTGTGGGCCTCACTCAGGCGGTCATCGATCTCCAGGGCCCTTCGAGCCGCCGCAAGCGCCTTCTCCCTGGCCACGCTCGGGACTAGCCAGCCACAAACTGCCTGGATTCTGTAGCCATCGGCCAAGCCGGCGTAGGCCAAAGCGTAGCCTGAGTCGCAGGCCATAGCTTTCTGGAAGTAATCGATGGCTTTCTGAACCCCTTCCTGCGTCCGCCTGTTGAGGCAGTAGCGGCCCCGCAGATAGGCTTCGTAGGCCTGCCCTATGGCCGGCAAGGCACCCACATTCCGCGCCCACTGTTGTGGCTCCAGTTTCACCTGAATTTCGTTGCTGATCGCCTGGGCCACTTCGCTCTGCAAGGTCAGTATGTTCCGCAGGTCCCGCTCGTAGCTTTGAGCCCACAGAGGCGTCTGGTCGCTGACCCGTACCAAATGCGCAGTGATCCGCACCCGGTCTCCCGCCCGACGTACACTCCCCTCCACGATGTGGTTCACGTTCAGCTCTTGGCCGATCTGATCGAGACGCTTGTCAGTGCGCTTATAGTGCATCGCCGAGGTACGGGCGATCACCGCCAACCGTTGGGATTGGGCGCTTCCGAGCTGGGCGATCATTTCATCCGTAATCCCGTCGCTAAAGTACTCCTGCTCCCGGTCATTGCTCAGGTTCTCGAAAGGCAACACCGCCAGGCGGATCTGATCCCCAAGGCGTGTGGCAGTTGGTACGTCTTCCACAGCGCCAATAAAGCGATAACCGCGACGGGGCAGGGTCTCAAGGTAGCGCGGCCTATCGGCCGAGTCTCCTAGTGCCTCCCGGATCTTGCTGATCGCCGTCTTCAGACTGTGATCAAAGTCGACAAAGATGTCTGGCGGCCAGATTTGCCGGCGCAACTCCTCCCGGGTTACGACCTCTCCAGGACGATCCAGCAACACGGCCAGGATTTGAAACGGTCTCTGCTGCAGCTTGATCTTGCGTCCCTGCTTGTACAATTCGCCGCTGCGAAGATCGACTATGAATGCTCCAAAACGCACTGTCCGTGTGGGTCGCATTGGTTCCTCCAGACCTTTGGCTTCGTTATCCCTCCCGTTCAGAGCGCGGTAGTCTGCGCCGCCTTGGTCCTGCCGCCCCGATCCCCCCGGGTCGGCTTACGGCCGGCAGTCCAGTTCAAGAGAGAAGCCAACCCAGATATGGGATTGGCGCGCCCTCCGGTGGCCACAGCATGCCGAAAACGCCGCAAAGACATCTCGCGTCGCTCGATAATTAACTAGTTAAAGACAGAATTAACCGCCTGTATCCTGTTTGGCAATAGACCACCCAGAGAACTTTCTTACACCATCTCCGAGGATTTTGCAATATTTATTAGACCATTCCGTGGTCTTCGTAGGACCGTGGAGGGTCGTCGCTGCAGGCGAGCCAGAGCGCATTTCCAACCCTTGGATTTTCGGATGCGCTGCACATTTCGTGGACGAGACTTGCTGCTGACTGAGGCTTGGTCACGAGTAAGCTTACCTGGCGGCCAACTGCGGCCGCAGTGAAACCCATTGCTTAGGGGTAAGTCAGGTGCGAACCTGACCGGAACCAAAGATCTGATACTTCGTTGATGTTAGCTCGACAAGCCCAAACGGCCCCCGGCAGTGCAGCTTTTGAGTGCTGATCCCCATTTCGGCCCCGAAACCGAACTCGCCGCCGTCCGTGAAGCGGGTGGAGGCGTTCCAATAGACGGCAGAGGAATCCACCTGGTTCAGAAACTGCCTGGCACTCTCTTCATCGCGGGTGATGATGGCGTCGGAATGCTTGGTCGAGTATTCGTTGATATGATCGATCGCTTGTTGGAGGCTGCCGACCACATAGACGGCCACGCGCAGGTCAAGGTATTCCATCCGCCAGTCTTCATCGCACGCCGCAAGCACGTGCAGCCCGGGCGTAAGACGCCGCGTTTCCTCGTCGCCGCGAACCTCCACGCCGGCGCACTGCAGTCTTTGCACGATTCGGGGGAGATATTCGCTGGCAAGGTCACGATGGACAAGCAGCTTTTCGGCCGCGTTGCACACTGATGGGCGCTGGGTCTTGGCGTTCACAACTATGCGTTCAGCCACATCGAGATCGGCGGCTCTGTCGACATATACGTGGCAATTGCCGGCGCCAGTTTCGATCGCTGGAACTGTAGCCTTCTCGACAACGCGGTTGATGAGGTCGGCCCCTCCCCGCGGCACGAGGACGTCCACAAGACCACGGGCCCCCATCAGTTCGTCCACCGAGTCTCGGGAGCGAGAGTCGAGCAATTCGACCGCGCCGGCCGGCAAACCCGGAGCCTGCACCAGGGACTCGACCAAGGCTTCGTTGGTGTGGGTGGCCTCGCGTCCACCGCGCAGCACGACGGCGTTTCCAGCCTTGAGGGCCAGTACGGTGGCGTCCACCGTGACGTTAGGCCGCGACTCGTAGATAACGCCTACCACTCCTAAAGGCACCCGCACCTTGCGGATGCGCAAGCCGTTGGGACGGATCCATTCTTCTACCACCTGGCCGATTGGGTCAGGTAAATTGAGGACCGTTCGGACTCCCTCGGCCATAACGGACATACGCTCGGAATTCAAGAGGAGTCGATCGCGACTGGAGGAACGAAGGTCCGCAGTGGCCAGGTCAATTTGATTGGCGGCGAGAATCCTCTTCTGATTCTCCGCGAGCTGCGCGGCCATGGATCGAAGAACAGCGTTCTTTTCGTCGGTGGACAATCGAGCCACGCTAACGGCGGCCTCTTTGGCGCGACGCAGTTTTTCCAGCGTCGATTTTTGGGGTTGCGCGGTCGATGACGTCACAGGAGTACTTAGCATCTGGCCTTCAGTGGCGGAAAGTAGGTCCCGAGCCGCTGTTGCAGCGCCAGAGGTATGACCCGCGGATGCTTTCCGTTGGCAATAGCGACATGGATCCCTGAGGCCGTGGCCCGCAGGGCGGCGCGAAGCTTCGACCGCATACCGCCCCGACCCAATTGTCCCTTCCCATCACAAGCCGCTTCCAAGTCGGGTGTGATGCGCCGGATCGTTCGGGCCACCTGTTGCTTTCCATTGCGCCCACTCCCGCGATAGAATCCGTCCACGTCACTGAGGAGAAGAAGCCAGTCCGCCTGGACGGCGGATGCGACCAGCGCGCTCAACTCGTCGTTGTCACCAAAGGCCCCTTCCAACTCGCGGACCGACACGCTGTCATTTTCGTTCACGATCGGCAGCACCTTCAGGCGCAGCAACTTGTTCAAGGTGTTACAGAGATTCTTATAGCGAGCTGGCGAGGAGAAGTCGTCGCTCGAAAGCAGGAGTTGAGCTACGATCTTCTTGCCGAAGAAGAGCCGCTCATAGGTGTGCATGAGGCGGCTCTGGCCAACCGCTGCCGAGGCTTGCATAAGCGCCAGTTGCCGCGGACGCTTCGTAATTCTCAGCGATGACATCCCGGAGGCGATGGCCCCGGAACTAACAAGGATATACTCGTGGTGCGTGAGATCAAGCTGGTCCACCAGTGACCGCATGCGCCTCGCGTCTAAGCGCCCCCCAGGAGCTATCAGACTGGTTCCGATTTTGAGCACAATACGCATAGTCGCGTGAAGTCCTCGCGCCGAGTTGGTCGTCCTACTTTCTGCGATCCACTTTGTACGGTGCCGCTTAAAGACCATTATCCGTCGAGGCTGGGGGGCAGTGTCAAACTGAAGTCTGATCGTCCGTGAGCCTTGCGCCTCTGTGGCCGCGGAGCGAACGGCAAGTCTGGGGGTGCACTGCGGTGGACCTGCCCCAAGTTCCAACGCCCAACCTTCACGAGTTCGTTGCCCCTTCCCGCTGTAGGTCGCCTTGGGGCTGCCCACCCGTTCCGCTGTTGCGAGCTGTTGCGACTGTTGCGAGCGCACGCTTGAAACCCCGTGCGCCGCTGTCCTAGAATAGTCATACCGGTTATGATTCAGTTCGAAGATCTCCTTAGAAAGGTTCAATCCTATCGTACCAGCGACGATTTGAGCTTGCTCCGCAAGGCCTACGAGTTCTGCGCGGCAGAACATAAAGCACAGAAGCGACTCTCCGGGGAGCCTTACGTCTCCCACCCGCTGGAAGTGGCTAACGTTCTGGCCGATATGAAGCTGGACGTCGTCTGCCTGGTGGGCGGAATGTTGCACGACGTCGTCGAGGACACCCCCACCACCATCGAGCGACTACGCCAGGAATTCGGCGCCGAGGTTGCGCACATTGTGGAAGGCCTCACCAAGATTCGCCGCATCGAGTTCGTCAGCCCGGAAGAAAGGCAGGCTGAGAATCTGCGCAAGATGGTGCTGGCAATGGTGGACGACATCCGCGTGGTGATGGTAAAGCTGGCGGACCGGCTCCACAACATGCGGACGCTGGAGCATCTGCCGCCCGAGAAACGCGAGCGCATCGCGCGCGAGACCCGGGAGATCTACGCACCCATCGCCCACCGGCTGGGAATGGGCAAGCTGCGCGGAGAGCTCGAAGACCTGGCCTTCCGTTATCTGGAGCCTGAAGCCTTCGCTGAAGTGAAGAAGGCGGTGGAGAGTCGGCGCAAGGTCAACGAGGAATTTCTCGCCCAAGTCTGTGCCCAGGTGAACGAGAAGATGCGAGCCTTTGAAATTCCAGCGCGCATCGAAGGGCGGGTGAAGCGCCTCTACAGCATCTGGCAAAAGCTTCAACGCCAACATATCCAGATCGACCAGGTTTACGATCTGCTGGCCATCCGCATCATTACGGACGCGGTAAAGGATTGCTACGCCGCCTTGGGGGTGATTCACAACACCTGGCGGCCGGTGCCGGGACGGTTTAAGGACTTCATCGGCATCCCGCGACCTAATCTCTACCAGTCACTGCACACTTCGGTGATCGGACCCCACGGCCAGCCGTTCGAGGTCCAGATCCGGACTGAGGAGATGCACCGCCTGGCGGAGGAGGGAATTGCCGCCCACTGGAAATACAAGGACGGCAGACCGCCAAAGCAGGAGAAGGAGGAGGACTTCGCCTGGCTTCGCCATCTCGTCGAGTGGCAACGCGAGATGCGCGACCCGGGGGAGTTCGTCTCCACGCTCAAGGTCGATCTTTACCCCGAGGAAGTCTATACCTTCACTCCTAAGGGCAAAGTGATTGTGTTGCCGCGCGATGCCACGCCCATCGATTTCGCTTACGCCATTCACACCGAGGTAGGCCACCGGTGTGTGGGCGCCAAAGTAAATGGGCGCATCGTGCCCTTGAAATACCGCCTCCGCAACGGCGACATCGTCGAGATTAGCACCCAGATGAACCACACGCCCAGCCGCGATTGGCTGGCTCTGGTGAAGACCTCGCGGGCGCGCAACAAAATCAAGCACTGGATCAATGTGGCGGAGCGCAAGCGGGCGATCGAGATTGGCAAGAAGCTACTGGAGAAAGATGCGCGCAAATACGACCTGGCCCTGAAGAATGTTGCCGTCGAAGATTACGAGCGCGTCTCTCGACACTACGGATGCCAGACGGCCGACGACCTCCACGCCGGTCTGGGATACGGCAGGTTTTCAGCGCGTCAGGTGCTGAGCAAGCTGATTCCTTCCGCGTCCATCGAAGCTGAGCAGCCGGCCCGATTCAGCGGAATGGTGAAGCGCGCTCTGGGCTTGGGCCGCGACACAGCGATTCAGGTGCACGGCCACGACGACTTGATGGTGTACCGGGCGAAGTGCTGCAACCCCGTCCGCGGCGAGTCCATAGTAGGCTACATCACCCGCGGCAAGGGCATTTCCGTTCACTCCAAGTCCTGCCCGAACGTCCAGAACCTTGTCTACGACGCCGACCGGCGCATCGAGGTGGAGTGGACCGGGCCGAAGTACGGCCTTTATCCGGTTAAGCTGACTCTGGCCACGGCCGACCGGCGGGGTTTGCTCGCCGATGTGACCGCGGCCATCAACGACGTCCATTCCAACATCCAGAACATCGAAGCTCGCACCGGCGACGACCAGGCATCGATCGAAGTCACCCTGGATATCGTAGACATGCACCACCTGGAAAGGATTGTCTCGACACTGCGGAAGATCGATGGCGTCCACCAGGTGCGGCGCGTCATGAGCTCTTGAGGCGATTCGGGCACGCAGCCAAAATGCCCTTCCCGCTTTCATGAGGGAAGGAGCCGGTCCGCACCTGCTCCTACTTCACAACCTTTCCGGAGCGGATGCAACTGGTGCAAGCAAGGAGAGTCGCTCGGGTTCCATTCACCGTTGCCTTTACCCGCCTCAGATTGGGCTTCCAACGGCGTCTGGTCACGTTGTGAGCGTGACTTATCCGATTACCGGAGGCAGGACTTTTTCCGCAAATGTCGCAAGAGCGCGCCATAGGACCTCGCACAACTCTGTAAACTTAATGTCTAATAAACTAGTTTAGCAGAACCTTTCGTGTTCGTCACGGTAAAAAAGCTTCTCTGACTCTCGATGAGAGTCCCTCGGAAAAGCGGGTTAAACTGTCGACATGCCCGATTGGAACGGTTTCGGGAGGAGTAACTGCCTCCTAGCCCTAGCCCTGCCTGTTTGGAGCGTGCTGTGGTGGGGGGCATGCGCACACCGGGCAAACCCGGATCGGCAAATCTGGGCGGAAGTCGACGGGAAGCCTATTTTCCGTGACGAGGTGGAACGCTATTACCGTAGCCGGCTGACCTCGGCCTCCTCCGAATCCGGCAAGGAGGAACAGGCGCTATCGCTGAAGTTGAATATCCTGAACGAGCTTATCAACAATCAGATTCTTCTTGCTCACGCCTCTCGCGCCGGCGTTAACATGTCTGAGGCCGAAGTGGACAAGAGAATGGCCGATCTACGAACCCCTTACTCGGACGAGGAATTCCAGAAGAAGCTCAAGGACCAGGGAATGACACTCAACGACCTGCGCCAGCAGGTGAGCGACAGCCTGCTGGTCGAAAAGCTCATCAACAAGGAGGTCACTTCAAGGGTCTCAGTGAATGACAATGAGGTTGCCGAGTACTACGAGAGGAACAAGGCCAGCTTCAACGTGCCGGAGACACAATACCATCTGGCTCAGATACTGGTGACACCGATACCCGACCCGCAACTGCGCAACTTGGCCAGCGATGATGCGAAGACGCCGGCGGCGGCTGAACGCAAAATCAAAGCGCTTTTTGCTCGGCTGCGGAAGGGCGAAGACTTTGACAAGCTGGCCCAAGCTTATTCCGAGGACCCGAATACGGTTTCCGGTGGAGGTGACATGGGCTTCATACCCGCCTCAGCGCTGGCCTCCCAGAGCAAGATCCTTATGGCGCTCCAGTCGCTCAAGGTAGGTCAAGTCTCAGGGATCATTCGCGACTCAGGTGGCTACCACATCGTCAAAATCCTCGGCCGCGAGGATGCCGGCCAGCGCCCCCTCTCTGATCCAAGAGTGCAAAACAGCATTCGGCAGACGCTGATGAACGAAAAGGAGCAGGTCCTGAAGACCGCCTACATTGAGGGCCTGCGCGACAAAGCCAGAGTTTCAAACCATCTGGCAGCGCAAATCGTCGAGGCAGCAGGGAGTCCCCCGGGACCCTAGCTTGGCTGAAGGGTGTCCCAATCCTTGATGGCGATCACAATTTCGCTACTCGATTGTTTTCTTACATATTCCAGCGTTCTTTTATTCTCGAGAAGCGTTTGTTTTGAGCGCGGGAATAGAGCTGGCCGAAATCAGTCTTATACTTTGGTGTGAAATTTTGTTTGGCCTGCGTCAACGGACTCCGGTCAACTCCGGTCAGCAGACGGTGCAGATAGTAATGCGGCAAGGCTATAATATGCTCCATTGGACTCAATCCGGCATGACGTATTGGGCGGTGTCCGACCTGAACAGCAGCGAGCTGCAGGAATTGGTGCGGCTGGTCCAAGGTCGGAATGGGCACATACCCTAGGTCCCTCGACCAGCCTTTCTGCGCCGTCTGCCAGCACATAATCCGTGAAGTGCTCACCCCCCACGCGCCCGGCAAAGAAATCGTGGCTTTGCCTGGGTGATCAATTTCGGTCGGACCAGACCGGGCAACTCCGCCAGATAACCACCGAAAGAGGCTGAGAAGGCTGACGATTGCCTCTCTCCAAGACGCTTCTGTGATAAACTCGAAATTCAAGTCAGAGCCAAGGCTGGCCCGGTGAAAGTGCTGTGCCTCACCCGAGGAACGCCGTCGGCTCGGGTCGATTGGCGTATCGCCTTTGACTCTTCGAGGAGATGACATGCCCGAGGACAAAGCTCACGACTCCGGATTCAAAGTTGTCGATCGCCGTCCCTTCAGCGTAGACGGAACGCGTCGCGAAGGGGCTGAGGAAAAAACGAGCGAGAGGTCATCAGAACTACGCACCCCCGCTGCGGCCTCGAGCCCTACCAGCGCCACCCGTGAACCTGAGGAGTACCTTGAACCTGAAGGTTCGGGGTTTGAGACGCTGGTTTCGTATCTGAGTACCACGGCGATGTTTCAATTGGGAGTGCTGCCCGGCCCCAGTGGGGAGCGCATTCCGCCCGACATGGTCAGTGCTCGCCGCACCATCGACCTGCTCGAGGTACTCCAGGAGAAAACCCGCGGGAACCTGACACCGGTAGAGAGCCGCCTCCTGGAGGACGTGCTTTACGAACTCCGGCTCAGCTATGTCGAAGTCGAGAAGCGCGGGGCTCGAAAGCGGCGATGAGACTGACCTTCCTGGGTACGGGAACCTCCACCGGCGTGCCGACTCTTACCTGCGAGTGCCCCGTCTGCCTATCCTCGGATCCCAGAGACAAGAGAACCCGTCCCTCGGTACTGTTAGAGTACGACGGACGGGCGGTCGTCATCGATACCACGCCCGACTTTCGCCAGCAGGCCTTGCGCGCCCGGATGCGACGGCTGGACGCCGTCGTCTTCACCCACGAGCACGCCGACCACATCCTCGGACTGGATGATGTCCGCGTCTTTTACTTCCGGCAGCACGTGCCTATTCCCATTTATGCCGACAGCCGGACCATGGAGAGCATCCGCCGCGTCTACAAATACATCTTTGACCAGTCGTATGCCTATGGGGGAATCGCCAGGCTCGACCCTCAACTCATCGACGGACCCTTTGACCTCTGGGGAGAGCGGCTGATTCCCGTACCCGTCGTGCACGGCGACCTACCCGTCCTGGGCTTCCGCTTTGGCCATGCCGCCTATGTGACCGATTTCAGCGCCATCCCCGAGCCTACCCTGCCGCTGCTCGAGGACTTGGACGTGCTTATTCTGGACGCTCTCCGCCACAAGCCGCATCCCACGCACTCAAGCGTCGAACAGTCTCTGGGGCTCGTGGAAAGGGTGCAACCTCGCCGGGCGTTTTTCACTCATATCGCTCACGAACTAGGACACGAAGAGACCAACGCCACGCTACCTCCCCATGTCCGGCTGGCCTACGATGGTTTGGTGCTCGATTTGTAAAAAACGTCATTTGGCCTTTGTCGGTGGTCGTTTGTCGTTGGCCCTTGGTTCTTAGTACGGTCATCTCTTTGACGGTCGACTGTGAACTGTAAACCAGCCTGATGCGCCTCATCCGCCATCTCGAGGAAGTCCGCGACCTGCCGGCGACGTGTAGTGTGACCATCGGCAACTTCGACGGTGTGCACATCGCTCATCAGGAACTGCTCCGCCAGGTGGTAGAGTCGGCGAGGGCGAGGGATGGAGCCGCCATCGCCGTCACCTTCGAGCCCCACCCCATCAAGCTTTTGGCGCCTGACCGCGCGCCCAAGGTCCTCACTCCACTGGAGCGCAAGGCCGAGCTCATCGAGCGCTTGGGCGTCGACGTCCTGGTTGTTTTGGATTTCACCAAGGAATTGGCACGTCTTTCGCCACTCCAATTTGTGCGCGACATTCTAACCGGCTGCCTGCGGGCCACCACGGTCCTCGTGGGGCCCAACTTCCGGTTCGGTTACCGCCAATCGGGTGACATCGAAGTGCTCATGGCCATAGCCCGGCAAGAGGGGTTTCAAGTTCGGGTTCTGCCAGAAGTAAACGTGCGCTGCCAGCGGGTGTCCAGTACTCGCATCCGCGAACTGCTTTCGGCGGGGCAGGTGCCGATCGCCAGCCGGCTACTGGGACGGCCTTTCTCAAACTACGGTCCTATCGTCTCCGGTCTGGGTGTTGGACACCGACATACCGTGCCCACCCTCAACCTGGCGCCAGTGGAAGAACAGTTGCCCAAGGTTGGCGTCTACGTCACGCGAACCCGGCTGGGGAACACAAGCCATGATTCCGTCACCAACGTAGGACACAAGCCGACGTTCGGCGACAATCACCGGCTCACCGTCGAAACCTATCTGCTGAACTTCGAAGGTGCGGTCGAGCAAACCGACATGGAAATCGAGTATCTGTACAGGCTGCGCGACGAAATGAAATTCCAGAACCCCGCCATCCTCAAGGCCCAGATACAGGACGACGCGCGCCGCTCGCTCAAGTTCTTCCGGCTGCTCCGGCGCTTCCACGAAGAGCGTCATGTATGACCAGGGCTTGTGCCCGGCATGAAAATAACCGGACTGCAGCCCTCGCCCCCTTGGGGGAGAGGGTGGCGAGTGGAACGAGCCGGGTGAGGGGGGTTCCAGCCGGTTATTTTGAAGCATCGCGCGGCAAAGCCGCGATCTTTTCACAGCTTCAGAGCCCTCGGATGGCCAGCCATAGCTAGCCCCTCCCGGCCGCACTCAGCTTCCCACCGCAGCAC
>Ga0306923_10006499_pt1 | contig 11546 bp, 7 predicted proteins | sample sta12Can44000108_FD_203841 | JGI IMG/M metagenome (GOLD analysis project Ga0306923, IMG submission 203841) | Lab enrichment of tropical soil microbial communities from Luquillo Experimental Forest, Puerto Rico - statanox.12C.anox.44.000.108 (v2)... | ecosystem: Environmental > Terrestrial > Soil...
TCAAACCCCGGACCCTGACGTGGGTTCGGGGTTTCCTCGATGTCTTGAGACATCACAAAGTGCCCCGGGTGGGATTCGAACCCACACTGGATGGCTTTTGAGACCACTGCCTGCTGCCGGATTGGGCTACCGGGGCGCGCCCGTCAATCTACCGCCTTCGGTACGATCTTGCCTGTGAGCCCGACCCCCGTGCGCGTTCTGATCGCCGAAGATGAGGCCCTGATCAGGCTCGACCTCAAGGAGATGCTGGAGGAAGAGGGCTACCAGGTGGCGGGTGAGACGGGCGACGGGGAGTCAGCCGTCCAGCTGGCGACGGCGCTGCGCCCGGATCTGGTGATCCTCGACGTCAAGATGCCAGTGCTGGACGGGATCTCGGCAGCCGAGCGGATAGCGGCCGACCATCTTGCCCCGGTGGTCATCCTCACCGCGTTCTCGCAGCGGGAACTGGTCGATCGGGCCCGGGACGCGGGCGCCATGGCCTACCTGGTCAAGCCGTTCACCAAGGCAGACCTGGTGCCCGCTATCGAGATCGCAGTCAGCCGTTTCCAGGAGATCGCCGCCCTCGGCACCGAGGTCGGCACCTTGCGGGAGCGGCTGGAGGTGCGCAAGCTACTGGACCGGGCCAAGGGCCAGCTGCAATCCGAGCGCGGGCTGACCGAGCCGGAGGCGTTCCGCTGGATCCAGCGGACCTCGATGGACCGCCGGGTGACGATGCGTGCCGTGGCGGAGGAGGTACTGGCCGGCCAGCTGCCGCCGGACCTGGCGGGATCCGGCTAGCGGTGGCCCGGCTGGGCCGGACCCGGCGGGGCGTGAAAAAGCCCGGGGAGCCTTTGGTGCCGTGTCGGCCTTCCCCGGGCCGGCACGTTCTCTACTCAGCTCCCCGGGTGCGGGCACCACGCTATCGAGCCACCGGCACGCGGCGCAAAGACATGCTCATTCCCCGGACAGAATGCCGTCATCATCCGGTCATGGGCGGTTTCGCAAATAACTCCGCGCACATCCGGGGCGACGTGCAGTCACCGATGCGGTGGGCGGTCACTCCGGTATGCCGGCCCGCGCCTGGCGGCTATGCCCCGCCACCGCTGGCGCCCGGCAGCCGGTCGGTGATCAGGCAGGTGAGCCGGGAGGTGCACAGCCGCCGGCCCTGCTCGTCCCGGAGCACGACCTCATAGCTGGCGGTGGTCCGGCCGCCGTGCAGCAGGGTAGCGACGCCGGTCACCACGCCCGCAGACGCTGCCCGGTGGTGGGTGGCGCTGATCTCGATGCCCACCGTCAGCCGGTCCGGGCCGGCATGCAGGGCCGCGCCGAGCGAGCCCAGGGTTTCCGCCAGCGCGCACGAGGCCCCGCCGTGCAGCAGCCCATAGGGCTGGGTGTTCCCGGCCACCGGCATGGTGCCGACGACCTGCTCGGCGGTCGCCGTCACGATCTCGATCCCCATCCGGCCGACCAGGGTGCCCCGGCTGCTGGCGTTGAACGCCTCGGTGATCCGCCGTGCCGCGTCCTGCTCCACCGCCACCTCCGGGTCCGGTCTCCACCGGGTGGAGATGCCGGACAGGGTAACCGGCGGAGCGGGGATTCCTGCTCATGTCGGCCCCGGCTACTAGACTTCCGGCGTGGCGACGAAGCCTGGCACCTCCGCTTCCCCGGCCGGCCCGCAGCCGGGCCGCCTGCTCCTGCTGGATGGTCACTCCCTGGCCTACCGGGCCTTCTTCGCGCTGCCGCCGGAGAACTTCTCCACCACCACCGGGCAGCCCACGAACGCCGTCTATGGCTTCACCGCCATGCTCATCAACGTGCTGCGGGACGAGACGCCCACCCACGTGGCGGTCGCGTTCGACCGCGGCGAGCCGACGTTCCGGCATGAGCAGTACGTGGAGTACAAGGCCAACCGGCGGGAGACGCCGGCCGACTTCCGCAGCCAGCTCAGCCTGATCTTCGAGGTGCTGGACGCGCTGGGCATCGCGCGGCTGTCGGTGCCGGGCTACGAGGCCGACGACATCATCGCTACCCTCACCACGCTGGCCGAGCGGAATGGTCTCGACGTCCTCATCGTCACCGGTGACCGGGACGTGCTCCAGCTCGTGGACGAGCACACCACCGTGCTCATGACCAGGCGTGGTATCAGTGAGATGACCCGCTTCACTCCGGCCGCGGTGACCGAGAAGTACGGCCTCACCCCGGCCCAGTACCCCGACTTTGCCGCGCTCCGCGGCGACCCGAGCGACAACCTGCCGAGCATCCCGGGAGTCGGGGAGAAGACTGCGGCGAAGTGGGTCGCCGATTTCGGCTCGCTGGCTGAGCTGGTCGACCGGGTGGACGAGGTCAAGGGCAAGGCCGGCGACAAGCTCCGCGAGCACCTGCCTGACGTGCTGCGTAACCGGCAGCTCACCGAACTCGCCCGCGACGTCCCGCTCGACGTCGGGCCGCTGGAGCTGCGCCCGGCCAGCTGGGACCGGGAGCAGATCCATCAGCTGTTCGACACGCTTCAGTTCCGCGTGCTGCGGGACCGGCTTTACGCCACATTGCCCAACGGAATCCTCGGGGCAACCGCCGCTGCCGGGGCCACCAGCCCGGCGGACAGCCCTGCTTTCGAGGTCGACGTGGCCATGCCCGGCGCCGAAGAGGTGGCGCAGTGGCTGGCCGAGCACGTGGCCGCCGGTGACCGGACCGGGCTGGCGGCCAGCGGGGAGTGGGGCCGGGGCACCGGCAGACTGACCGGGCTGGCCCTGGCCACCCCGGACGGGGCGGGCGCCTACCTGGACCCCGGCCTGCTCACCGAGGAGGATGTGCGGGCACTGGCCGCCTGGCTGGCCGACCCGGGATTGCCCAAGGCCATGCACGATGCCAAGGGCCCGATGCATGCACTGGCCGCGCACGGGCTGGAACTGGCCGGCCTGACCAGTGACACCGCGCTGGCCGCCTACCTTGCCCTGCCCGGCCAGCGCTCGTTCGACCTGGCCGACCTCGCGCTGCGCTACCTGGGCAAGGAGCTGACCGGCAGCGGGGAGAGCCCGGCCGGGCAGCTCGAGCTCGACTTCTCCGGCGAGGAGGAAGCCGCGCAGCAGGCCGCGACGGCACTGGTACTGCGGGCCCGGGCCACCGCCGAGCTGGCCATCGCCCTTGACGCGGATCTGGACCAGCGCGGGGCCACCCGCCTGCTGCACGAGGTGGAGCTGCCGCTGGTCGGCGTGCTGGCCCGGATGGAGCGGGCCGGGATCGCCGCCGACACCGAGCATTTCGCGGCCATGTCGGCCAGCCTCGGCGGCGAGGTGAAGGCCGCCGAGCAGGCCGCCTACCAGGTGGTGGGCCGCGAGTTCAACCTGGGCTCGCCCAAGCAGCTGCAGGAGGTCCTGTTCACCGAGCTGGGCCTGCCCAAGACCAAGCGGATCAAGACGGGTTACACCACCGACTCCGAGGCGCTCACCGGGCTGCTGGCGCAGACCGATCACCCGGTGCTGATCCACCTGCTGCGGCACCGTGATGTGGCCAAGCTCAAGAGCATCGTGGACACGCTGCTGCCGATGGCTGGCGAGGATGGCCGCATCCGCACCACCTACAACCAGACGATCGCGGCCACCGGCCGGCTTTCCTCCACCGACCCGAACCTGCAGAACATCCCGATCCGGAGCGAGGAAGGCCGGCGCATCCGGCAGGGCTTCATCGTGGGGTCTGGCTACGAATGCCTGCTCACCGCCGACTACAGCCAGATCGAGCTGCGGATCATGGCCCACCTATCCGGGGACACCGCGCTGGCGGAGGCGTTCGCGTCCGGCCATGACTTCCATGCCGAGACCGCGTCCCGGGTGTTCGGGCTGGCGCCCGAACAGGTCACCGTCGAGCTCCGCAGCAAGATCAAGGCGATGAACTACGGACTCGCCTACGGGCTGTCCGCTTACGGGCTCTCCCAGCAGCTGCGGATCAGCCCGGAGGAGGCACGCGGGCTGATGGACGGCTACTTCCAGCAGTTCGGCGGGATCCGCGACTACCTCAACGAGATCGTGGCGCAGGCCCGCATGGACGGCTACACGCAGACCATCCTGGGCCGCCGCCGCTACCTGCCCGACCTCACCTCCGACAACCGGCAGCGGCGGGAAATGGCCGAGCGGATGGCACTCAACGCGCCGATCCAGGGCTCGGCGGCGGACATCATCAAGGTGGCCATGCTGGCCGTGGACACCTCACTCCGCGAGCATGGGCTGGCCTCCCGGATGCTGCTCCAGGTGCACGACGAGCTCGTCTTCGAAGTCGCGCCCGGCGAGCTGGACCGGCTACGCGAGCTGGTCACGCAGACGATGTGCGGCGCGTTCGAGCTGACCGTCCCGCTGGCGGTCTCCATCGGGACCGGCCGCAGCTGGGCCGAAGCCGGGCACTGACCCGGCCGGCGCCCCGGCGGCACCTGCGAGCTGACCCGGCCGGCTGCAGAAAGATCACAGCTTGGCAGCTCAGATTGACCGGCCCCAGTAGCTCTCATATTCTGAACGCTGCGCTGTGTTCAGGCGCAGTCCGCCATGGCCAGGCACAGTCCCGGGCAGCCGGCAGGCAACCCGTGGCTGGTCAGGTCGGCCAGGCAAGTCCAATAGACCTGTAGGCCCCACGTGGCGGGCTGGGGCGTGCACGCGTGCCAGATACAACTACAACCCCGTCCGCCGGAGCCAACCCACACATGACGAGCAGCACTGAGGCTAGCCCGACCCCCAAGGTAGCGGTCAACGACATCGGGTCCGAGGAGGCATTCCTCGCCGCGATCGACGAGACCATCAAGTATTTCAACGACGGCGACATCGTCGAGGGCACCGTCGTCAAGGTCGACCGGGACGAGGTCCTGCTCGACATCGGCTACAAGACCGAAGGTGTCATCCCTTCCCGCGAGCTGTCGATCAAGCACGATGTCGACCCGCATGATGTGGTCAAGACCGGCGAGCACATCGAGGCCCTCGTCCTGCAGAAGGAGGACAAGGAAGGCCGCCTGATCCTGTCCAAGAAGCGCGCCCAGTACGAGCGCGCCTGGGGCACGATCGAGAAGATCAAGGACGAGGACGGGGTCGTCACCGGCACCGTCATTGAGGTCGTCAAGGGCGGCCTGATCCTCGACATCGGCCTGCGCGGGTTTCTGCCGGCCTCGCTGGTGGAGATGCGCCGGGTCCGTGACCTGCAGCCATATGTGGGCCGGGAGATCGAGGCGAAGATCATCGAGCTGGACAAGAACCGCAACAACGTGGTCCTGTCCCGCCGCGCCTGGCTGGAGCAGACCCAGTCCGAGGTGCGCCAGAACTTCCTGAACACCCTGCAGAAGGGCCAGATCCGCAAGGGCGTGGTGTCGTCCATCGTCAACTTCGGCGCGTTCGTGGACCTGGGTGGCGTCGACGGCCTGGTGCACGTGTCGGAACTGTCCTGGAAGCACATCGACCACCCGGGTGAGGTCGTCGAGGTCGGCCAGGAGGTCACCGTCGAGGTGCTGGACGTGGACATGGACCGCGAGCGCGTCTCGCTGTCGCTGAAGTCCACCCAGGAAGACCCCTGGCAGCAGTTCGCCCGCACCCACCAGATCGGCCAGGTCGTCCCCGGCCGGGTGACCAAACTGGTGCCGTTCGGCGCGTTCGTGCGGGTCGAGGAGGGCATCGAGGGCCTGGTCCACATCTCCGAACTGGCCGACCGGCACGTGGAGATCCCCGAGCAGGTGGTGCAGGTCGGGGACGAGATCTTCGTCAAGATCATCGACATCGACCTGGACCGGCGGCGGATCAGCCTGTCGCTCAAGCAGGCCAATGAGGGCACCATCGGCGAGGCGGTCGGTGACGACTTCGACCCGACCCTGTACGGGATGCCGGCCACCTACGACGACCAGGGCAACTACGTCTACCCGGAAGGCTTCGACCCGGAGACGGCCGAGTGGCTGGAGGGCTACGACTCCCAGCGCGAGGAGTGGGAGCGGCAGTACGCCGAGGCCAGGTCCCGGTTCGAGGCGCACCGGCGGCAGGTCACCGAGGCGCGCAAGGCGCAGGAGGAAGCCGAGGGCGGCGAGGCCGCTGCGGAGGCCGAGACCGGTCGGCCCGGCAGCAAGCCCGGCGGCGCCCGCCGTTCGGTCACGACCACCAGCACTAGCGATGACGACGATGCCCCCACCGGTGCGCTCGCCTCGGACGAGGCACTGGCGGCGCTGCGGGACAAGCTATCGGGCGGCCAGAGCTGAGTCGTTCCGCTTAGGATCGGCCTGTGCTCCGGGTGGGCCTGACCGGCGGGATCGGCACGGGCAAGAGCGAGGTCTCGCGGCGGCTGGCGTCCTACGGTGCCGTGGTGATCGATGCCGATGCCGTGGCCCGCGAGGTCGTCGCGCCCGGCACCCCCGGGCTGGCCGAGGTAGCCAGCGAGTTCGGCCCGGACGTGATGCGCAGCGATGGCAGCCTGGACCGGGCCCGGCTGGCCGCGCTGGTATTTGCGGACGAGGCGCTGCGCCGCAAACTGAACGCCATCGTGCATCCGCGGGTCCGCGAACGGATGGCGGAACTGGAACGGCAGGCGGGGGACGTGCCGGTCGTCGTGCACGACGTTCCGCTGCTGGCCGAGAACCAGCTAGCAGGCGGCTACGACCTGGTCGTGGTGGTGGACGTGCCCGCCCGGATCCAGCTGGAACGGCTGGCCCGGGAGCGCGGCATGCCCCGGGCGCAGGCGGAGGCCAGGATGCACGCGCAGGCCACTCGCGAGGACCGGCTCGCCGTGGCGGACATCGTGGTGGACAACTCCGGCTCGCTGGCCGAGCTCGACCGCGAGGTCGGCGATCTGTGGGCAGAGCTGCGCAAGCGGGCGCGGGCGGCCCGGGGCTGACCCATCCGGGCGGCATTGTCCGAGCCCCGCCCTACAGTGGTAATGACCGCCCCGGGAAGAACGGTGCTGCCCGGTGCGTTGCCAGCCAGGGCCAGCTGGGGAGAAGGAGGGTGCCATGCGGCCGGTGAGCGATCTGCAGCGGCGGGTGGCGCCGTTCCAGGTGATCACCGACATGGTGCCGGCCGGGGACCAGCCGGCGGCCATCGATGAGATGGAGCGCCGGATCCGCGGCGGGGCCACCGACACCGTGCTGCTGGGCGCGACCGGCACCGGCAAGACCGCCACCGTCGCCTGGCTGGCCGAACGGCTGCAGCGGCCCACCCTGGTCATGCTGCCGAACAAGACCCTGGCCGCCCAGTTCGCCAACGAGCTGCGGGAGATGCTGCCGCAGAACGCGGTCGAGTACTTCGTCTCCTACTACGACTACTACCAGCCGGAAGCGTACGTCCCGCAGACCGACACCTACATCGAGAAGGACTCCTCGATCAACGACGAGGTGGACCGGCTGCGGCACTCGGCCACCAACTCGCTGCTCACCCGGCGGGACACGATCGTCGTCGCGTCGGTGTCCTGCATCTATGGCCTGGGCACCCCGCAGGAGTACGTGGACCGGATGCTCAAGCTGCAGGTGGGCGGCAGCGTCGAGCGTGACATGCTGCTGCGCAAGCTGGTCGGCATGCAGTACCAGCGCAACGACCTGGCGTTCAGCCGCGGCACGTTCCGGGTGCGGGGCGACACCATCGAGATCATCCCGGTCTATGAGGAACTCGCGGTCCGGATCGAGATGTTCGGCGACGAGATCGAGCGGCTGATGACGCTGCACCCGCTGACCGGCGAAGTGATCAGCGAGGACGACGAGCTATATGTGTTCCCGGCCTCCCACTACGTAGCCGGCCCGGAGCGGATGGAGCGCGCAGTCGCCGGCATCGAGGCTGAGCTGGCTGAGCGGCTCGGGGAGCTGGAACGGCAGGGCAAGCTGCTGGAAGCGCAGCGGCTCCGGATGCGCACCACCTACGACATCGAGATGATGCGCCAGGTGGGCAGCTGCTCGGGAATCGAGAACTACTCGCGGCACATCGACGGCCGGGCGGCCGGGTCCCCGCCGAACACCCTGCTCGACTACTTCCCCGAGGACTTCCTGCTGGTCATCGACGAGTCGCACGTCACCGTGCCGCAGATCGGCGCCATGTACGAGGGCGACGTGTCCCGCAAGCGAGTCCTGGTCGAGCACGGCTTCCGGCTGCCCAGCGCGATCGACAACCGGCCGCTGACCTGGGACGAGTTCGGTGAGCGGATTGGGCAGACGGTGTACCTGTCGGCGACGCCGGGACCGTACGAGCTGACCAGGACCAGCGGTGAGGTGGTCGAGCAGGTGATCCGGCCGACCGGGCTGGTCGATCCGCAGGTGATCATCAAGCAGACCAAGGGGCAGATCGACGACCTGGTGCACGAGATCCGGCTGCGCGCCGAGCGGGACGAGCGCGTGCTGGTGACCACGCTGACCAAGAAGATGGCCGAGGATCTCACCGATTACCTGCTGGAACTGGGCATCCGGGCGCGTTACCTGCACAGCGAGGTGGACACCCTGCGGCGGGTGGAATTGCTGCGCGAGCTGCGGCTCGGCGAGTACGACGTGCTGGTTGGCATCAACTTGCTCCGCGAGGGCCTGGACCTGCCGGAGGTGTCGCTGGTCTCCATCCTGGATGCGGACAAGGAAGGGTTCCTCCGGTCCGGCACGTCGCTGATCCAGACCATCGGCCGGGCCGCCCGGAATGTGTCCGGCGAGGTACACATGTATGCCGACAAGGTCACCCCGTCGATGCAGCGGGCCATCGATGAGACCAACCGCAGGCGCGACAAGCAGATCGCCTATAACACCGAGCGCGGCATCGACCCGACCCCGTTGCGCAAGCGGATCGCCGACATCCTTGACCAGCTGATGCGGGAGGACGCCGACACCGAGAAGCTGCTCGGCGGCGCCGGCCGCCAGCAGAGCCGGGGCAAAGCCCCGGTGCCAGGCCTGGCGTCCCGCGCCCGGGTGGCCAGGGACGACGGCAGGCCCGGCAGCGAGGCCCGCGGCGACCTGGTCGCGCTGATCGCCGAGCTCACCGACCAGATGCACGCGGCCGCCGCGGAATTGCAGTTCGAGCTCGCGGCCCGGATCCGCGACGAGATAAAGGAGCTCAAGCACGAACTGCGTGGTATGCAGGCGGCCGGGGTATAGGCCACCGGGAATGCCGGCCGGGACGGCGCGGTGCTGGCCGGGTGCGAGTCAGCTAACTGGCCCGTAATGTCGCCGGCTAGCTGGCGGGGAAGCGTCATCAGCCAGGCCCGGATCACCGGCACCGGCTGAGAACTCAGGCAGATAGGCGGAAACCAACCAGCGGTAGGGTCGTAGGGTGCTAATCAGTCTGGCGGCGGCCGTGGTGGCCGCGCTGTGCTACGGAGTTGCGGCGGTCATGCAGGCCATGGCCGTCCGCGCCGCGAGCCGCCGCACCGCCGGGACCGCCAGCAGGGGCAGTGCCGCTCTCGGCACCGTCGACCCCGGCCTGGTGCTGCGGATGCTGCACCAGTGGCGGTTCATCGCCAGCCTGGTGCTGGATCTGATCGGCTTCGTCGCCCAGCTCATCGCGCTGCGCCGGCTGCCACTGTTTGCCGTGCAGGCCATTATCGCCGCCAACCTGGCGGTCACCGCGGTAGTCGCCGCCTGGCTCATCCATCTGGAACTGACGTTGCGGGAGTGGCTGGCGGTGGCCGGGGTCGTCATCGGGGTGGGCATGCTCGGGTCATCGGCCGGCGCCCAGACGGCGACCGGCGTCAGTTACGACTTCAAGCTGGCGCTGATCCTCGCCGTGGCCGGAATCGCGCTGATCGGGGTGGTTGCCTCCCGGATGCGCTCGCCGGCCAAGACACCGGTACTTGGAGCCGTGGCGGGGCTTGGTTACGGTGTGCTCGCGGTCGCGGCGCGAGTCCTGCCCGGCTTCTCCGTGCACGAACTGATCCGGGATCCGGCCGCGTACGCGCTGGCCGCGGCGGGCGTGGTGTCATTCATGCTGTACGCCACCGCGCTGGAGGACGGAAGCGTGACGGTCGCCACCGCTGCCGTGGTGCTGGCCGAGACGATCCCACCCGCGCTGGTGGGGATCATGTTCCTGGGTGACGACACCCGGCCGGGCCTGCGCGGGGTGGCGGTTCTCGGGTTCAGCCTGGCCGTGGTGTGCGCGGTGGCGCTGGCCCGGTTCGGCGAGACCGACGAGGAGGGCCTGACCGCGGCCCAGCGCCGGGTGATGAAAGCCGAGCGCAGTCCCCACACCGCGTCCTGAGCCTGCCTGACCAGGGCGGGCGCGGCAGTCAACTGCCTGCCCGGCCAGGGGCCGGCCGGAAGCTGACTGCAGGCCCAGGGTGCGGGCGCTACCTGCCCGGACCGGGGCGGGCGCCGGGCGGCCGGCCACCAACGGTGCGTCGGCCTGTTTCCCCCGCCGCCGGCTGATATCCTGATGGCCCGTGGACCGGGCGGGATCGACCGTCTGGTACGACCACGGGAGCCTTATTTGGCTGCGGCACCATATTCCTCACGCCCCGCACTGACGACACATCTGTTCGTCACCGGAGGCGTGGCTTCCAGTCTCGGCAAGGGCCTGACGGCATCCAGCCTCGGCCGCCTGCTCCGGGCCCGCGGGCTGCGGGTGACCATGCAGAAGCTCGATCCGTACCTGAACGTGGATCCGGGCACGATGAACCCCTTCCAGCACGGTGAGGTGTTCGTCACCGACGACGGCACCGAGACCGACCTCGACGTCGGTCACTACGAGCGGTTCCTCGACATCCAGCTGCGCGGCACGGCCAACGTCACCACCGGGCAGATCTACTCGAGCGTCATCGCCAAGGAGCGGCGCGGCGACTACCTCGGCGACACCGTGCAGGTCATCCCGCACATCACCAACGAGATCAAGGCGCGGATCATGGACATGGGCGGGCCTGAGGTCGACGTGGTGATCACCGAGGTGGGCGGCACTGTCGGCGACATCGAATCGCTGCCGTTCCTGGAGGCCATCCGCCAGATCCGGCACGAGATAGGCCGCGACCGCTGCTTCTTCCTGCACGTGTCGCTGCTGCCCTACATCGTCCCCTCCGGTGAGCTGAAGACCAAGCCCACCCAGCATTCGGTGGCCGCCCTTCGCAGCATCGGCATCCAGCCGGACGCGATCGTCTGCCGCGCCGACCGGGCCATCAGCCCCGGGCTGAAGCGGAAGATCAGCCTCATGTGCGACGTGGACGAGGAAGCGGTGGTCGCGGCTGCCGACGCCCCGTCCATCTACGACATCCCGAAGGTCCTGCATTCGGAGGGGCTGGACGCCTACGTGATCCGGCGGCTCGGGCTGCCGTTCCGGGACGTGGACTGGAGCGACTGGGACGAGCTGCTCCGGCGGGTGCACCGGCCCGCCCGGACCGTCACCATTGCCCTGGTCGGCAAGTACGTGGATCTGCCCGATGCCTACCTGTCACCGGCCGAGGCGCTGCGGGCGGGCGGCTTCGCCAATGACGCCCGGGTCAACATCCGCTGGGTGACCAGCGACGACTGCCAGACCCCGGAGGGTGCCGCCCGCCAGCTGGACGGGGTGGACGGGGTGCTCATCCCGGGCGGTTTCGGGGTGCGCGGTATTGAGGGCAAGATCGGCGCGATCACCCATGCCCGCACCCATGGCATCCCGCTGCTGGGCCTG
>Ga0306923_10006502_pt1 | contig 11545 bp, 15 predicted proteins | sample sta12Can44000108_FD_203841 | JGI IMG/M metagenome (GOLD analysis project Ga0306923, IMG submission 203841) | Lab enrichment of tropical soil microbial communities from Luquillo Experimental Forest, Puerto Rico - statanox.12C.anox.44.000.108 (v2)... | ecosystem: Environmental > Terrestrial >...
CCCGACCAGAGACCCTCATTCGCGCTGCGGAAATCGGCAAACGCGCCGGGTTGCGCTACGTATACGCGGGAAACCTTCCTGGCGAAGTGAGTAACCTGGAAACCACGTACTGCGCGGCCTGCGGCGAGCTATTGATCGAGCGCTATGGCTACCGAGTTCTCCGGTACCGAATGACTCCCGACGGAAATTGCCCATCCTGCTCCTCCCCAGTTCCAGGCCGCTGGGCAGAATCGTTCACCCACCAGATCACCGATCGACCGGTCTTCCCAATCCTAGCCGACCGATCTGGCGCTGTCCGGATCAACGTATAGCGACATTCCTGCGGCGCCCCCTAGCTCAATTTGGCTTTATGAGCCGATTCGCGAGATGAGGCGGGGCGCAAGATTAATGTACCCACACTGCCAATCGATTGCGCTGGCCCTTCCGATCGCGCAGGTCTTGACATCCTCGTGTGATCGCGCCGGGCGGAACGAAGTACGGGGAACGTTCCGTCTCCGACTCACCGAGTGGGTCACTGGCGCCTCCAGCGATCTACTTGGCCCGTAGAATCCCAGGGGTTTTAGAAAGGCGCGGGCGCGTGGTTAGCGGTCGGGTTCGTTTGGCGGCTCCGCGAGCGCGGCATTGGGGTAATTCGATAGTGTTTCTTAACGCCAAGCGGCGCTCGATCAACCTATTCCACCGACAACAAAAGCTAGCGGGCGGATCCCAGCTGATCCAGAATGCGCAGGCTCCTAAAACTCAGGTCTGGCGCGGCCGCAACATCCGCCAGGACAACAAGCAGCACGCCGCAAGCGGTTGCTGTGCTAGCACCAGCTTGCCGTTGAAGCCGTAAAGGCGATGAAGGCCATGCTTCCCAGAGCAATCGCCAGACCCACATAGGCCGTGCACTCAACGAGGAACCCCAGTCTGCCGAGGCTCGGTTCCACACCGGAGAAACACGGCGATCTGAACGATGCTGATGGAAGCGACGGACTTACTCAGATGAACGCACCCGTGTTTCGCGCTCCAGGTTCTTAGCCAAATAGGGTGCTCGTACCGCCGGCACCGCGAATCACTTCGATCAAGCAGGCCGCCACTTTGATAAAACAAAGCTGATCCAAAAACAATATGCGCGAGTTGGCAATCGGGCCGACACTTCAAGCATTCCAACATCCGTGTGCTGGTTATCACCAGAAGAGAGGTCCGATCCGAAAGGTGTTACTGCGGATGACGGCCGACCGGCAGAGGACCATACTAAGATCCGCCGCTCAAAGACGGCAGAATGCGCGGGCTTACCGCCTCAAGCTACCGGCTACCGATACCGGTGCTTCACGTTGGGGTGGTGTTGATCATGGCGTTGTTTTAAGTGCTTGTATAAGTATCCGCCGCCACCGCCCGCGGCACCACCGATGAGGGCTCCTTTACCGCCACCCGCCAAACCGCCGATGAGGGCGCCAGCACCGGCTCCGCCGACAATGGGCGCATTCTTCCTCCACCAACCCTTACTCTTATACCAAGCGGATATCGGCTGATAGTACGGGTGCCTGGTCATTGGGAGCCCCCATACTCGCGCTGAGTCCTCCGCTGGAACATTCTGAAGATGATCGATTGTTTGGAGGGAGCTCCGTCCTAGGAAGACATCCTGGGTTGCCACAATTGGCGCCGGTGAGAGAATGAGATGGCTGACCCACCCGATCAATCCGACCGCCGTGATTGCCATCACTCCGCAAGCGACTGGTCGACCTTTAGTCTTGGGTGTGAAATCCATAATTTGCCTCTTTTGTAATTATGACGCAACCAGCAGGTCAGAGAAGCTACGATTCGAGTGTTGGTCCGAGCCCGCGGGTTACGCGGAGGCCAATGATCCCATCGAGTCCCGACGTTACGGAGTATCCCATCGGAAAGCCATGACCGTCTTACGAGCGGCAACGGCTCGGAACACAACAGAGTTGGACCAAGGTCAACTGCCAGAAGATCCCAATGTCCCGCACCCTCTCGATGAACTGTGGATCTTTGGAGACCCTGAAGTGCGCCACCAGATGCGGTTGCAATCTAGAAGGGACGCTGGATCCCCACGATGGCGGTTTGCCATAAACCCTCTCTTCTCCGCGGTCAGCCGAGTGCTCCAGTCGGTCCGTTGACCGGCCGGGACTAGAGCGTCTTCGTCCTCGCGACCGCGTCCTCGACCAGAGCGCCCGAATCGAACGCGGAACGTTTGGCCTGGCTCGTCGAGTCGCCTCCAGGCCGTCCACCTGGGAAGCGTTCCCCCATTAACAAAAAGTAGTCGGGGTGATGTGCAATTTCTTAGCAGCTCGCCGTTACTCAGTTCATTCAACAGATTTCTGAGTCAAGTCACTTAGTAAACAGTGCGGTTCTCAGTTTCCGCTTTGGCGAGTAGGGAGAAACGCGGCTCGCCGGGTACCATCTTCAGGATCCTTGCACTCGCGGACTCACCCACCGCGGGGCCGTGCTTGAAGCCATGTCCCGAACCGCCACCCACCAGCCAGACGTTGTCGAAATCGGGATGCCGATCGATCAAGAAATCGCCATTCGACGTGTTCTCGTATTGGCAGACCCTCGATTCGGCTAGCGGCGCATCGGCCAGAGTGGGAAACCGGTCGGCCAAGAAGCGCCGCGCCTCGGCCAGTCCCTCGATGCTGACGCGACGGTCTCCAGTATCCGGATCGAACGCCGCGCCATGCCGGTCGAACGCCAACTTGAATCCGCGCTGCTCCAGATCGGGAAATCCATAGGGTCCGCGCGGGTCGGTGAAGTCGATCCATACCGGCAGATGAGGCGATGCGAAGCGCCGCTCGCCCGCCGGCGGAGCAAAGAAAAACACCTCCTGGCGCGTCGGAAAGATGCGTTTGCCGAGCAGTCTCGGAAACAGCTTTGGCAGCCACGGCCCGCATGCGAATACGAAAACCCCCGCGCGGATTGTCTCGCCGGAAATCGTTAGCACCCGCGCCGATCTTCCGCCGGAGGGAGGTCTCACAGCCTCCACAGCGCACGCCATGCCCTCGCGCGCAGCATCCTCCACCACGGCGGCAACGCCGCGGCGCGCCATCAAAGCTCCACTCTTCGGTTCGAGGATCCCGTAGGCCCCAGAGTCGGCTATGCGCATTTGGGGAAACCGCGTGACGAGCTCGGCGCCACAAACGATCTCCATCGGTACTCCGGCTGCCTCCAGATTGATGCGGGTGGCAGAGCTGTATGGATCGTCTTCCCGCGCCATCCAAAGCACCCCGGTGCGGTGAAACAATACCTGGCCAGTTCGCTCTGCCAAGTCCTGCCAGAGGGCCAGAGAACGCAGCGCCATCCTCGTGTAGATCGCATCCGCGCCATAGCCCATGCGGATAACGCGGCTCTCGCCGCCCGAGCTAGCGCGGCTATGGCCTGCACCCCAGGCATCCAACAATACCACCGATTGTCCAGCGCGATGCAGATGGCTCGCTGTCCAGGCGCCGAAAACCCCGGCGCCGACGACCGCGATGTCGTAAGCCGATTTCAGCAAAGGCATTTCCTCGAAGGGATACCACGCTCATGGAGTAGCAACGGGTCTTCTCACATTATGTAGCAGGGTTCATCTCGTCTTGAAGCGGATTGGGATCACGAAGGTCACGCGGGCTTTCGTCTCCTCAAGAGCGGCTCGTGTGTATCCGGCCGGGCGATCATCGGTTGTGATTCGTTCGGCTGTGCTCGTTTAATCGCGGACAGCGCCGGTATCGTCTCCTGGAAGCGATCCAGATCGGTTTCAACTTCCGGGTTCTCAACCCATATGCCGGAACGCAAAGAGCGGACGCTGTCGCGGTCTGTACCCACCCTCGACGGCATCAAGGTTGCCAAAAAGGCAAAGGGCCGTCCAGCTGGTCTGCTCTGACCCACCAATTGTGATAGGTAAGGAAGACCGCCTTGCGGGGGTTAGTCTTGTCGATCACTCCAAGACGAATCGTACTGATTGCTTCAGATCGCCACCAAGCAGTCAACATCGGGTTCCCCCGGACAACCAAGAACGCGAAGGAATAAACATTCGGGCCGGCCTCCAGCTCAGGGCCGACCCTAATGTCAACCGGAGGGACACTTACGGCTTCACAGTCACTTTGAGCTGCGCAGTACTCCAGCAACACTGGAATCCGCCACCGCCGAACCCGGAAATATCATTCGCCACAACCTCCAGCACGTACTCGCCGGGCTCGCTGAATGTGGCAGTGGTCGTCGCCTTTCCGGCGAAGGCGGCGGGAGGCGGCGCTTGGAAGTCGGCCTTCTCCACTTTAGGCTTTTCTGCGTCGAATTTCACGATGCCTGGTCCACGAAATTTACTCCACGTCACGGTCACCGCCGGAATCATCTTGGCGAAGGCGGCGAACGACGGAGGCACCTTGGCGTCATCGGCCACCCACACCGGGAGCGGTACAGGCTCTTGAAGCGTGGCGGTCACCGCATTCGCGAAGCCACGAGGCGGCCCCTGCAGAAACGGGCCAGTCTCCTGGAATCCGATGAAGGGCGGCGTGTTCCCGGTCGCATCCAGGAACGGCGCGATCACCCACAACGGATTGAGGCTTGCCGGAACCGATGCCGTCTTGCCGTTGGCCGTGATGGTCCACGTGATTTTCTGGTCGGGCGCGAAATCCTTGGGAACAGTGATCGTAAATGTTCCCCACTGCCGGCCCGGAATGAAATGAGTCGGCTGGCCGCGATCGGGCCCGCCCGGTTCCACCCGATTATTCGTACCGACCGGAATATCCAACGACTCCTTGAGATTTCGGTTGTAGTAACCGATCAAAATGTTGGCGCTACCGTCTGGATTCCGGTACCAGCCCTCATAGGCGGGCGTGATCCCCTGGCCGGAATCGTGGGGCGGCTCGATCGGTGTTTGCGTTGTCAACTGAGCGACCGCGCCACCCGTTAGCACGAACGCCATCGTGAGCGGCCGCAAAAGGATTCTTATGTTAATTCGTGCCGCCCAGCCCAAACGGCAGCGCTGCTTTCTTCGGCCGGTGCGTAGCGGCCCATTGGTTGTAATCATCATCGCTGATGTAGGTGACGTTGACCCACGCGTGCGCCATCTCGTCCACCGTTCGATCGCCCCAACCGACCCACTGACTCGGGTCCGGATTCGATGCTTTGGCAGCCGTATTGTCGTGCCAGGCCTTCACGTGAATGACCGTTCCCTTGGGAAACTCGGGCGCGGCGTCTTCCGTGTAAATGTAATTGTTCATCCAGTTGAAATTGAAGTTGTTGACGAAGCTGATCGTTTCCTTTGTGCCATCGGGCAGAATCGCCTCCAGCAGCATCGCCTTGCCGCGCAGATGCATGTGGGGCTGGAAATTCTCAAAACGCGCCGCTTGCTTGAGCACGTGGAAGTTCTCCGTTTCCGCAACGACGTTGGGCGCGATATCGAGCGGGCTTCCCTTCCCCGAAGCGGCCGCGTTGAACATGGTCAGGTACGTGCGATAATTCGGCTTTTCATCCCTCGGATACAGATAAACGGCCAGCTCTACGTGGTCCTGGATCGTGTCGCCGACAGCATGATAGTGGACATCCCACCACACTTTGGCGCCCGGCAGCAGCAGCTTCCCGGTGTTCGGCCGGTAAATGTCATACTGTTTGCCAACGGCCCACTCCATCAAAATTCCGCCGCCGGCAATCGCTGTCAACGGATCATCGGAAGCCGCGGGGTTCTTCTGGTCCGCGGGCTCCTGCTGGAGCAGATAAGCAATCGCGTGGTGCGTGATGCGGCGTCCGGCCATGGATGCCGGCCGCATCTCAACCGCGCGCACCCACCGCGCTTCCGTAATCGGGATCTCGGTCATCGGCCTCCACCACTGATCCTGGCCGACGGCCGGCATCGTGTAAGGGTCCGACTTGATGATAAGATCGGGTTGGCCGTATTGCTTCGCGAGCTGCCATTCGTTTTCATTGGGCCACGGCTTAGGAGGCGGCATGTCGCGGGAATCGCCTGGCGGCGCTCCCGCATCGGCCCAACGTACGATGGTCGCGATCTGATCCTCGCTCAGCGAGCGATCGTTCTGAAAAGACTGGATGCCCACAGTCTTATCCAGATGCCAGGGCGGCATTTGCCGAGTGGCCACACGTTCTTTGATCGCCTTCGCCCACGGGCGGGTCTCTTCATACGTGACCAGCGACATCGGCGCCATCGAGTCCCTCCGGTGGCAGGCCTGGCACTTCTCTTGAAAAATAGGAGCGATATCTTTGGCGAAGGTTGGCTTCGCGGGCACCGCGCTACTCCCCGTTCCAGGGATTGCCAGCAATACGGCTACAGCGGATAACTCCAAGCACGAGTTCCGCAATCTCCGAGTTCTCATCGTGATCCTCCTGGAATTCAACGGCTCCCCGATCTGATGGGGATAGTATAACAAGTCTGCTCTTTTCACCGGGCCTCCGAGGGTCGAATTCCCCAAAAAATCCTGCGGGGAGTTCGGGCCTGGATGATGGCGCATTCCTCTCGGATTCGATGGTCACTTCGATCGAGATGCGTGCCAAAGGGCGGAAAGGTGGCTCGAGCGCCCGGACCTGGTGATCGACCAGAGCCGTACAGCTCGGCGGAGGCTCAGATGCGGTCCGTCCGAAAATCGAATGTGTTGACTGCCTGTAAACGGCCTGACCTCCAGCCTAGATTCGTATTGCCGCATCCTTCTCCGGCAAATTGGCTGCTGCCCTTTTTGCAGCTCATTACGCATTACCCTTCACGGATTGGTACCCGGAGTACGCCGGGATTCCTTGCGGCGAGGTGGGCATGCCCGTTCAATCGCGAGCCGTGCCCATTACTCTCGACTTCGTCGCACCGCCTCGGAACTTCTGTTTGTTAGCGTTGACCTCCGCCGGCAAGAGCGGTCACGCAGGACAAGCGCCTAGGAGGTTCGTCCTGTGCCAGCGGATGATCGACCACATGGCAGTGCGGAACTAAAGGGAGCGTAATCCAGTGTTCTCAGCCGGTTAGGTGAAATAGGCACTTTCACTGAACCGATTTACGTCGGAAATCGTCTAATTTGGGTGAAGTGCACGATGGTCGGAAGATTATTCCGGACAGAATGCATAAGCTTCACTTGACCGCATGTCCAGAGAATCGAAGCTCGTCGAACTGCAGCGCAAGACTGATGAGGACCTGCTGACTCTCGTGCGAAGAGAGCTCGACCGCGGCCTGACGTTAGCGGACGTGGCGGTAACCATGCAGTCTCCACTGTCCGCACAGGCCGAAAGAGCCTACAAGACAGCGAAGGCCTGGCTCCCACTGATTTCTGGCCGGGACCGACGGGAACGCCGGGAATTGGAGTTCAGGCTCAAGGACCTTCGGGCGGCGTTGGACCGGATACCTTCTGAAAAGATGCAACGACATTTTGTGAGTAGCATCGGCGAGTGAGGCGTCTCGTGGGTGGGCAGAGATCGCGTGACGAGGCATAGCAAACCAAATAAGAATAACTGATGGGTTCTAGATGCTGGCGGCCCAAGGAAAACACGGCGGCCATCAGTCCCATTGAAGGAGGATTGAATATGCAATCAGGCAGGCGGGTCGTAATTGCATTCTTGTGTTTCGGCGCGGCAGCCTTCGCGGCCCAAGATGTGGCCGGCGTCGTGGAAGGTACGGTCAGCAAGGTAGACGGTGCCACCAAAACAATTGTCATCAAGACAGCTGATGGCTCCGAGCAAGCCCTGCGCTTTGTGAAGCGAACCTCGGTCCATGGTGCTAAGGAGACCGCAGCCGTCAGCAAGGATGCCTTTCACGGATTGAAGGAGGGTAGCGTGGTAGTGGCGCACTATACGGCTAACGGTTCTGAAAAAACCGCCGAGGAGATTGACGACGTCGGCAAGGAGGGTTTGAAAGTAACGGAAGGAACTGTGTCCCGCGTGGACCGCGGCGCCAAAACGATTGCCATCAAAACAGCTGATGGCGCCGAAGAGACCTACCGATTGACCGACCACGCAGCCAAAGATGCCGGAAAGGACATTGCCCACGGTGCCGAGAAATCAGAAAGAGTGACCGTCTACTACACCGAGGAGGCCGGCCACAAAATCGCGCACTTTTTCAAGAAAACGATATAGGCCATACCAGCCTAACCCTGGCGAAGGTAAGGGTTAAGGAACGTGCGAATCGCGGTATCGGAATTTCGGCCGAGGACCAACCCAAGCTGTTCGCTGCCGGCTCAGAGCTCTTCTTCAGTAACCCGCAGAATGGTTGACTACTGCGCCAATTTCGGCATGCGATTGAACAGGCAGGTACGCTATAAATTGCAACGACTCGACAGACACGAGGGGGGAGCCCACTCCAGCTGCAGCCGTCCGATAATGCCTTAGGCTTGGATGGGGAATGTGCCGCGCCACAGTGGCCGGGAATAACCACTATTGATCGCGGCGCATTCCCCATCAGTCGCAGTGCCATTGTCCTATTTTAAATCGGCACTTCTGCTTCGTCCCAACGATCACCGTTGCCGTTTGGGGATGCCAGACTAGCAGAATGCGATATCCACAATTGTTCCCCCTCGGGTTGTGAATTGGATTGACGGGCGCGTTAACATTGTTCTGAGAACGATGGCCTTAAAGCAGAACTCTGTCGATCTTTCACCTCTGACACAAGGAGCAGCTTGTCATGCCATTCAACGTATTGCTCATGGGCGCGTCCTACGGCTCGCTCCTCGCCTCCAAAATCCTGTTTGGCGGCCACACGATTCACCTGGTCTGCCTGCCGGCGGAGGCCGATCTGATTAACGCCGAAGGCTTTCGGGTGCGCTTGCCGGTACGCGGGCGGAAGGATCCCGTCGTGCTCGACTCGCGCAAGCTGCCCGGCAAGGTGACCTCAGGCCCGGCGACCGGAGTCAATCCGAAGGAGTACGACCTCGTCGGGCTTTGCATGCAGGAGCCGCAATATCGGGCGCCGGGCGTGCGGGACTTGCTCGACGCGGTGGCGAAGTCGCGCGTGCCGTGTATGTCGATCATGAATATGCCCCCGCTGCCGTACCTGCGGCGCATACCCGGCCTGAACCACGAGGCGCTCAAACCCGCCTACACCGATCCGACCGTCTGGGAGAATTTCGATCCTAACTGCATTACGCTCAACAGCCCCGACCCGCAGGCGATCCGTCCGCCGGACGAGCAAGTCAACGTGCTGATGGTGACATTGCCGACCAACTTCAAAGTAGCGACTTTCGTCGACCCAAAATCCACTGCAATTCTTCGCCAGCTCGAGACAGACATCGCAGGCGCGCGCTTCGACACGCCGGAAGGCAAGATCGAGTTACCGGTGAAGCTGAAGGTGTACGATTCTATTTTCGTGCCGCTGGCGAAATGGGCCATGCTGCTCGCCGGCAACTATCGTTGCATCACCAAAGATGGCATGCGCACCGCGCAGGAAGCGGTGCACAGCGACATCGAGACCTCGCGCTCGGTATATAATTTCGTCAACGATTTGTGTGTGCGGCTCGGCGCCAACCCTAGCGACCTCGTGCCATTTGAGAAATACGCCGCCGCTGCCCAATCGCTCGTTCGTCCGGCTTCGGCAGCACGGGCGCTCAACAACGGGGCGCTAAATATCGAGCGCGCCGATAAGCTGGTGCAGCTGATTGCCAAGCAGAAGGGCTTGAGTCACACGGTCATCGACGGAATTGTGGCGTTGGTCGACTCGCGACTCGACGCCAACCGCAAAAAGGCGGCGTAACGATCAACTTGGGACTCGTTCTGCAACCTGGTGCGTAACGAGCGCTGCTCCGAGCCGCGGCAGCCGCGCGACATTGGGTGGGTGCACACCTTTGGAACGGAAGCCGTGAGTCCGACGTTTGGTCGCCCCGGCGTCTGCGAGCCGGCCGCGCCGCTCTGAACCGCCGGAAAGGAACATACAGTCGGCAGCAGGAAGTAGACCGGACTGATCTGCATCAAGCACGTCGCGCCCTCGACCGCCGCTGTCACCACTGTCCGACTCACCCTTGGCCGGCGCCCGTCGACGGCAAAGGGCGGCGCGCACGGCGACCTCTCGTCCGAATCCAAACAGTTCAATTCCAATGTAAACGGCCTGGCACCCCGGCCACGTCCGGCGTTCTGGTTGGAGTTCCCCGCTGCCGCTATTCTGCGGCCGACTCCGGTTGAGTTTTCAGCCAGTGCCAACCAGACCATAGGGAGGGTCGACGAGTTCAACCGCCGATCCGATCGCCTGTAGTTCTTGAACCTTGGCTTCCGCAAAGTCGAGGGCTTCATTTGGATTCTCGAATGATGCCAGCTCTTCGGCGCCTGTGGGTACCTGATGAACGACCGTGACCGTCACTGGCGTTGATGCCAAGCAGCACTGCTTAACGACGTAGAACGTATCGTGCGCGGGCCTGCTCCTTTGAGTTGCTGCCGACTGGATAGCCATGAGTGCCCCTCCTTGGTCGATCGAATCATCGTATTCCCGGCTTCCCTTCTGCACAACTGTGACCATTCACCCGTTTCTCTGGCGCCGCGTCTGGCGCTCGAAGGCAAGCAAATCCGCATGGCTTTGTGGGCGGAAGTTTCGAGGGTTTTGAGCGAGAACAGCCTATGCCGGGGATATCGCACAAAGACCGATGCGTTTCGGGCGTTACACCTTCTTGATCGATCCATGGTCCATCAGGAGACTACACTACTCGACGTCACGGCCGCGGAAGTCACCCTGGCTTCTGCCCCGAGGCCCGTTGATAGACGGCAGGATCGGATCACAGAAGCGTGCCCCAAGGTGACGGGCTCCAATAGCGACTCTTCCAAACCAGGCGCGGCGGCACGATCTAATCCACCTGCCATTCCTTCCCGACCGAACATTTCGCATCCTGCCAACCCGCCTAGGCTATCCATCGGCTCGACACCGTCCTGCCTTAACAGGAATTCGACTAACAAATAAGCCACGTGGATCGAAAGCCGTTACCGTACAGATTGAGCAGTTCAAGTCGCGCGCGGTCGCCTCTCCCTTAGTATCAGTAACGAGAGCCTGCGATTCTCGATTATCGCCTGGATTAATCAAAAGGATAACGCCAGCGATGCCTTCGAGCTCACTTGGATCAAGAACTCTGATCACGGTAGAAGAAGTCTGCGCAGACAAGACAACACCCGAGAAGGCGATCCCCCACACAATGGCCAGTGAAAAGGCAATACGAATGAGTCTGTTCATTACATCCCTCCTGCAAGGCAAGCACCTTCATTCTGTGAGCAAGCTCGTGCCGGCGCTCCACGAGAGAGTTGTCACTGCATACCCCAAAACTTCCGCCAATTGTCATTAAACACCTGAGGAAAGGCATTGATCACATCGGGCGCGAAAATTGCTCCGAGAGAGCCACGTTGTGTGTGAGAACCAGTTACTATAAGGCTGACGCCTGGGGCCGGGGGAGATGCCCTGCCTCTGGTGTACTGCGGGTCTTGACGCCGGAGAGAGAAGTGCGCTCTGATACGGAAGGAACCATCATTCAAACGTCGCCTTATTGTCATGACCTCAGGCCGGATTTCCGGTTGAGCCGCTGGCGGGTACTGCGGGGCTCGGTATTCCGACCATGAGGAAGCGGGTGCGGCTTATGAACGGGAACTTCGAAATCCACTCTAAGCCTGGACAGGG
>Ga0306923_10006503_pt1 | contig 11545 bp, 12 predicted proteins | sample sta12Can44000108_FD_203841 | JGI IMG/M metagenome (GOLD analysis project Ga0306923, IMG submission 203841) | Lab enrichment of tropical soil microbial communities from Luquillo Experimental Forest, Puerto Rico - statanox.12C.anox.44.000.108 (v2)... | ecosystem: Environmental > Terrestrial >...
CCTGGGGGTTTGGAAGGTCGAGCAAGTCGCTACGCGCACCGGCACGGCGTACACCGTGCGCATCCTGCATGCGCAACGGGGGAGCATCCCAGAGGACCTCCCGCTCCAGGAATTCATGGCGCGCTGCGAGCCTTATTTCGCCTGGGGCGGTTGCATCATCGACCAGCCGTTTCAGCCACGGCTGCCCGACGGCATGATCCGTTGCTACATGGGGATCGACAAGGTCGTCGGGTTCGGGCACCAGTTGATCAAGGCGCTGATCCCGCCACCCCCAGAGGGGCCGGATTCGCCGGCGGCGCAGCCCGGACCGCGCATCATGCACGGTCCCGATGCCGCATCGTTTCAGGCGCTGCGCACAAAGATGGAAACCGAATGGGTGCCCCAGATGATCGACATACTTGGCGCCGATCCGGCAGCGCTGCCAATTATTTGGGACGCCGATTTTCTTTACGGGCCACGCGACACGGCGGGGAACGACAGCTACGTCTTGTGCGAGATCAATGTCAGTTCGTGCTTTGCGATCCCGGACGAAGCGCCGGCGGCGATCGCCAAGCTGACGCTAGCCCGCTGCCGGAGCGCCGCCAACGATCGCGATCGTGAAGAATCCGGCCGGAAAAGGAGGTCCCAATGAACATCGCCGCGTCGACCCGCTCAGCTCGCCGGCGAGGTCGAGGCGGCGCTTGTGCACATCAATGAGAGCAGAGACCTCTTAGCTTACCGCAGATGCAGGAGGAGAGCGACACCCGAGACCAGCAGCAACACCAAAATCACCGGCCGGAAACCAGTCTCGCCCAGCCGGCCGAACAAATTTGAAGCCCGCCCATGTTCCTAATGCCACTGCGGGCAACCCGATCAAGAATAGGCTAACCGTGCCTGGGGCAATGGTTCCGGTGCCGCCGAGGAACAGCTCAGTCAGCAGAAACACAAACACCCGACCGGCTGGAACACGGCGCGCTGTTCGGGCGGCGGCCATCCGCGCAATGTGCACCAGATGGTCAGGATAATGCCAGCAAAACCGGTCGCCCCGCCGAGCGCTCCGTTCAGCGTGCCGACCATGCCATCGGTGAAGCGCCCGGCCTCGCTTACGGTGGGTAGCTTTGGACGGATCAGGCTGTAAAGGCTAAAAGCGATGAGCACGACACCGATGCCGAACCGCAAACTGTCCGGCGAGGCCCAGCGCAGGAGTTGGGCGCCGAGCGACACGCCGATCACTGCGCCGATCAGGAACGGCGCAAGCCTGAACGGACGGATCGCGTGCCGCAATTTCCAGACCGCCCAGCCTGCACGATCAGACCGAAAGTCGCGATGAGAACGGTGGACTGTGCCGGGGGCAGGAAGTGCAGCCATCCCGCTGCCGCGACAATCGCAAACGCGAAGCCGGCGAGCCCCGCGACAAAGGAGGCGGCAAAAGTGGCTGAAACAAACAAGATCAGGTTGACGGCGGAAAGCTCGCCGATCACGCACCCCATCGCTGCCGCCGCGAAAGGCGCGGCGGGGATAGGGCAACGCTTGGCCTGTTACAGCTTGAGAGTGGTTGCCGGTGACCTGAATACCATCGTTGTGCAGGCAGCAAAATCTGTCAACTGCCAAACAGCCCGCCCTGAAGTGCCAAAGGAACCGGAGCCCCCTTTTCAAACTGGCGCGCCTCTTCTTCAGGTTCGCGATCTGCGAACGAATATTCTCAAACCGGCGTCACTCGCTTTGGCGGCGGGTGAGTGTATTGCCGTTCGGGGACCATCCGGCGCGGGCAAAACCTTGCTGCTGCGCGCGATCGCCGACCTCGATCCCAATCAAGGTCTGGTGAGCCTGGAGGGCCGCGACCGTTCGACAATCCCGGGCCCGGAATGGCGCCGGCTGGTCGGATATGTTCCGGCGGAGCCAGGCTGGTGGGCGGAAACGGTCGGCGAACACTTCGGTGATTGGACCGCGGCCGCCGCTGTTCTTACAAAGCTAGGATTTCCTGAGGAAGCGAAAAGCTGGCCGATCGCGCGTCTTTCCACCGGCGAGCGGCTGCGGCTTGCGCTCGTGCGTGCCCTGATCGTAGGTCCAAAAGTGTTGCTGCTGGACGAGCCGACCGCGGCTCTCGATTTGGCTTCCGTGGCAGCGGTCGAGTCGCTGCTCGCGGACCGGATACGAGCAGGTCTTGCTGTTTTGTGGGTCACTCACGACGCGGGTCAGGGGAGGCGCATCGCACGCCGGCAGCTGGTGGTCGAGGCCGGAAACGTCCGGCAGGAGATCGACCAGTGAGCAGTTACATCACCCTGAGCTATTTGGACCTTGCTTTGGCGAGTGTCCTTGTTCTGATCAATGCGGGTCTCTCCCTCATATTCGGGCTGAAAATTCATCGAAGCCTGCTGGTCGCCGCAATCCGCATGGCGGTGCAGCTCACACTTATCGGCCTCGTGCTGACGGCTCTATTCTCGCTTGTCTCACCGCTTTGGACCGGCCTTGCGGTACTCGCGATGATCTTGTTTGCCGGCCAGGAAGTTATGCAGCGGCAGGACCGCCGGCTCTCCGGCTGGTGGTCCTTTGGGTTGGGCACGGGCTGCATGATGATGTCTTCGGTTCTGGTGACCGCCTTTGCCCTCCTGACCGCAATCCGCCCAAGCCCATGGTACGACCCTCGCTACGCAATACCGCTGCTCGCGATGATCCTCGGCAACTGCATGACCGGAATAGCCCTCGGGCTTAACACGCTGACGACAAGCCTCATGCTCCGCCGTTCCAGCGTGGAGGCGCAACTCATGCTGGGCGCGACGCGATGGGACGCCGCGGCTCCGGTAACGCGAGATGCGCTGCGCAGTGCGCTGATGCCGACCATCAATTCCATGTCCGCTACTGGTCTGGTGTCTCTCCCCGGGATGATGACGGGGCAGATCCTGAGCGGAGTACCCCCGGTAGAGGCGGTCAAATACCAGATCCTGGTCATGTTCCTGATCGCGGGTGGTACCGGTTTCGGGGCGGTAGCCGCGGTCCTTGGCGGCGTCTACCGCCTGACCGATGCGCGGCACCGGCTTCGCCTCGACCGTTTGGCGGCGGCACAGCCTATTTAGCCGATGCCGCATATATCACGGCGCGGCCGGACTAGGATTAAAGTGCCTTACGCCAGAAGACCGAGGCCGCCCAAGGCGCCACCGGCCGCCAGAAGCCAAAGCGGGTTGAGGCGCGTCGTCAGCATGACAACAGCGGCGGCGCCGGTCACCGCGATAGCCGCCCAAGTGATACCGGCGGCCTCAGCCATCACGATGCCGCTCGCAATGATCAAACCGGTGGTCACAGGAACGAGCGCGGATCGCAGCACGCGCTGCCATTGCGCTTCCTGAAAGCGACGCATCAGGCGAAACGCAGTGAAATAAATCGCGCAGGGTGGCGCGAAGGTCGCCGTGGAGGCAGCAAGCGCCCCGGCTAGCCCCCACACCTTCCATCCGATGAGTCCCATCATCAGGATCATGTTCGGTCCCGGGATCGCCTGCGCCATCGCGAAGATGTTTGTGAAGTCCTGATCCGTGATCCAGCCATGCATGGTGACGACAAACGCGCGCACATCGGGCAGCACGGTTGGAAAGCCGCCAAAACTGATCGAGGAAATGATGGCGAGATGAAACGTCAGCGCCACAAGACCGGAGGCCGGCTTCATGATCGGCGCGCCATAGAAAGCCCGATGCTAAGCGGCAACAGCGCGAGCAGGACAATCGGTAACGGCAGGCGGCTGAAGGCCATGAGGACCAGAGCCAGTACAGCCAGGCCAATGACGGACGGACGGCGGCGATGGGGGAGAAGGAGTCGTAACCCGGTCGCGATCAGGAGACCGGCCGCGGCCGCGGAAACCCCGCCGAGGACATGGCGAAGCAGTGGCGCTTGCGCATAGCGAAGGCACAGCACGCCAAACGCCAAACCCACGCTCCAGGGCACCACAAGAAACCCCGCGATCGCGGCGAGCGCCCCTAGCGCGCCGCGCAGTTTCGTGCCGGTGCAGACCGCGATCCCAATGATATTCGGCCCCGGCAGGAACTGGCACAGGCTGACGATATCGAGGAATTCCGCGTCGCTGAGCCAGCCCCGCTGTTCAACGGCGATGCGCCGGGCCCAGACGATCCCGCCGCCAAAGCCAAAAACCGATACCGTCAAAAATGTTTTGGCGATGGCGCCGAGTGGCGCCGGGATGGGCTGCTGCAGCGGGAGAACGGCTGACTTCACTTAGCAGCTTGTTCGACGCGATGGGGAGAGACTTTCGACAACTCGCGTTGGGCCGGCGCCACCTCCTTGTGTGAGAAACGCTCATAAAGAGCCGGCAGGACAAGAAGCGTCAGCAGTGTTGCGCTGATCAGGCCGCCGATGACGACTGTTGCGAGCGGCTTCTGGACCTCCGCGCCGGTGCCTGTCGCGATCGCCATCGGGACAAAGCCCAACGACGCAACAAGGGCCGTGATGACAACGGGGCGCAGGCGGGTCAGTGCGCCTTGAAGAATCGCCTCGCGCTTTGACACGCCCTCCGCGATCAGTTGCTTGATCAAAGTCAGCATAACCAGTCCGTTGAGCACGGCGATGCCAGACAGTGCAATAAAGCCGACCGCTGCTGAGATCGAAAAGGTCATATCGCGCAGCCACAGGGCCGCAACGCCGCCAGTCAGCGCCAGCGGGACGGCGCTGAATGCAAGAAGCGCGTCGCGAGCAGAGCCCAGTGCACTCAACAGAAGCAGAAAGATCAATGCGAAGCATAGTGGCACGACGATCATGAGTCTTTGGCGGGCGGCCACGAAATTTTCGAATTGTCCACCCCAAGCTAACCAATAATCTGGGGGCAGCTTGACCCGCTCCGCGACTTTGGCTTGCGCCTCGTCCACGAGCGACCCGATATCGCGCCCGCGCACCTCGGCCGTAACAACGACAAGGCGCTTGCCGTTTTCCCGGCTGACCTGGTTTGGCCCCTCCGCGAAAATAAAGCTGCCGACATCCCGCAACGGGATCGTCACGGCCGAAACGGCGGTGTTGGATTGCGGCAAGGTAATCGGCAAGCGCTCCAGCGTATCGATATCGCTGCGCAACGCGTCAGCGAGCCGCACCACGATCCGGAACCGGCGGTCGCCTTCAAAAACCATTCCCGCTGCGCGCCCCCCAATCGCTATGCCGATCGCATCCTGCACGTCGGACACGCTGAGACCGCGGCGCGCAATCTCGCTCTTGTCTATCTTGATCTCCAGAAAGGGCAATCCCGAGACTTCTTCGACCTTCACGTTGGCCGCACCTTCGACCCCTCGGAGGACGCCGGCAATTTGGCTGGCTGCGCGCACCATCGGCGCGAACTCGTCGCCAAACACCTTGACCGCCAGATCCTCCCGTACCCCAGCGATAAGCTCATTGAAACGCATCTCGATCGGCTGGGAGAAACCGTACTTGTTGCCCGGAAGTTTTGCGGCCCCAGTGTCGAATTGGCCGATCAGCCCGTCTTTGAGGAGGTCCGGATCAGGCCACTGCTCTCGAGGCTTCAAGATGATGTAGGTATCGGAGGCACTCGGGGGCATTGGGTCCGCCGCCAGATCGGGGGTCCCGGTGCGGGAGAACACGAAAGCCACTTGCGGAAAGCGGCTGAGCATATTTTCATTCGCCAGCTGCATCGTTTGCGACTGCGACAGCGATGTGCTGGGGATGCGCTTCACCTCCATCACGATGTTTTTTTCGTCGAGAGTCGGCGTGAATTCTTGACCCAGCCGGGTGAATAGCAGGGCGGCGCCGGCAAACATCAGGACAGCTGCTGCGATCATCGGCAGCGGCGTGCGAATAACTGCAGCCAGGGTGGGCCGATAAAGCACCTTCAGCCCTCGGATGATGAGATTCTCCCTTTCCCGCACTCGCCCGGTGACCGCGATGGCGATCATCGCCGGAACAAAGGTGATCGACAGGACAAAGGCGCTTGCCAGCGCGATGATGACGGTGAACGCCATCGGGGCAAAGGTCTTACCTTCCACGCCGGTGAAAGAGAGGAGCGGAACATAAACGAGGATGATGATCGCCTGGCCGAAGACGGTCGGCTGGACCATGTCCGTTGCCGAGGCCGTCACCGTCTCCAGGCGCTCGTCCGTCAACAGGATGCGACCAAGCTGGCGCTGACGTTCGGCCAGATGACGCAGGCTGTTCTCCGCGATGATGACGGCTCCGTCGACGATCAGTCCGAAGTCCAGCGCACCAAGGCTCATGAGGTTCGCGCTGAGCCGGCCCTGCAGCATGCCGGTCGCGGTCAACAGCATCGTGATCGGGATGACGATCGCCGTGACCACGGCTGCGCGAAAGTTACCGAGCAGGAGGAACAGCACGAGAATAACCAGCAACGCGCCTTCCGCGAGGTTCGTTGCCACCGTATGGATCGTGGCGTCGACCAGCTGAGTGCGGTTCAGCACGGTTCGTGCCTGAACACCTGGAGGTAAAGTCCGGTTGATCTCTTGGATTTTGGCGTCGGCCGCCGCCGCCACCGTTCGGCTGTTGCCGCCGATCAGCATCAGCGCGGTGCCGAGTACCACTTCCCGCCCGTTGACGCTTGCGCTGCCGGCTCTCAGCTCGTGCCCCAGTGTAACCTGCGCGACGTCCTTGATCAGCACGGGCACCCCCCCACGCGTCGCAACGACGATGTCCTCGATCTCATTGACCTTCTCGACACGCCCGCTGGCGCGGACCACGTAGCCTTCGCCGTTGCGCTCGATGTAGTTCGCGCCCCGCGTGATGTTGTTGGCTTCGAGCGGCGACGAGTTGGCTGAAAGAGAGCCCGTAGGCGATGAGACGCGCCGGATCGGGTTGGACGTGATACTGCTTTACGTAACCGCCGATGGCGTCCGCGCCGGCGATGCCAGGCACTGTCCGCATTTGCGGTCGGATGACCCAGTCTTGGACGGTCCGCAAGTAAACTGTGCGCTGGAATTCGTCGGTGAGCGGTTCGCCCTCGGGCGTTTGATAGGAGCCGTCCTTCTGCCAGCCGGGCGCGCCGTCGCGCACCGCCGCACCTTCCCCGGGCGATGTATATTCGACCGCCCACCAATAGACCTCACCGAGGCCGGTCGAGATCGGGCCCATCCGGAGCTCGACCCCTGGTGGGAGAGTTGTCTTGGCTTCGTTCAAACGCTCGGCCACCTGCTGGCGCGCGAAATAGATGTCTGTTCGATCGCTGAAGACCGCCGTGACCTGCGCGAAGCCGTTGCGCGAAAAAGAGCGCGTCGTTTCGAGCCCCGGCGTACCGGCCAGCGCCGTTTCAATCGGAAACGTGACCTGCTTTTCGATTTCGATGGGTGTCAGTGCTGGTGCGATGGCGTTGATCTGCACTTGAACATTGGTGACGTCGGGGACGGCGTCAATCGGCAGCTTGGTTAAGGACCAGGCACCGCCCACCGCCGCCGCCAGCGTTGCAAGCAAGACAAGCCAGCGCTGACGGACGGAGAAAGCGAGAATCCGTTCGAGCATCTCTCACTCTTCGGCGAGGGCCTTCAGCAATTGCGCTTTAAGCGGAAATGTATTGGTCGCGGCAATTACTTCCCCCGATCGAAGTCCGGTGACGACCTCGACGAAACGGCCGTCGTCTCGCCCCAAACCGAGTTGGCGTTTCTCGAAGCCTTCCGGCGTGCGGACAAAGACAATCTTCTCATTGTCGATCGTCTGAATGGCGCTTGTCGGAATGACCGACGGGGCTGCTTGTTGTTCGATCGCGATTGTGGCCGTAACGAACGAGCCGGGACGCCACACGCCGTCGCCGTTAGCGATCTCCGCCACGACCCGCGCCGATCGCGGCTCCTTGTCGAGAAGAGGGCTGATAAACACGATTTTGCCTTCGGCCTTTTCCGTTACAGCACGGGTGCTGATCGACACCGGCTGCCCCTCTTTGATGGCGGGCAGATCGGCCGGACTGATCGCGAGTTCTACCCAGACCCGGTCGAGGTCGACGATGACAAAGAGCTCGGTCTCCAGGTTGTCCCGTCCGACCGCCGTGCCGAGATCGACTTTGCGCTCGACAACTCGTCCCGATATCGGCGAACGAACGGCTTGCCGGCGTAGCGATCCCTCGGGTTCTTGTGGAAGCGCGGCAATTTCGTGCTGTGCGAGGCCGAGCGCCAGTAGCTTCTGCCGTGCGATGTCGAGCTTCATGCGGGTTTGCGCGGCGGCCTCAAAAACTGCTGTTCATTCGAGACGCGTTTGTCCCACAGCATTTTGTCGCGCGCGAAGAGGTCCTGTTGCAGTTCGTCGGTTAGTCGGGCTGCAAGGTACTCGCTTGCAGCATCGGCAACCTCGCGGCTTTCGAGTATGGCAAGAACCTCGTCCTTGGCGACCCGATCCCCGATCTTCTTTCGCAGCTCGGCCACGGTGGCCGAGAGTCTTACCGATACCCGTGCGATCCGGTCGGCTTGCGGCACAACGGTCCCCGGGACAGTGATGCGGCGAGCCAGCGTGCCCTCACCCACGGTCGTCAGCTCGATGCCGGTGGCCATGATCTGTTCTTCCGTCAGCCGGAGAACCCCCGGCTCATCGTCCGCCGTTTTTGTGGCCGCCTCGGTTGTTTTTCGATCGCCGGCTATGGTCTCGCGCGGCTGCACCGCGACCGGGCCAGGCGCAGCGCCGACAATTCTACGCACCGACTGCGACAATCCCGGCATGAAGCTCGCCGCCGCGATGCCGGCGACCAATGCCGCGACTGGAAGGGCGAAGCGCCCGATCATCCTCGGAACTTTGTTTGGGGCATAGACCTGACCGTGCGACAGAGGCTGCCACACATGCGCCTCAGGGCTGTCCTAATTATCCCCGTGGACATGTTCCGCGTGCGTGTGAGCGTGCTGATCATTGTTAGCGCGTGCGTCTCTAGCGGGTACTACGGGTCGCGCTCGCAAATGTGCCGTGGACAGCGCGGGTACATGCTCGAGAAGCTCGTGTTGGATGCGGCCTAAGATTGCTTCAGCCTGTTGCACCGTCGTGCCACCATCGACAGCTATATCGAGCTCGGCCGTCAATCGATGCCCGAGCCAGCGGGCGCGCACGTCGACAACTTCTGATGCCTCCGGGACATGCTTTGCTGCATGTCGGATATCTCCCACGACATGCGGATCGACGCCGTCGAGCAACCGCGTGAACACCGCTTTGGCCGACTGCCAGACGATCCCGAGGATCGCGATCGTGATCAACAGCCCGATAATCGGATCGGCGAGCGGAAAGCCGAGCCACACGCCGGCGGCCCCGACGACGACCGCCAGACTAGTCAGCCCGTCAGTGCGCGCGTGGTAGCCGTCGGCGATCAACGCCGCGCTGTCGATCTCGCGACCGACCCGTATGCGGAAGACGGCACAGACCTCGTTGCCGAGAAAGCCGACGGCGCCAGCCGCTGCAACCGCCCAAAGAAGGGTGATCGGCTGGGGGTGTATCAGGCGGTCCGACGCCTCCCAACCCGCCATGATCGCGCTCGCGAGGATGATGCCGACAATCGCCACGCCAGCTAAATCTTCGACGCGGCCGAGCCCATAGGTCAAGCGCGGGCTGGGTTTGCGACGCGCAAGGCGGAAGGCAATCCACAACGGGACTGCCGTCACCGCATCGCCAAGGTTGTGGATAGTGTCGGCAAGGAGCGCAATGCTGCCCGAAGCGACGACCACGGCGAGTTGAAATGCGGCCGTGACCGCGAGGATGACAAAGGACCATTTGATGGCCCAGATGCCCCGGTCACTCGTTGCTATTATCGGGTCGACGACGCCGTGGGTGTGGCCGTGCTCCTCGCGGTGCCGATGCACGTGATGGTGGGGATGATCGTCGTCGTCGCGCGGCTGGGCAAAACCCAGCCAAACCAAGGCGGCGCGGGGCGAGGGCAAATTTATAGGTATTTGGTTATCTCCTTGAATTCCTCGAGGGGGCCGCGCGCGCCGCGCGGCATCGGCCCGACGGTCAGCTCGAGGCAGTGGTCGATATGATCGTGGATCAGGGTGCGCTTGGCGTTGGCGACCGCCTTCTCCACCGCATGCAGCTGCTGCGCGATGTCAAGGCAAGTGCGGCCATTCTCGATCATCTCTATGACGCTGCGCAGGTGGCCCTCTGCCCGCTTCAGCCGCTTGACGATCTCCGGGTGGCTTTGATGAACGTTGATGTCTTCCAACCAACTCTCCTATCCATCTGGAGGGGATATAGCACATCGGACGCGGCGGTCAACTCGCCGCTTCCGGCGCAGCCGTCGGTTAAGCGCGCCCTTAATCGTGCTTCCCTTCTCTGGGTCTTGGGAGACAGCCAGCAACCGCAATTGCCCCCGAAAAGCCTCGCTGATTAGCGCGCTGGGAGAGTTCCGCGCCGCCCGGCCTTGATCGCGCGGTAGGCGCCCGAAGGGCCTAGCAGGCTTTCGGCAAGATTTGTGACTGCTGCGGCGAGTGCAGGGTCGTTAGGACCGCCAACTATCATCGCTTGGCCCTCCACCAGCGTCTGATATTCGCCGTTTAGATAGAGTCGGACTTCGAACGTGACAGGGCGGCGGCCTCCGGGTATTCTTGAAAAGCGCTTTACCTCTCCTCCGGCGTAAGGGTTGAGTTTAAACGACCATACAACCCGGTTCGGCCGCGACGCATCATTTGCCATCGGTTCGAAGTGCCAGTCGGTCAGCTTGGCATCCGCCATATGCGAAGCTAGGTATTCTGGCAGGTCGTGGATGTGAAATCCTGGTAATCCACCAGATGATTCAACCACCAGAATGACTGGCGTTGCGGCGCCTGCTTGAGCCCGAACGCGCGGAACCATGCTCATGCTGCAGACGAACGCAAATATGAGAATGGCGAACGGGATGAACCTCAAGCTCAAGTTCACCAGTCCTGCTAAGGATTCACGGTGATTTCTATATATGGCAGGTAACTTGGGCAAGGGTGGCGGGGGATACCCCTCTCGGCGCATCTTTTACCAGGGTCTGCGTCTATCACGCCTTACGTCCGGGGTCTTTGAGCGGTTATCGCGGGTCCCCGCAAACGGGACTGCAGCCTCGCCCGGCGGTCCGCGGGGCTGGGCATAAAGGCGAGCGAATCCCGCCAGTCAAACTCAGTGGGCGCACCTGACAGGCCGGTACCAGGTGAGGTGCCACAGCATTGGAAGTGAGAAAGCGCAGACTGAACGACAAGGCGAAGCGTACGGGCCCATCTCTGGATTGCCGCTTATTCCTTGTCAAGCGTGCCAGCTGCGCGCCATGGGCAAAGCCCAGCGCTGTGTTGATGACCCCAGCAGCGACACCCTTGACCATGGCGATCTGGAGCGGATCGGCGGCGCTGAGCTTTCAGGTCAGGTTGTTATTGATGCCCCAGCAGATGCAGGCCGCTGTGATGAGCGGCCCGCCCCGGCTCACAGTCATCTCCGCACCGTCCGCTGGCCAGGACAGCACGAGCGCGCCGCCGTGTATGGCCGTAGCGCTGGCAAACACGCGGCGATCGACGTTCTCACGTAAGAAGATCCAGGAGATCGCTATGGTGGCGAGGCTCTCGGTGTTGAGAAGAAGCGAACCGGCGCCACTCGAGGCGGACCTTAGTCCTGTCATCAGGAGACGCTGGACCGAGAATGG
>Ga0306923_10006504_pt1 | contig 11544 bp, 9 predicted proteins | sample sta12Can44000108_FD_203841 | JGI IMG/M metagenome (GOLD analysis project Ga0306923, IMG submission 203841) | Lab enrichment of tropical soil microbial communities from Luquillo Experimental Forest, Puerto Rico - statanox.12C.anox.44.000.108 (v2)... | ecosystem: Environmental > Terrestrial > Soil...
CAAGCGCGCCTTCGTCGTTGCTTGGTGCCTGGTCTAGCATCACCGCTTAACCCTGTTTCCCGCCCTTCCGCCGAGCGGCCAAACCTTAAGATTTCCTCAACGCAAACAGGTCTATTGCTGCGGGAGGCGCGCCTTCGCAAAAGAGGGCCGGCGAAAAGGGATTTTGCATGGCCCAATCAGGCGCGGCGACAACTCCTGTGCAGAGCGGGATTCCGCCCGCGTTCTTCAACGCCTGCTTTGTCTTGTTCGTGATCAACGCGTCGTTTTTTCCGGTCGCGTATTTCTCCCATTGGTGGATTTATGATCCGAACGGGCAGGGCATTCCGACCGATTTCGTCAACGTCTGGGCCGCCGGCCGCCTCGTGCTCGACGGCAGTCCCGCGCTTGCCTATGACTGGGACGTGCAGAAGCAGGTCGAGCTCGCGGTCCTGAAGCAGGATTTCATCGGCTATTTCGCCTGGCACTACCCGCCGCCGTTTCTTTTCGTTGCCTCGCTTCTCGCGCAGTTTCCCTACTCGGTCGCGTTTGTCGGCTGGGTTTCGGTGAGCATCGTTCCCTATATCGCGGTCATCCGCGCCATCGTCGGTCGCCCTTTCGGTCTGATGCTGGCGGTCGCCTTCCCGATGGTGCTCAACAATGCGCTGGTCGGCCAGAACGGCTTCCTGACCGCCGCGCTGATCGGCGGCACGCTGTATCTTCTGCCGACGCGCCCGGTGCTGTCAGGAATCTGCCTTGGGCTTCTCACTTACAAGCCGCAATATGGCCTGCTGTTTCCGATCGTGCTGATCGCAGCCTCCGAATGGACGGTGTTCGTCTCGGCTGCGATGGTCGCGGTCGCGCTGGCCTTCGTATCGTGGTTTGCATTCGGTACCGAGAGCTGGCAGGCGTTCTTTCACTGGATGCCGGTTTTTTCGCAGGCCTTTCTGACCGAGGGCAAGGCGACCTGGTGGAAGTTGCAGAGCCTCTTCTCGCTGATCCGCTATTTCGGCGGCAGCGAGCAGCTTGCCTGGATTTTCCAGTGGATCTTGACCGCCTCGGTTGCGGTGACGCTCATAACCATCTGGCGCAGCAAGGTGCGCTATTCGCTGAAGGCGGCGAGCCTTGCCGTAGGCACGCTTTTGACCACGCCCTACCTCTTCCTCTACGACATGATGGTGTTGTCGATCCCGATCGCCTATCTCGTTCGCCTCGGGCTTGCGGGCGGCTTCCTTGCCTTTGAATTGCCGGCGCTCGCTGTCGCGCTTGCCCTGCTCCTGAGCTTCATGATCTGGGGCATTCCGGTCGGGCTCGCCGCCAATCTGATCGTAGCTGTCCTGATCCTTCGTCGCGCGGGCCGCTGGTGGCGGCGGGAAGGCGCGCCGGCACCCCTTGCTGCGGCCAGCGTGTAAGGCGGGTCTTGACGCGCCCGTTTGCCAAGCCTTCCACTTGCATCTTGTCATTCGGCCTGAATAGTTGTTCACTTCTTCAAGCGGTTTGAGACGACTCGCGCAAAGACGAAAACAACAAAATCTTTAGACGCGTTCGGTCGGACTACGTCCGAGTGTGCGCCGGGACGAGAAACGCCATGGTTTATCGGCGGACCCATCAGGTCGTGAAGCGCCTCGCGGCGCGGCGGAGTGCCATTCTCGCGGCCGCACGGGAGGCGGCAGCCGAATCCGGTATGGCCGCGGTACAAATCGCGCCCGTGGCGGTTCGCGCCAATGTCGCCGCCGGCACGGTCTATCGTTACTTTCCGTCGAAGGCTGATCTGATTTCCGAATTGATCGCGGACGTATCGCGCGACGAGCTCGCCGCGATCCGCCGCGCGGCCGACACCGCGCCCGGGCCGTCCTCGGCGCTGGCGGCCGCCGTTTCCACGGTTGCCGTGCACGTGCTGTCGCAGCGCAAGCTGGCCTGGGGCATCCTGGCCGAACCGGTCGATGTCGACGTGACGGCATCGCGACTTGCCAGCCGCCGCGAAATAGCAGGTGAGATTGCCGGTCGCATCGACGCCGCCGTGCGCGCCGGACACCTGCCGGCGCAGGACACGCAGCTCGCCGCGACCGCCCTTTTGGGTGCCTTGCATGAAGCTCTCGTAGGACCGCTTGCGCCCGATAATCTCGACGATCCCGGCAGGATGCGCGAGGCGGTGCAAAGCGTGACACTGCTCGCATTGCGCGCCGTCGGCGTGATGGATGCGCGCGCCCGCGGCCTTGTTGTGCAGGCGGTGTTGCCGGCGAAAACTCTGGTCGGGGCGTAGCGAGACGTCAGATATCCGTCTCGCCCTCGGGACCGACGGATGCGATGCGCACCATGTTGGTGGTGCCGGGAATGCCGAGCGGCACGCCGGCAACGATAATCACGCGCTGCCCGGCGCGGACAAAACCGTCGCGGAATGCGATCGAGCCGGCGCGAATGACCATGTCATCCTGGTCGCGCGCGTCCTCGGCGACGACGCAATGCACTCCCCAGACCACGGACAATTTGCGGCCTGTAGCAATGTTCGGCGTGATGGCGACAATAGGCGGTTTCGGGCGCTCGCGCGCCACACGGATCGCGGTCGAACCGGATGAGGTCCAGCAGATGATCGCAGGCAAATCGAGCGTCTCTGCGATCTGCCGCGCGGCGTCCGCAATGGCGTCTCCAGCTGTGGCTTCGGGCTCCGGCCGCTGCGCCGAGACAACGGCGAGATAGGTCGGATCGCGTTCCACTTCTTCGCCGATGCGGTTCATCGTGGTGACCGCCTCGACCGGATATTTGCCGGCCGCAGATTCCGCCGACAGCATGATCGCGTCCGCCCCTTCGAAAACCGCGGTGGCGACGTCGGACACCTCGGCGCGGGTCGGCACCGGGGCCTGGATCATCGACTCGAGCATTTGGGTTGCAATGACGACCGGCCGGCCGGCACGCCGCGCCATGCGCGTCATCTGCTTTTGCAGGCCCGGCACGCGCTCCAGCGGCAGCTCGACGCCGAGGTCGCCGCGCGCCACCATCAGCGCGTCGGAGGCCTCGACGATGTCGCCGAGCCGATCGATTGCCTGCGGCTTCTCGATCTTGGCCATGACCGCGGCACGGCCGCGGATCATTTTCTTGGCCTCGACGACGTCCTCCGCGCGTTGCACGAAGGACAGCGCGATCCAGTCGACGCCGGCCGTGAGTGCCGCGTCGAGATCGGCGCGGTCCTTCTGTGTCATCGCTGAAACCGCAAGGTCGGTGTCGGGCAGGCTGACGCCCTTGCGGTCCGACATCTTGCCGCCGATCACGACCCGGGTGATCGCACGATCGGGCGAGGTCTCTTCGGCGATCAGTCGTACCTTGCCGTCATCGAGCAGCAGCGCATGACCCGGCTTGAGTGCCGCCAGAATCTCCGGATGCGGTAGCTGCACGCGGGTGTTATCGCCCGGCGCCTTGTCGGAATCGAGCACGAAGCTCTGGCCGTTGTTGAGCTGGACGGCGCCTTGTGCAAACGAGCCGAGTCTGAGTTTCGGCCCTTGTAAATCGACCAGGATGCCGATCGGCCGGCCATAGCTGCTCTCGACGTTGCGGATGGTCGCGATCAGCTCGCGCATCTTGTCGTGCGGCGTGTGGCTCATATTGATGCGGAAGAGGTCGGCGCCTGCCTCGAACAGGCGGCGGATCGTCGCGCTGTCAGAAGACGCCGGTCCCAGGGTCGCGAGAATCTTGATTCGGCGCAGCCGCCTCATGGCTTCTTTCCGGGTGCTGCCCCTGGCGGCGGACCAGACGACCCGCCCGGAGGAGGCGCCGTACCCGGCGTATTGGGTAAACCCGGAACGCTGCCGCCGGGTCCAACCGTCCCCGGAAGGCCCGGGACACGCTGCTGTGCCGGCTGTTCGTTGGCATCCGTCAGCTGCACCGTCCAGGCGCGCTGGTCGCCTGTATCGACTTCGAAGAAGCCGGTGCGGTCAAAACCGCGCGCAAGGCAATTGTCGGTTCCCTTGATAGTGAATTCCTTGTCCCGCGAGCACATGAAGGCCTGTCCCGACCACTCGCCGCCGCGATCATAGTCGAGCGCGTAGATGTAATAGAAGCGAGCCACCAGGGTTCCCTTCAGCAGGGTCTCGCAGCTGCGCGAGGAAATGTTCCACCAGCCTTCGGTGGTCCATCCCTCGGCGTCCTTGTAGCCAAGCGCAATACCGACCCGGCTGGAGGTGTTGTTGCAAAGGCGGAAGTCCGCCCGCGCTGGGGCGCTCCAAAGACAAACGACGAGAACCGTCGTCACGAGGCTCAGGCTGGCGACGATTGGGTGGCGGCGAACGGAACGGCGGGAGATCATTGCGCGAAGTTATATCAGAATGTTGGTGAATTCGGGTAAGCGTGATGCGACTGTCAACGGTCAGGGCTGCATTTTTTGGCCGTTAGTGGTCCGATTCTGACATTCGCATCCCGTCTGGGCGCCACTTTTGCGAATGTTAGAATCAGAGGACCACTAGCAACCTCTTGATGCTAGTGGAGCTTTGGATTTGACGTTCACAGGAGGCGTTCGCGGCAAGAGGGCAGCGAACGTCAAATCCGCTCCACTAGTCGCAAATTCAGCCCTATAAGATATGGCAAAATCTGTGACAAGGTCCACCCGCCACGCAGGTTGCATAACAACGGATTAACGATCATGGCCATTGACGACAAGACCAGAACCGAGCTCGAGGCCGCCGCATTTCGGCGCCTTGTCCAGCACCTGCGCGAACGCACGGACGTCCAGAATCTCGATCTGATGAATCTGGCGGGCTTCTGCCGTAACTGCCTGTCCAACTGGCTCAAGGATGCGGCCGATGCGCAGGGGGCCGCCATGAGCCGGGACGAAAGCCGCGAGGCCATTTACGGCATGCCCTACGAGAGCTGGAAGGCGAAATACCAGGCCCCAGCGAGCCCCGAGCAGCTGGCCGCGATGAAGAAGGCCCACCCGGGACACTAGATTCGCGGTTTGCGTGCCGCAAGCTTCCGCATACCCGGCAACAAGATGTGGGCGCGCTGTGGATGAGCGCGATGTCGCCTTGACCGGAACCGCATGAACTTCGAGTGTCGCCGCAAGACATCGCGCGCCAACGCACGGTGAACAGGCTCGATGTCAGTTTCATGCAGGAGTAAGAGATGGCCACCTCAGCCGCCGTCAAGGAAGCGCCCGCGACAAAGTTTGCAAAAGATCAGCTCAAGGCCATCATCGAGCGCATCGAGCGGCTGGAAGAAGAGAAGAAGACGATTTCCGACGATATTCGCGATGTCTATGCCGAGAGCAAGGGCAACGGCTTCGACGTCAAGGCACTGCGTAGCATCGTACGCCTGCGCAAGCAGGATCCCAACGAGCGGCAGGAGCAGGAGACCATCCTGGAAACCTACATGCAGGCGCTGGGAATGCTGTGAGACGCAGGCGGGGGGCCGATCCGACCGGCTCACAAGCCGGTGGTCTGATTCCAGCATTTACGACCCCTCTGGAGAGCCGGTTTTACGAATATTCGGCGGTTCGGTAGCGAACATCAAATCCCTCCACCAGCTTGGGCAGCACTCTTTCGTCTGCTAGACTGCCCGGCGAGGAGTCGGAGATGGACGTTCCCGGGCCAGAGCGCAGGCTTGCCGCCGTGCTCGCCGCCGACATGGTCGGTTACAGTCGGCTGATGGAGGTGGACGAGAGGGGAACGCTCGCGCGTTTCAAGACCCACCGGATCGAGCTGATCGATCCGGCCATCGCGAAGAACCGCGGCCGCATCATCAAGACCACCGGCGACGGCATCCTGGTCGAATTCCACAGCGTCGCCGACGCCGTGCTTTGTGCGACGGAAATTCAGCGCCGAATGGCCCGGCGCAACGCCGACGTCGCGCCGGCACGCTGGATCCAGTTTCGTATCGGCATCAATCTGGGCGACGTGATCGTGGAGGACGACGACATCTTCGGCGACGGCGTCAACGTCGCTGCGCGCCTGCAGGCGCTTGCCGAGCCGGGCGGCATCTGCGTCTCGGGCGCGGTGCGCGATCAGGTCGGCCACCGGCTGGACAACCTCGAATTCGAGGATCTCGGCGACCAGAGCGTCAAGAATATTACGCGTCCGATCCGCGTTTTCGCGGTGAAGCTTGAGGCGGAGCCTGACACAGCGCCAGAGGGCTCTGCGGGAGCGGTCACCACGGCCTCAAGGAAGCCGTCCATCGCCGTGCTGCCGTTTGCCAATATGAGCGGCGATCCGGAGCAGGAGTTTTTTGCGGACGGCCTCACCGAGGATATCATTACCGAGCTGTCGCGGTTTCGCGACCTGTTTGTGATCTCGCGCAACTCGACCTTCGTGCACAAGGGCAAGGCGGTAAAGGTGCAGGAGGTTGCGCGTGAATTCGGCGTCGATTTCGTGCTCGAAGGAAGCGTACGGAAGGCAGGCGATCGCATACGCGTCAACGTCCAGCTGATAGATGCGGAGACCGACCGGCACATCTGGGCCGAACGCTATGACCGCAAGCTGGAAGACATTTTCGCCCTCCAGGACGAAATGACCGGCGCGATCGTCGCGACGCTTCCGGGCCGCGTCGAGGCTGTGACGCACGAGCGCGCCAAGCGCAAGCCGGCAGACAATCTGGTGGCTTACGAGTGCGTGCTGGCCGCCAAGGTGCTGCATCACCGCTCGGTCCAGGCGGATAATGCCGAGGCGCAACGCCTGCTCGACCGCGCGCTGACGCTCGATCCCAGCTACGCTCATGCCCACGCCTGGAAGGCCTGCGTGCTGGGCCAGACCTACGCCAATGGGTGGAGCACGGATCGCGAGGCCACGTTGCGGCATCTCGGCGAGGAGCTCGAGATCGCGCTGGGGCTCGATGACAATGACAGCGACGTACACCGCATTCTCGCAGCGCTGAACATGATCCGCGACGATCTCGATAAGGCTACCTACCACCAGGAGCGGGCGCTCGCGCTCAACCCGAACTACGATCTCATCGTGGTTCAGCAGGGCGAGCTGCTCACGTGCTTGGGCCGGCCGGAGGAGGGGATCGACTGGATCAAGAAGGCGATGCGCCTCAATCCGTATCATCCGGAGCGCTTCTGGAGCCACCTCGGGCGCGCGTGTTATTGTGCCGAAAAATACGCCGAAGCGGCTGATGCCTTTTCGCGGGTCACGCGGCCCGACTATATGCATCATGCCTTCCTTGCCGCCACGTTCGCGCGCATGGGTAACGCGGTCGCGGCCGCCGCACACGCGACGGAAGTCCTGCAGCGCGAGACAAAATTCTCGGTGGCGGATTTTCTGAGGACCCAGCACTACAAGCATGAGGCCGACCGCAAGCGCCTCGAAGCTGGCCTCCTCAAGGCGGGCCTTCCGGCCTGAACCGGCCAGCGCGGAAGGCTTCAGGCGGATTGCCGGGGCGAGCCAGAGCGCAATTTAATGCAGCAGCGCGGTGCGCTGCACGAACGAGGTGGTCTCAAGGCGCGTGACCGCCGAGCCCGAGAAACGGTCGACGCTCACGCCCATCATCGGGTCGTCGGTGAAACTCATCGCGATCGCGCTCTGCGGCTTGACGAAGAACAAGCGCATCATCGACAAGTCGGCATTGCCAAGCATCGTCACCGACATCGTGCTTGCGCTTGGCGCCAGCATCATGATGCGCATCCAGAGACCATCACTACTTGCCGCCGACAGGCGTGTAGCATTGGTGACTGGCTCGTCCTGTTCCTGCGCCCTTTTGGAAAGGATGGTGTTGACCTCGGTCGCCGATGCGACGCTGGCTTGGGTCGAGGGTCGGACGCCATCCGGGATCGGCGCCGACGCAACAACGATGTTGGCGTGTTCGACCGGGGATGGGGAGGCTGGCATATAGGCCATCGCCCGGTAGGCAGCCGCTACACTTGAGGTTGGTTGCGGGTCTGCGGTCTCGAGCGCCCGGCGGGCGCTGATGGCGGCAACCATCCGGGCCGAGGTGACCTGCTGCGGCGTCGCCGAGCCGTCGCCCCAGAAGCCACGGGCATCGATGATATCGGCCGTAGTCTCCGCGTTCGGCTCGTCACTGGCGGCGACGGCTTGCTTCGGCCTTGGCGGCAGCACGATCTGGGCATCGGCCGAAGCGAGTTGGAGCGAGGCCGCGATCTGGGGCTTGGCGCGCGGCGTCGGCACGGGGTCAGCGGATCTGGCGGCGGCCACGACAGTCTGCGGTTTCTTTTCGACCTCTGCGGCGGTTGCGCCCTCGTCGTCTTCGTCGTTCGACTTGCCCCTGAACAGCGCGGCAAGGAAGCCCAGCTTGCCGGCGGGCGCGGCGGCGTCGCCATCGCCACGTTTTTCGATGTCGGCCTTGGCCAGTTCGTAACCCTTCAGCGGCACGCCATCGCTTGGGACATGAACAGTGCGGCCATCCGGGAAGACCTTGACCAGCTGATCATGCGTCATGCGCGGCCAGTGCCGGATGCTGCCGGTGTCGAGATGCACGAAGGGCGATCCGGAGGTCGGGTAGAAGCCGACGCCGCCGCGCTGCAGGCGAAGGCCTGCGTAGCGAACCTGTTCGAGCGGCACGCCTGGAATATAGAAATCCATTGCGTGTCCCAGCATGTGCTGGCTGAAGCGTGCCACGCCCGAATGCGCGGAGCGGTGACGGAGCATGGCGTTGGTGGCGGGGGAACGGTAGCAAGAGATGATCTGGATCGGCTGCTTGCCGTCGACGTCGCGGTAGACTTCCCAGATGATATCGAAAAGGTGGCGGTCCATCAGGATCTGGTCCTGGGTGCGCCAGTCGCGGAGAAAGTGATTGAGCTGCTTCAGCGCTTCCTCGTCATAGCGGCCGTCGCGCTTGAAGGTGACCGTCAGGTCTTCGCCGGAATGGGTATGGTGGAAGGACAGCGTGCGGGTTTCGTTCAGCGCGGCCGCGTCGTGGACGGAGCCGGCTCCCATCAACAACAAGGCCGAGGCCAAGCCGATTCGGCATCCGGCCCTGACGCCCGCGTGGGGCAAAGATAGCGAGTTGAATTGGCGTGCGAAACCAATCGGCACGTTTAAGCCCACCCAAAGTCGACAAGCGGTCAATGGGCTCCTTCGCCAACCCCGCAAGGCGAAAGAGAATGAACGCTTTCTAAAGCGGGATGGTTAATGAGTCCGTACCATCCCGCCCCCAAGTCGGTGCCAAGCTAACCCGTGGAGTATGGCGAAAAAGCGCCGGCTCCTTGGCGTCGGGCAGGCGGTGGTTAACGCCAAGCGACCACGCCGAAGCGGCGAGGTCGCTCAACTCGACAAAGGGATGGGGTCGCGACTGCCGGGCAATCACCACCGCCGCTGTTGTTGCTGCTGCTGCGCGCGGCGACCGATTGGCGCTGGCGGCGTCGGCGGACCAAACAGCCGATTGAAGAATGACGGTCCGGTGGAATAGGCCGGCCCGGAGGAATAGAAAGGGTTGTTGAAAAAGCTGTTATTGCTTGCAAAAGCCACCCCCGGCGGCAGGCCACCGGGCGGACGGGAATAGCCTGGCTGGGAATGAGCAACCACATTCTCCAGCTCCCTGGTCCTCCCGCCCCTGAGCAATGCAATCATGCTGGCATCGCGGCCGTAAATGTCCTTGCGCAGTTGCAGCTTGCCTGCGTCGTCAACGAATGCAGTCTGATAGGTGATGTTGACGGGGATCGGCGTCGGGAATTTCAGGTCGACCTCGCTCGATCCGTACATGCTGCGGATGCGTTCAGGCGTCCAGTGCTCGTTCGGCAGGGTGATGTTGAGCAGCACCGCGGCGTATTGATCCGGATTCTGCACGCGCATGCAGCCATGGCTATAGGCACGCTCGGTCTTCTCGAACAGATACTTGTCGGGCGTGTCGTGCTGATAGACCAGGAACTTGTTCGGAAAGTTGAAGCGGATGCGTCCCAGCGCGTTGGCCTCGCCCGGCGGCTGGGATATGTGGATCGAACCGTCGCGCTCCTGTTCGAGCCGCAAGCCCATGCGCTGCAGCACGGTCGGGTCTTGCTGCAGGGCCGGCAGATATTCGTTGTAGATGATCGAGGGCGGCACGTTCCAGGTCGGATTGACCGTGATGAACTTCATCGTCTCGGTCAGAAGCGGTGTGGCATGAACGCCCGGCTTTCCGGTCACCACCTTGGTGGCCCAGACCTGGGCGCCGTGCTGCATCACCTTCAGCGTGTAGTCGGGGATGTTGAGGATGACATAGGCATCACCGACCGACGGCGCGCCGAGATCGCGCGGCAGCCAGCGCCACCGCTCCATGTTGACGATCACGGTGTCGATCTGCTTGTCGCGTTTCGGGCTGTTCAGGGCCTTCACGGTACGATCGTCGAGGATGCCCGTCGGGTTGAGGTCGGCGCTGTCCTGGAATCTGCGCACCGCCTCAGCGACCCTGGCGTCGTAGTGGTTGTCGTTGGCGTTTTCGGTGAGGCCGAGCTTGGCGCGCAGCTGCGGCACGCGCGGATCTTCCACCACGATTTCGGGCTGTTTCTTGCTGCGCGGCGGGGTGTATCTCAGCACCGGGCCTTCGTCGATCGTGATCACCGGGCCATCGCCCTGACCGCGCAATTCTGCGAGCTTCTTCTTCAGCTCCTGGTAGAGCTTTTGCGGCGGGTTGTAGCCGCCAAGCGCGGCCGAGGCGTCCTTTGCGGTCGCAACATTGGCCAACACTTCCGCCGGGTCGACCGGATGCTCCGGATAGGCGATGTCCGCGGAGACCTGCGACCAATGCATCCGCCCACCCTGCGCCTGCCGCGCATAGTCGAGCATGCTGGCGGTCAGCTTCAAATCGGCCTCGGCGAGCGCGTCGGGCGCTGTGGCCGCAGTGAAATCCGGCACCGGATAGTCGGCCGGATTGAGGCCGTCGGAGGCGGCGTCCTTGAGGCGCGCGATCACCCCCTTGCCACTGTCCGTCAGCTTGCCTGACTGCGTCCACAGAGGCGCGTACTCGCGACCGCCATAGAATTTCTCGACCGTCGCGCGCTCGGCCTTGCGGTCGAAAAAGCGCGCGGATTTGCCCGCGAGCAAATCCTTCAATCGATCGGCGACGGGCTGGTCCGCCGGCGGAACATTGCTGACCTTGGTTGCGGGTTCTGCCAGCGGTGCTGTGGCCGTAGCGGCCGGCGTAGTCGCAGTTTCGGAGGCCGCCGGTTGAGCCGGCGCCGCGGCAGTTGCCGCGGGGGCCGCGGCGGTCTCGCCGGGCGTCGGGCTCGCTGATGACGACGCAGTCGGCGCCGGAATCGGCGCACTCGGCAGCGGCACGCTTGGAGCCAGGGCGGTTGACGGCGTTGCCGCCTCGGCCGGCTTGGCTTCGGTGGAAGCGGGCGCAGCGGTCGTCGTGTCCAGCTTGAAGTCGGCGGCTGTCGGTGGCGGAACGTTGGCGGGTTCAGGGAGGGGGATCGCCGCATCGATTGCGAGTTCAGCGGCGCTGCCGTGAGGTTGATCGCCCTGCGCCAATGCCGAGGTCGCAGACACCGTCAGGAAGGTCGCGGCCACGGCCATCAGAACGCGGTCAAGCCCACCACGGTTGTTCAAGCAGTCTCGCATCATGACACCCCTTGGGTGAAACCGCCCCGGCAGAGGAACAGTTCCGGTTATCGTAACTCAGCTTCCGCCGGAGCCAGCTCGTCAGATTGGCACGCCT
>Ga0306923_10006506_pt1 | contig 11544 bp, 8 predicted proteins | sample sta12Can44000108_FD_203841 | JGI IMG/M metagenome (GOLD analysis project Ga0306923, IMG submission 203841) | Lab enrichment of tropical soil microbial communities from Luquillo Experimental Forest, Puerto Rico - statanox.12C.anox.44.000.108 (v2)... | ecosystem: Environmental > Terrestrial > Soil...
CTACTCCTTTTACCGGCTAGGAAAATCCAGGGCAAACGCATTTAAACGTCCAGTAATTTGAGCAGATAGGCACGATCCCAGCTTGCGTTGAGCTGCTTGCCCCGGATGCCCCGTTTTTTGGTCTTCTCGCTTTTTAGCAGATTCAGGGCAAGGCGCCGCAGGGTCGCCAAGTTCTCCGCAGCATGGCCGGTTCGAGCGCGGCTTTGATCCTCGCGGAAGCAAACATCCATTGTCCAATGCACTTTGTTTTCCACGCCCCAGTGACTGCGTACAGCTCGGGCAAACGTTTCGATTCCCAAAGACAAGCTGCTTAGATAATAGCGGCGCTCGATAGTCGTTTTGCCTTCGAGCTCCCGGATGCTTTCAACCATCCCCACCGATTGAAGTCCTTCCCATTTGGAACGATCTGCGAACCAATCCAGTTGATCACTCTGATAATAGCGTCGAGTTTCCACCCGTCCGTGGTCCTTCTCCACGGTCTGCAGGCTGGCCAAATTGGCCGCGGCCTTGCTCAGCTTGGCCCCCACGGCTCGGGGTGCCTGCTGCTCCTCCAGGGTAGCATCGAGGAAAGTTTTGACTTCTTCATGCACTGTCTCTTGGTTGCCTTTGAGCGCCAGTACGTAATCGGCATCGGCCTCCTTAATCTCCTTAGCAATGTTCTTTTGGCAGCCCATCGCATCGATGGTGACAATGCAACCGCTCAACTCCAGCACGCGCAGCAGCTGCGGCACCGCCGTGATTTCGTTGCTCTTATCCGCCACCTTCAATTGGCCGAGCACTAATCCGTTGCTCTCTGCCCATGCGCTGACCACGTACTTGATACTCTGGTCCTTGTTCAAGGCTCGGCGCAGCGCTTTGCCATCCAACGCCACGATCTCCTGGGCCACGGCCTGACGCAGGCTCTGGGTCCAGCGCAGAAAACAATCCAGAAACTGCTTGGGATCCAGCAGGGCAAACACGCGATTGAACGTGTCGTGAGAAGGAATGCCGTTGCGCAAGTTCAGAAAGCTTTTGAACCACTCGTGCTTGGCTTTGCCGAAATCCTCCATGTCGTTGAAGGTCTCCCCAGCACATAATAATGTGCAGACGGCAATCACAAGGATATCGATAAGCTCGTGTTCCTTTCTGCGGTCGATACGCGGATCGGGCACCTCCGAAAGGTGTTCAACTAAACTTCCTTTGGCTAACGGATTTTCTGGTTTTGAGTTTGGATGCTTAAGCATCCATCTCATTTATACATCTAATCTAAAAGTACAAGGCAAATTTTGCCTAGTAATCCTCCGAGGTTTTTAATGCGTCGGCCCTGCCTCTTAAGGTCAGTGACTTGACGGTTTGGTGGAGTCATGTCAAAGTTATTCTAATTTCACACTGAGTTTCGGGCAACACAACAGGTTTCATCTTGCCCGGGAAAGGAGCTAACTGTGGGAGCGCTTGACGGAATTCTTGCAAATTTGCTGGGAGGAACGGCCGGCAGTGTTGGCCCCCAATCCTCGCAGAGTTCACTCGCATCAATTCTAGGCAGTCTTGGAGGCGGAAACCAGTCACAAAGTGCCAATTTGCTGACTGTCGCAATGTCGATGCTGCAGCAGAACGGAGGCTTGAGTGGTGTGCTCGATATGTTCCGCCAGAACGGGATGGCGCAGCATGCGGATTCGTGGGTGAGCACAGGTGCGAACATGCCAATCTCGGGTGACCAGGTTCAACAGGTGTTCGGGGACCAGTCCATGGCACGCGTCGCATCTCAGTTGGGTCAGTCACAAGGTCAAGCCGGTTCAATGATGGCTCAACTACTGCCTGAACTGATCAACCATCTTACGCCTCAAGGACAAGTCCCGCAGAATCACCAAGACCTGATCTCGAAAGCACTGGGAATGCTTCGTAGCGGTATGGCGTGAAGCAAGCTGCGCTGTTCTCGTCCTCATCCTCTTTCTCTTTGTCGTCCTCTCTTGGTTTCCCTGAGAGGAAGAGAAAGAGGATGAGGACGAGGAAGAGGAAAAGTACAGGGCACTTTTATTCACTGCCAAGCTGTTGTTCCAGGTCCTCAATGACCCAATTCGAGCGCTTGCCTTGGAGAAGGTCCGCTGCAGTCCCGTGCTGCCAAACGGCGTATGTCAGTGTTTTGAGAGGGTCTGACTGAAGAGGCGGTTGAGCTAGCAAGCCGGCGAGGTATCCCGAGAGAAGATCGCCACTTCCGCCCTGCCCTAAATGAGGATTACCTGAGGAATTGACGTAAACCTCCCCTTCACTGCTTCCCACGAGTGTCTGGTGCCCTTTGAGTATTACCCAGGTTTTGCCGAAACGGTTCGATAAGTCTTTTAAGGACTGGAACCGGTTGCGCTGAATTTGCTTCGAGTCTGTACCTAGCATGCGAGCGGCTTCTCCGGGATGCGGCGTGATGACGCGCACGCCGGACGGCGCCTTCGTTTCAGGTGGTATCCAAGCCAGCGCACTCGCATCAACGACGACTGGTCCGGGGAACTTTTGCCACAATTCGACAGTTAGCCGCCTGAGTTGCTCCGGCACGTCTGCTGCCGCCAAGCCGGGACCAATCAGAATTCCAGAGCAGGTTTCAGGCAATTTGATGTCTCGACGCCATGGAGAGACCATCACAGCTTGAAGTTGGGACGCCACGGGGTGATAGACGGAATCCAATGTGAAGAGGGTGACCAGGCCGGGTTGTGCTCGCTGGGCACCGCGTGAAGCGAGAACCGAAGCGCCATGATAACCGAGGCTGCCTGCGATGATCACCAGGTGACCGTAGGTTCCCTTGTGTCCTGTAACCGCACGCGAAGGAGGAAATCCGTCAAAATCGTGGGGAGTCGTCCACTGAATTTCCGAGCGAAGCGGGCATTGAACCAAACCCACGTCGTCCGTTACTTCGAGCCGGCCAACGAATTCAACGGCGGAGGGTGCCAGCATTCCAAGCTTGGGCGCGCCGACCGTGAGAGTCACAAAAGCGCGAACGGCTGCGCCTTGTGGTTCACCGCTCGCCGCGTCCAAGCCTGATGGAACATCGACCGAGAACACCTTGAGGTGGGCATCGTTTACACGATTGATAAACTGGACCCAGGCTGGACTTAGAGCCCGGTTGATGCCAATCCCGAACAGGCCATCGATTACCAGTGCAGGTCGCAACGAAAGCAAAGCTTCCAACTTTGCGAGGTCCGTGCCCGGGTCGGTTACCTCCAGCAGATCAACTCTACGCTCAGTTAAATGCTCGCGGGCCGCGCGTGCATCGTCCCCGTTATGGCCTTTGCCGGCCAGAATCAATACCAGGTCCGCAGGCCTGGTGAGTTGCATTGCGCGTCGCGCAATGACGAGGCCAACACGGCGAATCACTTCCGTTTCGGTTTGGCCCGTCGCCCAGGTGGCCTTCTCCCACTCACGCATCTGCTCAACAGTGATTACCGGTAGCGACATGCGAGGAACCTAACAGAAGATCTCAAATCTAAGATCTCAAATCTCAGATGAGACAACTCCGTGATTTCAGACCTCAGATAATTCAAACATCTCCGATCAGGGTAATTTGAGATCTGAGATTTCAAATGAGATCATAAGGAAAGCCGGCAGCTTATTAGGCGGCCGGCTTTGCGATATTAGATGAATTAACGGCTATTAAATCAAGCCAGGCCAAACCCTTTGCGGTAGGTGCGCTTGACGAAGTGGGCGGCTTCGGGCGCGTTGGTAGCGCGCATCTTTGGGCCATCCCATTCGAGTTTCTTGCCGACGCGCAGCGCGATGCAACCAAGGAGAATAATCTCGGTAAGATAGGCCGCGATTTCAAACTCGGAATAAGGCCGCAGGCTGCCTTTGCAGGCTTCAATCCATTCCAGGTGCTGCTTGGCATCAGCGTCCTTGGCCAGATGGTTGCGCGGCAATGTTTCCGGGATGGATTTGAGCGCCTCATGCTCCTTGCCGTTCTTGAGTTCTTTTTCGTCATTCAGTTTAACGAAGAATCTCGCACCGTAATCGTCGGGTGAAAACAACTGACCCTTTTCACCGATTAACAGGCAGCCCGAATCGGGCACCTTGTCCATCATCTCACGAATATCCTTGGTTATGTCTTCGTTAGGTCGCAACGGCGTCACGGACTTGTCCTGCGGATTGCCGTCGTACCAAAAGAACTCGGTTTCAGGAAGGCCCTCGCGGGGCGGGAACACGAATCGAATTTTGGCTGTCTTGGGATAAGTATCGGGATTGAGCTCGGAATGGTCGAGGAGTTCGACCAGTCGCGGATAGCCCAGTTTTGCGGCGCGGAAAGGCATGTTGGAGGTATGGCAGGCCATATCACCCAGAGCGCCGGTGCCGAAGTCAAACCAGCCACGCCATTTGAAGGGATGGTACACGTCCTTTTTGAATGGACGTAGCGGTGCCGGCCCCAACCAGAGATCCCATTTGAAATCCGCGGGGATTGGATCTTCACCTGGCGGGCGAGTAATGCCTTGCGGCCAAATCGGCCGGTTGGTCCAGACGTGGATTTGTTTGACCGGCCCGATTACTCCCGCTTGGACAACCTCTACGGCACGGCGCAGTCCGTCTTCGGAACTGCCCTGGTTGCCCATCTGGGTCACGACTTTGTAATCCTTCGCCAGTTTGCGCAAGTAGCGGGCTTCGTAAACGGTCTGTGTAAGTGGCTTTTGGCAGTAAACGTGTTTGCCCAGCTTGATGGCGGCCGAGGCCACCATCGCGTGGAGATGGTCCGGAATGGAGACAGTAACGGCGTCAATGTTCTTATCTTCCTTCTCCAGCATGTCGCGCCAATCCTGATAGAACTTGGCGTTTGGATGCTCTTTTCGTGATTTTACGGCCTGGGATTCATCCACGTCGCAAATCGCTACGATTTCTTCACTGCTGCAATGATGGATGTCGCTGGTTCCTTTGCCTCCGGCGCCAACGCAGGCGATGCGCAGTTTTTCGCCCTTGCCGGGGATGTGCGGACGAGGTTTGCCAATGGCAGGAAAAGTCGCGGCACCCGCGGTGGCAAGTGCGGAGTAATAGAGAAATCTACGACGAGTAAGGGGGGTGTTTTGAGACAAGGTATCTTGTTTAGACATGGCAGTTTCCTAGCGCTTCAGGGGGCCGGGCACAAGAAGATTTTGGGGGGCCAGGACGGGGCCTAGACCCACCCATTAGAGCGGTTGATTGTCTTGATGATTTCCTGTTTCCTCTCATTTGTCACGACTCCACGAAAATGGGACAGGGCAGACTTCTTAACCGCGTAAAGGAGGTCACACTTGCACAATGTTGGCCAGCTCAACCCATCGGCTTCGTCTAGAACCACCTCGTGAGGCTCAGCAGGACGCGCTGCCGGCTTGGAAGCGCACATAACCACTGTCACATCTGGTTTATTGGCGACTCGCGCGGGGTGAGAGACAATGACTGCTGGATGAGCTTCCGGCCACCCTGTCGGCTGATAGCTCCAGATTTCCCAGGCATTCATTCTTCCGGAGGCGAGGCCGGTAGATTTGTCATCGCCGATTCAAAGGCTTCCCATTCTTTGTCCCTTTTAAAGGCTGCCTTGATTTCCGTAGCAGTAAATGGCTTCAATGGGGTCGTGGAGAGCTGCTCCCGCAGCTTAGGTAAGCCTAGTCTCATACTCTGGCGCATGGCATCTGCCATCGACAACCCCGTGGCTTTAGCGGTTTTCCGGACCTCAGCCAACAGGTCGCTTGGCATGGCCAGAGGATAAGTATCACTCTTCATGGAAGAATCATACATTGACTTGCTAGTCCTTCAAGGACAAAGCGTACCAAGTAAAACAACGGGCAAGATTCACGGTTAGTCTAGCGTGACAAGTTCTTTAACGCGGCTCAAGGAACGAGGAGGAGGACGAGGACGATTGATGCGCGCTCGGGTTACGCTGTCCCTTTGAAAGTGGGGTCGTTCAGGCCGGGCAATTCGCCGGTGCTATCGGTGAAGCGGTCGACCGGGGCGCCGAGGCGTTTGAGCATCGATTGATACAGGTTGCAGAGAGGAGTGTTCTTCGGGTAAGCGAGATGCCGACCGGAGGCGATGGTGCCGCCGGCGCGACCGGCAAGAACCAGAGGCAAATTGTGCGGATCATGCGCGTTGCCGTCACGCATGCCGGCGCCAAACAGCACCATGGAGTTATCGAGCAAACTCCGTTCGCCTTCGCGAATCGAATCCATCTTTTCCAGCATATAAGCCGTCTGGGCGAGATGCCAGGTGTTGATCAGTTTATACTGCTCAAGCTTGTCCGGCTTGTTCTCGTGATGCGACGTCTCGTGGTGCGCGCCCTTAACTCCTTCAAGAAAAGAAAAGCTTTTGTTGCTGACAGCATTACCGAACATGAAGGTTGAAATGCGGGTCGAGTCGCTCCAAAACGCCAGGACCATGATGTCCAGCATCAAACGAACGTGTTCACTATGGTCACCGGAACGCTCGCTGGCTTGCGCCGGGTCGGAGTAATAGTCTTTGATCCGGGCGCCCAACTTATCGATCTCGCGGCGCACGAGCGGGTCGACGCTGTATTCGGCGTTCTTGCGTTTGGCGTCAAACTCGATCCTGCGCTCCACAGCACGCACCGCTTCAAGGTACTCATCCACCTTGGCCTGATCCGCAATTCCCACTTTGGATTTTAGGCGCCGGGCGTCTTCCATAACGAGGTCGACGACGCTCGCGTCAGGAGCACCGGCCCCTTCGGTTTCAGTGGAGGTGCGAAACAAACGATCAAATGCGAGCTGCGGGTTGATTTCTTTGGCGACGGGGGTAGTGGGCGTATTCCACGAAATATGTGCGCCGTACAGGCGCGTGTAGCCAACGTTGGTGTCGACACCGGTGGTGACGGGTTCGATTCCCAATTCAAGAGAGGGCAGAGGTGTGAGATTTCCAATGTGTTGAGCCGCCACCTGGTCCATCGAAATCGCTCCGCACCGCAAGTCGCTGCCGGTCGTCCGCGTGATAGTGGTGCCCGTCAGGAAAGCCGCCGTTTTAACGTAATGACCGTCGCCGGTGTCGGTCGCGGCATTCATCAACTGCGTCAAGACCAGGATTTTGTCTTTAACATTACGCAGCGGTTGGAGGATTGGAGACAGCTCAAAATCTGAGCCTGCACCCGTGGGTGTCCAGGCGTGCGGGTTCACGCCATTAGGCATGTACAACACGGCGAGTCGCACTGGATATGCACGGGGACTGGTTGACGCGAATGAGCCAAGTGGTTTCATGGCTTCCAGCCAGGGAAGGCCCAGCATCGCACCTACGCCTTTGAGCATGGTGCGCCGCGAGATTTGCCAATTCTTCATGGATCAGTTTTTCGCAGATTGCTCGATCGGCGCATTGCGCCGGTACTGGAAAGGAAAACTTTTGACGATTTCACTAATTAACACGGAGCTGCGATAATCATTTTCCGCGACAGCCTTACAAATGCTTTTCACAGCGGGTCCGTCATAGTATTCCAAACCGCGGCCGAGAGCGTAAGCTAGCATTTTTTGGGTTACATTGCGAACAAATTCGTCTTTGCGGCTGAGCAGGACCTTTCGGAGTTCGGCAGGACCTTCGAAATGCTCGCCTCCCGGCAGCATGCCAGAGGCATCGACTGCCTGAGAGCCGATACGCGTTCGCCAGCGGCCAATGGGGTCAAAGTTCTCCAAGCCAAAACCCAGCGGGTCCATCCGCACGTGGCACGCCGAGCATTCGGCTTTTTGGCGATGTTTCTCGAGCTGTTGGCGCAAAGTCAGACCGTCTACCGGAGAATCGTCCTGGGGAAGGCTTTTCACCAAAGGCGGAGGCGGAGGTGGCGGGGTACCGAGAATCTCCTCCAGGACCCATTTGCCTCTGAGCACCGGGCTGGTTCGCTGCGGGTAGGACGTTAGGGTGAGGATGGCACCCATGCCGAGAACGCCGCCGCGATGGTCGTCGGATAATTTTACGCGTCGAAGGTCTTGCCCGTTCACCCCTTGGATGCCGTAGATGGCGGCCAGGTCTGAGTTCAAGAAGGTGTAATCGGCCGAAATCAACGTGAGCAGACTTTCGTCGTCTCGCACCACGGAATCGAAGAACTTGATAGTTTCTCCGTACATCGCTTCCCGCAGAGCGGGCGTGTAGTCTGGGAACCGATGCGGATCAGGCTGAGCCGCCGTCTTCAACTCGCGCACGCGCAACCATTGGCTGGCAAAGCTCTCGGCAAACACTTTTGATTTCGGATCCCGGACCATGCGGCTGACTTGTTCCTGAACAATAGCCGGTTCATGCAACCGTCCTTCCCCGGCGAGGCGAAACAATTCCTCGTCGGGCATCGATGCCCATAAGAAATAAGACATGCGCGTCGCCAATTCATAATCGTTGATGCGATATGGTTGATTGGTCGCTTGATCCAGTTCGACACGAAACAGGAAGTTGGGCGAAACCAGGATGGCGCTCAGCGCCGTTCTTGTCGCGGTTTCGAAGGCCTGGCCTTTTTGCGAGGCACGATCATAGACCTTCATCAGCCGGTCGATGTCTTGCGAGTCAACGGGTCGCCGAAATCCGCGCATAGCGAAGTGTTGAATGATTTGCCTCGCATAAGACCGCTCAAAAGTGAGCCAGCCTTTTTTGATGAAGAAGACCTTTTCTTTCGGCGCCTGAGCCACAACAGTTGTTGCGGCGGCGAGATACCGTTCCATAAGAATCGGTGGAACGAAAAGCGTGTCGGCATTGTTATCGAAGCCTCCGCCGCCGCCACCTTCAGTAGGGAAAGTGTCGGCGGGATGTGTATCCACGCCGAACAGGTCGCGAATGGTGCAGTTGTATTCGGTGCGGCTGAGGCGATGGATTCGCACGCGGCCAGGGTCGGCGGCGAATCGGCCTCGCTCGAGATCGTCGAGAGTTTTCTCCGCCCAGCGGACAAGGTTGTCGCGTTGGTCCTGGGCGGGCTGAGGTTTATCTTCGGGCGGCATTTCCTTTGCCTGCACTTTTGCGAGCACCTTTTCCCACACCTTAGGCTCGCGATAAACAGAGACGGTGTTGGTGAAGCCGGCCAGGTTGATGCCGCCCTTGGCGCGAGTGGGGCCGTGGCACTTGGCGCAGTATTCGTCAAGAACGGGACGGATTTGTGTCGGGAAGTCACTTGTCTGGGCGGCGACAGAGTAGTTCAACACCACGAAGAGCAACACTGTTACTAAATCCGAAGGCCGAAGGCCGAAGCCCGAACTCCTGGCGGAGGGCCAACAGCCGAAATCCGAAACCCGAAATTTATAGCCGAGATAAGGCACAAAATGCCCAGCGCGGCAAAGCCGCAACCAAAACGAAAACGATGGCATTTTGCACATGCACAAGAAATTTTGCCTAAATTGAATGATTTTCCGATATAGCAATGCAAAGAACCGATTTTTTGTGTCGAACTCTGATATCTTATCGGCGCCCATTTTAACGTTTTAACTTTTTTTTAACGCTTTTAACGTTTTGACGTCCCGCCTCATCTCTGCGGCGGATCGCCTACCAGAGGTTGCGCGCTTTGCAGGTAGGCGAACAAGTCGCGCAGTTGCTGATCGGTTAGGGAACTGAGCAAACCTTGGGGCATCAGGGAGGTGCCAGTGGACTTCATTTCTTTGATCTGATCCTGCGGCAGGACCTGGTTCACGCCGTCGAGGCCGCGCAGGACTACCACGCGATTGTCCTTATCAGCCAGGAAACCTGAGAGGGTGCGGCCGTCCTTGGTGTTTACGAGGTAGGTCTCGTAACCTTCACGGATTTCGGCGCTGGGGTTCACGATGCTGACAAGCATAGTGGGCAGGTCGTCGCGTTTGTAGGGGGTGAGGTCGGGACCGATTTGTGCCCCCTGCCCGAACAGCTTGTGACAAAGACCGCAGCTTATGTTGAAAAGTTTTCGGCCTTCGTACGGATTTCCGTTGCCGCTGGTCACGGTGGCTTCGCATTTCAGGATTTGCTGCTGCATCTCGGCGGTGGTGGGCACGCGTTCCTGGACGCAATGCTTCCTCAGGAGCTCGGCAATGCGCTTGTCGGGATAAGTTTTTATCTTCTGGATGGCATCGGGCGAAATGGCAGCAGCCGGGATTTTTCCTGCACCCACCGCTTCGAGCAGCTGCAACGACCAGCCGGGCCGGCTGGCCAGGAGACCGAGAGCGGCGGTGCGTGTTGGTTCGTCAAAAGCGGTGAATTGAGTCAAAGCCGCATTGGCGATATCAGGCTGCTGAAACTGCTGCAGCGAAGTCAAAGACGCTCGTTGGAGTGAGCTTTCGTTGGTCTGGGTCAAGAGGGCAAGCAATACGGGCTCGCTTTGGGGCTGATGCAGTTCGCCCAGAACTTCAACATATCTCAGCCTCTTATCCAGGGAGGCGTGAGGGTCAGCCACAGTCTGGAGCGCCTGATCAATGGCTGCTGGTTCACCGCGTCGCAAAGCAAGGATGGCCGATTCCTTTCCACTCTGTGCAAGTGCTTCAGCCAAATCATCAGGCAACTCGGCAAGTGACCGCCCCTTGAAGGCGGTCTCGAAACCGGCTATCAACCTGGCGGTCTGTTCCGGGCCGGGTGACAAGCGCAGCAGTTTGGCACAGGTAGCAAAATCCTGCCGGGTACCGGCCATGGCGAAGCGACGCATGACACGTTCGAGAATGTGATCCTGCACGAGGGGCAAGCGCCAGACGGCGGCATCGCTAAACAGGTCGAGGACTGCTTCACGGTTGCTCTGACAATGAGCTTCGATGGCCCACCAGATCAGCAACGGCAACCTCTTTTCTGTTGTGTCTTCGTTACGGGCAAGCAAGTTTCGAACGATGGGCACGGCTTGCTTTGCGGGCAGCCGTTTGGCGCTGCAAGCGAGTTGAGCGCGCACTTCGACGTTGGGCTCGGTGGCGGCAAGTTCTGAAAGCTTGTTATCAATTGCAGACGAAACCCAGCTGGCGTCGCACAAAAGGCGGGCGGTCCAAAGCCGAACAAAAGGGTCCTTGTGATCGAGATTGGCGAGCGCACTCTGGTCATTAAGGCCGCCACTCAGGTTGAGTGCCCAAAGACTTTCCAAGGCCAATTGACCCAGGTTGGTTCGAACCATGTCGTTGAGCAACGGCACCATGCTGCTGTCTTTGCGATCACCAATCAGGCGCAATGCTTCCTGGCGGAACCATTTGTTGGGATTTGCGAGGAATCCGATCAGTTGGTCAGTGGAGAGCTTGTCGAGATCGAACGAAGCCAGTGGTTTTGCTCCTTTGGCTTTCAGCCGATAGATGCGGCCATTGCTTTTGTCGATTTGGCCTTCGTGATTTCGATAGTGGTTGACCTGGGCGTCATACCAATCCGCGAGATAGATCGCGCCATCGGGGCCGACTTTGATGTCGACGGGTCGGAACCATTGATCGGTGGTGGTGACAGGGTAACCGAGGTCCCTGGTTTTGAACGAGGAGCCGTCCGGGTCGACCTGGCTTTCCACAACGCGCCCCTGCAACGGTTCGATGCCGAATAATTTACCGTCATACTGCGCCGGTAGCGCACCGCCATCGTAGATGATGAAATTGTGAGTGAACCGGTCCACAGCCGGGTGAGGCATGGGCGGGAAATAGCCGAACGCATACGGATTGGATAAGGGCCCGTGTT
>Ga0306923_10006509_pt1 | contig 11542 bp, 8 predicted proteins | sample sta12Can44000108_FD_203841 | JGI IMG/M metagenome (GOLD analysis project Ga0306923, IMG submission 203841) | Lab enrichment of tropical soil microbial communities from Luquillo Experimental Forest, Puerto Rico - statanox.12C.anox.44.000.108 (v2)... | ecosystem: Environmental > Terrestrial > Soil...
ATTCGGCTCCCGTCGCGGTGGCCTATCTCGCGCCTCCCGTCAGTACTCTTATATATAAACTTGGCCATTCGGCGGCGCTCGCCGCGCCATCGGTTAAATATTAACCTTAACGACGACGCCAGGTAAAGACGGCGGACATCGCAAAATTCCAGACAGATCCGACGACTGCTCCTGCCGCCCCGGCCACCCACCATGTATAGTGTGAGGTAAAAGCAAAGGAAGCAACCCCGACGTTGGCAACCGCGCCGACCGTGCAGATTAAATAAAAGACGCCGAGGCCGCGCACCAAAGCCAGCCCCTGCAGCCGCTGGTCCCGATAAGTAAACTGATTGTTCAGAAAGAAGTTGGAAGTCATTGCCACGACCGTGGCAGCTGCCTGCGCCACAGCAAATTCGAAGCCTAGCCCATCGAGGACGATCCATAACGTAGCGAGATGAACGAGGAGTCCCAACCCGCCAATCAGGCCGAACAGGGTGAAACGCACCGGAATGAGTCTGCCGAACAGCTTGTCGGCCAGCAGCATCCCGTACTCCCAAGCGACCAATGTATCGAGCTTGCTTTCGCCGTGCTGCCGTTCACGGAACCTGTAGGGGAGTTCCTGCACCCTGAGCGGCTCCGGCGACGAGGCGAGAAGGTCAAGGAGAACCTTGAATCCCTGTCCCGACATGTGGCGCAGCGCCCCTTCGAACACCTCGCGTCGGCACATGAAGAACCCGCTCAACGGGTCAGCAATTTCTGCTTTGCAGATAAAGTGTGCGAGACGCGTCGCGATCCCGCTAATCCGGATGCGGTCGTTGCTCCAATCGCCGAAACCTCCACCAGCGACATAGCGGCTCCCGATTACCAGATCGATGGTGCCGCTTTCGAGCGCCTCCAACATGCGCGGCAGCAGTCGCTCGTCGTGCTGAAGATCGGCATCGATTACCGCAATGTAGGGTGAGCAAGAAGCGAGCACACCTTCTATGCACGCTGTTGCGAGACCGCGCCGACCAATCCGTTGAAGACAGCGCACCCGTGGGTTGCGCCGAGCGAGGGTACGAACATGTTCGGATGTCCCGTCTCGCGAGTCATCGTCGACAATTATCGCTTCCCATGCCGTATCTGGCAAGGCTTCCGACAGCAAGGCGACTAACGGCTCGATATTCTCGCGCTCGTTTAGCGTGGGTATAATAATGGTTAATACGGTCGTAATACCCGGACCAGTCACGCTTTGTGGTGGCGCCCCGACGGTTGCGACAGCGTCCATTTACTTCGCCTTCCAATGATGGTTGCTGCTGAGCCCGGGTGGTGACATTTCAATCGGCATTATCCAGATTCCTGACGGGTTTCGTGCGATTTTATTCGGGTCGAGATGCCACGTAACAAAATTGGTAGACAAGGGTTAGCGCACTGATGAGTGGAGCGGCAAAGCGTCCCGGAGCCAATGGACCTGGAGCCCTTTGGTCATCAAGCCGTATTTTAGGATTTGCGATGCGATTCTCAACTTTTGACGCATAGAATAGCATTGTCTCACGACGATTCGACGATTTTGCCCATCGCATCAGAATGATAAGCTCGGAAGTTGGGGATCGTCGCATGTTGGGCCGGACTGATCGGCTCCCAGCTCGCGGGTGCGCGCCTCGAACTGTCCCTTGCTGACCGAGCCAACTTTGAGCCCGAAGTTCTTGAGCGTGCCGCGCAACTCGTTCTCGATGTCGAGGAGCTTCGACTGTAGCAGCTTGCGGCTGGTGAGCAGCATCCGCCGCTCCTGACTCTGTAGCGTCTTTACGTGCACCGGCCGATAAAGACCCACCCGCATCATCTGCGCGATTCCGCGAGCATCATTGCGGTCGGTCTTGTTCGTTTGCGCCGACAGCGCAGCCTTCATGTGACGGGTCTCGACACAAATAACCGGCAGGCCGGCTTCGGCTGACGCGCCGTAAAGCCATTGCGAAAGAGGGCCGGCCTCGAGACCGATGCGACGGTAGACGTAGCCCCGGCTGGCAAGCGCGCTAATGATCGCTGCCGGTTCCGTCACGACCTTCGCCTCCAAAACGGTCCGTCCTTCGTCGTCAACGATGCAGATGCTGGTCTCATTGACAGAGACGTCCAAGCCAGCGAAATGTGTCATAGCAGCTCTCCTCCTTGGTTCAATCCCAGTCTGAAGAGATGCCAATCTCCTGACCAGCCGGTCGGCGCCCGCTCCCCGAATACCCCATCTTGACGCACACAACAAATCCATACTGTGGCGCTGCCATGCCGTTGCGCCACAGACCAAACGGGCTAGGCAATGGCCTAGGCCACTGGCACTGGCGATTAAACCAAATGATCTAGAGCGTAAGATCTATGGGGGTTAGACGGGACCCAGCCAGAGGTCGCAACTGCACCGCTATTGATGGTTCACGGGCCTTGCGAAGGGCGCCCCTTCAGTACCTGCGCGTTGACATTTTCCGAGAGCTGGACCGAAGCACTAGCTCCACACCACTTCAAATATCGGCGTAGGCGCGGATTTCCGCGCGGGCGCCAGGATGGGTGACAGCACCCTTCTCGGCGTCACCGACAGTTTGCGAATAGCGCCACAGGCAGCCCGATTGATGGTCGTTGCGACGCGTTTGCCACGCGCGCCGCCGCTCGGCGAGCTCGGTATCGCTCAACGCCACGTCGATCGTGCCCTTCTGCGCATCGATCGTGATCATGTCGCCGTTGCGGATCAGGCCTATCGGCCCGCCGATCGCCGCCTCTGGCCCGATATGACCGATGCAAAATCCGTGCGTGGCGCCCGAGAAGCGGCCGTCGGTCAGAAGCGCCACCTTGTCGCCGACACCCTGGCCGTAGAGCGCCGCCGTCGTCGACAGCATCTCGCGCATCCCGGGACCGCCACGCGGCCCCTCGTAGCGGATGACGATAACGTCCCCCTCCTTGTAGCGGCGCTTGTCGACCGCCTCGAAGGCGTCCTCCTCACGATTGAAGCACAGTGCGGGGCCGCTGAACCGCAAATTCGCCATGCCGGCGACTTTGACGATCGCCCCCTGGGGCGCAAGGTTGCCCTTGAGTACCATCAGCCCGCCGGTTGGCGACAATGGTGCTGAAGTTTGCCTCACCACGTCCTGGTTCGGGCGCACGACGATATTGCGCAGATTCTCGGCTAAGGTCTTGCAGGTGACAGTCATGCAATCGCCGTGCAGATAGCCGCCATCGAGCAACGCCTTCATCAGCACCGGCACGCCGCCAATGTCATGCAGATCCTTCATCACATAGCGTCCGCCGGGCTTCAGATCGCCGATATAGGGTGTGCGCTTGCAGATCTCGCCGAAATCGTGCAGGTCGAAATCGATGCCGGCCTCATTGGCGATCGCCGGGATGTGCAATCCACCATTGGTCGAGCCACCGGCAGCTGCGACGACAGTCGCGGCGTTCTCGATCGCCTTCTTGGTGATGATGTCGCGCGGACGGACGTTCTGCCGCAGCAATTCCATGACCGCTTGGCCCGAAGCCTCGGCATAGGCGTCGCGGGAATCGTAGGGCGCCGGGGCTCCTGCCGAACCGGGCAAGGCCAAGCCGATCGCCTCCGAGACGCATGCCATCGTGTTGGCGGTGAAGAGACCGCCACAGGAGCCCGCCGACGGGCAGGCGACGCATTCGAGCTCGTGCAATTCCTCGTCCGAGAGTTTGCCAACGCTGTGCGCACCGACCCCTTCGAAGACATCGCCGATGGTCACGTCGCGGCCCTTAAACCGGCCGGGCAGGATCGAGCCGCCATTCATGAAGACCGACGGCACGTTGAGCCGGACCATCGCCATCATCAGCCCGGGCAAGGATTTGTCGCAGCCGGCCAGCCCGACGAGCGCGTCGTAGCAGTGACCGCGCATCGACAATTCGACCGAGTCGGCGATGACCTCGCGGCTGACCAGCGACGACTTCATGCCGTCATGCCCCATCGCGATGCCGTCGGTGACGGTGATTGTGGTGAACTCGCGCGGAGTGCCGCCGCCGGCTGCGACCCCCTTCTTCGCCACCTGCGCTTGGCGCGCTAGCGAGATGTTGCACGGCGCCGATTCATTCCAGGTGGTTGCGACACCCACCAGCGGCTGAGTAATCTGCTCGTCGGTCAACCCCATCGAATAAAGAAAGGCGCGGTGCGGCGCCCGCTCGGGTCCGACGGTCACATGCCGGCTTGGCAGGCGCGACTTGTCGAAGGCGGGGCGACGAATGTCGTCAGGCATGGCGAAGCTCCCGGAGGCGGCGACAGGTGCGGGCACGGTATCGCCGCCAGCGGGAGTAATCAATGCCGCGGGTCTCGCCGGGAGCGCCAGGCCCGCAGGGGCTACCCGCTGCGCTATCGCCTCTGGTGCGGTATAGCACCGGTCTTGGATTGCGACGGCTGTGGCAGCTGGGAAGCATGTTAGAGCGGTTTCCGCGGCGCGCTGGCGGCGGAGCACGGGATCGCTATCGGGCCGACGAGTGTGTGGCGGTTTCTCAACGCTGGCGCTCGATCCCCACCACATGTGTTTTATTGACGAGACCCTGGCCTGCGCCGGGGCGGACTTTGGGCCGCCACCAACATGGGCGCCGCTATGGGCCGGGCCGCCCGCGGCTTGCGGCTACTAGCGCCAGTGCCGCATGGGCATTGGGGAGGCGACCACCTCGGTGGCCGGTTTGCGCTGTTGCGGGAGCACTGCACCTGGCGTCTTCGACGGTGCGATCAACGGCGAACGTTTTCGCGCCTATATCATCGAACAGAGGCTGATATCGTCTTGCTCGACAATCTGAGCTGCCACAAGGCCGCCGGCGTTGCCAAAGCGATTACCGCGCGGCGCACAGCTCGTCTATTTGCCGCCCTGCCATCCTCACCTCAACCGGACCGAACAGGCCTTCGCCAAGTTCAAGGCGGCACTGCGCCACGCCGCTGAGCGAACGCGCGACCGGCCATGGCAGAACCATCGGCCGGACCCTCGTTCGCTATCAACCGCAGGAATGCCGGAACTTCTTCAAAGGCGCCGGCGATGCAATCTGATCGGAAAGCACGCTAGTAAGTCATTTTGTTGTTGTTGATCCAATCCTCGTTGGTAGCGTAATGGTGACCACGCACACGATTTTTCAGGTTCGGAGGAGGATCGATGTCGGAGATGTTCGTAAAGCTCTGGCCCTCCGCAGGGAGGAGATCCAGCATCTCGGCCGGCCAGTAGATTGTCTCCGAAATCTGAATCCGTGCCGTGGGATGCCAGTAAGAACGCACAGAGTCATACCGGGCGATCGCTTTTGACCAATCCTCCCACTGGGCTTTGGTACATGGTGCGCTCTCGTCCCCCAGCTTGGCATATTCCAGTCACTGATCGACACACCCCAAGACTGGTTGTTAGAAGTTTTGGACGAACCTTTGACCGAATACGTAAACCCGTGCCAACCCTAAACTGATTGGCGACGCCAACCAGGAAGATTTGAACTCTCTCGCCGGCCGCAAACCCCGACATGGGTGCTCGAATCGAATGTCCAGGTGTGACTCGTCGAAGCTAGTCGAGACCATATTGAAGCTGTTCGTGATCCAGGCAAACGCGATACCATTGGTGGGCCTGCCCGTGCTCTGCATCCCGATCGTCAACGCCTTCGGGGTCTCGCGGGAAGTTTTTGGCCGTCGGTAAAGCCATAGACGACGGTGCCGGGGTTAACCGGCCTCGGAACGAACGTGAAGCCCTTGATATTCTGGCTGGGGGATCAGCCCCGGCCCCTCGATCACCCCCCCCGGCACGAATTTGGACTCGGGTTCGAGTTTTTATACATGGAATTGGGCGATATTTCGATAGAGCAAGAATAGTCCACCTGGCACTTCACGTCCCTGCCACAGAACGCCAGTTGCTACATCGGACGTGTGGCGCTTGGAGCAGGTATCGGCGCTGGTCCGGTTCGGCTGGCCGGCCGTATCGATGAAATAGCGGGCCGCCGGTGACAGCGCGTCGATGCCGGGGCGTGTGCCGGCCATAGTCCGCGGCATGTTTCTGACCAGGCTGCAGCGCCGCGACGCTGGGAAGAAGAAGCAGCCGAGCTGCTCCGAATCGCCCCAGGCGCCGAGCCGCGAACGCCGTGTAGTGGCGCTTCGTCAGATTGGCCACCAGCGCTAGTAGATATAAACTTTCCGGATTTTCTTTTTCGTAAGTGAAAGTGTTCGGTGCGAGAGAGCTGATCCCTCTGGTCTGCACGCTGGGCTTGATGAATACCGTTGGGTAAAACGACGCTGCGGCGAGACCAGTGGTTCGAGCACGGGGTTTTCCGCGCAGGTATACCTGGATACGGCGTAATCGGGCCCGATGGCGTCGAAGACGAGGCCGGGCGCAGCCTTATCCAACTCCTCCCGCAGCTGGGCATCACCAGGAAGGCGGTGGAACGCGCTCCCAAATGGCCGGTGCCTACGCGGCCTATTTCGTCCTGTTGACCGCGTGCTGGCCGACGCCGAATCCTCGAGCATGACCGCGACTAAGAGGGTGGCGCCGCCGAAGGAGCCGTCGATCGATCGGGTTTGTATCGGGTCCTGCGGCTATGCCCGATGGTGTTTGGATTCGGCCGTCCTTACAGGGTGGGTCGGCGGACGAGCGGTGCCGGCACGCGGTGCATGATCAGGTGAGCGAGGCTTGGGGCTCGCCGTCGGGTGATTATGCCCATGAGCGGTGGATGTAAGGTGGACTGGGCGCGTCGCTGCTTCCTTTGCTTGACGGGTTCGGTGTGTCTTCGTCGTCCCATGGGCGCGCTCTGGCCAATTGTCGGTCGCTGCCGCAAAATGCAGCAGGGAAGAGCGCGAACTCTCGTCCACGGCATCAGCGTCAAACCCGCCGCCGGCACGTGTCTCGACGATCTCTCTCGGCCTCGGTCCAGGATAAACAAAGCCATAGGTTGGATAGTCGTGCCCGTACGTCCCGGACGGCAAGTCGATGACCGCGACGGTGGTCCAATCTTGATCGCGTGATGTATCGACCACCGACATGCCCCGACTCACCGTTCCGTGGCGCCAGTTGGCGTGGTCGACGAGGATCTCATGCGCGCTGATTATCCGCGCGACGACTGCGACATGACCGGAGGGAATTTGCCGGCTGCGCTTGAAGACGAGGATGGCTCCCGCCGCCGGCACATGGCCCCGCTCGTAGCGTCCGCCGGCCTCGTCCCACCATCCCCCGGCTGAGCCATAGAGCGCCACCCCGGTCTCGGCGCGAGCATAAAGCGCGCAATTGGCAGCCACAGACGGGCTGGTATGCACCATTAAACTCGCGATAAAACAAACGCCCCAAACGAGGCTCTGCGCCACCATCGATCGCATGGAATGTCCCCCGCTCGGCGACGACGCAAAAGCCGTCGCTGTAGTGCCCGTCGCTGGTAGTGTTTCCGGCCCCCAAGCCGGTTAAGATGGATTAACGGCAGTTATGAAACCGAACGTTGGCCAAAAAGAAAACAAAAATTTGCCACGTTTTGAGTTGAAAAAATCTGGAAAATATTCAACTTGCTAGAAGGACGGCTCAGCGAGCGCACCTGTGCAGCCTGGGCTGTGAATGACCCGATAAAGAAAATTTAATGGTGATACACTCCGATGCGGATCGTCTGCGCCGAAGGCTCGGGCAAAATCGAACTTAATGTCCGCCGATCCAGACCGGCGCCGGGAGGGACGGATGGAGGCCGACCCAAAACGCATCGTCAGGGAATGGAACCGGGAAATCGAGGCGGAGACCCGCCGCCGCGGCGCAGGTCAGGATGATGGACTGTGGAAGATCGTCGTCTGGGCGAGCCTGGCGATATTGTGGTTTGTTGCGTTGTTCGTTGTGATCGATTTGTTCGAGCGGTTGCAGCGGTGAGCACGGGGCTACGCCGCACCATTATCAGCGGGCTTGGGGCTGCTCACCTCGCCGCAGCGGCACCACATTTCCCGAGCCACGGGAGGTGCTCCTGCACAACGCGCGCTGCACTGCCTCGATCAGAGCGTCCGGCGCGAAGGGCTTTTTGAGCAGCACGTCGCCGCCGGTTTCAGCTTCGAACCTCGAGACGTCTGCATAGCCGGTGCAAAATAACGCTTTGAGGTTCGGGCGGGTGCGCCGAGCTAAACGTACCGTCTCCGCTCCCGATAGCCCCGGCATCGCCAGATCCATCACCAGGAGATCGCAAGGATCGCCCCGATCGAGGATCGCCAGGGCGCTACCCCCGTTGCGGGCTTCCGTCACGTGATGACCGCTTCCACGCAGACATTCCGCGGTGACCCAACGGACGTCTGGGTCGTCGTCCACTACGAGAATGTGCGCTTTTCCGGCTGATTGGATGTGCACCGGTCGTCGCGATCGGGGTGCCGCCGCATCAATCGCTCGCGGCAGGTAAATTTGCACGGTCGTCCCTTCGCGGATGCGGCTGTCAATACGGATCGCCCCGCCGGATTGACGCACAATGCCGAACACCATGGACAGTCCCAACCCCGTTCCCCTGCCGATTTCCTTCGTCGTGAAAAAGGGCTCGAATGCATGCTCGATGACTTCGGGGCTCATCCCGGTTCCAGTGTCGCGCATCGAGACGAGGACGCAGTCACGGCCCGCCAACTCGTCCGGCAGCCCCTCGCTGCCGGCTCCGATATTGGCCGTTTCGATCAGCAGGGTGCCACCTTGCGGCATGGCGTCGCGCGCGTTGATGGCAATATTCAAAAGCGCCGACGCGATCTGATTGACATCGATCATGACCGGCCAGAGACCGCTCGCAAGGGACTCTCGAATCTCGACCGGGGCACCAACGGAGCTGCGCAACATCTGGCCCATCTCGGCGATGACCGAGTTCAAGTCCGCCCGGACCAGCTCCAGTTGCTGCTTGCGCGCGAAGGCGAGCAGCGATTGAGTCAGTTTGGCCCCGCGCGATGCGCCACGCTGCGCAGTGTGCAGAAGTCGCAAGCTCTTCGCGTCGGCGGTCCGAGCTTCCAGCAGCTCCAGCGCACCGGACACTGCAGTCAGGAGATTGTTGAAATCGTGGGCGATGCCGCCTGTGAGCTGGCCTACCGCCTCCATCTTCTGCGCCTGAACCAGCGCCGTTTGCGCCAGTTCTCGCGCATCGATCTCGGCGCGGAGCCGGGCGTTGGCGGCGGCCAATTCGCGGGTACGCTCCTCGACCATGACCTCGAGCTGTTCGCGGCTGCGCGCAAGCGTATTGCGAGCCTCGACGATGTCTTGGATGTCGGTGCAAGTCCCGAACCACCTGATCGTCTGTCCTGCTGCATCCCTGACCGGCGTGCCGCGGGTCTTGAACCAACGGTAGGTGCCGTCCGCGGCACGGATGCGATGCTCCAGATCGTAGGGCGCTCGCCCCTCGGCCGCAGCACCCCAACTTGCCGTTGTAGCCGCAAGATCATCGGGATGAATCACCCGCTTCAGCCGCTGCGAATCCAGCGGCTCCGCCGCCGACATGCCGGTATAGTCGAGCCATTGTCGGCTCAAATAATCGACTCGCCCATCCGGCGAGCAAGTCCACACCAGCTGCGGCAGCGACTCGGCCAGCATGCGAAACCGCTCCTCGCTCGCGCGCAGTGCCGCCTCGGCTCGCTCTCGGGCACGAGCGCGTTGTTCAAGCGCGGCAGCGGTAGCGCGCAGTGCATCGCCAATCTGATCGAGCTCACGAACCCCGCCAACCGGCGCCCCGGCAGGCTCGCCGCTGCCCAGCGCGCGGGCGGTGGCTGTCAGAGATTCGACTGGCCGCCGGATCGCCCGAGCCATCCACCAGGCAAGAGCAAGGCTCACCGCGAACGCCGTCCCACCACCACCAAAGGCAAGCCATTGTGTTCGCCGAAGCGGCGAGTCGACGAACTCTCTCGGCAGACCGATCGCCACGGTCCAGCCGCTAATTGGCGACCGCCGGAATGCGGAATACACCGGCACCCCGTCCCGCGTGACGCCCGGAAACCAACCCTCGGAACCTTTGGAAATCTGCGCACGCAGGGCCGGTGTCGCCGGCTGGCCGATCAAGCGGCCCAGACCATTGTTGTGTGCGACGATCAGGCAGTTGCGGTCGAAGATGCCGGCGTTCCAGCCGCGGGGTAGGTTTTGTTCGTCCAACAGGGCCGACAATATTTCCGGCCCGAGCCCCATCGCCAGGACGTAGGCGACCTTCCCATTTCGGAAAACCGGCACCCCTACGGTCAAGATCGGCCGCCGCAACACCGCCCCGATGATCAGGTCTGAGATTTGCGGCTTGCCAGTTTCGACAACGCGATCGTGCATTTCGCTGTTGGTCGCGCGCGGGAGCGGGTCGCCGAACGGGCGGTTGGTGCTGAGCAGCTGTTGGGCCTTGGTGTCGTGCAGGACGATCGATGTCCCGCGGATTTTCAACGCTTCTCGCATCTGACGATCGAAGGCGGCAAAATCGCCGCTCTGCAGGCTCGGGGACACCGCGAGGACCTGGAGCTCGGCCTGAATGCTGGCAATCTGGCGGTCGACCGCGGCGAGCAGATTTTCCACCCTGTCCCCGACATCGCGCTGGATCCGCGCGCGCTCGCCATCGACGGTGCGGATCATGGCAAAACTCGCCAGCCCGACCAGCGGTAGCACGGTTGCGAGAATCAGGATCACGAGCCGTGCCTGGATGCCTAGGGTAAGGCGCTCCCAGAGTGCCTTCATGGAGCCGAATGATAACTTAACATTGTCGTTGGGAGAACCGCGGCGAAGGGTCTAGACCGTCACGAGAGCCGCGTTAAAAGATGTCGGGCAACGAAACCGGATTTCGCTGTTTTCGGACCGGCCCGGTTCCGTCGTTATTTCGTGTGTCGAGATGGCTCCAATTCGTTGATCCCCCCTACAAATCCCGTTGATATTCCGGCCCGCCATATATGGCCTAAGTTACCGACATACTGTATCTTTCTGCCTCTCGCCAGGGTCACTTCGCCATTGAAGTCCGATTTTCGTTGTTTTTGCCCGCCGCGGGGGACAGCTCAACGGAACATTCGGCCCTGCGGCGGCAGCCCGAGCAGGACCTGGCCAACGGTTTCGAAATGGATCGGCCGGCCTTGGCCCTGCTGGGTCCCGGCGTGGATGTCGCGGAGGCGGCGCTCGAATGGATTCTCGTTAAAGACCGCGGTCGAGCCGGCTGCACCATAGACGGTGGCGACTACGTCGCGCGCCTGGTGGATCGCCCAGGTCGTCGACAGGCGCAGCCGAACGTGCTGTTCGTACAAAAATTCGCCCCGACGCTCGGCCTCTTCCCACATCTCGGCGAGCGTCTCGTGGATGAACGCGCGTGAGGAGCGCAGGCGCGCCTCGCACTGCGCGACCTGCGACTGGACCACGTTGTTTTCGCGCAAGGTACCCCGCGCCCCGCGGGGAATCTTGTCACGCGCCAGAACGATGAACGCGTCGAGCGCGCCGCGGGCGATGCCGAGCGAAACATTCGAGAAGCTCGCAGCATAGATCATGCCGCTGGTAAAGCGGTAGAGCAGGCCGGGCTCGCGCCGCTCGGCCTCGTTGTCGCGCGAGGCGGTGTATTTCTGCGGGACGAAGAGATCGTCGACCCGATAGCTGTCGCTGCCGGTGCCGCGCAGCCCGATGACCTGCCAGTTGTCGATGAT
>Ga0306923_10006511_pt1 | contig 11540 bp, 9 predicted proteins | sample sta12Can44000108_FD_203841 | JGI IMG/M metagenome (GOLD analysis project Ga0306923, IMG submission 203841) | Lab enrichment of tropical soil microbial communities from Luquillo Experimental Forest, Puerto Rico - statanox.12C.anox.44.000.108 (v2)... | ecosystem: Environmental > Terrestrial > Soil...
TCGGCGGCGGCGAAGCGATAGGACTGATGGGCCGAGGCGTAAAGGCCGCTGAACACGGCGCCGACATTGAAGAGCAGAAACGAACCTTGCAGTACGGCGAGACAGCAAATCAATCCGGTGAGCACGCCGCGGACGGTGCCGATGTGCAGCGCGTTGCGCCGGCCCAGGCGCCGCGCCAGCGCGCCGAGCGGCAGCGTCCCCATCCACATGCCGAGGACGTAAATGCTGATCGGAAGCGTGGCCAAACTTTTGTCCGGAGCAAGCGTGGTTCCGACGATGCCGGCGGTCGCGACCAATACGGTGCTGTTGCCGCCCGCGAGCGCCTGCGTCACCGCCAGCACCAGCGCGTTACGCCGGGCGAGGCGATCGTCCGCGGCCACGTCCACGACGGGTTGGGCAAGGGCCGACATCCGCGTTTCTTCCAAAGGGGGATTCGCGTAGAGCGTATTTTTGTTAGCGGCAGATCCGAAGACAAGCCAGTGCGCGGGACGCAGATCAGAAGTGCAGCGCACCCGGATGGCGGATCACCACCGAGCGCGCTTGCGCTGGGCGCAACGCACCGATCTGGCCGAATGCCGATTTCATCTCGTCGATCATAAGCTAGCGGCATGGTGCGTCGCGAAGCATCGCGTCACCTAAAGTCGTGACATGGCTCAATAACGCCCAAAATCGTTGACACATCACGGAGCATTGCGGAATATAGCGTAACACTCAACTCTGTTGCCACCACGTTGCCACAGGACCGCGATGAAAACCGCTCTCACCGATCGCGCCATCAAGGCCATGCGCGCGGCTGCCAAAGCCTACGACGTGCACGACGCCGTCGTCCCCGGGCTCTCGCTGCGCGTCATGCCGAGCGGCGCCAAAAGCTTCGTCGTGCTCACCCGCTTTCCCGGCGCCAAGCACCCGACCCGTCGCGCGTTGGGCGCCTATGGCGCCTTCACGCTGGAGGCGTCACGCGCCAAGGCCCGCCAATGGCTCGACCTAATCGCGCGTGGCATCGATCCGGCAGCGCAGGTCGAGGAGGAGCGGCGCAAGCGCGAGCGCGAGCGGGCAACCACGTTCGCTGCCGTGGCCACCGACTATCTCGACCGGGAAATCTACGGGCTCGATCGCGCCCGCCCGAAGAAGCGCAGCGCGGCAAAGATCGAGCAAGCGCTCACCGACGTTCTCGTCCCGCTGTTCGGCGCACGCCCGATCACGGCGCTGACCGCCGACGAGATCATGCGCCCGATCGAGCTAATCGCCCGTTTGGGCACCGACCGCGCCCTGGTCAAGCTTAACGCCCGTAAGAGGCTGCGCCGGCCCGGCCGCAAGGCCCGTCCCACCCCGGAGCAGGCCCGCGCCCTATTCACGTTTGCAGAGATGATCTTCAATTGGGCGATCGATCACGGTGGCTACGGGCTCGACCGCAGCCCGCTGGAGCGCGTCAGCAAAGCCCGCCGGCTCGGCCGCTCGATGCGGCGCGATCATATGCTCAATGACGAAGAGCTTGCCGCGTTCACCTTGGCGATCGAGCGGCTGCCGGCGCCACATCGGCAGGTCTACCAGCTGCTGCTGCATTCCGGGCTTCGCCTCAACGAGGCGGCGCGGGCACGCTGGAGCGAAATCGAGGGCGATGTCTGGACGATCGGCAGCGAACGTATGAAAGGCAAGAACGGTGAGGCGCGCGCGCATGTCGTCCCGCTCACGCCGGCTCTGCGTAGAATCTTCACCACCATGCCGCGCGGCGAGCGCGGTGATTACGTGTTCTCGGTCAAGGGCGGTGCCTCTCCGATTGCGCCCGGCACCGTCCGTATCAAGGCGATGCTCGACAGCGAGATGTTGGCTTGTCTGCGCCAGCGCGCCAAGGCTCGCGGCGGGGATTCCAACAAGGTCGTGCTGCAGCCATGGCGCAATCACGACGTCAGACGGACCTGCCGCTCGACACTCTCAAGGCTAGGCGTGACTGAAGATGTCGCCGAAGCCGTGCTGGCGCATCAGCGTGGCGGTGTCGTCGGCACCTACGATCGCTGGCACCGGCTACCGGAGAAACGCGAGGCACTGGAAAAATGGTCGCGCTTTCTCGCCGAGCTGATCCGTCCACAGCCGTTCGAGACGGTACGGCACAAGCGCGCTAGCATGTCCTGAAAATCGCCTGCCGGTGATGGGCACCGCCGAGGCGACAAATAACGCGATCCATCCAAGGGGTCTCGCGTCATGGCGAAGCGTAAGCGTTCGCGATCATCCCAGCAACCGCCATCGGCCGAGCCGCCGACATTCGAGCTGCGCGTCCTTCCAAAGCGTTCGCGCTCATCCCGGCAATCATCATCGACCGAGCTGCCGACACTCATGTTCAGCCGTTCGAAGGCGGCTGAGCCGGCCAATCGCGCCCTGCTGGATTTGTGTCGGCGCCAATATGAGCAGGGCGATCACAGGAAATTACTGGAGGCGCTTTTCCTTTGGCTGTCGACCTATCAGGGACCGCCTGCATGGATTGCGGATGCTTTCTGCGCGAAGTTGCTGGATTGGTTTGAGTACCGGGCGCCAACACTCGATGCTGCATTCGGGGTGAAGCGCCCGCACGGCAAGCATCTTTATGCCCTGCGCGAGCGGCAAGCCTTGCGAGGCGAGATTCTGATGCGGATCGAAAAGCTGCGGCAGCAAGGTATGCGGGTTGACGTTAGGCTGTTCGAGCTTGTCGGCGCTGAGATCGGCAAGAGCGGCAGCTTTGTTTCTGATGTGTATTACGAGGCCGCCAGCGTGCTCTGGCGCGAAGTTTTCCGAAAATTAAAAATTCGGACAATTCCCGAGAAACATTTTTTGGGGAAACCGTAGCGCACTCGGCGAACGTAGATTTCCGTCGTAAGACGGAACGCGTCCGCATTCGGGCGTGGGGGTGTGTTTCGTCGCATGACGGAACACATCGATGCCACGGACCTTGAGGATGCTACTGCGCCGCGACCTGCCCAATAAGGACATTTCGTGGAGCCGCCAACACATCAACCGCAAAATTCGCAACGAGGAATTTCCACCGCCGGATGGCAAAACCGGTGACCAGCCGACCTCACCAAATTGGTGGTGGGAATCGACCATCGACAAATACCTGCTCGGCCGCGCGGCCGCGTTGCGCAAGTCGAAACGCACAAGCGCGCTGCCGGTGAACGAACTTTCCCGTGAGTGAAAAGCCCTCGAGGCGTTGGCCTCGAGGGCTTCGTAGTCCGTGCGTGCCCCTTCACTGTCCAAGGATCAGGAGCAGACAAATGAACTCTTACCACGGTAAAAACGCTCCCTCCACTCAAAAAGCGAAGACCAAGGCAAGCCTCTCGATCGTGAACGGCTTCGGCGTGCTGCGCTCGGTCTTGGCGCAGGCGTGCGCCGAGACCGGTGGCCGCCTGGGCGATCTTACGGTTCTGAGCCCGGCGGTCGATCCGTATCGACTCGACACCGATGCTGGGCACCGCGACGGGCGCTGGATTGCCGAGCAGCTCGAGCGCCTGGTGGCGCGCGGGAAGCAAATCCACTGGCGCGGGCTGCACTATCTGCTCGTCTCCAGCACCGGACTCACTAAGCCCAATGGCCAGCCGTATCGCAACAATGAGGCGGACTGGACCTGGCTCTCGGAGGGTGCAGGAAAGGCGGCTCGTTGGTTGGGATACATCCCCTTCGAACGTATTACCGACAACCGCAATGCCGAGCCCGTGATTTTTCACGAGGCTCCGGTCGCGCCGAAGCGGATCATTTCGGTCGGCATCGAGGTCACGATCCCCGACGTCGACGACCTCGAGCCCAAGCCGATGGCGGAGGGGTTCGTCGCCAGGCAAGCCTTCCACTTCGTCATGTTCGGCGAGAAGGCAAGCCTGGAGTCCGTTCTCCTCCCGATTGCGCGCGCGAAGCAGGCGGACCTGTACCTGCCCACGGGCGAGATCAGCGACACGCTGCTCTTTCGGATTGCCCAGGACGCCGCCGAGGACGGTCGACCGTTAGTGCTCTTCACCGTGTCCGACTGCGATCCGGCCGGGTACCAGATGCCGATCTCGATCGGCAGAAAGCTCCAGGCTTTTCGCGATCTGCTGTTCCCCTACCTGGAGTTCGAGGTGGTGCCGGTCGCGCTGACCCCGGAGCAGGTTGGCGAACTCAATCTTCCTTCCACGCCGCTCAAGGAAGGCGAGAAGCGGGCTGATCGGTGGGTCGAAGCATTCGGCATCGAGCAGACCGAAATCGATGCGTTGCAGGTTTTGCGGCCGGACGCGTTGCGCGAGATGGTCGAGAACGCCTTCGCTCCGTACTTCGACGACACGTTGGCGGACCGCGTCGAGGCGGCCGAAACCGCGTGGATGGAGGAGGCACAGGCGGCGATCGACGCGCAGATCAATCCAGCGGTGTTGGCGGCGGTGCGCGAGCAGGCGACCACGAGGCTCGCCGAGTTGGAGTCCGCGATCGCCGATCTCAACGAGCAATTGAACCTCGCCACCGACGGATTCGATCTGAGCCTTGGTCGCGTTCGACGACGACTTCGTTACAGCGACGCGCGCGCTGAAGGCCCGCAAAGCCTATGGCAACGGTGAGTAATGGAGGCCGGGCGGCTCATGGGACGTAGAGTTATCGACATTACGGGACGGCGATTTGGCCGCTTGGTCGCTCTCGAGCTCTGTCTGGAGCGAAACGGGGATGGGGGAACCCTCTGGCACTGCCACTGCGATTGCGACGCAGAGTGTGTCGTGCGCGGGGACCGTTTACGTCGAGGCGGCTCAAAAAGTTGTGGGTGCTATCGACGAGAGAGGGGGAAAAAGCAATTCACCAAGCACGGCCTCTCTCAGACTCGTGCCTATCGTATTTGGCGAGGCATGTTGACGCGTTGCCTTAACCCGCGACATCGCAGCTACCCCGATTACGGCGGACGCGACGATGTTCCCGTCACCGTCTGCGAACGGTGGCGCTTCGGCGAGAACGGTCAGCATCCTTTTCTCTGCTTTCTCGCCGACATGGGTCATCCGCCGCCCGGCCTGACCATCGATCGTACCGACAACTCGCTCGGTTACATGCCGTCCAATTGCAAGTGGGCGACCCGCGCCGAGCAAGTCCACAATCGTCGCCCTCCCAGGCCGAAGCCTCGTCGTGCTGCGCTCGATGACATCCAGAAATACGCGGCGCGCTTAGCGCGGGCGGCATCTGCTTCCAGCGGAGTGGGCGCGCCATGACCATCGAGGTTCGACGCGAGCCGGTTCACTCGCCATTCGGCGGCAGCGTCGCGGCGCGCGTTCTGCGCTGCCCGGCATCCGTCGATCTCATTCAGAAAGTGCCCGCGTATCTGCGCAAATCTTCCGCCTACGCCGACCGCGGCACGGCGTGCCATGCGGCGATAACTCTTCTCCTCGCCGAAGACGCGCATTCCTGCGCCGAAAATCTCGCCGGCAAAACGTTCGGTAACTACACGATCACGTTCGACGACGTCGAGAACGCCCTGCGGCCGGCATACGCCCATGTGGAGACGCTCTTGGATGCGCCCGGGGCTGAATACTATCTCGAACAGCGCGTCGTCTTTCCCACTATCCCTGACACCTGGGGCACGGTTGATCTGCTCGTCCGTATCGGCCGCACGATCCACGTGATCGACTTCAAATTCGGCATCGGCGTGCGCGTTTGCGCGCTCTCCCCGGACGGCGACGAAGACGTCATCAACGCGCAGCTCTTGTTCTATGCCGCGGCGGCGCGCCACTCGCTGCGCGAATTCTTCGCCGGGGTCGAGAGCATCGTTCTGACGATCCCCCAGCCCGTGTCGATCGACGTCGACGCCGAGATGGTCTCGTCGGTCGCGGTGACGCACGCCGAGCTGGACGCATTCATCGCGGCTTACCGCGCCGCCTGCGAGGAAGCGCTATCCGATGCGCCGCGCCTGGAGCGGGGCGACTGGTGCAGATTCTGCGCGGCGCGACCGATTTGCCCGGCGCACGCCGGGCCGCTCCTCGATCTCGCCCAGTTCGTGGTGCCGCCGCCTGGTGACGCGCTCGCCGCGCCGCCCGCGAAGGAAGCCTACCTGCAACTGCTCGCCGACGGGCTGAACCTCGTCGCCGCGGTCAAGGACATTCGCACCGCGCTCCACGATCAGGCGAAGCGCGCTCTTGAGAATGGCGACCCTATACCTGGATATACGCTCTCGGCCGGCCGCGCTGAGCGCCGTTGGCGCGGCGGCGAGAACACCGCAATCGCCGCGCTGGAGAGCCTCGGCCTTACCCGCGACGACGTTGTCGCCGCGACGATGCGCTCGCCTAAGCAGGTCGAGCTCAGAGCAAAAGCGCGCGGCCTCAAGGTCCCACAAGAATTGATCGTTTCGAATCGCTCGGGCGTCTCGCTCGTGCGGGTCGAGAACGCGCAAGCCCCGGTGCTCGGACGGGTCGAGCTTGCGCGAACGTTTTCCGAGGCACTCGAAGCCCTCCTAGGAGGGGGGCAAGCATGAAGAACGTCCCTAATCACGATCACGATCATGATCGCGACAGCGATCACGCCAATGACAATCACGAGAGGCCCGGGAGCAAGCAAGTCACCCCCGCGCCGGCAGGAGGTGCGCTCACCTCCTTGGCAGCGCTCCAAACGGCGCTCGCCAACGTCAATACGGCAGCCATCATCGGCCGCACTGGTCTGCCGATGATGCTGTTCAAGAGTCGAGAAGACAGCGGCACTTGGGGATTTGGGCAGAAGCGCACCATTCCCGAAGTGGGCAGCCGATGGGCTTTAAATCCACTGACGTTCAAATGGGGCGCCATCTGCTTCGATGGCAACAGGGCCGTTGATGAGCGCCTTGTTCCCATCAGTCAGCCGAAACCTCTGATCACGGAGATGCCCGACACGGGATTTCCGTGGCAGGAGGAGTGGGCTGTCAACATGAAGTGCCTCGACGGCGCCGACGCTGGCGTTGAGGTAATCTACAAAGGAACCACTCGCGGCGGCATCCAAGCCGTCGTCCTGTTGCTCGATCAAATACGCGAGCGGATCAACAGCGGTCAGCACGAAGGCAAGATCGCGCCGATCGTGCTGCTCGAGAAAGATTCCTACCAACACGTCAAGCACGGAAGGGTTTTTATTCCCGTGCTGACCCTTGTCGATTGGATGTCGCTCGACGGACCGGCGCCGGCTCCAACGCCTGCTGGGCCGAGACCGCCCATCGATCAGCCGCGGCGCCGACGCGTTGCGTAAGCCGGCACGCGTACGCGCGTGTCTTGACAGGGCGGGGCTGGCCGCGCGGCAGCCTCGCCTGTCTTTCTGAGCTTCGAGAACCGTGATGTTCAGTACCGGCGATCTCATTTGGACTGATTTCGAGGTCTACGGCGGCCCGCTCGATCTGAAGGCTGCCGAAACGTTCCGGTACGTCGCCGAGGCGTCAACGCGCGCTCTCGTGCTGGCCTATGCCATCGGCAACGCGCCGGCTCTGACCTGGCACGCCGACGGTGCGATCCTCGATTGGGACAACGCGCCAGACGATCTCCGCGCTGCCTTCGAGCGCAACGCCACTCTCGCCGCGTGGAACGCGAGCTTCGACGCCGCCATCTGGAACTATGCCACGCTCGGATTTCCTTTTCTCGCGCCGGAGCGCGTCATCGATCCGATGGTTCAGGCCGGCGTCTCCAACTTGCCGACCGATCTCGAAAGCGCCTCGCGCTATCTCGGCGGCGCCGGCAAGCAGAAAGACGGCAAGGCGCTGATCCGAATGTTCTGCATCGAAGGCGCGAGCCCGCTCGAATACCCCGCAGAGTGGAGGCGCTTTCTCGCCTATGCGCGTCAAGACATCGAGGCGATGCGCGAGGTCTATCGCCGGACTCGGCCACTGCCTTATGAAGAATGGCAGCAGTATTGGGCGTTCGAGCACATCAACCGGCGAGGCGTGACGCTCGACATGCCCTATGTGCGCCACGCCGCAGCGCTCGCGGCCGAGGATGCTGTCGCCATCGGCCGCCGGCTCAACAGGCTGACCGACGGAGCCGTCACCCGTGTCACGCAGGCGAAACGGATTGCGACCTGGCTGCACGACAACCTCGCCGACGCGACGATGCGAGAGATTCTAACGGTTGGCGTTCCGACCGACGACGATGACGATGACGACGTTGTCGAAGCAGACCCGCAGGAGCTTAGTCTAGAGCGCGATCGTGTCGCCCGCGTGCTCGCGATGCTCGACGCCAAATGCGCCAACGGCGGCCTCAGCCCGGATGAGGCCCGAGCGCACGAAGCTGCGACGCTGCGCCTCTATGGCGCCGGCGCCTCGCCAAAAAAGTTTGCGCGCCTCGAGGCGCAGCAGGTCGACGGCGTGTTACGGGGACAATATCGCTTCGCCGGCGCCGGGCAGACGGGCAGGCTAACCAGCCGCGGAGCTCAAATCCAAAACCTGACGCGGGACGTGCTCGGCGACGACGGCGCCGCGGAAGGCCCGCTGGTCGGGGCGATCGCCAAGGGTTGCGATTACGCGACATTGGTCGCGGCCGATCCAGTCGACATGCCGGCCGCGCGCAAGCTCGCCCTTATTGTCCGGCCCGCTATCGCCGCCGGGCCGGAAAAATTGTTTCTATGGTCGGACTGGAACGCGATCGAAGCGCGGATCACGCCTTGGCTTGCCGCGTCCGAGGGAGGTGAGGCGGTCCTCGACATATATCGCGCCGGCGACCGCGATCCGTCGTTGCCTGACAATTACACCATCGCCGCAGCCGATGTTTTCCACAAAGACGTACGCACGATCACGAGGTCGGAGCGACAGATTGGCAAGGCCGTAATTCTTGCCTGCCAATATAGCGGCGCCGTCGGCGCGCTCATGTCGATGGCGCTTTCGTACCGAATTCATCTCGACCCTGCCGAGGCGCGCCACATTGTAGACGCGTGGAGAGCGGCAAACCCATGGGCGCGAGAATTCTGGGGCGCGCTTTGGGACGCCGCAATAGGCGCCTGGGAAATTCCGGGTCGGATCACAACGGCAGGCCGGCTCGCTTTTGTATTCCGCGACGATTACCTCGGCGGCACGCTGTTCATGGCGCTGCCGTCGGGCCGCCTGCTGACCTATCCGCGGCCACGCTGGCGCGACGTCGATGTTCTTGACCGCAACGGCAATCCGACCGGCGAGAAGCGCACCGAGTTGTCATTCCGACGCGCTCACGGGCGCACAAAGCTCTGGGTGGGCACGCTGGCAGAAAATGCAACGTCCGCAACAGCGGCTGACATCCTGCGCGCAACGGCCACGCGGATCGAGACTAACCCGGCACTCGCCTTCATGCCGATTCGGATGACGACGCACGACGAAATCTTGTGCGAGGTCGATGCGGCGCGCGCCGACGAGGCGAAGGCGATCCTGCGGCGCGAGATGTTGGCCCTCCCGAAATGGGCTGAAGGCTTGCCTTTGCAATCCGAAGAGTCCGTGTGTCGGCGCTATACGAAAAGTAAGACCACGCTGATGGGAGGGCAACGCGCATGAACGCGCCCTCCGTCACTCGCGCTCTGTATTCCTATCAAAATCGGGCTGCGACATTTTTCTATGAGCGCGACGCCGCGTTCTTGGTAGCGCCGCTCGGCGCCGGCAAGGGAGCCGCCGCGCTCACGGCGCTCGCCGATCTCATCCGCGACGGGGAACGCCGCCACGCGCTCGTCATCGCCCCAAAGCTCGTTGCTGCAACCGTGTGGCCGCGGGAGGTCACGCTCTGGCCGCATCTCGCGCATCTGCGCGTTGCCGTTCTCAACGGCACGCCCGAGCGCCGGCGGGCGTTACTCGCTGCCGCACCGGCGCGCGAGGTGACGGCGATCGGCATCGATCTCGTGCCCTGGCTGGTCGGCGAGCTTGCCGCGCTCGCGGATAATCACCCGCTGCTCGACGTGCTGATCATCGACGAAACATCACGCCTCAAGGATCCGAGCGGCAAGCGCGCCCGAGCCTTGTTGAAGATCGCCGGGCGATTTCGGACGCGCTGGGGCCTGACCGGCACGCCGCGGCCGAACTCGAGCATGGACCTGTTCATGCCGGGCGCCATCGTCACCGACGGGGCGCTGTGGGGTCGCGCTTTCGTGCCGTGGCAGAAGCAGCATTTTCGGCCGCGCGATCCGTTCGGGCGCGAATGGGTGGCCCTGCCGGGAGCAGAGGCGAAGATCGCCGCCTCGTTTGGCGCCGTGGCGATAACCGTCGCCGACGAGGACATGCCTGACCTGCCGCCGCTCAACATCGTCGAGACGCACCTGCAACTACCAGACGCTGTGATGGCGAGCTATCGGGCGATGGCGTGGGAGCTGCTCACGACCGCCGAGGGGCGCATGATCGAGGCCGCCTCGCCGCTGATCGCGACCGGCAAGCTGGCGCAGATGGCCAACGGCTTCCTCTACGACACGGGCAATGACGATGCGGTCTTTGTACACGACCTGAAGATCGAGTGGCTGCGCGAGTTGGTTGAAAGCCTCGAAGGCGAGCCGCTCCTCATCGCCTACGAGTTCATCGAAGACCTGCGGACCATCCGACGCGCGCTGGGAGAGGTGCCAGTGCTCGGCGGCCCGACCAGTGCCGCGGAGTCAGCGCGACTAGTTGCGGCCTGGAATGCAGGGTCGCTGCCGTTGCTCGCCTTTCACCCCGCCGCGGCGGGGCATGGCATCAACCTGCAATACGGCGGGTCGCGCATGGCGTGGCTGTCGCCCAGCTGGTCGGCCGAGCTTACCCAACAAGCAATCGCACGCATCTACCGGCCTGGGCAGACGCAGCATGTGACCATTCACGTCTGCATCGCAACGCGCACTGTCGACGAGATGAAGCGCGACCGGGTGCTCGGCAAGATGAACGCGCAGGAAGCGTTCGGTCGACATCTGGAGCAGATTTAAGCGTTCACAGCAGGAGCACAAACATGTCAAACACCCGTGAAATTTACATCTCCCAGGCTTTCGGTGAGGTCGCCCAGCTAACCGAATTAATTGAAGTGAGTGCGACGCGCGACGACGACGCTGATGGCATCGCTACAATCGAAATTTTGAAAGACCTTATCGCCGAGGGCCGAGAAGATGCCAATGAGGCCCGTGAAAAGCTTCATGCGCTGCGTGGCCGCCGAGCTGCTTATCGTCACCCTTCGGGGCGTGCGATGCAGGAACGCACTGCCTTCCGCCTCGCCATGTTGAGAAACGGCTTCCAGCCGTTGCTGACCGATTGCAAGCGGCCGATCGAAAAGGGCTGGCCGAAGCATACGGTCGACGAGGCCGAGGGGCTATCGTGGGATCGCAGCGCGCTGTTATCGACCGGCGTGAAGCTCGACGGCGATCTGGCAGTGATCGACGTCGACGTCGCGGATGCGAGCCTCGTCGAGACCCTGGCGGACGCGCTCGGCAAGAGCTTTCCAACGCTATTCGAGCGCGGTCTGGTACGCCACACCGGCGGATCCAAGGAAGCCTGGATCACGCGGGTCGACGAGCCATTTCGACGGCTCGCTTCGCGGCGCTGGTATCGCGGCAGCGATCCCGACGACCCCGCCGTACCGAAGCATCTGGTTGAGTGCTTCGGTTCGCTCGGGACGCGGCAATTCGCAGTCGACGGGCCGCACGCGCGCAACCAGGCTGGC
>Ga0306923_10006512_pt1 | contig 11540 bp, 12 predicted proteins | sample sta12Can44000108_FD_203841 | JGI IMG/M metagenome (GOLD analysis project Ga0306923, IMG submission 203841) | Lab enrichment of tropical soil microbial communities from Luquillo Experimental Forest, Puerto Rico - statanox.12C.anox.44.000.108 (v2)... | ecosystem: Environmental > Terrestrial >...
CCAGCCGGACCTCGACCGGCCGGACCCGGCGCCGCAGCAGGAGCTCGGGCTCCGAGGCATCGCACAGGGCCCGGTCCCCCCAGCCGTCCTCGAAGAAGCGAGGACCACGCGACGTCATCCCCAAGAACAGATCCAAGAGATGCATCTTCGCGCTCCGCAAAAAAGATAGGCGCCGCGTGTGGTGGCGGGGCCCCTTCGGCCGAGCGGGCGGGCGATGGCGCACACCCGGCTGTAAGAAGCGCAGCCACGCGCGGTTCACCTCTCTAAGGACCCGCGGCAACGCGCCCAGGTTTCTTGAGGGTTCATGGGCACGATTCGCGCCCCCGCCGCTCGCTCTCCTCTCGCTCGGCCTCCTGCTCGCTCGCGGTGAGCAACACGGCGCTGAGGGTGACGCTCGCGCTGGCGTTCTGAGCGGAGCGGGGCCGCGAGGTTGGCGAGGCGCGTTGACTGACCGTATCATGGCGCGACCGGCCGGAACGAGCGGCTCACGATGGCGAAGAGCACGGTGTCCAGCGCGGGGATCGGCGGTCAGCTCGCGGAGGCGCTCCGCGAAGCGGGCGCATCGCTCGTGGGGTTCGCCGACGTCTCGCCGTTCCCTGCCGAGGCGAGGCGCGGCCTTCCCTGCGCGCTGTCGATCGCCACCGCCCTCGACGCCGGGGTCGTCGCCGGCCTCGAGCACGGGCCGACCGGCGCGTACCACGCCGAGTACGTGCGCGTGAACGGCGTCCTCGAGCGGCTGGCGCGGCTCGCCACGAACCTGCTCGCGGCGGGCGGGCACCGCGCTTCGTTCGGGCCGGTCACGGTGCGCGCGACGGGATCCGACACCGCGGCCGCTTCGCTCCCGCACAAGACGGTGGCGACGCGCGCGGGCCTCGGCTGGATCGGCCACTCGGCGCTGCTCGTCACGCGCGAGCACGGCCCGACCGTGCGCCTGACGAGCGTCTTCACCGACGCGCCGCTCGCGTGCGAAAAGCCGATCGTGCGCTCGCGCTGCGGGACGTGCCGGCGCTGCGTCGACGCCTGCCCCGCGACCGCGATCTCCGGCCGCCCGTGGCGAGCCGGCCTGGCGCGCGAGCGGTTCTACGACGCCGCTGCGTGCCGGGAGAAGGCGTCGGCGCTCGCCGCCGCGCGCGGGATCGACGTCACGATCTGCGGCATCTGCATCCGCGCGTGCCCGTGGACGCAGCGGTTCCTGCGGCGGGCCCAGGGCCTTTGAAGCGCACCGCAGAAGAGGAGCCCAGACGGGGGCGCACGGCCCCGCGTTCAGGTCCGGTCGAGAATCTTGAGCGCCACGAGCCCGTAGAGCGCGCCGTACACCGCGTGCTCCGGCCGCTGCGCGAGGTGGATGAGCTCGGCGAGCGTGCGCGTCCCGTCCACCTTCGGCAGGAGCTCCGCCTCCCAGCGCTCCAGCTCCACCTCGTGCAGCCCGTACGCTGGCTGGGGCGAGGGGATGAGCCGGTCCTCGGGCGAGAGCAGCCGGAAGAGCCGCTCGGGCTTGTAGAGCTTCTTCACGCCACGCGCGATCAGGTTCGCGGGGTGGAGGTCGATCTTGATCGCCTCCTTCGCGGCACGGTCGGTGAAGTGGAGCCGGTACTCGCCCTCCTCCCAGCCGAATACGGAGTAAATGATCGCCTTCACCTGCTGTGCGACGTAGTAGAGCTTCTCCGTGTCCTTCAGGATCCCCATCTCGACGAGGATGTCACCGGTGCGCCGGCCGGTCTTGTCGGCGGCGGCCTGACAGACCTCGAGCTGCGTCTGGGTGAGCTTCCCGACGCGGACGAGGAACGGGCCGAACCGGTCGGTGACGAGGTTCGAGATGGCGAAGCAGGGGCGGCCCCCGTCGAAGTAGACCGTCTTCTTGACCTTGCCCTTCTGCAGGGTCAGCTCGCCGGTCTGCTGCGCGAGGTAGAAGGCCGTGATCAGCTCGGGCAGGTTCTCCTCGAGCTTCCCCTCGGTGCGCGAGAGGTCCGGCCGCGTCCGCGCCCGCACGTCCGCAGCGCGGGGGGGCGGCGCCGGGATCGGCGGAGGGCGCGCCGGCGCGCCGACCGGGGCGGCGGTGATGGTCGCGCCGCGGAGCACCGCCGAGACCTTGCCGTCCTCGGTCAGGACCACCTTGCCCGTGAGCTCCATCGGCTCGAGGGGCTCGTCGGCCTCGACCGCGAACTCGACGTCGAAGTCGTGCGTGGCGGGCTCGACGCGGCGCGTCGGCTCGGCGCGGGAGGGCGGCGGCTTGGGCAGGAGCGCCTGGATCGCCTCGACGAGCTTGCGCGCCTCGAACGGCTTCTCGAAGTAGCCGGCCGCGCCGTGCTGCGTCCGGGAGTCCGACGCCGCCCGGCCGCCCTTGAACACGCCGGTCATGAAGACGAACGGGATCTGGGCGTTGCGGAGCGCGTGGGCGACGTCGTAGCCCATCATGTCGGGCAGGAGCACGTCCACGACCGCGGCCGCCGGCTTCTCGGCCGTGATGAGGTCGATCGCCTTCCGCCCCTTGCCGGCCGGCAGCGGCGTCCACCCCTCGGCCTCGATCAGGCGCGCGAGCAGGGTGAGCAGCTCCTGGTTGTCGTCGACCAGCAGGATCTTCGGGGGCACGGGCGGCCACGATACCGGCCGGGGCAGGGGCTGATCAACCGACCGCGCCTCTGGCCCGGTCTCGACGCGCGTGCTACTAGGATCGGCGTCTTGCTGCGATCCCGGAGGTCCTGCCCGATGCGCGCCTCCGTGCGCCGTCGCTCCTCGCAGTCGCGCGCGGAGCCAGGCTCGAGGCGCGCACGGCTTCACCGAACGTCTCTCGCCCTTCGCGCGCGCGACCGCAGACACGCCGACGCGCACGCAGCGCGCCGCGCGCGCGCAGGCCGCCCTCCACCCACCGAAGGACTCGCCCGCCTCACCGTCCGTCCCCGCAACAGCTGCACCCCACGCAACTCGGAAAGGAGCACCACATGAAGAAGTCGATTGCCGCCCTGGCGCTCGGCCTCGTCTCGCTGGCCGCGCGCGCGGACAACGTCAAGATCGGCCTCCTCGCGCCGATCACCGGATCCTGGGCCAGCGAGGGCCAGGAGATGAAGAAGAACGTCGAGCTGCTCGTGGACGAGGTGAACGCCAAGGGCGGCGTGGCGGGCAAGCAGGTCCAGCTGGTGATCGAGGACGACGGCGGCGACCCGCGCACCGCGTCGCTCGCCGCCCAGCGGCTCGCCACGCAGGGCGTGGTGGCCGTCGTCGGCACGTACGGGTCCGCCGTGACCGAGGCGACCCAGAACATCTTCGACGAGGCCGGGATCGTGCAGGTCGCGAACGGCTCCACCGCCGTGCGCCTCACCGAGAAGGGGCTGAAGAACTTCCTCCGGACCTGCCCGCGCGACGACGAGCAGGGCCGGGTCGGCGCGGCGCTCCTCGAGAAGATGGGCGCGAAGAAGATCGCGCTGCTCCACGACAGCTCGGCCTACTCGAAGGGGCTCGCCGACGAGATCAACGCGCTCCTCAAGGCGAAGAAGATGAACGTCGTCTTCTTCGACGCGCTCACGCCCAAGGAGCAGGACTACTCGGCCATCCTCACCAGGCTCAAGGCGGCCGGGCCCGACGTGGTCTTCTTCACCGGCTACTACCCCGAGGCCGGCCTCCTGCTGAAGCAGAAGAAGCAGATGGGCTGGAAGGTGCCGTTCATCGGCGGCGACGCCATCAACAACCCGGACCTCGTCAAGATCGCGGGCAAGGAGGCGGCCGAGGGCTTCCTGTTCCTCTCGCCGCCGGTCCCGAAGGACCTCGACACGCCCGAGGCCAAGGCGTACGTCGCGAGCTACCAGAAGAAGTACGGTGAGGCGCCGCAGTCCATCTACGGCGTGCTGGCCGGTGACGGCTTCCGCGTGGTCGCGGCGTCGATCCAGGCGACGGGGTCCACCACCTCCGGGGAGAAGATCCGCGCTGGCCTGGGGGCGCTCAAGGACTTCCCGGGCTTCACGGGCAAGATCGCCTTCAACGCCAAGGGCGATCGGATCGGCGAGCTGTACCGCGTCTACAAGGTGGACGCGAACGGCAACTTCGTGCTGCAGAAGTAGGCCGGCTCGGCTTGGAGCGGGCCGTCGCGCGGGCCCGCTCCGAGCCTCCCTCGCGCATACAAGACCCCATGGACCAATTGCTCGAGCAGCTGACGAACGGCCTCGCGGTGGGGAGCATCTACGCCCTCATCGCGCTCGGCTACACCATGGTCTACGGGGTGCTGAAGCTCATCAACTTCGCCCACGGCGACCTGTTCACCTACGGTGCCTACCTCGGGCTGACGCTGCTCACCTCGCTCCTGGCCCACGATCGCATGGGGCTCGGGCTCCGCCTGCTCCTCCTCGCGGTGATGGTGATGGGACTCGTGGCGGTGATCGGGGTGGTGGTGGAACGCGCCGCGTACCGGCCGCTGCGCGACTCGCCGCGGCTCTCGGCCGTCGTGTCGGCGCTGGGGGCGTCGATCTTCCTGCAGAACGCGCTGATGCTGCTGTACGGCGCCCGCTACCAGGTCTACCCCGACGTGCTGCCCCAGAACGCCGTGCGCCTCGGCGACCTCTCGATCCCGGTCGTGCGCATCGCGGTGGTGGCGGTGTCGGTGGTGATGATGACCGTCCTCTACCTCTTCGTGCAGAAGACCCGGATCGGCACGGCGATCCGGGCGGCCGCGATCGACCAGGGCGCGGCACGGCTCATGGGGATCGATGTGAACAAGGTCGTGGTGCTGGTCTTCGTGATCGGCCCGGCGCTCGGCGGCGCGGCCGGGCTCCTGGTCGGGCTGTACTACGGCCAGATCGGCTTCACCATGGGCTGGACCTACGGCATGAAGGCGTTCACCGCGGCCATCCTGGGCGGCATCGGGAACATCCCCGGCGCGATGGTGGGCGGCCTGCTCCTGGGCGTCATCGAGGCGCTCGGCGCCGCGTATCTCTCGGTCGCCTGGAAGGACGCGCTGGCCTTCGCGGTCCTCATCCTCATCCTCATCGTCCGGCCCTCGGGGCTGCTGGGCGAGCGCGTGGCGGAGAAGGTCTGATGCATCGCCGCCTGGTGATCGGCTACTCGGTGACGGCGGCGGCGCTCGCGGCCTGCCCGTTCCTCCTCGGCCCCTACTGGCTCGACGTGCTGAACAACGTCGGGCTCTACGTGCTCCTCGCCCTGAGCCTGAACCTCATCCTGGGCGACGCCGGGCTCTTCAACATGGGGCACGCGGCGTTCTACGCGGTGGGGGCGTACACCGCCGCCATCCTCAACACGAGGCTCCAGATCCCCATCCTCTGGCTCCTCCCGGCGAGCGGGCTCGTCGCCGCCGTCTTCGCGATCGCCGTGGCGCGGCCGGTCGTCCACCTGCGCGGCGACTACCTGCTCATCGTCACCATCGGCCTCGGCGAGATCGTCCGGATCGCGCTCGTCAACGACGTCTTCGGCCTCACCGGCGGCGCGAACGGGATCTTCGGCATCTCGCGCCCGTCGGTCCTCGGCCACCGCATCCGCCGGCCCGACGAGTTCTTCTGGCTGATCTGGGCGTGCGTGGCGGCGACGGCCTTCCTCTTCCACCGGCTCGAGCAGTCGCGCTTCGGGCGCGCGCTCACCTACCTGCGCGAGGACACCGTGGCAGCCGAGGGGAGCGGGATCCCGACCGCGCGCTACCGGCTCCTCGCCTTCGGGCTCGGCGCGGCCTGGGCCGGCATGACGGGCACGCTCTACGCCGCCAAGATGACGATCATCTCCCCCGAGTCGTTCGGCTTCTGGGAGTCCGTCGTCCTCTTCCTGATGGTGATCCTCGGGGGCGCGGGGTCGATCCCCGGCGTCGCCGTCGGCGCCGCGCTGGTGGTCGGCCTGCCCGAGCTGTTCCGCGGGTTCGCGAACGCGCGCATGCTGGTGTTCGGCCTCGTCATGATGGTGATGATGGTGGTCCGGCCGCAGGGGCTCCTCCCCTTCCGCACGCCTCGGTACAAGGCGTCGGACCTGAAGGCCGCGTTCGGGAGCGAGGGCGCCGGGGAGCCGGCCGCGCCCGGCGCGCCGGGCTCGGGGATCGCGCCGTGACCGCGCTGCTCGAGGTCCGCAACGTCACGAAGAGCTTCGGCGGCCTCACCGCCGTGAGCGACGTGTCGTTCGACGTGGCGGAGGGCTCCGTGGTGGGGCTCATCGGCCCGAACGGCGCCGGCAAGACCACCACCTTCAACCTCATCACCGGCAACCACCGGGCCGATCGCGGCAGCGTGCGGTTCCAGGGACGGGCGGTGACGAGGCTCAGCACGCACCGCATCGTGGCGCTCGGGGTGGCCCGCACCTTCCAGAACATCCGCCTCTTCCAGCAGCTCTCGGCGCTCGAGAACGTGCTCGCCGGGCGGCACTGCCGGACCCGCGCCGGGTTCCTCGGGGCGATGCTCCGGACGCCAGCTCAGCGGCGCGAGGAGCGCGGGGCGGTGGGGCGGGCCCTGGCGGAGCTGGCCTTCGTCGGCCTCGCCCAGCGCGCCGAGGAGCTGGCGAAGAACCTCTCCTACGGGAACCAGCGCCGGCTGGAGATCGCGCGGGCCCTGGCCGCGGACCCGAAGCTCCTCATCCTCGACGAGCCGGCCGGCGGCATGAACGAGCAGGAGACCGATCAGCTCGTCGAGCTGGTGTCCGGGATCCGGAAGCGCGGGATCACGATCCTCCTCATCGAGCACGACATGAGCCTCGTCATGCGCGCCTGCGAGCACCTGGTGGTGCTGGAGCACGGAGAGAAGATCGCGGAGGGCCCGCCGGCGGCGATCCAGCGGGATCCGCGGGTCATCGAGGCGTACCTCGGGACCGACGAGGAGGAGGCGGAGTGACCACGCCGCTCCTCGAGCTCCGCGGCCTGCGCGTGCGGTACGGCAACGTGGAGGCCCTCCACGGCGTGGACCTCGCCGTGAACCAGGGCGAGATCGTCACGCTGCTCGGCGCGAACGGCGCGGGCAAGTCCACCACGCTGCGGGCGGTGAGCGGCCTGCTGCGCCCCTCCGGCGGCGAGATCCGCTACGACGGCCAGCCGGCGCACACCGTCCCCGCGCACAAGCTGGTCCGCCGCGGCATCGCGCACGCGCCCGAGGGGCGGCGCATCTTCGGCACGCTCACCGTCCAGGAGAACCTCCTCCTCGGCGCGTTCACGCGCCGCGACGCCGCGGGGGTGGCGGAGACGCTGGCCTGGGTGGACGAGCTCTTCCCGGTGCTCGCCAAGCGGCGCCGGCAGCTCGCGGGCACGCTCTCGGGCGGCGAGCAGCAGATGCTCGCCATCGCCCGGGCGCTGATGGCGCGGCCGCGGCTGCTCCTGCTCGACGAGCCGTCGCTCGGGCTCGCGCCGCTCCTCGTCAAGGCGATCTTCCGGACCATCCGCGAGATCAACGAGAAGGCGGGCGTGACCGTGCTCCTCGTCGAGCAGAACGCTCGGGCCGCGCTGAAGCTCGCGCACCGCGGCTACGTCATCGAGGTCGGCCGCATCGTCCTTCACGACGGCGCGGCGGCGCTGGCGGCGGACCCGAAGGTCCAGGCCTCCTACCTGGGCGCGCGGGCCGGCTGAGCGGCCGTCGCGGCGGGCGCGGCTCGGACCGGGCCGAGCGCCTCCCACGTGTAGATCGCGAGGGACACCCAGATGCAGCCGAAGGCGAGCGCGTGTCCAGCGGTGAACGGCTCGCCGAAGAGCAGCACCGCGAGCGCGAGCTGCACGGTCGGGTTGATGTACTGGAGGAGCCCGACCGTGGAGAGCCTCAGCCGCTGCACGCCGAGCGCGAACCAGATGAGCGGCACGGCGGTGACGGCGCCGCTCAGCGCGAGGAGCGCGGTGTGGCGCGGAGCCGCGCCGAAGTGGCCCGCCCCGGCGCGGTGGAGCCACGCGACGTAGGCGAGCGCGAGCGGCGACAGGATGAGCACCTCCACGAGCAGGCCGGCCATCGCGTCCACGGCCACGCGCTTGCGGACCAGGCCGTAGATGCCGAAGGTGAACGCCAGCGCGAGCGCCACCCAGGGGAAGACGTGCGCGCGGATCACCAGCACCGCGACCCCCGCGGCGGCGAGCACGACCGCCGCGAGCTGCCGGCGGGTGATGGGCTCGCGCAGGAAGACCACCCCCAGCGCCACGGTGACGAGCGGGTTCACGAAGTAGCCGAGGCTCGCCTCCAGGACCCGGCCGGCGTTCACGGCCCAGATGTAGACGAGCCAGTTGAGCGAGATGAACACGGCGGAGACCGCGAGCCGGCGCACCGTCGCGGCGGAGCGCAGCGGCGGCAGGACCACCCGCCAGCGGCGCAGCGCGGTGACGAGCGACACCACGAACACCACGGACCAGAGGATCCGGTGCGAGAGGATCTCCGGCGCGGGGACGCCGTGGAGCGACCGGAAGTAGAGCGGGAAGGTGCCCCACGCCAGGTACGCGGCGCCCGCGTACGCCACCCCCGCGGCGGCGCGGCGCCGCGCGTGCTCGCCGGGGCTCACGCCGCCTCCGGGGACGGCCGCGGGCGTGGGGCCCCGGCCCGGGCGAGGATCAGCACCGCCGCGAGGATCAGCGCGCCGCCCAGCGCCCGCAGCGCGGTCACCTGCTCGCCGAGCAGGATCGCGGCCAGCGCCACCGTGAACACGGGCTCGAGCGTCGAGTAGGTCGAGGCGCGCACCGGCCCGAGGCGCGCCAGGCCGGCGAGGAAGAACGCGATCGCGACCACCGTGCCGACGACCGCGATCGCGAGCACCGCGAGCCAGCCGGCCGGCGTGGACGGCAGCCGCACGCCCCTCACCAGGGCGATGGCGCCGTACACGAGGGCGGCAGAGGAGGTGATGATCGCGGTGGACGCGGCCGAGCCGACGTCCGGCGGGAGCCGGCTGCCGGTCATGATGTAGACGGAGTAGATCAGGGCCGCGAGCAGGCCGAAGAGGATTCCGAGCGGCCGCCCGTCGCCGAGCGGCCCGATGGTGAGCGCCGAGCCGACGAGCGCCAGGGCCACGGCGCCGGCCTGCGCCGGCGAGAACGGCTGCCGGAAGACGACGCGCGAGAGGATCGCGACCAGCGCCGGATAGAGGTAGAGGAGCAGCGCGGTCAACCCCGCGGACGCGAGCGTGAGCGCGGTGAAGTAGCAGAACGCCTGGCCGGCGTAGCCCATCGCGCCCATGGCCACGAGCGCCGCGAGGCCGCGGCCGCGCGGCAGCCGCGCGCGCCGCGCCCCGACGACCGCCCACATCACCGCGGCGGCGACGGTGAAGCGGAGCAGGAGCAGGGTCGAGGCATCCACGCCCGACGCGTAGGCCACCCGCGCGAAGATGGGCATGCTGCCGAACGCCAGCGCCGAGGCGGCCACGAAGAGGACCCCGGCCGCCGCGCGGCGCCCCGGCAGGCGAGCGGTCGTCGCCTGGTGCGTTGCCGCAGGGCCTGGGACGGAGCGGTCGGTGGCCACGAGGTCCTTCGCTTCGAGCATGGAGGCGAGGACATATCAGGAACGGCCGCCGGCGCGGGAGTGGGTCGCGGCGGCCGCCGTGGGCGCGCGTCCTCGCGGCACCCGTGGCGCCGTGACGCCGCGCTTCAACCGCGGCGCACGCCGGAGAGCGCCGCCGCGACGCCGAGCCCGAGGTAGACGAGCGCGCTCGCCCAGCGCCCCCCGGCCGCGGCGCCGGGCCGACGGCGCAGCCAGGCGCCGATCGCGCCGGCGAGCAGCGCATAGGTCGAGTCGCTCGCCATCGCCAGTACGACGAACATCGCGCCGAGGAGCAGCATCTGCGGGGCGAGCGGCGCGCCCGGATCGGCGAACTGCGGCAGGAAGGCGAGGAAGAAGAGGGCCGTCTTCGGGTTCGTGACCGCCACCACCACCGCGTCGCGGAAGACCCGCGCGCCCGGATCCGGGGCCGCGGCCTCGCCCTTCGGCTCGGGCGCCGCGAGCCGCCGCAGGCCGAGCCAGACGAGGTACGCGGCCCCGGCGTACCTCACCGCCGCGAACGCACGCGGGGACGAGGCGAGGACCGCGGCGAGGCCGAGCGTCGCGAGCAGCGCGTGCACGGTGTTGCCGAGGCCGATCCCCAGCATCGAGACGAGCCCGGCACGGCGTCCCTGGCTCGCCCCGCGAGCGACCACGTAGAGCACCGCCGGGCCCGGCGTGACGATGAGTGCGGCCGAGGCGGCGAGGAAGAGCGCGAGGCGGGCGGGGTCGTGCATGGCGCCCCGTCACGCCACGAGGCGCTGGAGCGCCCAGAGCACCGCCATCCCCGCAGCGATGGTGAGCGGGACGTTGCGCGTGCGCCAGGCGATGGCCGCGGCGATCGCGCCCGCGACCAGCCGGGGGTTCGAGGGCGACAGGTCCACCACCCCGTCGCGGAGGAGCAGCTCGGGGAAGATGATGGCGGAGAGCACGGCAGCGGGGACGAGCCGGAGCCCCCGGCGGACGAGCGGCGGAGGCTCGACGTGCCCGAGGAGCACGATGAACGAGAGGCGCGTCGCGAACGTCAGCGCGCCGCCCAGCGCGAGGGCGGGGAGCCAGCTCATGCGCGCCGCCGCTCGAGCAGGAGGCCGGCCCCGATGCCCGCGAGGGCGGCGATCACCAGGCCGAGCTTGTAGGGGAGCCCCGCCGCCAGGACGGCCACGATCCCGGCCGTGACCGCGGCCGCCGCGCCCGCCCGCTCCTTCAGCGAGGGGAACACGAGCGCGATGAAGGTCAGCGCCAGCGTGAAGTCGAGCGACCAGCGCCCGGGGATCTGCGCGCCGAGGAAGAGCCCGGCCGCGGTGCTCGCCTGCCACGAGGCCCAGAGCGTCACGCCCGCGCCCAGGAAGTACCAGTGGCGCAGCGGCGAGGGGTCGGAGAGGTGGCCGTCGCGGACGTAGCGGCTCGCCGCGACGGCGTAGGCCTCGTCGGTGAGCAGGTACGCGAGGAGCCACTTCCAGGGCCGGCGGAGGTGCTTCACGTACGGCGCGACCGACGCGCTGTAGAGCGCGTGGCGCAGGTTCACGAGGAAGATCGTGAGCACCACCACCGCGGCCGGCGCCGCGTCGCGGATGAGCTGCACCGCGATGAACTGCGCCGAGCCGGCGAACACCACGGACGACATCGCCTGGGCGGTGCCGGCGGGGAGTCCCGCGCGGAGCGCCAGCACGCCGTAGATCATGCCGAACGGCGCGACGCCCAGGAGAATGGGGAGCTCGTCGCGGCAGCCGGCGAGGAACTCCCGACGCCGCGTCGGTGCGAGGGTCTCGACCGGCATGAGCGCAGGATACCGGAAAGGCCCCCGGCGCGCCCCCGGTTGTGCCGCACGCGATTGCGCGCCTATCTTCCCGCCCGCCATGCCCCTCAAGCCCAGCGCCCAGAAGATCCAGGACGCGCTCGCCGCGCGCGGGTTCTCGAACGCGGTCGTCGAGCTGCCCGACTCGACCCGTAGCGCGGCCGAGGCCGCCGCCGCTCTCGGCTGCGACGTCGCCCAGATCGTGAAGTCGTTGGTGTTCCGCGCGCGCCAGAGCGGGCGCGCCGTGCTGGTGGTGGCGAGCGGCGCTCACCGCGTGGACGAGAAGCGGATCGAGGCGCTCGTCGGCGAGCCCATCGGCAAGGCCGACGCCGACTTCG